>Ga0207709_10001007_pt1 | contig 20892 bp, 21 predicted proteins | sample KBSM34metaG_FD_184397 | JGI IMG/M metagenome (GOLD analysis project Ga0207709, IMG submission 184397) | Miscanthus rhizosphere microbial communities from Kellogg Biological Station, Michigan, USA - KBS M3-4 metaG (SPAdes) (version 2) | ecosystem: Host-associated > Plants > Roots > Rhizosphere >...
AGCCTCGGCGAAGCCTTCGGCCTTGCCGTGCAGCTGTTCAGCCAGTCGAACGACAAGCTCGTGGGCCACCTGCAGCGCATCGAAGGCGCGCTGGGCAAGTCCATCACGCGCAGCGACGAGCAATTGGCCTACTACGTTGCGCAGGCGCGCGAAGTCATCGACCTGAGCATCATGTCGCAAAAGCAGATTGTCGAAGACATGCAGCAGATCGCCAGCCGGCAGCAACAGCAGGCACCGGTGGACAGCGAAGCATGATGCGCGAAGACCTCGATGCCGGCTTCGACGAACCGGGCGTGCCGGTGTGGGCGGTGTTCGGCGACCTGATGGCGGGCCTGCTCGGTGCCTTCGTGCTGATCCTGGTGTGCGCGATCGGCATGCAGCTGGAGCTCGCGTCCAGGCTGGAGACCGAGGTCAAGCAGCGGCAGGCCGAGGCCAAGCGCCGGCAAACGCTGGAGCAAGCTCTCGCGGGGCCGCTCGCAGCCGGCCGCGTGACGCTGAACAACGGCCGCATCGGCATCAGCGGCAGCGTGCTGTTTGCCTTCAACTCCGCGGAGCTTCAGCCCGAAGGCCGGCAACTGCTCAAGAGCCTGGCCGCGCCGCTGAGCGCGTACCTCAAGTCGCGCGACGAGATCCTGATGGTGAGCGGCTTCACCGACGACCGGCAGATGCGCGACAACGCGCGCCAGTTTGCAGACAACTGGGAGCTCTCGGCGCAGCGTGCCTTGACGGTGACGCGGGCGCTGATCGAATCGGGCATACCGTCGTCGTCGATCTTCGCGGCGGCGTTCGGATCTGAGCAGGCAGTGGCCTCGAATGCAGATGCCGATGGGCGCTCGAAGAACAGGCGCGTGGAAATGGCGCCCACGCCGAGGCCCTCCAACAATGCCGGCGCAAAGCCCCGTGACTGATCACGAGACGTGCCTCGACACCGCCGCGATGGTCGCCGCATCGATCAAGCGCGGCGATCATCGTTTCGATCCCGTGCGCTTTCGTGTCATCGAAGCGATGGCCAGGCGCGCGGCCGCGTACAGCGGCGAGGCCCGGCGCATCCTCGACGACAAGGTCGCCACGCTGCTTGCCGTGTACGGCGAGGATCTTGGAAAGGCACAGCCAGCGGATGTGGCGAAGCAGGAAGCCGCACCAGAGCGCGGGGCGCTCGCCGGCCTCGTCGATCACATTGCCCGGCATGCACCGGTGCCTGGCGACAGCTCGCCGCCCGCGGCGGGCAATGCGGCACGCGGCCTCCCTGCCTCTTCGCCCTCCACCGAACTGAAGTCGATCCGCTACTTCAAGAGCACATGGTCCAGGCTCAGCGCGGATCGGCGCTTGACGCAATCACTGGCGAAGGTGCCGGAGAACGCGGGCCCCCTCAACTCGCATCACCTCGTGCACCGTTCGCTCACGCTGATGCGCGACCTGTCGCCGGAATACCTCAACCGGTTCATGTCGTATGTCGATGCGTTGTCGTGGGTCGATCAGTTGAACGGCAGCAGCGCCGCGGCGGGCGCGGCGAGCCCGCGCACCGAGGGCCCTGCCAGGAAGAGCGGTCGCGGCAAGTCCGCCTGAACCCTCAGGGCCGCCGAGCCTGCGTCGGCTGGCGCGACCAATACACGCCGTCGAGCCTGTCGAGCCGCACCTCGCCGCCGGTCGACGGCGCATGCACGAAGCGGCCTCCGCCCACGTAGATGCCGGCATGCGTCGGTGCGAACGAACCGAAGAGCACGAGGTCGCCGGTGCGAACGTCGGACATCGCGACCGGACTGCCGAAGGACGCCATCCGCGCCACCGTGCGCGGCGGCGACTGCCCCACGCTGTTGAGATAGACGTAGCCGATGAGGCCGCTGCAGTCGAAGCCGCCGTCCGGCGTGTTGCCCCCATAGCGGTACGGCGTGCCGACCAGTCCCAGTGCGTGGATCGCGATGCTGTTGGTTTGTTCGGCCGTCAGCGTGCTGGTGACGGCGGCTCCCGGCCGTGGCCCGGTGGGGCCTGCGCAGCCCAGAACCAGAAGACAGGCCCCTATCGGAAGGAGTCGAAGCAGCCACTGCGGCAGCGGCAGCAAGAGCGCGTGGGAACGTTGCGTTGGCACAGGTGCGTCGGGCATGTCTGATGGCTGAGCTTGTGAACGTGCACGGACTCTAGCGCGGAACGCGACGGCTACCTGAAGATGGCCCCTCCGCAGGCCGTGCGCTGCTGCGCCGGCGCCACGGAGGAAGGAAAGAAGCTCTTACTGGCCTGCGGCGGGCGCGTTGACCGCGTCCTTCAGCGCCTTGCCAGCGGTGAACTTGGGCGCTTTGCTGGCCTTGATGGTCATCGGCTCGCCGGTCGACGGATTGCGGCCCGTGCGCTCGGGGCGGCTCGCCACGGCGAAGGTGCCGAAGCCGATCAGTTGCACCGTGTCGCCGCCGGCCAGGGCGCGCGACAGGTTTTCGATGGTGGAGTCGAGCGCGCGGGCGGCATCGGCCTTGCTGAGGTTGGTGTCGGCGGCAATGGCCGTGATGAGGTCGGTCTTGTTCAAGATGAGGTTCTTTCTTCGATCGGACGGTTGAAGGGAAATGAGTGGCGCGGAGCGCACCGGGCTCGAACTTTAAACGCCCCGCCGAGGGAGCGGGACATGCGCGCGTTTCAAAAGTGAAACATCGTGATCGATGCACGCTGGCGCGGGAAGAATCTCCAGCGCAACGAACTGCACCCACGCATTCACCGGAAGCCGAAGACCAGCAGCAGGTTGTTCGCGGGCATCGCGTGCCGCTCGCGCAACACGAGGCCTGCTCGGTGCGCCTCTGCCGTCACGTCTTCCACGCGGCGAATGCCCCATGCGGAATTTCGGGCGCGCAGATCTTCGTCGAACGCGAGGTTGCCCGGCGCCGTTGGAACTTCATCTTCCAGATACGGCCCGTACGTGATCAACACGCCGCCAGGAAGCAGATGCCGCGCGGCCCCCTGCATCAAGGCAGCGCATGTGGTCCAGGGCGCGATGTGCAGCATGTTGGCGCAGTAGATCGCGTCGAACTTCTTTTCTTCTTCAGCGGGTGCGGAACCCTGCAATGGCCATCGAGGGGCCATCACGTCGAGCAGGAGCGGCGGGCGGAGATTCGGTCGCGCGGCTTCCGCGACTCGGCTTGCAATCGCGGGGAGCATGCGGGCATCTGCGTCGGTGGGTTGCCATACCCATTGAGTCATGGTTGCCGCGAACCAGGCGGCGTGCTGCCCCGTACCGGACGCAATCTCCAACACAGTGCCGCGCTCGCCGAGGATGCGGATCAGCGCGTCCAGAATGGGCTGCTTGTTGCGGTCGGCGGCGGGGCTATGGGGAAGGTCGGGCATTCGAGGGGATTTTGATGAGGTTGTTTGAAGGACATCGGGGCAAGGGTATTTCGATGTTGCCATGAAGGCCTGGCTACCGTGCATCGAGCGCCAACCCGCAATTGAAAAAGCCCCGCCAAGGCGGGGCCGTGCAACGGGCTCGATGCCGATTCAGTGGAACTCGTAGAGCGCCACTTTCTTGCTCATCTCCAATTGGCGGGACGTGCGTGCCCAGAGCTCGAAGTTGTTGACCGACGTGCCTGCAGCGTACTGCAGCCCGAGGCTGCTGTCGCAGTGCAGATCGTTCACGGTCTGCGTCGAGCAGCGCAGGACCACCGAGCGTGCCTGGCTCGCAACGCCCGTGCTGTCGTTGAAGCGGGCGCCCTGCTGGCCCGGGCCGGGGCTCGGTGCGCGCCCGTACGCCGTGAACGACGTGGGGGGAAGTGCGCCTTGCGGCACGGTCCACGCGTCCAGGTTGCCGTCTGCGCTGAAGTCGATGAGGTTCGGATCGTTCTGGCTTGGCGCGCCGAAGACGAGGTTGCCCGTGGCCGAGCTTGCCGAGATCAGCTGCGAGCGCATTGCCGCCGTCAGGCCGACGAAGGCGACCTGACGGATCTCCCCGATGCTCTGCGCCCGCGACAGCGTGCGGTAGGACTGCGTCACATTGCCGGGATTGCCGACAGCGCCGCCCACCGGCACGAACTCGAGCTTCCAGACGCTCTGGTCGTTCAGCGCGCTGATCTGCGCGTCGCTGTACTGCGGGTTCAGGAAGAACAGGCTGCTCTCCCTGTCGCTCGGGTTGCCCGCCGTCGCGGTGTTCTGGTACTCGCCGCGCAGGCGGAAGACGCTGCCGGACGTCGGCGTCACGCCATCGTCCTTCGCGGCGACGAGATAGGACAGCCCCGCGGTCGGCAGGTAGACCCGCGTCGAGCCGGTGGGGGTCGTCAGCACCACCTGGCTGAAGATCGAATTGCCGTTGCCGTCCGTCTTGTTGTCGATGTTGACGTTGTAGCCCGTCGTGTAGTAGCTGAAGTCCGGCGTGTTGATCAGCTCGCGATGTTCGGAATAAGGCCGCACGCGGGCGGCGTAGGTGTAGCCGTTGCCCGACAGCTTGAGCGTGCCATTCACGTTGCGCGCAACGATGGTGTCGTAGTCGACGTTGCCGGACACGTCCGTCGTGCGGTAGCTCAGGAGCAGGTCGCCGTTCGCGCGAACGTGCTCGAAGTTGCCGCGGTCCCACTTGAGTCCGGTGGTGCCGGGCCTGAACAGGCCCGCGAAGGCGCCGGCGTTGCTGCCGTCGCGCCCCACGTACGAGCCGTTCTGGTAGTAGGTGCCGGGGTCGTCGCCGACGAACATCGTGCGGCAGGCGGGCGCGATCACGTCGGTGGCGGTGCCCGTCACGGCCGACGTGTCGTTCGGCGCATTGACGCGCTGCGACAGCGGCAGTGCAAAGCATGCCGTGACCTTGTCGAACAGCGCCGCGACCGCCGCGGGCGACGGGACCTGCGCCAGATCGCCGGCCGCGATCGGAGGCAGCGTCGGCGTGGTGCTGTCGCTGGAACGGAAAGTGATCGAAACGGGCGCGCTGCCTTCGGTCGCGGGGACGGTCTTGACCGTGATCTCGATGTTGGCGGCGGTGCCGTCGGGGCGCACGCTCACCGAGATGGCGTCGAGCACCTTGTCCGGGCCGGTGCCGTCGGCCACGAAGACGCCGGAGACCGGATCGAGGGTCCCCTGGCCCAGCGTGCTCAGCAGCGGCTGGAGGGCGGCCACCAGGCTCGTCACCTGCTGCTGGATCGAGGCTTCGGTCAGGGCGCCGGGGTTCGCCTGGATGGCACCGGCCAGGCTGGCGGGGTTGCCGTCCGGCGACAGCCGGGAAACGATGATGGTGGTCAATGGCGAGACGTTGGCCGTGCCCCCCGTGGTGCTGGCGGTCGTGCTGTAGAGCGTCAGGTCGTCGCGCTGGGCCGTGATCACCAGCGGGGCCTTGGCGCTGGCGGGCAGAGGACAGGCGTAGGCCCCTGCGCTGTCGGTCTGCGTCGTGCACACGGTGGCGCCGGTCTGGTCGACGACGACGATGCTGGCGCCCGCGAAGGGCGCGCCGGTGGCGGCCACGCCGGACAGCTGCGATGAGGTCTGCGGCGGGTTCGAGGCTGGCGGCGCCGATGGCGGCGTCGACGGCGGGGCCGCTGGCGGCGACCCGGCAACGGGGAACAGGGCGGCGCCGCTGCCCCCGCCGCCGCCGCCACCACAGGCGGCCAACAACACCAGGCTGGTACTTGCCGCAGTCGCACACAGCGTTTTCTTGAAAGATGTCATGTCGGGAGGTCCTCGTAAAAAAACAGAGCCGGATGTCACAAAATGTGGAGCGCAGTGTGCGAAAGATGGCTGAAGGCCGCCTCCCCTGATCGCGGGATACGCGGCCTGTGCAAAGCAGGCAAAGCTCGCGCATCGGAAGCCCACGCGCGCCTGCGTGCGGGCCTGTCACTCACCGGTTCCCAGGAAAGAGACCTGAATGAAAACTGTGCTCGCGACACCCCCTGCGGCCGCGCTGTGCAATGACCGCCATTGACCGCGTCCGCGTCGCGCTGGTCGAGGACGAGGCCGGCACGCGCGCGCGCCTGTGCAGCGCGGTGGCCCAGAGCCCGGCGCTGGAACTGGTGTTCACGGCAGCCACGGCCGGCGAGATCCATGCCTGGCTGCGCGAGGGACGGCCCGACGTGCTGCTGGTCGATCTCGGCCTGCCCGACGGCTCGGGCTTCGAGGTCATCGAGTGGTGCCGCCAGCTCGCGCCGAAGGCAGAGACGATGGTGATCACGATGTTCGGAGACGAGGCCAACATGATCCGGGCCTTCGAGGCCGGCGCGCGCGGCTACCTGCTCAAGGACGGCACCGAGGACGATCTGTCGCGCCACGTGCTGCAGCTGCACGCCGGCGGCTCGCCCATGTCGCCGATCATTGCGCGTCAGCTCCTGACCCGCATGGCGCCCGGCACGGCCGCGCCGATCGCTGCGGCCGCGCCCGCCGTCGCCTCGCTGTCGCCGCGCGAGACCGAAGTCCTCGCTCTGGTCTCCCGCGGCTATACCTACCCCGAACTGACGAGCCTGCTCGGCGTTTCGCTCAGTACCATCCAGACCCATGTCAAGAGCATCTACAGCAAACTTGCCGTGCATTCGAAAACCGAGGCGGTCTTCGAGGCCCGTCAACTGGGCTTGCTGGATCGCTAGCCTGGCGCTCGCGCTGCTGTTGGCCGCTCCGCGCGCCGAAGCGGGCAATGCCGGCGGTGAGGGCGGTGGGGCCGACGCGGGCTTCGTGCAGATCGACCGTGCGCTCGTCACGCTCTGGCCCGATGGAAGCCCGGCCGAGGCGCCCGTCGAGCGCGCCCTGCCACATCGGTGGGACATCGACCACCCGCACGGCGGCGGCAGGGCCCGCTATCAGCTCATGCTGCCGCCGGTCCGCGGTGCGGAGCCATACGCGCTTTTTTTTCCGCGCATCGGCAACCAGGTCGAGGTGCGCGTCGGCGGCCATCTGGTGACCAAGCTGGGCGAGCTGGGCGATGAATCGACGGACATGGCCAAGCTACCGGTCCTGATGACCGTGCCGGCCGCCCTGCTCTCGCATGACGCCCCCACCGAACTGCAGGTGGATGCGGCGGTGCAGCCCGGCCGCTGGGGCGGACTCAGCGCGGTCATCTTCGGCGTCCAGTCGGTGGTCGTTCCGATGTATCGCACCAATGAACTCTGGCGCCAGTCCGCTCCCACCGCAATCACCTGGGCACTCGTGTTCATGGGGCTGATTGCGGGCGGCCTGTGGTGGCAGCACCGGGAGGGCCTGTATGGCATCTTCGCGCTGATCTCGCTGTTCGGGGTGACGACCATCTCCGGCCGGCTGCTGATCACGCCGCCGCTGCCGTGGCCGGCCTGGGGCGCGGTCGGCGGCATCGCGCTATGCGTGCTCCTGCTGCTGATGGCGCGCTTCGTCATGGTGGCGATCGCCGAGCTGCGCCCCTGGATGCGGGTTGCCTTCTGGGTGTACCTGGGGCTGTGCGTATGCGCCGTCACGGCCAGCTTTCTGTGGCACCAGCCGTTGATCTACACCTTGGTGCTCGGCAGCCTGCTACTGCCGGCGATGGTGATGATGTACAGCATCGTGCGAAAGATGTGGATGGCGCCCACGTGGGAGTCGACGCTGATGTGCCTGGCCGGCGTCACGGCGATCGTCGCCGGTGCGCGCGACTTCATGGTGGTCCGCATTCCCGAGTCGGGTTCGATGTCCTACGCCATGCTGCCACTGGCCGTGTTCTTCCTGGTGCTGGCGATGGGCGGGACGGTCGTGGGGCACTACGTTCGCCAGGTGGCCGCATACAGGGAGCTCAATGCCTCTCTGGCGCGGCGCATCGCCGAGCGGGAAGCCGAGCTCGGCGAGTCCCATCGGCTGCAGCAGCGTCAGAGCGAGGAGCAGGCCGCGCTGCAGGAGCGCCAACGCATCATGCGCGACATCCATGATGGCGTGGGCGCACATCTGGTGGGACTGCTCAGCATGATGAAGAAAGGCGGCGCCGCGGCCGAGGCGCTGCAGGAACAGGCTCACGCGGCGCTCGACGAACTGCGCATGGCGGTCGATTCGCTGCAGCCGGTGAACGGCGACCTCGCCACGGTCCTCGCCACGCTGCGCTATCGGTTGCAGCCGCGGCTGGAGGCCGCGGGGCTGCGGGTCGAATGGGAGGTGGCGGCGCTGCCCGAGATGCGCAGCCTGACGCCGACCACGGTGCTCAACGTCCAGCGCATCCTGCTCGAAGCCTTCACCAACGTGCTGAAGCACGCAGCGGCCACCACCGTGCGCGTGACGGCAAGGCGGGTCGAAGGCCCCGACCGGCTCGAGCTGCGCGTGCAGGACGACGGAGCCGGTATTTCCGCGGAGCAGGGCCGCGTGTCCGGCCACGGCCTGGGCAACATGCGGGCACGGGCGCAGTCCATCGGCGCGGCCCTTGTCATCCAGCATGCGCAGCCGCATGGCACCGTCGTCGAGCTGAGTTTGCCCATGGCTTAAGCACTAAGCGCATAGGAAGAACGGGATTCTGACAATGTGATTTTGGCAATGAGTCTGGATATCCGATGACCATCACCATCACCGCCTTTGAACGGTCGCCCGATGGCGGCAAGGACGAAGCCGTGCACAACTGATTCGTTTCGCCTCGGCCCCAACACTAAGATCCAAAATCGCACACCATCTTTGCCAAACCAGGAAAATCAAGGAGGCCTCCATGCAACGAACGATCGTTCTCGCTCGCCTGGCTTTGCTCTTGCCGCTCTTTTTTGCAGCGGCTTCGGCAAAAGCTCACCCGGAGCAATTCGTCTGTACCGGCACATTGAGCTCTGGCTCTGGCATGGCGGGTTCATCGCTGGAAAAGAGCGGTCGGGCGACCTGCTTCTTTGAGGCCGACACCTACGCCGAACAACGGGCGCAAAAGATCTGCAGGCAAAACCAGCCGTGCGAAGTCGTCGCCATGACCCGCATCGATGGAGACAAGCGCATCATCGAACAGGTGCTTTCCATCAATGGCGTCCGGCAACCCGCGGGTGCTCTCCATGCACAAAAGGATGATGCTGCTGTGAACGGGCAAGCACGTGCAGAGGCGCTGGATTGCCCCGGCAAAACCTTCGAAACCTTCGTGGAGAAATTCGCAAACAGCATCTCCCTCCAGGCGAAGTTCACCCGCTGGCCGCTGCAATCCACTGCCATCGATGCCAAGGCGGAGCCAGAACCGAAGCCCGTGACGAAACAACTCACGCAGCGGCAAGTGACTTATCCGCTGATGACGGCGCTAGATCGTGCCAAGCGCGAAGGCAAGATCATTCGGATCGCAAAGGACGAGGACTCGGGAGGTCAGATCGAAATTGCCGGATCGAACTCCGGAGAGAAGGTCCGCTATCTCTTCAAGCGATCGGGAATGTGCTGGAAGCTGACGGCTATCGACGATCAATCGATCTAGCACGACGTTAAATCTCTCTCGGGCATTGCACCTCTAACGCGCGGTCCGAAATGCGCATTCCTTCCTTCTGGCAGTTGGCGATCCTCAGTAAGCTGGATAGATGATCGTCCCCGTGCTACTCCTGCGACCATCGCGGGCTGGAAGGACGTCAATCAGATGGAAATTCGATATGAAACGACTCTTCCTGGTTTCGATGTTGATGTGGGGCCCAGTCTTGGCATACGCCCAGCAGCCACCTAACAGCGGATCACCCTGCCCGCCTGGAATGATCCCCGGTTACGGAAAATGCTATTCACCTAGCGATCCGGATCTATATGGTCCAAACGAACAACGGCAACGCAGCGCCAGGCCGAACGGCGCAGCCAACCATGGGGATGGCTGGCTTCGCTATGAAACTGGCAAATGGACGGAGAGCTTCGGAGCGTTGGCCGACGATGGGAGAGGCGTAAAGGGCTCTAGTGGCAGGTCGGAGGACAGCACAAGCGCCCAAGCTGCAAGAAAGGAAGCATTGCGCGATTGTGGCAAGCAGGATTGCCAGATCAGAATTGAGGTGCGCAATGGATGTTGGGCGGTGGCTTATGGAAAAAGCAGTACGTTCTATTTTGGTACGGAGATCGACATGGTTGGGGCCGACCCGAAAACGGCCGGCTTGAAGCAGGTTTCAAGCAAAGCGATGGCCATGTGCAAGCAAGCAGGCGATGTGAACTGCGAGGTCAGAAACACCTCTTGCAGTCTTCCGTCATCCCAATGAGTCCGGCCTGCCGGGGTTGTTCGTTCACGCTTGTAACGCCACGCAAGGCGCGGAGATTTGATGGAAAAGCATGGACTGGCTTCGACAGGGTTAATCGCGCTCCTGATTGCGACGGCAGGATGTCAGGCGCGTGATGCTCCAGCGCATCCGAGCGGGACGACATCGAGTAAGACGGTAACGCCGACTGCGACCGCGCCCGCGACAATGAAGCCCGCCCCCGTCACAACGAGGCCTTACGTTGATTGCAGCGGCACGTTCAGCTCCGGTTCCGGCATGGCCGGCTCTTCGACAGAGAAAGACGGCAAGCCGATCTGCTTCTTCAAAGCCGATAGCGAGGCCGAGGCCAGAGTGAAAAAGGCCTGCGGCCAGAATGCCGTGTGCCAGGTCTTCGCACTGACACGGATGGAGGAAGATCGCCAGATTGTCGCAACGGTGTTGTCGGTCACGCGGCTCAGCGGCCCCGCTGGCGACGAATCTCCGGGAGCCGCAGCGGGCCCTCCCCCGTTCGTCGACGCGTCGGCCTGTCCTTCCCACGAATTCAAGGTTTTCGCCGAAGCGTTTTCCAGCCGGATCTCGCTTCAGGCCCACTTTACGCGCTGGCCGCTCGAAACCACCACCATCGATGCTTCCGCGAAACCCGAGCCCAAGCCGGTCACGAAACGGGTTGCAGAGCGGGACATGTCCTTCCCGATCATGATGGAGATCGGGCGGGCGAGACGCGAGGGAAAGGTCGTTCGGATCGGCGAGGACAACGACACATCGGCCCATGTTGAATACGCCGGGTCGAATTCGGGCGAACGGGTCCGCTATCTCTTCAAACGCGCAGGGTCCTGCTGGCAAATGGTGGGAATTGACAATCGCTCGTTGTAATCGCGAGATCGGCAGGACGCCTCCGTGAGAAGGGCAACCATTCGCCCATTGACCAACGAACCCCGAGATGAGGCAGCCGGATGGCCGAAGACAACGAAGTGCTGAAAGTCGAGTGGATAAACAGCGGATTTTTGGTGCTTGGCGACGACGATCATCAGCAAGACCACGCGGAGATAAATTGCTGGATCATTGATTTACTCAGCAAGAATGAATTAATCGGCGACGAAATCTCAATCGTATCGCTCGTTTATCACAGCCTCAATTTCGACATTCCATTCAAGGCCACAAAATCGATCAGAAATGATCTACTCCGTACCGTGCGCATGAAGATGGCTGATCCCGACTGAAGCCGCTTTCCACGCCGATGAAGGAGCTACATGGGCGTGCAAAAAAAATCTCCAAGAGTCATTGATGATCGATGCAAGAAAGGAAGAAGATGTTCAAGCGTTCGGGATTGGCCGCGGCCTTTTTTCTGGCAGGCACAATTTGCAGCCTTACCGCCTGCGATTCGCAAACAGCAAATGTATCCACACCAAAAAAAGAAGAACCGATGGCCGATCAGTCGGAGCGAGAAGCTTCTTCAATCTCGACCCAGGCCGACCATGAGCCCTATCTCTACGAGATGGTGCAGAAACAGCCCTATAGAGATACCTATAAAGCGCTGATCAACGGGGTGCAGCCGCCGCAGGACTATTTGATCGAGGCTCTTGAACAAAAGGGCGGCTACTTGGGCCTGTATTCTGCGTCCGAGGCGATAGAGGTCGAGGGTTCAACCTATCGGATTGCTCTTGCTTGTCCGGCTAATGACGCCTGTACGGAATTTGGCAGCGCATTCCTGTTCACAACCGATGGCAGAAAGGCTTGGGCCGAGACCCGTGACGGAGACAAGCCGGCAGCCTATCTGGGCAATCCCAATAACGCTCAGAAACAAGCCTTGGACAAGAGATTGGACGATTAAGAGTCTGCCTCCAAGCCTGCGGCCAGATGAAACGTAAGAAATCGCGATCGTTGTCTCCGTTGTCTTCATACTGAAGCATGTCGATGAGATAGGCTTGTGATTGCCAAGCCTTGCTTCTTAGAGCAAAGGCAGCTGCGACCGACTGCTTCAGAGCAAAGCGTAAGACGGCTCAGGGCCCAAACCAGAAGTTCGCTTCGCTCCAAGGCTGACGCTCTACGCTTGTCTTAGCCGCCGTCGAAGGCGGTCCGCTGGAATAGACGGCTAGCTCGCTAGCTCGCAGGGCCGAGACCCACGAGCTGCTGTCTCAGCCAAGCCTGAAAGGCTTCCTCGGTGATCGGGGAGGACTCCAGCCCCCATTCATTCCAACGCCGATTGATCATGCAACTCCAATCATCTAGGACCGACAACACAGCTGAATCGGCACCGGCGGCCAAAGCCAAAGTGCGTGCATGACTGACAACACCGTTCAGCTCATGAACCGAGGATTCACCGGCCACGTACCGATGCGCCGCATCGAATACTGCTCGAAGCTCTGAACTGGCGAGGGCGAATTTCATTGCTGGGCTAACGTGCTGTCAGATTGATTAATGTTCGATGCCTAGGCGTAAGGTCGTGACGAGCGGGCGCTTTTGGCCGGCTGGCGTCACATGGCGCTTCCATTCAACGTCGAAGGGCCGCCAGGAAAGATGTTGGACTCGTCAAGGTGGTAGTGGAACTCGCCAGGCGTCCAATCGGTGACGACCGCTCTCACACTGGCAGACGCCGCACCGGTCTGTTCGATGTCATAGATGATGATGCCCATCAGGACGAACTGGACGATGCAGCAGGCCCGTATGGTCCCCGACGCGGCCGTAGCCGTCAGATATTCCTTCGTTGCCTTCAAAGAGCGTTTCGTGACCCCGCTGATGTTTCCGGCCGAGTTCATCTCTCATGCGAAGAACTTGAATTCTTCGCGTGCCTCGAGAAGCCTCATAACGTGCGCCTGTGCGTGCGCGAGCAAGACCTTTTGGTCGCGTCCAAGGCTTTCGACGGTGCCTTCGAGCGGATAAGGCGAGACGACGACGTCGTTGAATCGAACCACTCGGCCGAACGCCCTGCGCTCGGCTTCGACCACGTACTTGGGGCGGCCGGCGCCGCTCTTCCAAATCATGCCTTCGCATTCTTGAAGGACGTGCGCCCCGGTCTTCCGGTCACCTGCGAGGTACGCTTCATGAGACATCTGAATGAGCTCAAGAAGAATCCGGCACAGTTGCTCATCCTTCACCTTGCGCTCAACGTAGAAAAATCCGTCGCGCAGCCATCGAAACCTCTTTTCGAGTTCCGCCGCTTGGTCGACGGGCTCGTCGCCGAACCCGTGGAACTGGTCGGGCGCACTAAGAACAATGCTTGTCCAGGAGTCGTGGTACTGCCCCAGCGATTTGAACGGTACGCTTCTGTCCTCAGGTGGTGCCTCGAGCAGGGTCTCAAAATGCGTCCAACTAGGGGCGAGCACCGTTGCCGCGTCCGGTGTCATACCGATGAACGGCAGGCTAACAACTTCGCCCTGTGGCGCGACGGCGAACATCTGGCCTGTGCCGCTCGCCGCGAAGCCTAAGTAGCCTGGTGCGTGCTCGGAGACATGGTACGAGCCGTTGTACTCCGCCAACTGTTCGGCCGGCCAGAATTCGCAATTCCAAGGCCACGTTTTCAGCTTATATGCAGTCGCTCGGCCCGATTCGTAGAAGGCAAGAAGTTCCGAAGGCATGCGAGGCTTCCCTGCCGTCGGCCCACGAGCGCGGAACATTTCAATCAGGGTGCCCATCGTTTAACGAATTCCTGTTTCTCGATGCATTGGAGGCTGCTCTCAAGGTCGGCTTTTCGGCTGATTCTGCCGCGACACCGAAGGACCGGTCTTGGCCGATTGTGTTGAAAAACTCTGCTTTCGCCGCGCTCAGGCTCTCGTGTGAAAAATCGACCTCTCAGATCGTTCTAGGATCGACGATCGTGAAGTGATCAAGGGTTCGAGTACCCCCGAAAACATGCGCGAAGTGCAACGAGCGAGTTTTTCAACACAATCGGCCAACTGGAGCCGGTCGCACCAGCGTCGCGAATCGACCCGAAGCCCGATACGGGACGTTGCCGAAAACGGACGCTCAAGGCGAGCGGCTGAGATGGACTCCTGAGGTCTTTAAGTTCGACCTTGATCAGTCTTTCAACGTTGCGAGCAATGGCGCCATCAATTCCCTTCACGTACAAGAAGCCTCTCCACCGCAAACCGGGCAAACAGCCACTTTGGCCGCGCAACACACTTCCACGCCGCAGGTAGAGCAAGCTCCGCTTTGCTCAGCCCCGTCGTGATCCGCGTAGTCTGCCAGCACTGCAGGGTAAGCGACCAGGCTCAAGTGCGCAGTCTCCGGACATGCGTCACCAACACTTCTGTATGCAAAGCACTCAGCCAGTCGATAGACGGTGCGTCCTGCTGTCAACTCTCCTGCAGTCCGGTGTTCGGCTGCTTCTGCAACTAGCAAAGCCAACTCGGTCAAGGTGAGAGACTTCAAGAAATTGACTGCAGCTAAGTGATCCATGTAATGCCTGCTGGTTCTGAGAGAAAGGAGTTGCTGCAGGATGAGTTCTGAAGAGGCCGGACCTGAATGACGAGCTCCTGCTGGTGAGACGAGTTGAACGTCGGCTTGTGGCCGGTAGCCCCCTGTCACATCGAGGTGCTTTGCAGTCCACGGCGAAACTTGGCGATCACCTTACCTCAGCTTCCACCAGGATCGCTTCTTGGTTGCGCGCTCAGTGTGCGAGGCGGGTACAAGGCGGTAGAAGCCGTACGGATTGTTGAAAAGGGACGAGGCCTCGTATCCCGGACCTTCATCCTCCACGACTCGGTACACAGGAGCATCAGGCGCCACGGAAAATGTTTGTCCTGTTCGAATCTCTGCCTGCTCCGCGAAGAGATAGCGGGTGAACGTTCGAAGCAGTTCGACAGCATCTTCGGCATCGCCCGCCGCCAATACGGCGTCCCTCAGGCCCAAATTGTGCATGCCGCAAGAATAGACGTCAGTACCGCTTACATACACGACGCATGCTTCGTGCGCGCTGAAAAGGTATAGCTCGTTGCAGAGTCGCCGCCACACATCCGGTTGATGCGCAAGACCAGTACTCTCGACTTTCACTCCGAGGCCGCCTGCATCGAGAAGAGCGCGAGCTGCGTGCATCAGGGGAGCGAAATTACTCTGGGAGCCGCCATGGCCAATCAGGTAAATGACGGAGCGATGCTCCTCAATCCGCATCATTTCTTCTGTCTGTGACCAATGCGGGCCGGCCGCCTTGAAGGCGGCCAGCATTCGCTCATCGCGTCCTTCCAATTGAAGCTCGCACGACACTCTCGTCTCCATGTTCATCAGCAGCATGCCGGCAAAGATGTGACCCGAGTTAGAGTGGACTAGGCTCCTTGTCAAGTCCGACCTCTCGGCCCAAGGGCCCGGGACACATATCACAGCCTCTGGAACAACGACGCCGTCTCTCATTCTCAACAGTCCTCCAAGCGGCAGCATGCCTTGTTAAACCGATTGTGGCCGATTGATCGACGGCGCCACGCACTTCGGACGTCAAACCGTATAGCACCCATCGTTAGCCCTGCTGCAAATCCTGAGGCAAGGCCGACTGACCGGTGCTGGCCGACTGTAGCTGGTCGCGCTGCCGTCGCGAAGCGGCCCGAAGCGGTTGTTCATACGCGTCCGCATCGAGCCGCCGAGAATCCCAAACCTACAGCTTCAGAACGAACGCAAGACCGTCCCAGGGATACCAGACAAGGTAGCCTGCCGCGGCAGCGGCCGCCGCAGCGGAGATTAAACGTCGAGTCGTTGCCCAGTCGATCAGGGACCACGCGAGGCCAGGAAACACAACACACAGCGACCATATCGCCGCCAATTTGATCCTGCGGAGGTCGTCTGGCTCAATGTGGCCGGGAAGGGGATGGGGAATGATCCAAAGGCAGAGCGGCACCAGCCATGGAGCGACGCACAGCAGGATATGAACTGGGAACCCTCGCTGACCGGACATGTGATTTTCAGTTTCCGCTTCTGGCCGAATTTGGGCGTTCGGCGTATCGCGATAGATTGCTGACCTGCTAAGAGTGTCCGGGACTGAAGTCGCCCTTTGTCGCCGATGTCGGCGCATCGAGTTCGTTTTGCAGCGACTCCAGGATAGAAGCGATAGTGTCCGGTACCGCCTGCCCATAGCTCTCCTGAAGCGCGTTGGCGATGTGGCGGATTGTGTCGGCCAGCAATATGCCCCACGCAGGCGCCTCACTACGACCGTTCTCCTGCCACATGCCGATCTTGAGAGAGCAATGCAGCCCGTTCTCGGCAATCCATGCGCTGAGCATCTGAATCGACTTCTCGTCGCGCTGTGCTGCTGGAGGAACGACCAAAGGTTTCATGTGGTTCAAATGCGTTTCAACGGCCGTTTTAGGTCCAGTCCTAACCCTACGCCGAAGGTCTGCTGGTGGCCGAAGTTTGCCCGATGCGCCGAACGACGGCCGGTTCTGGCCGGATGACCTGCTCCCTACCAGCCGTACCAGCTTCTACGGCAATGGCTAGGAGGAATGCGGAGGGCGCCGCCGTCGCTTTTCAGGCGCTCAGAACGCCATCCGAATGCCCACGTCGTAGCCCAGCGCACGGTGCGGCTGCATGCCGTTGGTGGTCGCGTAGCCCGGCTGAGGGAAGATCGCCGGCAGGCTCAGCACCAGCGGCGTCACGCCCATCACGGTCGGGTTGTTGCGGCCGTTGGCGATGTGGATGCGCGCCACCGAGGCATACAGCGCCGTGCGCTTGGAGAGGTTGTGCACGTAGCCGAGTGCGAGCTTGTTCACCGACGAATTGCCGTCTGGCAGATGCAGCCCGTTGACGAAGCGCACGCGTGCATACGAGGCGCGCAGCATGCCCGCACCCAGAGGCACGTTCACGCCGGCCATGAGGCCGTCGTAGCGGTCGGCCAGGCGCAACGAACCGTTGGCGAACGGGGCGGCACTGTTGCGCACGTCGCGCACGCGCGACCATTCGCCGAACACCTTCACCACGCCGAAGTCGTACGAAGCACCGAGGTTCAGGCTCTTGATCTTCTCGCTCTGTACGGTGGTGCTGGCCAGCGTGCTCTCGCCGTAGCCTAGCGCCACGTCGGCGGGGCCGCTGGACCAGCCGATGCGCCCGCCCGCGTAGCGCCCGCGTTTGGAGGGGCTGTCGGGCGTGTTGCTGATCTTGGTGTTCTCGTGCAGCGCGTACTGCACCTGGCCGTAGAAGCCGCCCAGGTTTGGTGGCAGGAAGTAGCTGACGGCGTTGCTGGTGCGCAGGTAGCTGTCGGTGCCTGCGGAGAGGCCGCCGTTCAGCAGGCTGCCCGTGGCCAGCGCGCGCGAGGCCGCGATGTTGCTGTTGACCACGGCGATCAGGTTGGTGCCCACGCCGTTGACGCTGAAGGGGTCGAACACCGCGTCATTCCAGAATGAGGCCGTGTAGTCGCGACCCAGGCGCAGTTCGCCGAAGGGGCCGCTGAGGCTGAGCGTGGAGCGGCGTCCGAAGTTCGTGATGCCGCCGCCTGTATCGTTGTTCAGCGGCGCCTCGAGCCAGAAGCTCGCGGCCAGTCCGCCGCCGAGGTCTTCGGTGCCGCGAAAGCCGATGCGGCTGGACGCATTGCCCGAGGGCGACAGCACGGTCTGGCTCTGGCGCAGCTCGGCCGAGCGCAGCGGGTTGTGCGAACTGCTGGTGGTGCGGTAGTGGCTCACGCCTGCGTCCATCACGCCGAACAGCGTGAGCGAGGACTGGGCGAGGGAAGCGCCGGCAGCGAGGGTCGCGGCTGCGGCGGCGACGAGGGTCTTCTTCTTCTTCTTCTTCATGGTCTTGTCTCCTGGTTGTTGTGTGTGTTGTCGTCGTCTCTGTCGTCGTGCGTCAGGGCGCCCAGCGCAGCAGCGCGAGCACTAGCGCGGCGATGAAGACGGTCTCGCCGACCATCAGCACCACCGGCTTGAGGCCCACGTCGACCAGCTCGCGCAGCTGCGTCTTCATGCCGATGCCGGCCATGGCCGCAACCAGGAACCAGCGCGACAGGTCGCTGCCCGCGGTGGCGAGGACCGACGGCAGCCAGCCCGTGCTGTTGAGCGCCACCAGCGCAGCGAACGCCACCGCGAACCACGGCAGCAGCGGCGGGCGCTGGCCGCCCACGGCCTTGCCGGTGGCACGCGTGAACATCACGGCGAACAGGATGACCGGCAGCAGCGCCGCCACGCGCATCAGCTTGACCAGCGTGGCCGTGTCGCCCGTGGCCTGCGACATGCCGTAGCCCGCGCCCACCACCTGCGCCACGTCGTGGATGGTGGCGCCCAGGAACACGCCGGCCGTGTGCGTGTCCATGCCCAGGGCGCGTGCGATCAGGGGGTAGGCGATCATCGTGAGCGTCGACAGCGCCGACACGCCCACCACCGTGAACAGCGTGGCGCGTTCCTTCAGCGGATGCGGCGGCAGCGCCGCGGCCAGCGCCAGCGCGGCCGAAGCGCCGCAGATCGCGGTGGCGCCGCCGCTGAGCAGGCCGAACAGCACGTTGAAGCCCATCAGCCGCGCCACGACCATCGACACGCCGATGGTCAGCACCAGCGACACCGCCACCAGCAGCACCGGGTGCCAGCCCAGCGCCACCACCTGCGCGGCCGTGATGCGCAGCCCGAGCAGCGCCACGCCCCAGCGCAGCACGTGGCGCGCGGTGAACTCGATGCCGGGCTTGCACGGGCCCTCGGCCGAAAGAAAGTTCATCGCCATGCCGAGGATGAGCGCGAACAGCATCACCGGCGCACCGTAGTGCTGCGACAGGAAGGTGGACGCGGCGGCGACCACCGCGCAGGCGAGCACGCCCGGAAAGAGCAGGCGGCCGCGCGCCGGCCATGCGGCGACAGACAAGGCGGTCATGAAAACCTCAGGGCACGAGCACGGTGGCGCCGGTGGTCTTGCGGCCTTCGAGGGCGCGGTGCGCTTCGGCGGCATCGGCCAGTGCGAAGCTTTGTTGCGGCTCGCTCACGATGCGGCCGGCCAGTACGTGGCCGAACAGCTCGTCGGCCATCGACAGCATGTGCGGGCGCGGGTGGATGTAATGAACCATCGCGGGTCGTGTGAGCCAGATCGAACCCTTGGCGGCCAGGACCTGCGAATCGACGACCACGGCGCCAGATGACGTGCCGTTGCTCACGAGCGTGCCGCGCGGCTGCAGGCAGTTGAGCGAAGCCTCCAGCGTGTCCTTGCCCACCGAGTCGTACACGACAGGCACGCCCTTGCCCTCGGTGATCTCGCGCACGCGCTGGGCGATGTTCTCTCGCGAAGTCACGATGGTGTGGGTGCAGCCGTTGGCCTTGGCAACCGCAGCCTTTTCGTCGGTGCTGACGGTGCCGATCATCGTCACGCCCATGGCGCGTGCCCACTGGCAGGCGATGAGGCCCACGCCGCCAGCGGCTGCGTGATAGAGGATCGTCTCGCCGCCCTTGAGCGGATAGACCTGGCGGAACAGGTACTGCGCTGTCATGCCCTTCATCATCAGCGTGGCGGCCGTGCGATCCGAGATGCCATCGGGCAGCGGAATGAGCACATCGGCGGGCATCACACGCACCTGCGAGTACGCACCCTGCGGCCCGATGAGGTAGCCCACGCGATCACCCACGCGGATGTCGGTCACGCCCGGCCCCACGGCCTCGACCACGCCCACGGCATCGGAGCCCAAGCCATTGGGCAGCGCCAGCGGATAGCGCCCGGTGCGGAAGTAGATGTCGATGAAGTTGACGGCGATGAGGCTGTGGCGCACGCGCGCCTGGCCCGGGCCGGGCTCGCCGACCTCGACGTGTTCGAGCTTGAGCACGTCGGCGCTGCCGGTCTCGTGGAAGCGGATGGCTTGGACCATGGGGAGTTTCTTTCGGTAGGAAGGGCAGGTGGGCAGAAAGGCTTCAGCCCGCCGAGAGTTCGTCGATGAAGGCCAGCGCGCCCGGCCATTCGCCGTAGCCCGAGGCGGGGTTGAGGTGGCCGACCTCGCCGAGGTCGACTAGGCGGCTGCCCCAGCCTTGCGCCATCTGCACCACGCGCTCGAACGGCGCCAACGGGTCGTTGCGGCTCGCTGCCACGATGCTCGGGAACGGCAGCGGCCCGCTGGGCACGGGCAGCCAGCCGCCGGCGCGCAGGGCCTCGACGCTGGGGTAGCCCTCGGGCATCGGCCGTTCGAAGTCGGGCGGCGTGGCCAGCAGGGCGCCGCGCACCGGCCGGCGCGTGCGCTGCGCCCAGTGCGCCAGCATCACGACGCCGCCGCTGTGCGCCACGATGACTAGCGGCCCCTCGACCGCCTGCGCCTCGCGCTCGATGGCTGCCGCGCGCGCGGCGCAGTCGAGGTCGTCGCGGCCCATGGGCGGCACGGCGCGCACGAGCGGCAGGCGTGTGGCGAGCAGGGTCTGCCAGTGGCTGGCGACGGCGTCGCGCAGGCCGGGAACGATGAGGACGGTGGGAGCAGTCATGTCGGCCTGCGCCCTCACTGGTTGAGCTGGATGTTGTAGGTCTTGACGATCCGTGCGTTGCGCTCGTACTCGTCGTGCGTGATCTTCGCGAGCTGCTCGGGGCTCTCGCTGGTCATCGGCACGAAGTTCTGCGCGATGAGCCGCTCCCGCACCTTCGGCGAGGAGGCGGCCTTCGTGAGGACCGCATTGATCCGCTTGACGAGGTCGTCGGGCATCTTTGCCGACACGATGGCGCCGGCCCAGTTCGAGAAGTCGATCTCGTCGAAGCCCTGCTCGGCCATCGTGGGCACGTCCGGCAGCTGGGCCAGCCGGGTCTTGGCCCCGACCCCGAAGACCTTCACCTTGCCGGCCTTGATCAGCGGCAGCGAGGTGACGATGCCGTCGAACAGGATGTCGACCTGGCTGCCCATCAGGTTCTGCAGCGCCGGCGGCGAGCCCGGGAACGGCACGTGCTGCAGGTCCAGCCCCGCCTTGCGGCCAAAGATGGCGCCGGCGTA
>Ga0207709_10001019_pt1 | contig 20709 bp, 21 predicted proteins | sample KBSM34metaG_FD_184397 | JGI IMG/M metagenome (GOLD analysis project Ga0207709, IMG submission 184397) | Miscanthus rhizosphere microbial communities from Kellogg Biological Station, Michigan, USA - KBS M3-4 metaG (SPAdes) (version 2) | ecosystem: Host-associated > Plants > Roots > Rhizosphere >...
CCCAGTCGCGGATCGCGGCGTCCTTGACCTGGCACATGCGCCAGATGTCGCCCTTCTCCACGTCTTCGCTCATCAGCACTTCGCCGGTGTCCAGGTCGGTGATGTTGGCCACGCCGTCTTCGGGGATCTCGAAGGTCTTGTCGTGCGAGCCGTACTCTTCGGCCTTCTGGGCCATGAGGCCGACGTTGGGCACGGTGCCCATGGTCTTGGGGTCGAAGGCGCCGTGCCACTTGCAGAAGTTGATGATCTCCTGGTAGATGCGGGCGAAGGTCGATTCGGGCATCACGGCCTTGACGTCCTTCAGGCGGCCGTCGGCGCCCCACATCTTGCCGCCGTTGCGGATCATGGCGGGCATCGAGGCGTCCACGATCACGTCGTTGGGCGAGTGGAAGTTGGTGATGCCCTTGGCCGAGTCGACCATGGCCAGCTCGGGGCGGCCTTCGTGGCAGGCGTGCAGGTCGCGCTTGATCTCGTCCTGCGTGCTCTGGGGCAGCGTGGCGATCTTGTTGTACAGGTCGACCATGCCGTTGTTGACGTTGATGCCCAGCTCGTCGAACAGCTTGCCGTGTTTCTCGAAGGCTTCCTTGTAGAAGATCTTCACGCAGTGGCCGAACACGATGGGGTGCGAGACCTTCATCATGGTGGCCTTCACGTGCAGCGAGAACATCACGCCGGTCTTGTGCGCGTCTTCGATTTCCTTTTCATAGAAGGCCAGCAGCGCCTTCTTGCTCATGAACATGGAGTCGATGATCTCGCGGTCGAGCAGGGCGACCTTGGACTTGAGCACGATGGTCTTGCCGCTCTTGGTCAGCAGTTCCATCTTGACGTTGCGCGCGCGGTCCAGGGTCATGGACTTTTCGCCGTGATAGAAGTCGCCGCCGTGCATGTGCGAGACGTGCGAGCGCGAGGCCTGGCTCCACTCGGCCATGCTGTGCGGGTTCTTGCGGGCGTATTCCTTCACGGCGCGGGGCGCGCGGCGGTCGGAGTTGCCTTCGCGCAGCACGGGGTTCACGGCGCTGCCGGTGCACTTGTTGTAGCGCGTGCGGATGTCCTTGTCCTCGTCCGAGGTCGGGTTCTCCGGGTAGTCGGGGATCTTGTAGCCCTTGCCCTGCAGTTCCTTGATGGCCGACTTGAGCTGCGACACCGAGGCGCTGATGTTGGGCAGCTTGATGATGTTGGCTTCGGGCTTGAGCGTGAGCTTGCCCAGCTCGGCCAGGTTGTCGGGCACCTTCTGGTCGTCGCTCAGGAATTCGGGGAACTCGCCCAGGATGCGGGCGGCCACCGAGATGTCGCTCGTCGTCACGTTGATGCCGGCCGGAGCCGTGAAGGCGCGCACGATGGGCAGGAAGGCGTAGGTCGCCAGCAGGGGCGCCTCGTCGGTGAGGGTGTAGACGATGGTGGGTTGCTTCGTGCTCATGCGCTTGCTTCCGTAGGTTCTGGGTTGTCGAGAGGGCTGAAATTTCATTGGGCGAAATGGACTTTCGCCGGAGCCCCCCATTGTCGCCCGGTCGGGCCGGGGCGCGGCCGGAGAAACCCCGATGACCCCTCTGCCAGGGCTTCCCGCGATGGCTACCATTGCGCCCCATGAAAAAGCTGCCTCTTGCCGGGATCGTCGGTCTTCTCGCGTCGCTGCCGGCCGGCCCCGTGCTCGCCGCGCCTGCCGCGCAGGTCTTCGTGGCCGTCAAGGCGCCCGAGGCCGTCGACGCCATGTGGCGCGCCCACCTGTGCGCCTTGCTGCCGCAGCCCTGCGATGCGCAGGCGCTGAAGCTGCATCGCCCGCGCGACGGCGGCGCACCCGACGACTACCTGCTCACCTCGGAAAAGCCCCTGGCCATGGCCCGCCTGAAGCGCGACGCCGGCGCCGGTGGCTGGCAACTCGCGCAGCTGCACGATTTCTCGACCTACGTGGCCTCGCAGCAGCGCGACCGCCCCAGCACCGACCCCGAGCTGCACCTGGCCCTCGCGCCGGTGCTCTACCCGCTGGCCGAGGGCCGTTGGGCCGTGGCCGTGACCCAGCACGAATCGGAAAGCTATTCGGGCGGCGGCGCGTCCTATGTGACGGCCGACTTCGTGCCGCTGGACACGCCGCCCGGGCAGCGCGCCAAGGCCGCGCGCGAGGGCATCCCGTACTGGTGCTCGCGGTCGATCCGCGCCTGCTTCAGCGAGAAGGAATACAAGACCTCGAAGCACTGCCACGACGAAAGCCGCGGCAGCTTGCGCATCGCCTACGACGCGCCGGCGAAGGCCGGCGGTCCCTATGTGTGGCGCTACACCTGGCTGCAGAGCGAGTGGCCGGCGCACACGGGGCCGGCCGGCAACAAGCGCACCAGCGTCGACTTCACGGACGACAGCGCGCAGAAACCGACCGCCTGCGACGGCGGGCTGCAGTAAGCAGGCAGCAGACTGCGGCTCAGTGCCGCGGCACCGTCACCGCGCCCACGTGCAGCGTGCGCCCTGCGCCCAGCCCCGCCATGACCAGCACCACGCCCAGGCCGACGAACAGCCACGCCGAGGCGCGGAAGTTGCCGGTCCAGCCGTGCAGCAGCCCGGCCAGCAGCGGGCCGAAGGCCGCCACCATGTAGCCCACGCCCTGCGCCATGCCCGACAGGTGAGCGGCAATGTGCGAATCGGGCGAGCGCAGCACGATCATCGTGAGCGCCAGCGCGAAGGTGCCGCCCTGCGAAATGCCCAGCACCACGGCCCAGGTCCACATGCCGCCGGGGGCGTCCAGCGGCGCGAACAGCATGGCCAGCATGGCCGCCACCGTCATCGCCGACAGCACCACCGCCAGCGCGCGCTGGTTGCGCAGCTTCACGGCCAGCGCCGGCACCACCAGGCAGGTCACGACCTGCGTCATGACCGACAGCGACACCACGTAGCCGGCCATTTCGCCGCTGAGCCCGCGCTCGCGCAGGATCGGCGCCAGCCAGCCCATCACGATGTACGCCAGGGCCGACTGCAGCCCCATGAAGAAGGTCACCTGCCAGGCCAGCCGGTCGCGCCACAGGCCGCGCACGGTGAAGCCCGATTCGCTCGCCACCGGCTTGAGCGGCAGCGCCTGCGGCGCCCAGATGAACGTGACCAGCGCGGCCGGCACGGCCCACATGGCGAGCGCCAGCGTCCAGCCGCCGCCCAGCGCGTGCTCCAGCGGCACCGTCAGGCCCGCGGCGCTGGCGGCGCCGCCGCACACGGCCATGGTGTACAGGCCCATCATCAGCGCGGCCTGCTTGGCGAAGTCGCGCTTCACCAGGCCCGAGAGCAGCACGTTCGACACCGCGATGCCGCTGCCCGCGATGGCCGAGGCCAGAAACAGCAGCGGGATGTTGCCGGTGCCGCGCAGCACCGTGCCCACGCCGATCAGCACCATGCAGCCCAGCAGCGTGCGCTCGGTGCCGAAGCGGCGCCCGAGCCAGGGCGCCATCGGCGCGAACACGCCCAGGCAGACGATGGGCAGCGTGGTCAGCAGGCTGGCGGCGGTGGCCGACAGGCCGGTGGCGCGGATGATTTCCGGCAGCACCACCGACAGGCTGGCGAACACCGGGCGCAGGTTGAAGGCGATGAGCACCACCGTCAGGCCCAGCAGCAGCCGGCGGCCCCGGCTGGGCGTCGGCGTGGGGCGCGGCGCGGGCAGGCTGTCGACTTCGGCGTCGATCAGCAGTTCTTCGGCGCCCGATGGCGCCGCCTGGGTGCGCGCGACGGTGGCAGCACCCGTGGGCAAGGTCATCGCGCTCATGCCGTGCCCAATGCGAGCGCGTTGAGCGTCGGCGCCATCAGCTCGCGCACGGCGGCGGCGGCGCGCTCGGGGTCGCGGCTGGCAATGCCTTCGACGATGGCGCGGTGCGCCGCCTCGTCGGGCTCGGGCAGGCTGGCGCTCAGCGTGCTGGCGATGGTTTCCTTGATGTAGCCGGTGATGAAACGGCAGGTCTCGACCAGCGCCAGGTTGCCCGACACATCGACGATGGCCAGGTGAAAGGCCAGGTCGCGCTCGATGAAGGCCGCGCCGCCGTCGGCCAGGTCGGGCTGGCCGCGCTTGTCGAGCAGGGCGTTCAGCCGGCGCAGGTCTTTCGCGGTGTGGCGCACGGCGGCGAGCCGGGCGGCCTCGACCTCGAGCGCGCGGCGCACCTCGAACTGGTCGCGCAGGCTGGCCAGGCGCAGCTTCTGCAGGCTGGCCGAGGGGTCGAAGCCCGAGCGCACGTAGGTGCCCGAACCCTGCCGCACCTCGAGCAGGCCGCGCGACACCAGCGTCTTCACCGCCTCGCGCACCGTGCCGCGGCTCACGCCCAGCAGCTGCGCCAGCTGGGGCTCGATCGGAATGCGCGAGCCGATGGGCCAGCGGCCCGCCGCGATTTCGGTGCGGATGCTGTTCGCGGCGGCGTCGGCCAGGGAGGTGCGGGGCGGTTGGACGAGCATGGGATCAGGGCGACTTATTCATTCAATGATTGGATGAATTTAACCATTGTCAAAAAGACGCGGTCGGCGGGAGGGGCATGAAGGCGGCGCGGCGGGTGTCCGGCCGCCCGCTTTACCAGCTGCCCGAGGCGCCGCCGCCGCTGCTCGAACCGCCGCTGTCCGAGGAGGACGAAGACGACGAGGAAGAGGATGAGGAGGACGACGAACTGCTGCTGCTCCAGCCGCTGTCCCCATCGTCGTCGCTGCTGCCCGATTCCCAGACGCCGGGCGGCAGGAAGCCGATCAGCATCGAGAAGAACGCCGCCAGCGCAATGGGAATCCACGAGGTGTCCGGTACCGGGCCGGGCGAGGTGATGTGGAACACGTAGCCGCAGATGCCAGCCACGATGACCAGCCGGACGACGAAGCTGATCACGCTGCGCTGAAAGGTGTTGACCATGCAGCGCACGATGATCACCGCGAACAGCGTCACGCCGCCGATGCACAGCGCCCACAAAAAGCCCCACCAGAAGCGGTCGGCGCCGACCGTCCACGCGATGGCGACCAGCGACGCGATCACGAGCACGAAGCCGCCCATGAAGATGGCGGCCGTGCGCGACATGCCGCAGAGAAAGCCCAGGCCGTAGCCGAAGATCGCCGGCATCGCCAGCACCAGCGCGATGGCCGGATTCAGCAGCGCCGCGCCGGCTGCCAGCGGGCCGGCCCCGAGCAGGCCGAGCACCAGGCGAAGGTCGCGTGGGGCAGGGCGCGCACGCGCCGGTTCGGGCTTCATTGCCGCCAGGGCGTCGGCCCAGGGTTCGGGGCCCGCGCCGGCGTTGCGCCGACCCTTGCGTTTTTTCTCTTCGGCGCGCCGCGAGGCCGAGCTGCCGCGCGGCGGGTCGCGCTCGATGCCGCGGCCGTGGTAGATGCCCAGGCCCAGGCCCCACAGCACCACGCCCAGCAGGCCCCAGCCCTCGGGCGTGACGTGGCCGCCGCGCGTCAGGCTGGTGACCTTCTCGTCGTCGGGTGCGGGTGCGGCGGCGTGGTCCACGACGATCTGCTGCGACTCGGGCGCGATGACGCCCACCTCGCCGTCGAGCAGCCGCGCGAGCGCGCCCACGGCCGCCTGCACGCCGCCGGCGAAGTCGCCCTCGCGAAAGCGCGGCGCCATCTCGCGGTCGATGATGCGGGCCGCCTGGATGTCGGTCACCGTGCCTTCGAGCCCGGTGCCGACCTCGATGCGCATGCGGCGGTCTTTCTGCGCCACGAGCAGCAGGATGCCGTCGTCGGCATCGCTGCGGCCCAGCCGCCACTTCGCGAACACGCGCGTGGCGTAGCCCTCGATGGTGTCCTCGCCCGTGGTCGGCACGATGAGCACTGCGAGCTGGGCCTGGGTGCGGCCCTGGATGTCGGCGATCTGCGCGCGCAGCGCCTCGGCCTCGCCGGCCGGCAGCGCCTGCGCGAGGTCGACCACGCGCGAACTCATCGGCGGCACCGGCACGGGCTTGGCCTGCGCGGCGCGCGGGCCGGCCAGGCACAGCACCAGCAGCAGGCCCAGGCACAGCGACAGCCAGCGGGGCAGCGACAACGGCGCGCGCATCGGCGCGTTCATCGGCGTGCGCCCTTCGCCGCCACCACGCCCGCGCCGCGCACCTCCACCCGGCGCTGGTCGACCACCTTGCCGCTGGCGTCGACCAGCTCGATCAGGTGCCGGCCCGGCCACGGCAGCCACTGCGCGCTGTTGCCGCGCGCGTGGAACTTGCCATCGATGCGCCACTGCACGCCGCGTCCTTCGGCTTCGAAGCGCACGCGCTGGCGCTGCGGCGGAATGTCGGGGTCGAGCGCGAGGATCGTGCCGTCGGACGGCGCCGTGATGCGCGCCGAGGCGGCGTCGCTCGCCATGCCGGTGTCGAGCGCGAACAGCGGTTGCTCGGTGCCCTGCAAAAACCATTCGCTGCGTGCCGCTTCGAGCGGGCTGCCGTCGGCGCCCGGACCGAAGCTCACGCGCGCCTCGACCAGCCCGGCGGGCGGCGCGGGCGCGCGGCTAGGTTCGCGTGCGTGCAGGAAGCGCATCACCTCGGCCCACACGGGCGCGGCGCCGCTGGTGCCGCTCACGTCCCACATCGAGGCGCCGCTGGCGTTGCCGACCCACACGCCGACCGTGTAGCGCTGCGACCAGCCCACGGCCCAGTTGTCGCGCATGTCCTTGCTGGTGCCGGTCTTCACGGCGGTCCAGAAGCGGGTGGACAGGATGCTGTCCAGGCCGAAGGTGCGCGTGCGCGCGTTCGGGTCGGAGAGGATGTCGCCGACGATGAAGGCGGCGCGCGGATCGAGCAGCGGCGCTGCTTCTGCAGGCTTCACCTTGGTGGCCGGGGCAGGGCGCGCCGTGAGCGTCGTCGCGCCGAAGCGCCCGCCGTTGGCCACCATGCGGTAGGCATTGGCCAGCGACAGCAGCGACACCTCGGCGCTGCCCAGCGCCAGGCTGTAGCCGTAGTAGTCGCCGCTTTCGCGCAGCGGCAGGCCGGCGGCGCGCAGCTCGCGCGCGAAGGCTTCGGGCGACACCATCACCAGCGTGCGCACGGCTGGCACGTTGAGCGAGGCGGCCAGCGCGGTGCGCGCCGACACCGGGCCCTTGAAGCGGCGGTCGTAGTTCTGCGGAATGTAGAGGCCGCTCGCGGTGCTGATCTGCGCCGACGAGTCCTCGATGAGCGAGGCCGCCGTGATGCGCTTCTCGGCCAGGGCCTGCGCGTACAGCAGCGGCTTGAGCGTGGAGCCGGGCTGGCGCAGCGCGGTCACGCCGTCGACCTCGGCGGCCTGGCTCAGCGGGCCCGAGGAACCGACCCAGGCCAGCACCTCGCCGCTCGCGTTGTCGAGCACCACGAGCGCGCCGTCTTCCACGTGGCGGTCGCGCAGTTCGCGCAGGTGGCGCTGCAGGCTGTCGAGCGCGTAGCGCTGCAGCGGCGCGCGCAGCGTGGTGCGCACGCTGGTGGGGGCGGTGGCCTTGTCGTTCCCCGCATCACGCAACTCGCGCAGCACCCGCCGCGCGGCATGCGGCGCGATGCCTTCGTTGGGCTCGAACGCACGCCGCTGCACCACCGCGCTGGTGAACATGTCGAGCGCCTCGCAGTCGGTCTTGGCGCCGGGCTCCATCACGCGCAGCACCTCGCAGGCGCGCTGCGCCACCAGGGCGGGGCGGGCGTTGGGCGCGCGCACCAGCGCGGCGGCCACGGCGGCTTCGCGCGCGTCGAGCCCGCTCGGGGCCTTGCTGAAGAGCGTGCGCGAGAGCGCGTCGATGCCGACGATCTCGCCGCGGAAGGGCACCGTGTTCAGGTAGGCCTCGAGGATCTGGTCCTTGCGCCAGCGGCGCTCCAGCTGGGTGGCCGCCACCGTCTGGCCGATCTTCTGCGTGAAGCTGCGCCCGCCCGCTGCGCGGCGCAGGTCGTCGTCGAGCAGGCCCGCCAGCTGCATGGTGATGGTCGAGGCGCCGCGCGTGCGCGTGTTCCACAGGTTGCCCCAGGCGGCGGCCGAGGCGGCGCGCCAGTCGACGCCGCTGTGTTCGTAGAAGCGCTTGTCCTCGCTCAGCACCATGGCCGCGCGCAGCGCGGGCGACACGTCCGCCAGCGCGGTCCACTGGCCGCGCCGCACCGTGGGGTCGGTGCGTACGCGCTGCAGCAGCTCGCCCTGGCGGTCGAGCACGGCGGTCTCGGAGGAACGGAAGTCGCGCTTCACCTCCTCGAAGCTGGCCAGCGCCCAGGCCGAGGGTGCGGCGGCTGCCGTCAGCAGGACCACGGCCAGGGTGTGCCGGGCGGTGGAAGAAAACGAGAACGCAAGAGGCATCGCAGCAGACGGGGCCGCGGGGCGGCAGGCAAAGCGGAGACGGCCCATTCTCCGCCATGCCTTCCGGGACGCGTCAGGTGCCCACGTACGCAGCGAGATGCTGTCCTGTGAGCGTGGCGCGCTTGGCGACCAGCTCGGCCGGCGTGCCCTCGAAGACCACGCGCCCGCCGTCGTGGCCGGCGCCGGGGCCCAGGTCGATGATCCAGTCGGCGTGCGCCATCACCGCCTGGTGATGCTCGATGACGATGACCGACTTGCCCGCATCCACCAACCGGTCGAGCAGGGCCAGCAGCTGCGCCACGTCGGCCAGGTGCAGGCCGGTGGTCGGCTCGTCGAGCACGTACACGCCGCCCTTTTCGGCCATGTGCGTGGCCAGCTTGAGCCGCTGGCGCTCGCCGCCCGACAGCGTGGTGAGCGGCTGGCCCAGGCTCAGGTAGCCCAGGCCCACGTCGGCCAGCCGTTGCAGGATGGCGTGCGCGGCCGGCGTGCGCGCCGGGCCTTCGCCGAAGAAGGCCGCGGCCTCGGTCACCGGCATCGCGAGCACCTCGCTGATGTCGCGCCCGCCGAAGCGGTGCTCGAGCACCGAGGCGTGGAAGCGCTTGCCCTCGCACTCTTCGCAAATGGTGGCCACGCCGGCCATCATCGCCAGGTCGGTGTAGATCACGCCCGCGCCGTTGCAGGTGGGGCAGGCGCCCTCGGAGTTGGCGCTGAACAGCGCCGGCTTCACGCCGTTGGCCTTGGCGAAGGCATTGCGGATCGGGTCGAGCAGGCCGGTGTAGGTGGCCGGGTTGCTGCGCCGCGAGCCGCGGATGGCGCCCTGGTCGACCGCCACCACGCCCGCGCCGGCGGGAATCGATCCGTGCACCAGCGAGCTCTTGCCCGAGCCCGCCACGCCGGTCACGACCACCAGCACGCCCAGCGGAATGTCGACATCGACGTTGCGCAGGTTGTGCGCCTTGGCGCCGCGGATCGGCAGCGCGCCGGTGGGCTGGCGCAGCTTCTTCTTGAGCGCGGCCCGGTCGTCCAGGTGCCGGCCCGTGAGCGTGCCGCTGGTGCGCAGCGCTGCCACGCTGCCTTCGAAGCAGACCGTGCCGCCCGCCGAGCCCGCGCCGGGGCCGAGGTCGACGACATGGTCGGCGATGGCGATCGCCTCGGGCTTGTGTTCCACCACCAGCACCGTGTTGCCCTTGTCGCGCAGGCGCAGCAGCAGCTCGTTCATGCGCTGGATGTCGTGCGGGTGCAGACCGATGGTGGGCTCGTCGAACACGTAGGTCACGTCGGTGAGCGAGGAGCCCAGGTGGCGGATCATCTTCACGCGCTGCGCCTCGCCGCCCGAGAGCGTGCCGGAGGGGCGGTCGAGGCTGAGGTACCCGAGGCCGATCTCGACGAAGGAATCGAGCGTGTGCGCCAGCTTGGCCAGCAGCGGCGCCACCGAGGGCTCGTTCAGGCCGCCGACCCACGCGGCGAGGTCGCTGATCTGCATCGCGCAGGCCTCGGCGATGTTGAGCTTCTTGATGCGCGACGAACGCGCCGCCTCGCTCAGCCGCGTGCCTTCGCATTCGGGGCAGGTGGTGAAGGTCACGGCCCGCTCCAAGAAGGCGCGGATGTGCGGCTGCATCGCCTCGACGTCCTTGGCCAGGAACGACTTCTGCACCTGCGGAATGAGGCCCTGGTAGGTGAGGTTGATGCCGTCGATCTTGATCTTGGTCGGCTCCTTGTGGAGCAGGGCGTCGAGCTCCTTCTTGGTGAACTTGCGGATCGGCTTGTCGGGGTCGAAGAAGCCGCAGCCGTTGAAGATGCGCCCGTACCAGCCTTCCATGCTGAAGCCCGGGATGGTGAGCGCGCCTTCGTTGAGCGACTTGCTGTCGTCGTAGAACGCGGTGAGGTCGAAGTCGGTGACCGCGCCCCGGCCTTCGCAGCGCGGGCACATGCCGCCGGTGCGGCTGAAGGTCTGCTTCACCGTCTTGGCGGCGCCGCGCTCCACCGTGATGGCGCCGGTGGCTTTCACCGAGGGCACGTTGAACGCGAAGGCGCTGGGCGAGCCGATGTGCGGCTTGCCCAGGCGGCTGAAGAGAATGCGCAGCATCGCGTTGGCATCGGTCGCGGTGCCGACGGTGGAGCGCGGGTCGCCGCCCATGCGCTCCTGGTCCACGATGATCGCGGTGGTCAGGCCGTCGAGCACGTCGACCTCGGGCCGCGCCAGCGTCGGCATGAAGCCCTGCACGAAGGCACTGTAGGTTTCGTTGATGAGCCGCTGCGATTCGGCCGCGATGGTGCCGAACACCAGCGAACTCTTGCCCGAGCCCGAGACGCCCGTGAACACCGTGAGCCGGCGCTTGGGCAGCTCGACACTGATGTCCTTCAGGTTGTTCACGCGCGCACCCTGCACGCGGATGAGGTCGTGGTGATCGGCGGCGTGCCTGCCGTTCGCGTCCTTCGTGCTCTTTGTTTCCTTCTTCGGGGCCTTGCTGCTCATCGGGTCTTTCTCTGGAAGGGACACGGGGCCGCCACGGCGGCGGTGCCCGTGCAGGAGGTCAGGGGGCTGCGGCGCCGGAGGCCGGCTCAGCGTGTCTGCTGGATGCGGATCAGGTTGCCCGCCGGGTCGCGCACCGCGCAGTCGCGCACGCCGTAGGGCTGGTCGGTGGGCTCCTGCACGATCTCGGTGTTGCGGGCCTGCAGGCGCTCGAAGGTGCCTTCCAGGTCGGGCGTGGCCAGCAGCAGCGAGGCGAAGGTGCCCTTGGCCATCATCTCGGCGACGGTGCGGCGTTCGTCGTCGGTGAGCCCGGGCGTGGCGGCCGGCGGGTACAGCACGATGGAGGTGGCGGGCTGGCCGGCCGGGCCGACCGTGATCCAGTGCATGCCGCCGTAGGCGACGTCGTTGCGCACCTCGAAGCCCAGGGTGTCGCGGTAGAAGGCCAGCGAGGCCTGCGCGTCGGTGTGCGGGAGAAAGCTCGAGTGGATGCTGAGGTTCATGGTGACGATGGTCCGAAGTGTGTACGGGCCGTCATGCTAGGTGCGACTCGGGGTTTCGCGCTTCTCGATTCCTGATCGGGCGCGTCACTTGTTTGGCCACGCACGCCGGCATGCCCGCCGTCGCCTGCGCCGCCTCGCGCCGGTAGACGCCGGGCGACACGCCCACCAGCTCGGTGAAGCGCGTGGTGAAGGTGCCCAGCGAGGCGCAGCCGACCTCGAAGCAGACCTCGGTCACGCTCAGGTCGCCGCGGCGCAGCAGCGCCATCGCGCGCTCGATGCGCCGCGTCATCAGGTAGGCGTAGGGCGACTCGCCATAGGCCAGGCGGAACTGGCGGCTGAGGTGCCCGGCCGACATGTTCGCGTCGCGCGCGAGCGCTTCCACGTCCAGCGGCTGCGCGTGTTCGCGGTCGATGCGGTCGCGCACGCGGCGCAGCCGTGCGAGGTCGGGCAGAGAGGGCTGGGGCTGCGTGGCGGTCATCGGCGGGATCGTGCCACGTCGCTACGGCGTGCTCAAGCGCAGGCAAAGGTTCCACATCCGGTAACGAACTTCACACAAGCGCCTGCATCTGGACACCCGATGCGCACGCAGCGGGGCTTCAATACGGTACGGGCTCGCAGGAGGCGCGCCCGACCGTACAGCCCACCCAAGGAGAACTCCGCATGACGAAAACACTCGCGCTTCTGCTGGCCGCCTCGGCCATCCTGGCTGGTTGCGTGGTCGCCCCCTACGACCGGGGCCCGCCCCCGCGCGGCCACGGCTACGACCGCGACCGCGACGGCGTGCCCAACCGCTACGACCGTGACCGCGACAACGACGGCGTGCCCAATCGCTACGACCGCCGGCCGAACAACCCCTACCGCTACTGACACCGGGGCCGAGGGCCCCCAAAGAAAAAGACCGCGAGGCACGCAGCCCCGCGGTCTTTTTTCTTTCTTTCTTGTGCGTGTGTGGATGTGCTCAGGCAGCGCGGCGCGCCATCAGCGCCCACAGGCCGGCCGCGCTCAGCAGCGAGCCGCCCGCCAGGTGGAAGCGCCGCTGCGCGCGCGGCGAGGCGAGCAGCCGGCCGGCCGAACTCGCGAACACCGCATAGAGCGTGGCGTTGAGCGTGGCCAGCGCCACGAAGGTCAGGGCCAGCACCCACAGCTGGTGCGACACGTCGGCGCCCGGGCGGATGAACTGCGGCAGGAAGGCCACGAAGAACACGATGCCCTTGGGGTTCAGGGCCGTCACCAGGTAGGTGTTGGCGAACAGGCGCCAGCGCGAGGCCGGTGCGGCCGGCGCGGCGGTCTCGGTGGACGAGATGCCGGCGCGCAGCAGCTTGATGCCCAGGTACAGCAGGTACAGGCCGCCGACCCACTTCACCACCGTGAACCAGAAGGCCGACGCGGCCAGCAGCGCGCCCAGCCCCAGCAGCGACACCACCAGCGCGGTCGAATCGCCCAGCGCCACGGCGGCCACCAGCGGCACGTTGGCGCGGCGGCCGTGCGACATCGAATAGCTGATCACCGTGAGGATGGTCGGCCCCGGAATGATCAGCAGCAGCGCGGACGCGGCGACGAAGGCGAGCCAGAGTTCGATGGGCATGGGTGTTCCTGAAAGAGGGAGGAAGAGAGGGAAGGGCGGTGCGCCGTTCAGCGCGGGAACGAAGTCTTTTTCATGCGTCCGAGGCCGAAGCAGGTGCGCCGAAACGCAGCGCGGACCGCGCCTTGGCGCGCTCGGCCTCGATGGCCCGGTCGCGCGGCTCGGCCGTGGTGACCAGCGAGTCGATCAGCCGCGCGGCCGTGGCGGCCACCTCGTCCACGGCGCGCTCGAAGGCCTGCTCGTTGGCGCGCGAGGGCACGCTGAAGCCGCTGAGCTTGCGCACGAACTGCAGGGCGGCAGCGCGGATCTCCTGCTCGGTGGCAGGGGGCTCGAAGTTGTAGAGGGTCTTGATGCTGCGGCACATGGCGAATGCTCCGGTCGGGCGCGGCGCAGGGGCCGCGCGGCCAGTCTAGCGAAATCGCGTTTTCTTGCGCAGCACCCGCCGGGCAAAGGCTACTTCAGGCTCAGGACACCCAGCCCCAACCCGATGACACCCAGCACGAAGCTCACGAGGCTGAGCTGCAGCGGGATGCGGTAGGCGGGATCGGGGTGATCCCAGTGCGCGCGCAGCACCTCGAGCGCGGTGGCCCGGCGGATTTCCATCGCGCAACCGTGAAAGCCCTGCATGTTGATGCTGCTCTTGGGAATCTGCAGCGCGAGCCGGGTCTCGTAGTCGATCTCGATGCCGTCTTCGGGGAAGCCCGGGTCGCGGCCGATGCCCCGGATCATGCGGCAGCAGCGCTTGCCGGCGTTCGTCTTCAGCACCACCCAGGCGTTGCGCCCGCCCAAGGGCGCGAGCCGCTGGTTGTGCACGCGGATCAGCGAGAAAGCCTCGTAGTCCGCCGGGTTGGTGAACGAGCGTTGTTGCGTGACGTGGAGTCCTGTGACCATGATTTCCTCCCTCTGTGAATGAACGCCGGTGCGCCTGCCGGACAGCCCGTGCAGGCGTCGGTTTCGACGTTAGTTCAGAAGGCGGGAGGTGCCCATTGGCGTTGCCATGGAGAGAACGATTCAATCGTCAACAATGGTGAAGCAGGCGGGCGATCCGGCCGCGCGTCGGCCCAGGCTCAGTCGCCCTCGTAGAAGAACTCTTCGCGCACGATCTTGCCGTCCTTGACGGTGTACAGCGCCATCTCTTCCATCGTGAAGCGCTGGCCCGTGGGCTTCATGGTCACGTCGAAGCGAAAGCCCACGATGAAGCGGTCGTCGTGCGGCCAGGGGCCGGCCACCTGGAACGAATGCACCTCGTGGTTGGCCACCCACCATTCACCCTTGGCGCGGATGGCCGACAGACCCACCGACTCGCGCGACATCCCGGGCGGCGCGCTGGCCTCGACGCTGACGGCCTCGGGCGCGTAGAGCGCCTGGGCTTCATCGAATGTCCCTGCTTTGCACAGCGCCACGAGCTTGGCGGCGATTTCCTGGGTGTTCATGCGTTTCTCCAGTGAGTTGGGGGGATGACGGGAGGCGCAGTGTAGGCCCGCGCACCGTGCGTCGTCGACCGATGTTCAACGCGCTGGTTCGTTGAGCGCGCGCAGGCTGTCGACGCCCTCCGGCGAGAGCCACAGCAGCGTGTTCAGGTAGGTCTCGATGCGGTCGACCAGCGCGCTGCGCGGGCCCTCGCGCCATTCGGTGGAACCGTAGAACGCCGCCTGCTCGGCCTCCAGCGCCTCGCGGCTCGCGTAGGCGCGCACGAGGTGGTAGCTCTCTTCCTCGTGGTCCGACCGGCCATAGCTCACCACGTCCATGCCCTTGCTGCGCAGCATGGGCACCGCGCGTTCATGCATCGCGCGGTGGAAGTCGTCGAGGGTGCCGGGCTTGAGGCGGTAGGTGCGGATTTCGAGGAGGCGGGTCATGAGGCGTCTTTCGCTGCAGCGTGAGCTACGCGTAGAGAAACGTAACCACCGTGAAATACAGAACCAGGAGACATGCCAGGATGCCCTTGGCGTTCTTCGTGACGAAATCAATGTAGCGTGACATGGCCTCGTCCGTGAGCCGAGCCTGCAGCGCATGTTCTGCAGGCAGAACAGCACGTAGCAGATAGCCGCCGAAGAAGATGATGGCCACGAGCACGACCATGAGGAGCAGTGGCAGAAGGAGGAACATGAGGGCTTGAGCGTATTCCGCTGGTTTCTACAGCCGGTCGTCAGAGGTCGACGAAGTCATCGGGCGTTGCGGCGTGCGTAGCGACACAGTACCGCACGATGCTCTCGGGTGGAATGTTCCGGGAGAACAGGACTTCTGATTCCAGCTCGAATGTCGGGACCGTCTTCCCCCAGGACACCACGTCAACTCCGCCTCGAGACTTGATCTTGTAGAAAAAGCCGCGTCCGTTCAATGCATGGTCAAGTGCAATTTCAAAACGTGTGGATGTGCTCACGTAGATGCTCGCACCCGTCTCTCGCATTGGAATTCGTCGCGGATATCGACCACTATCCCTCGCGGTGCTTGCTCAAGCAGGCCTTGATACTCGTCTCTTCGCGATTGAACTTCACGACGCCACTGTAGTCCGATGTGTCGAGTTGGAAGCGACCGTCGTCGCGGATATAGGCGACCAGAAACTGCGAAGCGGCGACGACAAGGTCCACGCGGTAGCCGTCGGCGCGTTTCGTCTGCCGAACGTGTGGCAGCAGGATGTTCTCCGAGGGGGAGGCCATCGCATCGTTGACGCAATCCACCATTGCTGCCTGCTCTGACTTTCGATAGCGACCATCCACGATGGTCCGAAACTTTGACGGAGTCGCGACGGTGTTTACGCTCGTGGTGAACTCCCCGGTGGACACGGTGGTACAGCCAGACAAAAGGGCCACGATGGTGAGGGAGGCGGCAAGTTTCACAGGTTCCTTCGCTTGATTGCTGGACGTTGGTACTTCATGCCAGGAAAAGTGCGTCGAGCACGCATTTCTGACGTTGCTCAGTCTACCCACGTGCCGACGGCGGCAACGAGCACTTTGAGCTTCCGGCGAATCGGATCGTGAGTGGGGCGGGGGCGTGAATCACTGTTGCTCTTGTCGAGACCTCAAGAGCCATTCATTGCGGTAGTCCAGCTGACAATGCTGCCGCGGCTGTTGAGCGGTGCGCGTGTCTGTGGAGCAGCAGATCAGGCTTCCTTCATCGGAACTGCGCTCGGCATCGCTAGGACGGTTGCGTACGGAGTACGCAAGAGCTGATGTTGGGGCGCTTCGGACAGGCATGTCTGTCGGCTTGAGACAGTGAACCCGCTCAGCACGGTGGTGCGCACGCTGTCGTCGCACATGGGGCGCCACATCACGACGATCATTGCGGCCGCGGACCCCGACACCGAGCTGTCGAAGGCCCTTCGCAACCACTTCATCCTGTCGCGCCGCGACGAAGGGCGGGTGCTGTTGCAGCAAGCGGCCGAGGCGGGCGAGATCCGGCCGGATGCCGACCTCGAGATCGAGCTCGACCAGATCTACGGGCCGTTGTTCTTCAGGCCGCTGATGGGGCACGCGCCGCTCGATGCGGGCTTTGTCGAAGGGCTGATCGGCAGCCTGCTCGTCGGGCTTGGCACGAGCCCCGCGAGCGGCAAGCGCAAGCCCGCAACGCGTGCGTCACGGAGCAAGGCGGCCTGAAGCGGTGGGGGTGTCGGTGGGCTGAAGCAGGTCCCACTTGTTGCCGCAAAGATCGAGGAAGACGGCAACCGTACCGTGCGGCTCGTGGCGTGGCGCTTCGAGAAAGCGCACGCCGCGGGATGTCATGTGTTCGTGGTCGGACGCGAAGTCCGTGGTGTGCAGGAACAGGAAGACACGCCCGCCGGCCTGCTTGCCGACGCTGGCACTCTGCTCGTCGGTCACGGCCTTGGCCAGCAGCAGCGCGGTGCCGGCATTGCCGGTGTTGCGTGCTGGCGCAACCACCACCCATCGCTTGCCCGTACCGCGCGGCGTGTCTTCGACCAACTCGAAGCGCAGCGCCTCGGTGAAGAAGCGGATGGCTTCGTCGTAGTCGTGGACGAGGAGGGTGACGGTGGCGAGTTGACGGGTCATGGGAGGCGTTTGCGTTGCGCTGTCGTCCGCGACCGCGATGCAGCGCGCCAGCAGGCCGGCCTCGCGCACCTCTTCGGTGGTGTTCACCTGGAACACGTTCTGGCCGCAGTCGCTGCAATACCGGACGCCGGGCGTGGCGGTGGCTTCGAGTGCGTCCCAGGGCTTGGGGCACGAGAGCGATCCGTCGTGTTCGCTTCCCGACGGCGCCTGTGGATCGACTGGCGCGCGACCGATGCGGATCGACTTCTTCATGGGGGCGGTGGGCGGTGGGTGCCGAGGATGTACTGCGCGACCCATTCCGCCTGTTCCGGTGTGTCGGGCATGTCGACGCCCCGCGAGCGGCTCAGCAGGTGAAAGATGTTCTGGCGCGGAACGCCGAGCCCGTGCAGCAGGCTGCCCGCGATGAGGCCCGTGCGGCCGATGCCTGCGCGGCAGTGGATGGCGATGGCCTTTCCGCTCGCGAGTTCGGCGCCCAGTTCGGCAATGAAGGCCGCCGCGTCCCGCTGCGAGGCCGGCAGGCCTCGGTCCGGAATCGGGAAATGCCGGAACGCGATGCCATGTTCGGCGCACAGCGCAGGCTCTTCCCGGAGTTCAAGTGCCCTGATTTCCTGCGCCTCGAGCAGGGAGACCACCATGTCCAGCGAGGCACGCTGCCAGGCCGCCACCTCCTCGCGCAGCTGGTCGCCGCCGCGCGGGCGTGCCATCAGGCCCAGCCGATGCGGCTGTATGTCGCGGACCCAGTGGATGGTGGTCTCGAACATGGTCTGCGGACCTTACAGCCGATCGATCAGCCGCATCGCCCTCAGGTGAAAACGATCGCCGTCTTGTGCGCGATGCTCAGCCGCGCCGATTCGTACAGCAGCAGCCACGATTCGGTCTCGCGGTAGAGGCCTTCGTCCTCGCCCATGCTGTCGGCGATCCGCGCGGCTTCCTCGTCGGACAGCTCGCCGTCCGAAAGCGTGATGCCGAGGGCGGGCGCCACCAGCACCAGTTCCTCGAGCAGGCGGTACGACGAGCCGAGCATGCCGCCGGGCAGGTCGGTCTCGTCTTCCTCGGCAAAGATCACTTCGTCGAAGTCGACCGGCAGGTAGAAACCTTCCGCGTCGGAGTGGCACAGCAGGTGGCTTTCGAACATGTTGGCCACGTCTTCGAGCGTCTCGTCTTCCGTGGGATCGGTGTCTTCCGGCAAGGGCGTGGCGATCCAGCCGGGCGTCGTCACGCGGTGTGCGTAGGCGCGGCGCAGGTAGTGGATGAACGAATAGGGCAGGCCGTCCAGCGGCGCGCGGGATTCGAGCGGCGGCAGCGTGCGAGGCTCGACGTGCGGCGGCAGGCCGGCTTCGGCGAGCTTGCGGTTCGCGGCGGCGAAATCTGCCTCGAAGTGTTCGGCGCTCTCGGGATCGTTCTCGATCAGGTCGGCGAGGATGCCGACGCAAATGGCCAGGCCCATGGGGTTCTCCAGGTAGTGGGTTCGCCGCGATGGTGACGAGAAGCGGTGAAGGCGGGATGACGGCCCGCCTTCACCGTGGCCCCTGCTACTTCGCCGCCTCCACCTTCACCCGCGCATTCGGCGTCTCGCCGAACATCTCGGGCGCGTACATCGCTTCCACGCGGCTGGGCGGCAGCGCGAAGTCGCCGACGTTGTTCAGGCGCACGGTGTATTCCATCTTCACGACGCCCTTGGGCAGGTACTCGTAGTAGCTGCGGAAGGCCTCGAAGCTGCGCTCCTCGAACGCCGGCCAGCCGGAACCGCTCTTCTTCTCGCCCTGCGTGGCGATCTGCGAGTCGCGGCCCAGGCCGCTGCCCAGGATGGTGGCGCCGCCCGGGACCGGGTCGGTGATCACGACCCAGGTCATGTCGGTGCTGGCGTTGACCTCGATGCTCACGCGCAGCACGTCGCCGCGCGTGTACTTGCCGGCCACGGCCTGCTCGACCGGCGTGACGGTCTTCTTCAGCGCGTAGCCCGCCGCAAACGGTGCCTTCAGCTGCACGGCGGCCAGCGACTGCAGCGTGAGCCACGGCTTGCCGGTGCCCTGCTGCGTGACCAGCAGCGTGTCGCGCACGGGCGCACCCGTGGGCGATGCGGACCAGGGCAGGAACATCGTGTTGTTGCGCAGGTTGCCCGGCGAGGCGGGGGCGCCGAACATCGTGGTCTGGTTCGGGGCGCCGGTTGCGTCGCTGGCCTTCACGCGCTCCACCTTGCTCCAGTCGACCTGCGCCTTCACCGCGCCCAGCGTGGCGGCGGTGACGCCGGCCACCGGCGTGCTCTCGAACACCTTGCTGAACTTCTCCAGCGCCAGCCCGCCCCACAGGTTGGCGGTGGTGGTGTGCCAGGCGCCGTTCTGCTGGCGGCCGATGAAGCCGTTGGCGAGCTTGCCGATGTCGTCCTTCCAGGCCGGATCGTCCATCACCGTGAGCAGCAGGCGCGCGGTGTTGACGTCGCCGTTGGTCATGAGCCACCACCAGTAGTCGTCCTGCTCGGTGCTGAAGATGAGCTTGGTGCCCTGGTACGACAGGCGCGCCTTCAGCACGTTGTTGGCCTCGTCCAGGCGCTGCTGGCGCTGCGGCACGTCGTTCACGCGCTTCAAGATGTTGACCCAGTCGATCACCGCGCTGGTGGGCCACTGGTTCGGCGCGATGGTGATGCTGCCGAGCATGCTGCCCTTGGCCTTGCCGTAGCGCGACAAGGCTTCGAGCGCGGCGAGCTTGCGCACGTCCAGGTCCTTGCGCGGGCTCCAGAACTCGCGCGTGACGCGGCCTTCGACGAACGCGATCAGGCCCGACTCCATCGGTGCGCGCGCGTCGTCGGCGAGCGCGAAGGCCGGGTTGAGCTGGGCCGCTTCGTGCGTGGCCGCGAGCAGGTACGACGTGAGGATGTCGCTGCCGCGGTTGGCTTCGCCGTCGCGCGGCGGGAAGTAGCTGGCCAGGCCGTCGCTGTCCAGGTAGGTGGGCAGCGTGGCCAGCACGCCCTGCCACATCTTCGCGTCGCGCAGGCCGACCGCCTTGCTGGTCTTCTGTTCGAGGCAGCTGAAGGGGTAGTTGGCGAACCAGTCGCGCACGCCCGGCAGGCCTTCGGCCAGCTTGGGTTGCAGCGATATCTTCAGGCCGCCGCGGCCGGGCAGGGCGTCGGCGGGCGGTGCCACGTCGAGCGTGAACGGCCCGTCGACCTGCACCAGCGTGGCCTGCTGCACCGTGAGCGGCACGGCGGGCACGATGCGCTGGCGCACCTTGAGCGCGTCGCGCGCGCCACCGACCGTGTCTTTCGCCTCGATCTCCCACAGGATGGCTTCGGCGCGCGTCTGCGCGAGCTGCGCGGGCGCGGTCACGTTCCAGGCCACCTCGCGCGATTCGCCGGCGGGAATGTCGACGGTCTGCGTTTCGAGCGTGAGCAGCGTGGCGCGCGGCGTGGCTTCCACCTTCATCGGTTTCTGCGTGGTGTTGCGCAAGGTGATCTGCGCGCGGAACTGGTCGTCCTCGCGCACCAGCGGCGGCAGGCCGCTGATGATCTGCAGGTCTTGCGTGGCCTGGATGCTGGCCTGGCCGGTGCCGAACAGGCTGGTGCCCGCATCGGCCACGGCCACGATCTTGAAGGTGGTGAGCGCGTCGTTCAGCGGCACCGTCACCACGGCCTGACCGTTGGCGTCGAGCACGATCTTCGGGTTCCACACCAGCAGGGTGTCGAGCAGCTCGCGCGTCTGGCCCTTGCCGCCGCCGCCGCCCGCGGGCACGGCCTTGCGCCCGTAGTGGCGCCGGCCGACGATTTCCATCTGCGCGGTGGAGGTGCTCACGCCCCAGCTGCGCCGCTGCAGCATCGCGTTGAGCAGGTTCCAGCTGTCGTTGGGCATGAGCTCCAGCAGGGCCTGGTCGACCGCGGCCAGCGCCACTTCGGCGCCGGCGGCCGGCTTGCCGTCGGGCAGCTTGGCGGTG
>Ga0207709_10001031_pt1 | contig 20585 bp, 18 predicted proteins | sample KBSM34metaG_FD_184397 | JGI IMG/M metagenome (GOLD analysis project Ga0207709, IMG submission 184397) | Miscanthus rhizosphere microbial communities from Kellogg Biological Station, Michigan, USA - KBS M3-4 metaG (SPAdes) (version 2) | ecosystem: Host-associated > Plants > Roots > Rhizosphere >...
TTTAGTTATTTTTGCATTATGGAATGGTTTGAATCTTGGTTTGATACCCCTTATTATCATTTGCTTTATAGCAACAGAGACTATACTGAAGCCGAAAACTTCATTACAAAGCTTACTGCGGACCTTCAGCTGCCGCCTAATTCAAAAATTATAGATCTTGCTTGCGGCAAGGGAAGACACTCCGTTTTTCTGAACAAACTGGGATATGATGTTTTAGGGCTCGACCTGTCCAGACAGAGTATTGAATCTGATAAACAATTTGAAAATCAGACACTGGTTTTTGATGTTCACGATATGAGAAATCCTATTGATGCAGATCCTATGGATGCTGTTTTCAATTTATTTACAAGTTTTGGCTATTTTGATAATGAAAATGATGATAAAAAAGTTTTTCAGTCTGTATACAATGCTTTAAAACCGGGAGGTTATTTTGTACTGGATTATCTTAATGAAGAATATGTAAGAAAAAATATAGTTCCTGAGACCATAATCACAAGGGGTGACATTGATTTTAAGATTCTGAAAAAAATAGAAGGCAGGCATGTGATTAAAGATATTCGTTTTGAAGCAGATGATAAGCCTTTTTATTTCTTTGAAAAAGTAAAGCTCCACACATTAGAAGCTATTAATACTTATGCTTCTGAATGTGGCTTTGAAAGAATAAAAATCTGGGGAGATTACCAGCTGAATGAATTTGATAGAGAAAGTTCCCCACGTTGTATCAATTTATTTAAGAAAAAATAATGACCACAGTACTTTTACTGATTTTAAGTGTAATTGCAGGAGTATTTCTGGGAAAACACTTTGGCAAAAAAGAAAAACTGGCTAAAAATCTTTTGATCTTAAGTGCCGGTTTTTTGATTACGATATGCCTGAATGAAGTCTTTCCACAGGTTTATACCTCATCAGAAAGCAACAATCTTGGAATATTTGTGATTGCAGGTGTTCTTTTGCAGATGATTCTGGAAGCATTAACCAAAGGTTTTGAACACGGACATTTTCATCACCACAGCGAACACAATATACTTCCTGTTGCTTTAATGGTAGGGCTATTTATTCATGCCTTTATAGAGGGAATCCCTCTTGCCAATGAAGAACATGAATTGTCACCTTACTTACTAGGGATTGTATTTCACAATCTACCGATCTCTTTTATTCTGGGAGCATTTTTGTTCAACAGGCATGAAGAGTCAAAAAGTAAATCATCATATCCTTCTTTACTGATTGTCGCTCTTTTTGCACTCGCTTCACCTATGGGAATGTTATTAGGAAATTATTTCAACCCAAATCTGCAGCCTTATTTTCTGGCTATCGTAGGAGGGATTTTCCTTCATATTTCCTCAGTGATTATTTTCGAGAGCAATAAGAACCACAATATAGACTGGGTAAAAATAGGACTGGTAGTCCTGGGGGTTTCCCTGGCGCTTTTTATGCATATCTTCCACCAGCATCCGCATTAATATATACTTTAAAAAAATAAAAAAGCTCCGAATATTCTTCGGAGCTTTTTATGTATATGTTCAGAAACTTAGAATTTCCATCCCAAAGTAAGGAAGAAATTATTTCTGGTATTTTTCACATTGGAAACTGCATAAGCATCACTGCTTACAATATTCGATGGAGAATAATAAGCAGAATCTACCTGATCTGAAAGCACTCCTCTCAAGAAAGGATTATTGTACTTTGATGTTATATTCTGGTAAGAAGCATCAATATAGAATGATTTGAAATCATATCCTATACCGAATGAAATAAGATTTCTGTCACTCAACATAAGATTACTGTATGACTGATTGTCCTGGGCAATACCGGCATCATTATAACTGCTGATAGCAATAGCATCCATAGGACTGGAAATATAAGAATAACCTCCTCTCAGTCTGAATTGCTGTACTCTGTATTCAGCCCCCAGTCTAAGCTCTGATAAGTTTTTGTAATTATCCTTAAAGAAATCGTTCAGTTCTCTTTCCGCTGATCCATACACTTTATAATCAGGTTTTGTAAGTCCTAGTGTATAATCTACGTTCAATGAAAAATTCTTATTGGCTACGAATGCAGCACTTACTGTTGCCTTAAGCGGTGTAGTAAGCTTTCTGTTCTCATACCCTATTCCATCTCCTGTATTGGCATCGTTATAATAATTATAATCTCTGTCAATAGTCCAGAAAGTAGGTGTTTCCAAAGCTGCTCCCACTCTGAAATTAGGACTTAGCTTCCCTATTACCCCTAATGAAGCAGAAAACCCTGAAGATCTTTCAAAATATGGAGTATTCTGCTTACTGAAATATTCCATAGATTTATTTTGAATAGATTGGAAAGCTGCTGTATCATACTGATCGATTGATGTACTCAAAAAGTTAAGACCTGCTCCAACATAAAAACTATGATTATAATTCGCTCCTACCCCAAAACTCATTTTTGATAAATGACCATATCGGTTGTAAGCGTGTCCTGCAAATGCTGAACTTTTATCCGTATCAAAATCATAAATCATTTTATTATTCCCAGCCGATTCTACATAATTATCAAGAGACTGATTGGAATAGTTGATCCCTATGTTGATAAATTTCCATGCTGTTTCGGTCATCAATGGAAAAGCAATAACACCTCCCACATTTCCAAGATCAGTCTTGGTTTTGCTATAGTCTAAGGTAGAACCTGCCCAAGTACTGCTGTTTTTATTACCGGCAACAGATAAAGTTCCTGAAATTTCTCCGGAAATAGCAACTCCTAAACCTGCGGGGTTGGTAAGCAACGAGTTGGCATCACCTCCCAATGCTCCGTTAGCACCTGCCATCCCATTAAACTTAGCCGATCCCACCATAGGAGAACTGGAATAAACATCTACAGTATTCCTTATCACGGAAACATCCTGTGCCTGCGCAAAGAAAGCCGCAGAAACACTCATTAATACTAAAGATTTTTTTAACATTATTTATTAATAGTTTATTTTAATTTGAAAATTATCTGAAGCCTCCGCTACCTCCGGATCTCATGCCGCCTCCGCCGCCAGATCCACCTCTGAAGCCACCGCCTCCGGAATTGAAACCACCACTTGATCTGAAGCCTCCGGAATCATTAGATCTGAAACCTCCGCTGTTATTATATCTTGGTTGTTGATTATATTCAGGTCTTGGTTGTGGAGAAGAATTACGGAATCCTCCAGAATTTCCTTGTCTGAATCCACCATTAGTATTAGAATCTCTGAAGCCTCCGGTATTTCCTTGTCGGAATCCTCCATTGGTATTAGAACCTCTGAAACCTCCGGTATTTCCCTGTCTGAAGCCTCCATTTGTATTGGAATCTCTGAAACCATTGTTACTGCCGTTTCTGAATCCTCCTGTGTTACTTGGTCTGTAAACATTATTGGTTACCCCAGGATTACCAACGAATCCTCTTCCATCAGCACCACTTCTTCTGTATGCCGGTCTGTTGTAGTAACCACCACCCCAGTAGCCTCCTCCATAGCCCCAATATGGGTTACCATAGTATCCACCCCAGAATGGATCATAATATCCGCCCCAGTAAGGACTTCCCCAGCCAATAGAGCCTCCCCAGCCCCAGCCGAAAGATCCGCCCCATCCCCAGGACAATCCCATATTCCAACCCCAGCCACGGTTCCAGCCCCAATATGGGCTATAACCACCGTACCAGCCCCAAGGAGATCCATATCCCCATGAGTTGTCATAATAGTTGGTTTGAGAGCCTGCATACATTCCCCAATCGGAATCTGTTGCATTGGTATTCCAGCTTGGATTCGTACCACTCCATTCGTTGTATTTATTTTGTTGGTCTCTTGAATTCTCCTGTGCATTCTGAATCACGTTAGAATCCTGATAGTAGTCATAATATTCGCCTACTCTGTTTCCGCTACCATTAATGATCACTCCTTCCGGCAGCGTATCCTTGTTAGGGTCATAATAAACCCCGTCTGTCTCGCTATACCCTCCCATCTGAGCACCACAAGACATAAGCAATAATCCGCCTGAAACGGCTAAAATCCCTTTAGATTTAAGCAGGCCAAGCAAATTTTTATGTATATTTCTTTTCATGATAACGTAAAAATTTTTAAATTAAATTATATTTGCAATCTGTACCAAAAATGTACCAAAAGACTGGTAAATAAATCTATCAAAAATAGATTTTTATTTTTAGATAACAATAATGTACAAAAGTTAAAAAAATTTTAAAAAATAATGGCAAAATTAACCTCAAGAAGCGAAGATTACAGCAAATGGTATAATGAGTTGGTTGTAAAAGCTGATTTAGCTGAAAATTCAGGAGTGCGTGGATGTATGGTGATCAAACCATATGGCTATGCAATCTGGGAAAAAATGCGTGATGAAATGGATAAAAGATTCAAAGAAACAGGTCACGTTAATGCATATTTCCCGCTTTTTGTGCCCAAAAGCTTGTTTGAGGCAGAGGAAAAGAATGCGGAAGGTTTTGCAAAAGAATGTGCCGTAGTTACCCATTACAGATTAAAAACAGATCCAAATAATCCGCACAAACTGATTGTAGATCCTGATGCTAAGCTTGAAGAAGAGCTTATTGTACGTCCTACTTCTGAAGCGATTATCTGGAATACCTATAAAAACTGGATTCAATCTTACAGAGATTTACCGATACTGATTAACCAGTGGGCGAATGTTGTACGTTGGGAGATGAGAACCCGTTTATTCCTTAGAACTGCAGAATTTTTATGGCAGGAAGGACATACGGCTCATGCTACCAAAGATGAAGCTGTAGAAGAAGCTGAAAAAATGAACGATGTATATGCAGACTTCGCAGAGAAATTCATGGCTATGCCGGTTGTAAGAGGTTTAAAAACACCATCTGAAAGATTTGCAGGAGCAGATGAAACCTATTGTATTGAAGCATTAATGCAGGATGGGAAAGCTCTTCAGGCAGGAACCTCTCACTTCCTGGGTCAGAATTTCGCAAAAGCATTTGATGTAAAATTCACCAACAAAGAAGGAAAAATAGAACATGCATGGGCTACTTCATGGGGAACTTCAACCCGTTTAATGGGAGCGTTGATCATGACTCACTCTGATGATTTCGGATTGGTATTGCCTCCAACTCTGGCCCCTATCCAGGTGGTTATTGTGCCTATTTTCAAAGGAGACGAACAGCTGAACCAGATTAGTGAAGTGGCTTTAGATATCCAGGCTAAACTAAAAGCCAAAGGTATTTCTGTGAAATTTGACAATGACACTCAGAATAAACCGGGCTGGAAATTTGCAGAATACGAATTGAAAGGTGTCCCTGTAAGAATAGCAATAGGACCAAAAGATCTTGAAAACAAGTCTGTAGAAATCGCAAGAAGAGACAATCTTACTAAGCAGTCACACTCTATTGAAGGGTTAGATTCTTATATCGAAGAATTATTAAAGACTATACAGGAAGATCTTTATACGAAAGCTTTAAACTTCAGAAAAGAAAATATCACTCAAGTAGATACTTATGAAGAGTTTAAAAAAGTTTTAGAAGAAAAAGGAGGTTTCATTTATGCACATTGGGACGGTACTGCAGAAGAAGAAGAGCAGATCAAGGACGAAACTAAAGCTACCATCAGATGTATTCCTTTGGATGATGATGTGGAAGAAGGGGTTTCTATGATCTCAGGAAAACCTTCTAAGAGACGTGTATTATTCGCAAAAGCTTATTAAAAATTTTAATAATTTCAAAAAAAATCATTAATTTCTAAAGAAATATTCAAAAAAAAGTGACTTTTGGACGGATTTTTGTTTAAATTTATCACAACATTAATCCAAAAAAATTTATTATTATGTCTTTAAATGTCATTGATTTAATTAAAGGACAATTAGGTCCCGCTTTGGTTTCGCAGGCTGCATCGCAGTTTGGAGAAAGTGAATCCGGTATTTCTAAAGCAATTGGTGGTTTATTGCCTGCCGTAGTAGGCGGATTAGCCAATAATGCAGACAATCCTGGTGTATTGGATGCAATAACGAAAGCCTCTTCAAGCGGCATATTAGGAAATTTATTGGGTGGATCATCCAGTAATCCTATTATTACCAGCCTATTATCTTCTCTTTTTGGAGATAAGGTGGGTGGACTTGTAAATTCCATTGCCAGTTTTTCAGGAGTCAGCAATAATACTGCAGGTTCCCTATTAAATCTGGTAACAGGAGCTACTGTAGGTACTGTTGGGAAATATGCAACAGATAATAACCTTGGAGCTTCGGGGATTTCCGGTTTATTGAATGATCAGAAAGGCATTATCTCTTCTTTACTGCCAGCAGGTCTTTCTTTAGCTTCTTTTGGTTTAGGTGCTGAAAATTGGTTTGGCCAGGCTAAAGAAACCGTTTCATCAGTAACTTCTACTGCTAAGGACAACATCGCCGAAGGTGTTGCTACAGCCAGAGAAAGTGTTTCTGAAGGAGCAAGAGAGGTAAGAGAGCAATTTAACAATAATAACAATAACAATGAAGGCGGTGGCTCAATCTGGAAATGGTTGCTTCCGCTTTTATTATTAATTGCAGCCGGATATTTCTTATGGAAACAGTGCGAGAAAAAACAGACGACAACGACCACTACAGCTGCGTCTGATTCAACAGCAACTGGTACTACTGTGGATACAGCAGCTACGACTGGAACAGCAACCCCTGCCCCGGCTACTGTTAAAACAGATGAAAACATTGACCTGAACGGAGTAATGCTAAAAGGTTACAAAGGAGGTCTTGAAGATCAGATGATTTCATTCCTGAAATCTGGCGGTTATAAAAATGCAGCGGATGATGCTGCATTGAAAGATAAGTGGTATGACTTTGACCATGTTAATTTTAAAATGGGAAGTTCTACAAACTTAGAAGCAGGTTCACAAGGACAATTAGATAACCTTGTTGCTATTTTAAAAGCTTTCCCGGATGCTAAAGTTAAAATCGGGGGATATACTGATAAAACAGGAAACGAAGCTTCTAATGTAAAATTATCTCAGGCAAGAGCTGATTATATCAAAGCTGCTTTGGCTAAAGCAGGAGTTGGAGCACAAGTACTTGGAGCAGAAGGTTACGGAAGTAAATTTGCTACAGTAGATGCTAAAGCTTCTGATGCTGAGAGAGCTGCTGACAGAAAAATGTCTGTAAGATTTGCAAAATAATCTTTAGATTCAATACAAATTTAATCCCGGAAAGCAATTTCCGGGATTTTTTTGTCCTTTGATTTCCTCATTTATATTTATTTAATTAAATTTGTTAGTCATTTCTAACATTTATGAATTTCAACTTAAAAAACGCCTGGCGTAAAGATAAAACCCTACACTCATTACCAGAGGTTTATTCCTCTATTAAGATTCCTAAAAATGCATCATTCTGGAGAAAATATCTGGCATTTGCAGGCCCGGGTCTTATGATTGCTGTGGGATATATGGATCCCGGAAACTGGGCTACAGATATTGCCGGAGGTGCTCAATTTGGATACACCTTACTTTCCGTCATCCTTATTTCCAATATTTTTGCCATGGTGTTACAGCATTTATCCGTAAAACTCGGAGTTGTAGCAGAAAGGGATCTTGCACAGGCCTGCAGAGACCATTTCAATCCTACGACCAACTTTATACTCTGGATTTTTTGTGAAATAGCCATTGCGGCCTGTGACCTCGCCGAGGTGATAGGTTCTGCTATTGCCTTAAATCTTTTATTTCATATTCCTTTGACCTGGGGGATTGTTATTACAACGGTTGATGTTTTGATTATTCTTTTGCTTCAGGCAAAAGGATTCCGCTGGATAGAAAGCATTGTAGGCGGGCTTATATTTATCATCCTGTCCTGTTTTGTTTATGAAATTGTTATATCCAAACCTGCTTTTAATGAAATCCTTGGCGGCCTGGTACCCCAGAAAGAAATTATCCAAAATCCGGCAATGCTCTATATTGCCATCGGAATTTTGGGAGCTACCGTTATGCCTCACAATTTATATCTCCACAGCAGTATTGTGCAGACCAGGGATTACACCCGGGATAGAGAAGGGAAAAAAGAAGCGATAAAATTTGCCACTTTAGACAGTACAGTATCCCTTATGCTTGCTTTTTTCATCAATGCTGCTATCCTTATTCTTGCAGCTGCAACATTCCATACTACAGGGAACGAACATATTGCTGATATCCATGATGCCTATAAAATGCTGACCCCTATTTTAGGAGCTTCCATGGCAAGTATCGCCTTTGCTATTGCCCTGCTTGCTTCAGGACAGAATTCAACCCTTACCGGAACCCTGGCGGGCCAGATTGTAATGGAAGGCTTTTTAAATATCAGATTAAAACCATGGCTAAGAAGGCTTATCACAAGACTTATTGCTGTTATCCCGGCCTTAATTGTCGCTATTCTTTACGGGGAACAGGGAACAACAGATTTGTTGGTACTAAGCCAGGTTATCCTTTCTATGCAGCTTAGTTTTGCAGTAGTCCCTTTGGTAATGTTTACCAATGATAAAGCTAAGATGGGTGAATTTGTCAACAAACCTTTTCTTAAAGTATGTGTGTGGATCATCTCTATCATTATCATTATTCTAAACCTTTATTTACTGTATCAGACGTTTGCTGGAGAATAGAAACGTGAATAATGAACGAACACAATAATTTCAAATAGGCTGTTGAACCATCACATTAAGGATTGTCAACAGCCTATTTTGCTTCACAACGTCCCCCCTTTTTTTCATCAGCAACAATGCTTTTCTTTTTCTGCCTTAATGTCCTGATTTTTTGATTTGGCAGAATCTTTGTCAAACAATCTGTAAATAAATATTGAATTATGGAAAACCAGGATATTAACGAAGAAAGCATCAATAATCAAGGAGAAAACAATATTCAGAACGAAGCCGTATCTGAGGACAATGTGACAGCTACTCCTTCTGCCGAGGAACTTTTGGCAGAAGAGAAGGACCGTTACATCAGATTGTATGCTGAGTTTGAAAACTATAAAAAAAGAACATCTAAAGAGAAGATGGAATTCTTCCAATATGCCAATCAGGATATGATGGTATCTATGCTGGGAGTATTAGATGATTTTGAAAGAGCATTAAAAGAAATTGCTAAAAACGGAAACCCATCTGATTTACAAGGCGTTGAACTTATCTATCAGAAATTCAAAAACAGACTTGTGGAAAAAGGGTTAAAAGCAATCGAGGTAAAAGCCGGAGACAGCTTCAATGTAGACTTCCATGAAGCTATTACTCAAATCCCTGCTCCATCAGAAGATTTAAAAGGGAAAATTGTAGACGTTATTGAAACAGGATATACTTTAAGTGATAAAGTAATTCGTTTTGCAAAAGTAGTAACAGGAAACTAATAGTATAAACGGTAAATGATGAGTGGTAATTGATAGGTAGCTATACTTTTATTACTAAATTTTAAATATCTTTTATCATTTATCAATCATCAATTATAGATATAGAAAGTCATGTCAAAAAGAGATTACTACGAGGTTCTGGAGATCAGCAAATCTTCATCAGCCGACGAAATAAAGAAAGCATACCGAAAAATGGCCATCAAATTTCACCCGGATAAAAATCCAGGAGATAAAGAGGCTGAGGAAAAATTTAAAGAAGCTGCTGAAGCCTATGAGGTGTTAAGCGACGACCAGAAACGTGCCAGATATGACCAGTTCGGTCATGCCGGAGTAGGTGGAAATGGTGGTTTCGGAGGCGGAGGCTTCGGAGGCGGAATGAATATGGAGGATATTTTCAGCCAGTTTGGAGATATTTTCGGAGGTGGTTTCGGAGGTTTCGGCGGCGGCGGCGGAGGACGCCAGCAGGTGAAAGGTTCTAATTTAAGAATCAGAATCAAGCTGAACCTTGAAGAAATGGTGAACGGTACCCAAAAAACCATTAAAGTTAAAAAAATGAAAGTAGCAGAAGGTGCTACTTCAAAAACATGTCCTACCTGTAACGGTTCTGGTGTTCAGGTTAAAATAATGAACACGATGTTCGGTCAGATGCAGACACAGGCTACCTGTGGTACCTGCCAGGGAATCGGGAAAGTTGCAGATAAAATTCCTGCAGGCGCTAATGCACAGGGGCTTATCAAAGATGAAGAAGAAATCACTATTAATATTCCGGCCGGTGCCAGAGATGGTATCCAGCTTAATGTAAGAGGGAAAGGAAATGATGCTCCATTTGGAGGAATTCCGGGAGACTTACTGGTTATTGTAGAGGAAGAAGTAGATGCAACGATCAAGAGAGAAGGTGACAACCTTCACCAGGAACTGTATGTATCATTTGCAGAAGCTGCACTGGGAACCAAGAGAGAGATTCCTACTGTAGGAGGCAAAGTGAAGATTACCGTAGATCCGGGAACACAGTCCGGAAAAATCTTAAGACTGGCAGGAAAAGGTCTTCCAAGCATCGACAGCTATGGAAAAGGTGATATGTTTATTCACATCAATGTTTGGACCCCACAGAAGCTGACCAAGGAACAGAAAGATTTCTTTGAGAAGCAGATGTCCAGCGGAGAAATGGTTGCAGAACCATCCGGTAAGGAAAAAACTTTTTTTGATAAAGTGAAAGATTTATTCAATTAATATAGAGAGGCCTTAGGGTCTCTTTTTTTTCACTACACCCTAATGGAGCTGATCAAGTCAATATAAAAAATAAAATCCTGTACTATTTCAGTACAGGATTTTTATAATATCTTAATTGGTTTTATTTTTTAGTAGCTAAAGAATATATTCCTTTACCTATAGTGAATAGGGCTACAGCACCCAATCCTCCTACAATTCCAAAAGTAAATTCTTTAAGCATAGCTGGCCATGTTGGTAATAATTCGTGCAAATAATGGATATTATGAGCGAAAATCCCTCCTGAAACCAGAATCAAAGCGATTGTTCCTACTACTCCCAAAACTTTAATAATAATAGGCAACGCTTTTACCAATAAGTGTCCAAGCTTGGAAAAGAATCCCTTATCATGGCTTTTTTTGATCAGCTTAAACCCAGCGTCATCCATTCTTACAATAAGAGCAACAATTCCATATACTCCTACAGTGGCTATAAATGACACAAAAGTTACTGTTAAGATTTGGGTAATCAACGGGTGGTTTTCCTGAATAACAGTACCTAATGCAATAATGACAATCTCAATAGAAAGAATAAAGTCTGTTCGGATAGCTGAATTTATTTTTGCTTTTTCAGATACTTCAGAATTGTCTTCCTCTTTGCTTTCTTCCACTACTTCATGTCCTTTTTTAGAACGGTGAAACAGGAATTCAATAATTTTCTCTACCCCTTCAAAAGCCAGATACAGACCTCCCAGAATAAGAATCATCTCAATAGCAGGCTTATACAGCCAGTTGAGCAAAAAGGCAATGGGAAGAATAATCAGTTTATTAATAAATGAACCTTTGGTAATAGCCCATAAAACCGGAAGCTCCCTCGAAGAAAGAAAGCCTGTAGCTTTTTCAGCATTTACAGCCAGGTCATCACCTAAAATACCTGCAGTTTTCTGTGTAGCTATTTTACTGGTAACTGCTACATCATCCATCAATGCTGCAATATCATCTAAAATTGCAAAAAAGCCTGAAGCCATATTTTAATATTTTTTTAATATTTGTTAAGTCCAGCAAAAATAATTATTTAATTCCGTTTCCTTATTCATAATACGACAATAATTTTAAGAATAAACAAAATCATAAAGGAGTGCATCTTTTTCAACATTTTATATCTTTGTTTAAATTGTTATAAAAATGAATGACCAAGCCAACTGGGAAACCCAATTACAGTCTATCTGGCTGAAATTTGGAAAAATAAGCAATGAAGAATTCATTCAACAGATTAAAGATCATACAGTATTATTTTCAGGTTCACAGGCTATCCCCCATTTTGAAATGGCGTGTGCTTTTGACTCCACGGGACATGAAAAGGAAGCTGAACCATTATACCGATCTGCATTAAATCTCGGATTATCAGGTTTACGAAGAAGAAGAGCAAGAATTCAGTTGGCAAGTACATTAAGAAATAATGGAAAAATAGAGGAAAGCATCCATATTTTAAGAGAAGAAAAAGCAAATTATTCTGATGAATTGAATGATGCCATCGATTCTTTTTTAGCCCTTTCCCTCTATTCTGCAGGCGAAAACAAAGAAGCATTATCTCTAGCCTTAAAAGCATTATCCCAACATCTCCCCAGATACAATAGTTCTCTGTACCGATATGCTGAAAACTTAGAATCCCCTCAACCATGAGCAACATACATATTGATCTTGAACATAGCCTTACTTCATATTTTACTAATATTGATGCTGATGATTTAAAAACAATCGTGTCTTTTTTCAAACCGGAAGTTCTTAAAAAGAATGATTTTTTCCTGAAGTCAGGGAAGAAAAGCACAAAATTAAGTTTTATCAGGTCGGGATTTTTAAGGATCTTTTGTGAAACTGAAAAAAAAGAGATCACACAATGGATTTCCACTCAGGGATATTTTGTAACGGATCTTTCCAGTTTTATGTCTGATATTCCTGCAAGATGGACTATTCAAGCTCTTACGGATACAGAATTATACACCATTGATAAAACTGACTACGAAAAACTACAGAGCCGGGTTCCTCAATGGCATATCTTGGAAAAAGCCTTCATTATTCACTGTTTCACTACTATTGAAACAAGAGTTTACAGTCATTTATCAATGACGGCTGAAGAAAGATACTTATGTTTTTTCAATGAAAACCCTCAATTATTCAATCAAATTCCTTTGCAGTATATCGCCTCAATGCTTGGGATGACCTCTGAGACTTTCAGCAGGATAAGAAATAAAATTGCTACAGGAAATCTTTGATTTTTGTCAAGTGGATTTTTAGTATTCTCACCGAACTTTGCCTACATAAAAATCATTTTATCATGTCAAAGAAAATAGAAACAGAAATTACCATTCATGCCAGCCCTGAAAAAATATGGAAAATATTAACCAATTTTCAGGACTATCCAACCTGGAATCCCTTTATTACCAGTATCCAGGGATCTGTAGAAGAAGGTAATCAAATACAGGTTACCATTGAACCAAAGGGAGGAAAAGGAATGGTTTTCAAACCTGTCGTTTTATCCAAAAAAGAAAATAAAGAATTAAAATGGTTAGGAAAACTGTTGTTTAAGGGAGTATTTGACGGTGAACATCATTTTGAACTGATTGATCATAAAAACGGCACCACCCGGTTGATCCAGTCAGAACAATTTTCGGGTTTACTTGTTCCCTTTTTTAATTTTGACAGTACAGCTGCCGGCTTCAATATGATGAATCAAAAATTAAAAGAATTAGCTGAAAAAAGCTGACCGGGAATTATTCGGAACGGTCTGCAAATCGTCATATTTTTCTTACATTTGATGTATGAAAAAGCTAGTCCTCAGATATCATTTCTTTGTTTTAGGATGTATAAGCTTTATATTCCACTCATGTAATACCAGATTCAGGGTTTGGGTAGGTCAGGGAGGCCAGCAGAAAATCTATAATTTACAATATGGTGAGCATAAAAGGCAGAAAATGGATATTTTTCTTCCCAAAGATTATGCCCAGGATTCTCCTGTAGTTCTTATTGTTCATGGGGGTGCCTGGACGTTAGGAAAAAAGGAACACATGATACAGGTTCAAAAGATGCTTTTTAAAAATAAAATTCCAAGTATCAATATGAACTACCGGCTGGTTTCTAAACGAAAAAAAATCACATATAAACAGCAGCTCGAAGATATAGGTTCTGTTATTGAAAGATTTAATTCTTTAGCAGAAAAAGCGGAGCTTCTTCCCAACAATTATGTTTTACTTGGGGAAAGTGCCGGCGGGCATCTCGCTTTGCTATACGGATATCAGCATCCTGATCAGATCAGGAAAATCATTTCCTTAAGCGGTCCCACAGATTTTTACAGTCCTGAATATCTTAATTCTTTTTATTCCAAATATACTTCTCCTACCTTTCAAAAAGTGGTGGGAGCTAAGTTCGACAGAAAAAATGTTTCTGAAGCCTTTAAAGAAGCCAGCCCAATAGCCAATATCACCAGGGTTCCTACTTTACTTTTCCAGGGGAATAATGATTTTTTAGTCAATCCGCATCAGGGTATCGCCATGGATTCTGCACTTACCACCATGAATGTTCCTCATAAATTGGTTTTTATGAAAAAAACAGGTCATGTCCCCCGGTTTTTCAGCAAAAGAAAAAGAGACAGTATTATTTATCCGAATATTCTGGAATGGATAAAAAAATAACCTGCTAAAAAAGCAGGTTATGTATTGAGTATATCGTTTGTTTACTATTCAAAATCTTTGTTGTCATACTTGGAAGAAAGATCCTCTTTTTTCCCGAAAACAAACTTAACAATCACAGGAAGTGTGGTTACCAGTACAATAATAATGATAATGTACTCCAGTTTTTCTTTCAAATTGATTCCAAACTGTTCCATGAATAATTTGTCAAGATAATGTCCTGCAAAGATCAAAATGAATGACCATAAAACAGCACCAATAACATTATCTCGTAAGAATTCTTTTTTATCCATTTTTACAATACCTGCAACAATGGGTGTAAAGGTTCTCACAACAGGTAAAAACCTAGCCATAATAATGGCTAATGCTCCATGCTTTTCAAAGAAGTCATGAGCCTGATACAGATATTTCTTCTTAAAAAGCATTGTATCCGGTCTTTTATACAAGGCAGGGCCTGCTTTTCTTCCAAAATAATATCCTACTTCATTTCCTATAATTGCAGCTAATGCAACTCCGGTTGCCAAAATAGTAGTATCTAAGAAATCACTCGCCGTGGAGCCAAATGTCTCTTTGATAATTTCAACGGCATAAATCCCCGAAACGAACAATAAAGAGTCTCCAGGAAGAAAAAATCCTACAAAAAGACCTGTTTCAGCAAAAACAATAAACAAAATAAGCCAAAACCCTCCCATTTTAATGTAAAACTCCGGGTTTAATAAATCCTTCCAGCTATTAAAATCTTCCATATATCTCGATGAACAACAAAAATAGGTCTAAAATACCTGAAACAAAAATAAATTATAAGATTTTAACTAAAAATAAAACATGATATTTATAGCTCCATATCATCATCGGAAACCGCCGTTCCATCCGCCATTAAGAAAGCTTTTAAGAAAGGGGTGATATTTCCGTTCATTACAGCATCCACATCTGATGTTTCATAAGCTGAGCGTACATCTTTTACCAATTTGTAAGGGTGCATCACATAATTTCTGATCTGGCTTCCCCATTCGATTTTCATCTTATTGGCTTCAATCTCATTTCTGGCTCTCATACGCTCTTCCAATTCCATTTCATATAATCTTGAACGAAGGAGCTGCATTGCTTTTTCTTTATTCTGAAGCTGTGAACGGGATTCTGAGTTTTCAATAATAATTCCGGTTGGTGCGTGACGTAGACGTACGGCAGTTTCTACCTTGTTTACGTTCTGACCTCCTGCTCCTGAAGATCTCATGGTTTCAAAGCTGATATCAGCAGGGTTAATATTGATTTCAATAGTATCATCTACCAAAGGATATACATATACGGAAACAAAACTTGTGTGGCGTTTTGCATTACTGTCAAAAGGTGAAATTCTTACCAAACGGTGTACTCCATTCTCTCCTTTCAGATATCCAAATGCATATTCCCCTTCAATTTCCAGGGTAACGGTTTTTACACCGGCTACATCTCCTTCCTGAAAATTAAGCTCACGGATTTTATATCCTTGCTTATCTGCCCACATGGTGTACATTCTCATCAGCATTGATGCCCAGTCACAGCTTTCTGTACCTCCGGCTCCCGCGGTAATCTGAAGAACAGCAGAAAGCTCATCCCCTTCATTGGAAAGCATGTTCTTAAATTCGAGATCTTCGATTTTTTCTACCAACTGGGGAAATGTTTCATCCAGCTCTTTTTCAGAATCCGGGTCTTCTTTAGCAAAATCCGCTAAAACCTGAAGATCTTCGAATTGAGTCTGGATTTCATCATAACCTTCTACCCATTTTTTCTTGGAACGAAGCTGTTTCAAAAAGGCTTCTGCTGTTTTAGGATTATCCCAAAACTCCGGGGCAGCCGTTTTTTCATCATCGTTGGCTATTTCTATTTTCTTTTTTTCTATCTGAAGGTATCTGTGTAAGTCTTCAATTCTGGATTGAACTTCTTTTATCTGGTCGTTGTTGATCACGATTTATTCTTTTTGCAAAAATACGGATTTCTTTTAGAGTTGAGAGGTCAAAGTTGAAAGTGTTGTGAGGTGAGAGATTCGGGGTACGAGATACGGGATACGGGTACGAAATGCCGGATATTAAGATGTAAGGGGAGTTATTATACCTCTTTACCTCTTATTTTAGTTCTTTATTCTTAATTCTTGGCTCTTGATTCTTGGCTCTTGATTCTTTAAAATCTAATACCCCAACGTCAACTTCTGACATCTGAAATCTGATGTCTGATATCTACCCTAAATCATCTCCGCCACTATTTCCCCAATCTTTGGAGCGAGCGCCACTCCCATTCCGGAAAGCCTTACTGCACAGAACTGTTTTTCTGAAAGCTGTTTTATGATAGGTGTTTTTTCTGATCCCATGGCCATGATTCCTGACCATCGGAGGGCTATTTTATATTCATGATCCGGTAAGATCACTTCTTTTAAAAAGTTTTCCAGGTGATTCTGCAAGAATTCGGTGGTTTCAAAGGTTGTAGTTTCTTCTGTTTTAAAATCCTGATTCCGACCTCCTCCCAACAAAACCCTGTTTCCTAAATTCCTGAAATAATAGAATCCTTCGTCGTAATGAAATGTACCTTTTAATTTCAGGTTTTCTATAGGCTCTGTAAGAAGAATCTGTCCACGGGCTGGGATAATCTCTTCTTTTTCCAGGAATTTTGAACTGAAAGCATTGGTGCAGTATATCAGCTGATCTGTTTTTACAGAAAGACCTTCTGAAAGATGAACCAGCACCTCATCAGGGTTTTCGTCAATATTCTCCACTGCTGTACCGAATAAAAACCCCACTTTAAGTTCATGGCATTTTTCTAAAAGCTTCTGCAGCAGTTTCCCGGAATGTAAACTTCCTTCACAGATATTTTCAATCAGAAACTTTGATTTTCCCAAACCGAATTCTTCTATTTTATCCTGTTTCAGATGATAGGTTTTTTCAAGTCCGGTAACAGATCTCAGTTTTTCATTAACGATATCAAGATGCTGTAAAGGCTCTTCATTATTCAAAATTTCATATCCTCCACTAAGTTCAAAGTCTATCTCGTCACTTTTAAAATATTCCCTGATCTTCTGAAGCCCATTAAACCTCATGGCAACCAAATCCAGGGTCTTTTCCCACCCCATCTTTTGTGCATCGGCAATCACCTCTGTCAGGCTTCCAAAACAGGCAAATCCGGCATTGCGCGTTGAAGCCCCAAGTGGCACTGCATTACGCTCGATAATCAACACTGATTTTTCAGGATATTTTTCTTTAATGGAAACAGCAGTCCAAAGCCCGGAAAAACCTGCTCCTATAATGATAATATCTCTTTTACTGTAAAAGGTTTCTAGTTCCCAGATGCTGATCATTTGTACAATGTGTAATGCATAATGTATAATGTATAATGTATAATGTATAATGTAAAAAGTAGAATGTATAGATTTGAGACATGAGACGTTGAGAGTGGAGATAAGGGTTAAGAATCAAGAGTCAAGAACCAAGATATCAGACATCAGATTTCAGATCACATACTATTAAACCTTGTATCCAGTATCACACACTCTTAAACCCGCATCCCGAACCTCGCCCCCCGAATCCTCTACTTAGTCTTCTTCTCCTCATCATTATGAGAGAAGCCTATAGCCCGTCTTGGTTCTTCCACAACTTTATAAGTTTCCAATTCTGCTTTAAGTGCCTTGATTCTAAACTGGAATTCATCAAAATTATTGATAATGGCATCAGCTAAAAATCGGGCTACCTGATCAAGATATTCTTCGGTAAGTTTCCCTGCAGCATCTCTGAGAGCAGCATTCAAAAGCCCCTGATCAATTTTAAGCTTTTCATTCTTTGTTCTCTGGTATAGATTTTTAATTCTTTTTTTCAGACTTTGGGTAAAATCAATCAGCATGGTATTGCTGAAAGCTTTCATTTTTGATGAAATCTCGTGCCAGAACGGAACTTTATCCGCTTTATTGTAAATGAGAATTTTGTACAGGAGAGAATCCTCTTCCAGGCCTCTGGTCATCGCATATAAAATAATTTCTGACCGTTCTGAAGCATTGGGAGGGAATATAGGTATCATCACATCAAATCTTCCCGGTGCCAGAATCTCCTCATCTATTTCTGACACAGAATTGGCAGATCCAACCATCAACACCCCTTCTTTTTCAAATTTTCCGATATAATGAAGGATAAGCTCCTGGGCTTCAAGATTACAGGAAGCAATATCTGTCTCTGCTTTTCTCTGCATCATAATTTCATCAAAATCATCGAGAAAAAGCAGTAATTTATTTTCTTTCATCATAGACATCAGAAAGTCACTGAAATTAATTTCATTCCCATCAATCAGAGACGTTCCTAAATAGTGCTTTTTGACTTCTTTAAAACTGTATCCTATGATTTCAGCAATTTTATTGGCCCAGAAAATCTTCCCACTTCCGGGAGGTCCATATAAAATAATCCCTGCCGGTTTATTGATTCCCCAGTCTTTGATCTGCTGAGGATTCAGAAAAGGTTCTAAAACCGCAGAAGTGTAGAAAAACAAATCTCTATACCCTATAAAATCTCTTTTTTTCAGACTTGTCTTATGCCCAAAATAATCATAGACAAACTGATAATTTCCTCCTAGTTTATTATCAATGCCATAACTTGAAATAGAGGATTTGAAAAAGCCATTGTCAAAAATATTAGGATTATTGTCCTTAATTGCTTTTTCTACTTTTTCTTTAGGCTGATTAATTACCTCAGCAATCTGCTCCAGAGTTTTATTTTTATCAAGATCTTTTTCATAGAGCTTTAAAAAATCCAGGTTTTCACGAGCGAATTTTTCAAAATCTTCTTTCACTTCAAAATTCGTACTGATACAGTCTACCAACTCAAGGTCAAAATCCTGTATAAACTGTTTGATCGCTTCTGCAGAGACTTTCAACTCTTCTGCCAGTTCAATTAACTTCATATTTCCCTATTAGTTCTATCAAATTTAATATTTTAATCTTAAATATATAATCTAACTCAATATTCTTTTTGATTTTCATAAATCAGAAACAGTTTATTTCTAATTCAGCATTAAAGAAAACTTTCAATTAAAACGTTATTAAGTTTAAAATAAAAGGCCGCCTGATGGCAGCCTTTCTTTCACTTTACTTTTTATCTAATAGCGGAATATATTCTCCGTATCCTTTTTTCTGCATATCTGCTTTTGGAATAAACTTCAGGGACGCACTGTTGATACAGTAACGCAATCCTCCTTTATCTTCAGGACCGTCATTAAAGACATGTCCCAAATGAGCATCTCCTATTTTACTTCTTACCTCTACTCTAGTCATGCCTTGCGACTTGTCCAGTTTTTCGTCGATTAATTTTTTCGTAATAGGTTTAGAGAAACTAGGCCATCCACATCCTGACTCAAATTTATCTGTTGAAATAAATAAAGGTTCTCCGGTAGTGATGTCTACATAAATTCCTTCACGGGTTTCATTCCAGTATTCATTTTGAAAAGGTCTTTCCGTACCATTTTCCTGAGTTACGTTATATTGTTCGGCAGTGAGTTTTTCTTTCAAAACTTTTTTGTCCTGTTTCTCATACTGTACTTTCGGTGCAGCTTTCGGAAGAGGGTTTGCTTTTTTGGCCATTTCAAAAAGTCCCGGTTCAATATGACAGTAGCCTCCCGGATTTTTATCCAGATAATCCTGGTGATAGTCTTCTGCTCTATAGAAATTTTTCAAAGCAACAGTTTCTACCACTACTGGTTTAGTGTAGTTTTTAGCCAATTTCTCAACTTCTCCTTTTACGACAGCTTCGTCATTTTTATCTTTAAAATAAATTCCTGTACGGTACTGATTTCCTCGGTCGTTTCCCTGCTGGTCCTTACTGGTAGGATCAATGGTTTTAAAATAAAGGTCAATCAACAGTTTCAGGTCAACCTGTTCAGGATCATATTTTACTTTTACTGTTTCTGCAAAACCTGTGGTATGGCTTACCACTTCTTCATAGGTAGGATTCTGTGTATTTCCGTTGGCATATCCAACTTCTGTTCCCACTACTCCACGAATCTGCTGAAAGAAATGTTCCGTTCCCCAGAAACATCCACCTGCAAAATAAATTTCTCTGACATTTTTATTATCCATAGTTTCCTGATTTTCTTTTTTTATTTCTTCTTTTCCGGATTTCTTATTTTTAAACAGTCCGGAACCTGCAGCAAAGACTGCAATACCCAGAATAATTCCGAGTACAATTAATATATTTTTCATTTTTTTATTTTTATTCATTTTTATTATTTTTGAATGACCATGAGCCCAAATCCTAAAAGCATGAGATCTTTTAAAATAAAGAAGTCGGTTACAGGTACACCATCCACTATTTTCCACATTCCCGGGCTTGTAAAGAGATAACTTAACGTTACCAAAAATGTCACTATCATTCCTATTCCGG
>Ga0207709_10001033_pt1 | contig 20575 bp, 27 predicted proteins | sample KBSM34metaG_FD_184397 | JGI IMG/M metagenome (GOLD analysis project Ga0207709, IMG submission 184397) | Miscanthus rhizosphere microbial communities from Kellogg Biological Station, Michigan, USA - KBS M3-4 metaG (SPAdes) (version 2) | ecosystem: Host-associated > Plants > Roots > Rhizosphere >...
GTGCTACACGTGGAGGTGGGGCCACTGGTTGTCTGACCTGTGGTGGGGTCTGTACAGGCGTATCTACCTGTCCCGGATTCAGCATTTCAAAACTTTCAGCAACCTCATCAAATGCCTCAGGGATTGCACCATAACCAGCACGGGCATAGATCTTACGCAGTTCATTATAGTGCTTGGCAGCAAGCTCGGCACGCATCTTCAGATTCTGTTGAATCGCCTGGGTCGTCATGCCTGGTCTGATGGTAGCGTTCTCCCATGCCTGACGTTCACCTGCATTCAGTGTAGTACCAAACATGCTATGACGTTGAACTAGAGAAGCCTGGTTCTCGTAGTTCTTCCACCAGTTCGCTGCAGCATCCGAGTCTTTGCTTGACCATGGATTCCAGGTGCCTGAGAGCTTATCAACATAGCCGCCCACACCACCATACTTAGGATCAAAGGTGGTATAGGAATCACCCAAACCAGAGGCACTAGACTGCGCCTCTGTCATTGTTTTGATGATGGTATTCGGTACAGGTTTAGCTGCTTTACCACCACCAGCTGCCCTAGCCCTAATCTCTGCGGCGTTCACTCGACTGGCGTTCTCGATTTCAGCAACCTTGAGCTTGGTGATATTGCGTTGCTTTTCAATCTCGCCCTTAAGGTTACGGTCTTCCCCAGCAGCAGCGTACTTGAGATCAAGTTCGTTAAGCTTGTTACGGCCCTGCTCATACAACAGATCAAGTTTGCCTTGCCGCGCCTCTTCTGCTTCAATGTGCTTGAACTTCCGATTATCTTCTCTGATCGGATCCTGGATAAGCTGATCCTCGAGATACTTAGCGGCAATAGCTTTGCTAAGGGGATTCTTCATGCCCTGCGAAGCCCAGTCGATCTGCTGATCCCGTGTGGGGACAGTAGTCTGTGTAAGGGGCTCCCCTGTCTCAGTGGGGCCAGGCAGTTCCCTGGTGCGCTCTTGAGGGCGTGTTCCCATCCATTCGTTATGTCCAGTCTGTATATCGCTCTCGAGCTGGGTCTGATCCTTCTGGGCACCACGCTCCGTAACACCAGCCAAAACGTTGTTAACAAGGGGGCCTAACTGTTGTGTCCAATGAGGGGCAACATAATGCCCGGACACCATTTGTCCTTTAGCCATCTCTTCCTGGAGTGCTTGTTGTCGGAGCGCTGCTGCTTGAGCAAGCGCCCGCTTATTTTTGTCTGCTCTTGATTCGTAGTCAGTGATAGGCATGTTAGCCTCCCATCTTTAGACCGCTGCCGCCTGTGACGGTACCACCTCCACCACCGCCGAGGTAACTACCGAGCGCACCTCCGACTGCAGTACCAACAGGTCCAAAGAACGAGCCTGCAACTGAACCAGCAAGCTTCATTAGTCCTGCGGTCTGCCCTGCACTAGCCGCATTCTTGGCGTTAGTTGCTGCTACCTGGGCCTGGTATTCCTTGTCTGTGGCACCATAGATATCAGCTGCAGTACCTCTACCAGCTTGATTATAATTCTCAAAGCTTGGATTTTGGCCACTGACACCACTCATGAACTGTTGAAGTTCTTGCAATGGCATCTGGCGCTGCATCAGCGCTTCGTTCATCTGCCTGGTTCGATCATCGGCAGAGGCACCTCTCAAAATGCCTTGTTCACCAAACTGTGAACCACGAAGTGCATTGGCATACTCAGATGCCTGTTGTTGCTCGTCAAACTGCCTTGAACGTACATCTTTGCCAAACTGGGCTGATTTGTATGCCTCATCAGCTCCTTGCTTACGGACATCCATACCTCGGTTAAAGATGTTGCCGTATTCAGTAGCAGCCCCGAGAAGGGCTTGCTGTTCTGCATCATTACGGCGTTGATCCTGTAAACCAAGCTGTGTATTGAAACCCTCATCACCTTCATTGAAGCCCTGAGCCTTTAGTCGAGCAATCTCAGCTTCTCGGCCATGTTGAAGACTAGGATCAAGCCTAGACATCATCGCCTTCTGAACTTCTTGGACAGCTCCAAAGCCCGAGTCCGGCATAGCGCCAAGTTTGCTATAATCTAGGCTACCATATCCACCAAGGCCCTGGCCCGGAACCTGACCCCACTGCTGTAAACCAGAAGTATCGTAGCCTTTAACATCAGTCATCCCCTGCAAACTAAAGGGATTTGCTACTGAGTCCTGGACTCGACCAAGCATGCCCATACCGACATCGCCAAGAGCAGCTTTCCGGTATATATCTTGATCATAAAGATATTGTTGTTCTGGAGACATCGTCTCCACCTGGCTCCATTGGCCAGTTTCAGGATCCTGTGACCACTCGAGTGAACCAGTAGTAGTGTACTGGTTCGATCGGTTCGCTAGAGTCTGCTGATCTAGCGTTTCCTTATCGAGTTTGCCTTGCTCTACAGCAAGCGCCTTGTAGTCAGGCGGTGGCGGTGGCGCGGCTTGTTTCTTTCCCATGTACCTTCTCCAACCATTTACATTGATCACGTCGCATAGTCAAGATATGCAACGCACCACCAGGATGAGCATCAGGAATCGATGCAATTAACTTGAAACCAAGACGAAGATCAAGATCGAGGGCAAGCTTGTTATCATTAGATACGACTCCAATGATGACATTACAATTAAGCTGATCGAAAGGATAAGCAAAAGCCACTCGTATAAACTCACGGGTGAGCCAGCCATTTTGGCCCGCCATGTGCATTTCACACGACTTACCAGTCCAGTTGTCATAGCCAACTATACCGATAAGTTTGCCTTCGTTATCTAGTCGGCCAATGCACCTCATATGGGGGGTGCACACTAGGCCTATCTGTCTGCAAAGTTCGGCGACTAGATACTCCTGGTTATCGAATTGAACATACATTACTGTCCCGGACTGTCATTCGATTGCCCGTAAAACTGTTGCTGTGCCTGGTACATCCGGTTCTGATTAGCTTCTTCGTCCATCTGGCGTTGTCGTGCCTGCTGAGTCCGAAGCGCATCTGCTTGAGCTGCAGCCTGGGCCTTAGCTTGTTCAGCAGCAGCTACATTGGCCTTCTGAGTATTCACTTGGCCCCGTCGGTTTTGCATTGCCGCTTGCATACGTTGCTGTTGCCAGCCCTGGGTCCCACCGGCACCATTGAACTGCGGCATTTGCTGGCCCCCTTTACCAGGACCAGGAGGACGCGGCATTGCTTGCATCGATTTACCACTGGCTCCTGGCGGGGGTCCACCGCCGGGTGGTTGCCCAGCACCTATAGGTCCACCTACGCCTGGAGGCGGCATAGCTTGGTTCTTACCGCCTCCCTGTGCAGGACCAGCACCACCTTGAGGTGGCGGCATCATGCCTTTAACCTTGCCAAGCATGTTTTGAAGATTTTGCTGTTGTTGTGGTGTCGGCGCCGCAGCTGCACCATCAGGCATCGGGCCCGTAGGAGCTGCCTGCATCGTAGGACCACCTGTAGGCATAGGCATTTGTTGTCCGCCTTTACCACCACCACCACTACCACCAGCTGATTTCATAACGGACCCCCTGATCGCATAGTATAATCTGTACTAACCCATGTGGACTCAGAGTCCGTAGATAGGGCTAGGGCTAATGACGCAGCTGTGCCCATGCCTTCTGCTGATCGCCAATCTCGTTGAACATTTAGACCCCCGGACCAAAGACTTACATGCCAGAGACCTTCGTCCCAGTGAGCAAATGGCGTGGGGATGACTGATCCATCCGCTTGCGGGGGCTGTCTCTGGTTATAGTCGTATAGGACCGATGAATTGAACATGATCCGGCGCGTACCGAGAAAGTTAGGGCGGTACAAACCAATTTGTTTCTGTGATGCAGGTTTCTGAAATGTTGAATACGCTTGCTGTACTGATGACAAGATATTCGTACCACCAGTACCATCTAGTGCAATACCGTCTTTGTCGTGGATCCAAGATCTTTGTACATTTCCATCTGGATCGCCAAAGAATGGGTTATCATCTGCTCGCAACCAGCATCGAGCATCCATTCCGCTAAACGTACACCAAGCCGTGGTAATATGATTAGCCACCAATTGGCCATTTCCACCAGCGTAAACGGTTGGTACATTGATATACAGGAAGTTTAGAGCAGGAAAGAACTCTATCTCCCAGCCTTCGAAGTCTTTGAGAGTGTTGAGGAGGTCGCTTAGCAGGAAGGCAATCTTCTTACTGTAGGTGTTATTTGCATTGACATTGACCTGAGTCGATGTCACTACAGTTGCCATGGAAACAACCCCTGTAAGGGTAAGTATGTAGAGGTCCCCGGCAACATTCGTAACAAATCTCCTGCCCCTTGGTGGAGCTCCAACAAAAAATACCCCGATAATCCTCCAGGTGCTAGTGTTAGAAGGATCAAGACCAGCATAGACAGCAGCTTCTCCATTAGAAGAGATAGCAACCAGGTAATCGTCCGACCCACCGCCGGCATCAACTGTCCACGTAGCCAGTGCCGCAAGATAGCCGCCGCGTTTGAACCATGGTCCAAAGTTAAACGACGCTGCGATCCCATAGTAACTGTCAGGGGGCAGATACCAACCCTTGGTCGAATTAGTCTCTACACCCCAGACCCGTCGTTGATGGACAGTCGCCTGTATAATAGAAGCAGGATTGACATTCTTCCACGTATCTGTAACAACGCCGTCGCCTAGGGTCAACCGTGCTACGCCACTAGCTTTATAGACAATCGGGTTATCGGCCCCATTAAACATGAGAGTGAACGTACCAGCAGCATTGGCATAACCAATGTGCTGCCAGAAGGCATTACCGAGTCCAGTTACGAGCGCGGCACCCACCGGTCCTGGTGTAGTGACGTCGTACATGTTGGCTCCAGCAAAGCCAAATATCTTACGTGCGCCCGCAAATGAGACCCAGGTAGTTAGGGATTCCACGGGCCCGCCGAGCCCCGATGCATGGAGCTGATACCCCTTACGAACTGTACACCCAAAGGGTTGTGGTACCACATTAGCAAGTCGTAGGGCATCAGTTGGCGGCATAGCAGCCAAATTGTCATAGGCATTCAGTCCCCCGATCGGAGAGGGGACAGTCGAGATATTAGCGACCATCTGCCCCATTAGGTACTCCAAGACCCGTCTGGAATAGACCAGGGGCCAATGAATACAGGTGAAGCGTATGGCGTTAGGCTCAATACGGGCGCGCCTTTGCTCTTTCCAGACATAGATTGGAAGACACGCATGAAGTCAGCTTGGGGTGCAGTGGTATCGAACCCTTTTAGTTCATAGAATTTGAGCTTCAGAAACTTAATGATGAGCCATGGATGGTACAAAATGGCATCACCATCTGCTGTGATTAGCTCATCATAGGTAATCGGAACTGTGGCTTTTTGAACCCAATTCTTAGTTACATACTCCATCGACATGGTAAACGGCGTAACACCAGGCGTTGGAACTAACCAAAACTTACCTTGGTAAACACGGTAACGCATGCGTGGCAGTGCTGCAACTTGGCCACTCTTAAGCCAGGCCCATTCTTGCGGAGACTTCGGTCCAAGAAGGGGCCAGTGATTTGTTTGATCCCACTGAGTTTGATCAGTGAAGTAAAGCCAATCTGTAGGCAATGGGTAATCAGCCTGTCCATTTACGGTAGGCCAAGTCCATTGATGGATGAACTGCTCCCATGTATAGTATGTGAGCAGTTCATTTCCTGACGCATTCAGGAGCGCAGTCAACTGGTTTACCTGAACATCAGACGAGGCAACAATAGTTTCAGGCCGTGGAAGACCTAATTCCCCAGCTACCTGCTGAATGATGCCCAGAGCAGACCAGTATTGCATGGCAGTTCCTTACATTGATGCAGTGTCTGTAGACTGGCTGCTATCCTTCGACTCTGATGGAGTCGGAACAAGCGTACCTTCAGCCGGTACAAAGATGACGATCCAACCGGTTTGCTCGGACCAAGCAGTTCTCATCTCGAACTTCTTTTCCCGATCGCCACCACCGCCACCTCCTGGACCTTCCGGAAACTGACCTGTGCCAGGATTCCAACCAGAGATTGGAAGCGTCGGACGCGGATCACCGGGACCCCAAGTACCATCGGGGAGTTGTCCACCAGTCGGAGGTTGCGGCATCGGACCACCTTGCCCTGGCGGACGAGTGCCCGGCGGGTAGAAGATCGGATGCTGCGGGAAGTTACCGTAGATCGGATGACTCGGGTACGGGGGCTGACCACCAGTCGGTGGCTGCGGGAAATTACCACTACCCGGGTTCCAACCAGCGATCGGCAACGTGGGTCGCGGATCACCTGGTCCCCAAATACCAAGAGGCGGCTGTCCACCGCCTCCACCACCTCCACCTCCAGGTGGCGCTTCCCCGAGTGGGGTAATCAAAGCAAAGAATGAATTCATAACTAACTTCCTCCAAAGTTACCTAGAACCGTCTAGGCACGTTTGACCGACTCCGGTCAATTCTCAATTGGCGTAGCTGCTTTTGCAGCCATTGTCATAAGTTGTGCAACTTGTTGTTTTAGCACGGCGATTTCTACGTCGCGCTCTTCCAACTGAGCCTGCATCTGTGTGAAGGGGGCCGCTGCTGATGCGGCGTCGAGGAATGCTTTAGCCTTCTGTCGAAAGCCATGCATCCCCATCATTTTACTGGCGAGCTGATCGCTCATACCAGCCAGCTGCTCAAGGGTCATACAGTTTACCCCCTTAAGCTCGGCAATCACGCCTACGGTCAGCCATGGCACTTGCTCAAGCGGTGTACCTTCCATGACCTGTTCAAGCTGTCGCTGAAATCGGTCCCAGTGCTTAGGAAATCGGCGCTGGTAATTCTCGGTTGCTTTGGTAACCATTGCATCACGAGAACCTGGAGTGATGACCTTGATCAAAGGTACTTCACGGAAGATTGGTCGACCTTCCTGAGCAGATCTGTGCTTGTCCTCAATAGCTTTCATGAAGAACTCTACGTACAACAACTTATCGTCGTCGTTCAAGTGTTCCTCTTCAAAGTTTGGACCGTCATACTGTGGCGTAGGCATGGTGGTGCTCCTGGTAGTTGTCAGTTGATCCAGCGATAACCGGTCGCTGGTAGGGTGGTTTCGAACATTTAAACTCCTAAGGTGTTACGCGGGTTGTTGCTGCTAAGACACTAGCAGAAGTGAATGGGAGTCCACACCACCAAAATGCTGCGGGTCCATTGCTAATGCGGGCACTGCCGTTTCTACCAACGATAGGCCCATTACCATCTGGATTCAAAGCTTGCTGCTGACAGATATTGCTAGAATTAAAACCGAAACCTCCTAGGAAGTTATTCGGAGTTAATGCAGTAAGGCATAGCAAACCGTTTTTAACTGGGGTCCCGCCGTTGAACTGGGCGGGGTCAACAGCCTCGGTCGTACACCGGATACGCCCGAGGCTGTCAAAAGTCAACAGATTACTGTTGATCATGGTTTACGCCACTGCGGCGCTCGCAGTTGAGGAGAGACCAAAGACCGAATCAGCTGCCACAAGTGCTTGACCTGAGCGATTAACCCAGCCGGTTTCAACAACAGCGCCATTGGCCACAGCGCCAACAGCAGTAACAGTCTTGAGACGGAAGCCGGTAAAGGCTGGACCAGCACCAGCGTCACGTGAACCACCAGCAGTGGCAAGGCCACCATTACCACCAGCGCCAACACCAAAACCAGCGGTATAGGGCACAGGTGGTGCCAGGCCGTCGACATTCTTGGTGCATTTGCCACCTCCAATATACATGTATATGGAGTTAATCGCCGGTGTCGCTGGATCGGGAGTGCTAACCCCAACCGTGTAGTCATCGTCAAAGTTATTACCAGCACCATTGGCGATCTGAGCAGCATTCAGGACTGGCGGCGAACCAAATCCAATGCCGGTACTCAATGCACCGCACGAGCAGTTCAAGTTGGCAACGGCCCCAGTCGATGCGGGGAAATACGCGGTAGCGGCCGCAAAGTCCTTGTCATTATCAAAGGGCGAACCCTTCGGCCCTGACAAGAGGTCAAAGAGGACCGTAGCGCCCTTACTCGGGTTAGCTTGGTTCTCAGCAGGCGTAGCACCAGGAAATCCAGCAGGCATATCGTTCTCCTTAAAAAGAAGGTGGGGGCCGCAATAGTAGGGGTATCTCGGGAGGAGGTGAGATAGCAGGTCCCCGTGGATCCACGCGGCCCCCAAGGCTTACTCGTTCATCACTCCTTGGAACTGGGCACCCGACATAGTCAGGTTACCAGCCCAAGCCAGGATCTGCACTGCAGCGTCCTGGTTCACCGAGTATCTCTGACCCGGCGACAGGGGGACCATATTGCGGTCACGGTGCGGACGGTAGTGGATGTACTTGGTGTTGAGGAAGTACGCAACGCTCGCGGGCATGTAACCACCGATACCGCCATCTAGGACCACATCGGCGTCCATGAATTTGATCGTCACAAATCCGAGCTTTGCTGTATCCGAGTCGCTGAAGCGTTGGATATTCTGCAGGGACGCCATGTAGAAGCCCCAGTAGTTGTTATCCACCACAATCAGGTCAGGCCTATCGTTGCCACGAACCAACTTTGCCCAGAGCCGATTGAAATAGCTCTGGATGTTGGCTGCTGTGGTAGCACCAGGACCGTCTGTCGAGGCATCAAAGACCTGATTGCGCCAGAAGGCCCAAGTCAGACGATCGATACCACCAACAGTACCTGTACCAGGCGCTTGTGACACCTGTTTCAGGAGACCGTCAATCTGCTTACCACCAGCGCTCAAACCGTCACTGTAGATCCCTTGGGCGATCATGTTGGCCATCGAGCTCTCACCCACATTGACGCGGGCTTCAAGCAAGTCGATGATCCGTTCCTTACCACTGTTTTGCAGCTGGTCAAGGCCGGAGATAGTGACAGGGCAAGCGGCTTGCTTGATGTCGTACTGGGCAGCACTGATCACGTCTTGCGCCGCAATCGGGAGCAAGTCGTAACCAGAGTACCAGCCGGCATTACCGTTCGCCTGGAAGCTCAGCTCTTGCAGGATGACGTTGCCGCCACCGAAGGGCTTGATGTTGCCTTTTTGCTTAAGGCGCATCAGGAGCGCATTGTTCTTGGTCACATTGTCCGCGATCTGCCCCGTACGGGACTGGATCGTGGTAGCGATGATGTCGCTAATTGCAGCATTGGCAAAAGCCATACATTTCTCCTAAGTAGTTGGGGGTACCGGTACACGAGGCACTACCTCGTCACCAGTGGATCTCGTGCGTGGTTGTCCTGGATCATTCCGGGCGACACGAAGAGTGGGTACAGCTAGGTTAACGCGTTCGGGTGGTGTAAACCCGAGTAGGCGCTTAATGAGTCGCATCATTATCGACCCTCCACTTGGCTGAACGCTGCTTCAATAGTATCCCGAAGTGTCATGTCTGCCTGACTACCCCCACGTACGGGTGAGCCACCCGGTGCGCCACTAACTGAGGCTGTGGCATTCAACGCTTTCTGGGCTCGGGCATTTTGGGCCTGAGCTTGCGACAAACGTTGACCAGCCTGTTGTTGCGCGACCGCTTGTGCGCCCCACTCAGGGTTCATCGCTACCGCACGCTGGTACGCTTGCTCCGGCGTGAGATATACTTGGCGCTTAGCATTCATCTCAATGACGTCTGCCATATCCGCTCGCACCTGTTCAAAATGCGGATACTTTGCTTGATCTTGGGCCATTGAATCTATCGTGGCAAGTGCATCCTGCTGGATTTGAGTATCTTGCTGCCGTGCAATCTGTTGTTGTTGCGCCAAAAAAGACTGGAGAGGACTAAGCTTCTCGGCCAGCATGGTCTCGAGTTGAGACTTGACTGGATCGACGGGGGCCTGTCCGGCCAATGCATTATCTAGTTCACGGATGTCAACCCCGTACTCCTTGATCAACTGCGCCATGAACTTGGCACGTTGAGTGGAAGGAGCTGTGACCAGGATATGATCCGCTTTCAGAAGTTCATGCACTGCCTGTAATGGCGTAAAACCTACAGATTGGATGCGAGCCTCAAATGGCCTGATGAGTTCACCAAACTGTTTGACCTGTTCCCTCATTACATTAGTTTCACCAAAGACCTTAGTAACTTCTCTCTCGCGTCGTGTAACTTCAGCTTTGACTTCAGGAGGCAAGGTTTCCCATGCCTTTTGAGCAGCAGGCTTCCAAGCCTTAGGAACTGGCTCAACTACAGGGGCCTGTATCCCTGGCGGAGCAACAGGCGTTTTAGTACCCTGCTGCGCTTGTGCTTCAACATTCTGTTCGGGACTTTTGGGATCTTCAGGTGCTGCCTCTGTTGGAGGAGGAGCAGGGTCAATTTCCTTGGCCTGAATGTCAATGACATTGGTTTCCTCCTGCTCTACAGCAGCTTCAATGGTATCCCGTAGGCTCACTTCAGTATCAGGCATCGCTGTATCCTCTAGAATTGATTACATCTACAATGGTCTGTCTTATCGCCTTGCTATCAGGAAGGGATGCTTGGATGCCCATAGGCAAGCCCTTAAGCTCAGCCGTCGGAACAACATTGTGGCGAGCACAGTGATCACGGACGCCCGCTCGCCCACGCACCACCGTGCGGTCGATCGGAGATATGAAGTCGGGGGAATCAGGCACGATAAACGGTCCCTGTACTCCACTTCCTCTTCCGGGCTCAGTACCCTTCTCATAGGCTACCCCATCAATGTAGACCCAGCTGCGTCTCATTTGTTCGGCCTCTGCGCTGCTTCTTTCTTACGCTGTGCGTTGTTAAATTTCGCCTCGTCTTCCATCTGCGACTGTCGCTGGCTATGTTCCTGGGCTGAACTTGCCAGTTTCAGTTGATGTTGTTGCGCCTGGGCCTGCATGTTCATTCGACTTTGCATAAGCGAGGTACGCTGTTCAAGCGCTGCCTCTGCTCGTGCCATATCGAACTCTTCACGTGCTTTTCGTTCCTCGAGCTCGAGTTCTTTGATCTTGAACTCCAGCTCCATTTGTTTCATCTGGATTTCCATCTGGTTCATGCGTTCCTGCATCTGCATTTCCATCTGGGCGCGCTGTTGCTCTATCTGGAGCTCCTGTTGCTTGCCTTGGATGTCAATTTGACCCTTTTGCTGAGCCAATTGCATCTGACCTTGCATCTTCTGTTGCTCGGCCTTTGCCTTAATCTCTTCTGGCGACGGCCCCTTTGGTTGCTCAGGCTGTTTAATGAGCTGGTCCAAGGTCTTATCGAGCATTCCCTCGATTTCTCTGGCTCCTTTAAACCCCGACACTGCCCACTTGAGCATACCGACCAGTAGGGGGGCCGACTGTGGCATGCCCTGGATCATGGTCCCTGCTTTCTCGAGATAACCAGACACTGAAGTAAGCAGATCGACCCGATCTTGCTTCTCCATTGCATAGTCTGTCTGCGCCAGTTGGTCCGCAGTGACTACAATTCGCCACTCGAATCCTTCTTCTGACTGCAAAAGCTCGACAGCTTCACTAGCAAGAGCAGCATCATCAGTTCGAAGAATGTTGGACTTACGGATGAGGATTTCGGGATCATAGTGCTTGACCATGATTTCGGCTTTGATCCGAAGTAACTCTGCCGCAAAGCGTGCAATCTCATCTTGGACGTCCTTGATCCGAACTGACGCAAATTTAGCCTTGATCTCTTGGGCACCGAGTGTCTCCGATGCTTTAGTGGCACCCCGGACGATGTCCGCAATGCCAGTTAGTTCATAGATCTGCGCTTTGATACTTTCTCGGTTCTCGTAGAGTCGTTGAAGCGCAATGACGACCTGCTCGAGAGGTAGCCAGTCCACCTGGCCCTTAACCCCGCCCTTTTCTGCAAACATGGCCCAGTTATCCACTGGAACAAGCGTATTGTCGACGCCCTCGAGTAACATGCGTTGCACGCCTTCGGCTGCCCGATCATAGACACCGACAACTTTGCAGGCAGAGACGAGGAGCGAGATTCGGTTATTAACATTATCCAGCTCCGAGTACTGGTCCTGGACCATGTAGAAATCAGGGCGCGGAACTGTATTCGAGGTCGAAATGTTCGCCAGGAGCGGTTTCGGGCACGGTTCAAACCCGATGAGGTTCAGGAAATCATCCTTCTCATCGAGGATCTTGTCATAGTCCTTACAAAGCCAAACTACTTTGCGATGAATGCGATCCCAAATCTCATAAACTCTTGCTTGTTTGATCGCTTGATTCGTCGGAACCAAACCACCAGGATAGGTGTTAAGATTCAGGTTCATTGGACGATGATTCAGCGGAACAGCTTTTCCCTTTTCTGCTCCGAACCTCTTGATCAGCTGGGCCTGATCCATATACACGACTCTACCTACCCAACGACGCTCTTCCCAGACCCGGCACGGACTCCAAATGAAATCCTCCCAATATACATAGTCAAGTGCGACTCTTTGGTCAGTAATGCGCTTGAACTTCATGATCACCGGTGCGGGAGGCTGCATCGGTGGTTGTTGAGGGGGTGGCATACCTGGCTGCGGAGGGCCAGACGCTCCGGGTGCTCCAGGTCCCGGAGGTGGCATGCCCTCTGGTGGCGGTCCTCCTGGGCCACCCATGGGAGGTCCACCAGCAGGTGCTATCGAAACTGGCGGCATGGGTTGCGGTGGAGGCTGATGAACTTGTTGTTCGTCTGGCGCAGGGCCTGTTTTAAACCCTGAGTTCTCCGGTAGATTGTGATGGTCAACGTCCTCCCCTACGGACGGCGAACCTTCCAAAATCAGCTCGTCTTCCTCCGTATCGGTCTCAAGACGGCACCACGCCTGTCCAAGACCAGGTACGAGACGATCAGTTGATACATGCCTGAGGACAGCATCAAACAGATCACGGGGGTCATCGCCATCTGGCATGATGGCTCGTTGAAGTATGGACGATGCAACTCGACCTAAATCGTCTTTGTAGTCAGTGAACTTCCTCTTGACCTCTGGCTTTGGAATCTGCGAGTACAACGCTGCCCGCATGATCTTCGTGTTGGCGTAGAAGAGGTTGAACCACTTCTGTCCAGAATCCATGGCATCGCGTTCATCTACGAACCGGCGCACAACTTTCCTAGCCCGCTCGTGAAACTTCTTGGTTTCTTGTTCGGCGTAGGCAATTTCAGTCTTCCAGAGCTCAATTGAAGTGAGCTTTTCTGGATCGACAATTGTGGGGCTACCACTAGATGGGCTATCGGAGATCATGCGATGCGCCTATTCCCAAGTGTCTTTGAACGGTCATTATGCAGAGCTTCAAGGGTAAACAAGTGGTTCATCCCATCGTTAATGGGGACCACATTGCTTTCTTTCTTCGCAATTGCTTTCGCAAACTTGGGATGTGCTACGACGCACATATACCCGAAGGCGTCTGCATAGTCCGAGCACCAGTCGTGCAGGGGTACGTCCGAGAAGATCAGGTTCTTGTCATCCCAGACCCGACGGTAGCCCTTCAGTGCCTCGAGGAGGTCTTCTGTAGCGAGTTTGTCAAAGGCGACAAGGGGGAATATCTTTCTCGCCGAAGCAAGACGGTCCCGCACTTTGTGATTTGGAACCAACTTGGGACGAATGTTCTGGTCAAGGAACTGTTCGACCAGCGACCGACCCGTTTGTAAATTCCGCGCTCGCGCATCGTGTGGGAGCCACACATCACCCAGCTCACCAACGAACGAGTGAAGCTTGTCAATGTGGTAGAAGATGTCCTTCCCTTGCGTCGCCTCAACGTGGACAATCCGGACAGGAAAATCACCTTTTGTACTGGGTGCCTCTTGCCAGAAGATGGCAACAGTCGCATCTGTGAAGCCGAGGTCGAAGACGACGTTAGTCGGGAGGTTCTCATCATAGATGTTATCCTTGATCCGACCTTGCAAGAAGACGTCGTTGAGTTCATTGGCGTAGATAGCACCCTTGAGAGCACTGTCAAACGAGCACAGGTACTCCTGGGCGAACTCTTCCGAATCCATGTCTTTTTGGAGCTCACTGAGCTCGCCGGGGGCCATGATCCCCGATGTGTTTGCCCTTAACTCGAGATAGTACCAGTCAGGGTTTACTTTTGCTTCTTTGCAGACATCGTAGAAGATATTCTTTCCACGAGGAGTGGATGCGAAAACAAACCAACCGTGCCGATCCGATAATGTAGGCCGAATAACTTGCGGGAAGACGGATGGCCTGAATAGGGCATATTCGTCGCCCACCCCACCATCGAGGTACATGCCGCGGAGTGTATCAGCATTATCCGCACCGAGTACGTAGATGGTCCGGTCGCCATGGAGTGTAATCTTTAGTTCAGCTTCTTGAGGGGGCCGACTCATGTATGGTTCGGCATAATCCTTCAAGTACGTCCATGCGACGCGCTTTGCTTGGGCATAGGTAGGCCCGATATAAGCCAGCTGGGGCTTATAGTTCTCGCACTCTAGGGCACCGAAGATGAGGTCATTTACTAGACCAACGGTTTTCCCCGCTCGGCGGTGGGTGTTGAGGGCACCCCACCGTTGCTGGCGATTATGAAATGAGACGAACTGTTGTCGTGGTGTGTACTTTAAGGCCAGCGCGGCCTCACTACGTTACCTTACCCAGCATTGTCTTATTTAAGCAGTCCCCACTGCTGTCGTAGATAGTCTGGTAGCAACTTGTTAGAAAAACCAAGCTGATTCAGACTTTGTGTACCTTGTAAAAGTCCATATGAAAACATCGGATCTGGTTCGTCATATATCCCGGCAAGTTCATCGTGATGAGGATTCATGGCTTTACGAGTCTCGTCACTGTACCCAAACCTTGTCTGGGCAGCCTGTGCAAATTTCTCACCTGGTGCATTCTGATACGGAATATGCTTAGGCACTTCCTTGTATCGAAGCAACGCTAGAAGGTGAGACATTCCATCTGGGCCTAGCTTCTTTTGAAACTCTGGATCCTTAGCCACTTCCTCAATTTGTTCGTAAACCGCCTTAGGATGTTGATAAAACGCCTGATTTGATCCACCCGGCAGGTCATAATCATTCTGCAGTCGATGGGTCAACTCATGTAAATTCGTGCCAACTACCCCACCACCTGGATTCGGAGAATCTATGAACCGTGGCAAGTTTATCTCAATATCGTCCGTATCTGGGCTATACGAACCCCTATGAGAATCATCAGCTTTATCTACTACCTTCACCGTCCCTTCTTTGAGGTGGGGGAATCTTTCGAAGAGTTCGGGGTGATCAAGCAGCTCACCTTGAGTATACATACCAGGCTTCGGCATTTGCATACCGACGATCCTCTGCATGGCACCTGCATACTGAAGGGGACTGTAATTCTCGCGGACATATCTACTTTTGTCGACCTGCGACATCATCGGTATGTCTTTTTTGAACCGTGCATCCTTATCGTTTATCTCCTCGAGGAACTTAACGACGTGGGGGTCATCCCTTGGCCGCGGGGGTGCCAACACGAGCTGATGCTCGTTCCAAATCATGTCTGGCGTGGCTCCTGACTGCAGCTGCTTGAGTATTTTTTCCTGTTTTTGGGGCTGACTGGCTAATTTCATCGCCGGAACAAACATCGCTCCGACTGCTTTTCCAGCCGGGGCTAACGCACTGCTCAATGCTAGTGCTTTCTTGGCTGGGGACAGCGGATTTGCGTACTCCCCTACAGATTCATAAGCGCCGAACCCTTTATTACCTGTCTCAGGCAACATCTCCCCCATCCTTTCAGATGTGGGGAGAACATTTGCCCCTCCGTTACCACGTAGCTTTCTTACAATAGCCTCCAGGTCTCCTGGGGTGCCCAGAGTCGCCTTCACGCCACCCCGAAGAGTGGATGCACCCATATCTATAAGGCCACGCAAGCCCTCTACGAGACTGGCTTCTCTGCGTGTACCAGGAGCAGCTGGCATTACTTATCAGGGCCTTTAACCTGAACGTCAATTATCTCCTCATCCCCTTGCCGCTTATACGCAAGCCGCGTGGAGGTGAGCCAAGGAACGTCGATAATCACCCCGCCCTGTTGTTTCACGTCATTTGCCGGGGGCAACAACTTACTGATCGCTTGCACAAACACTCGAGCATTCTGGTCGCTCTTCTGTGCGAAGTCCACTAACCACACACTTCCTCCGAGAGCATCAAACGCCTCGCGAAACAGCTCTCGCAACTGCCGGTTAACTTGCTGTGGTGTCGCCTCGGCAGCAAGGCTATTCACGGGGGCGTGAAACCTCGGGGGTCCTGGCGGAATCAAGCTAGGTAACTTGTCCATTTTGAAGTTCCAAATGCGCCTGCGTAAATTATAACGCGCTATCACCAGCCAGTGTTAATCCAATTTAACGGCCAAGATGTAAAATGTGCGACAAATCGTTACGGAGTACAAATTTTGAAAAATAATTTTGAGGGGGTGATACTCCGGTGTGTAGGAAAATTATAACACGTTATAACAGACCGAAATCGATCGGATTGTGTCAGACAGCCGGAGCCGAAAAAACGCGACCACGGCTGTTTATGCACGACGTGGCTATCTTATGGCTCGACTCGGAGGCCGAAATCGACGGCCAGAGTACTTGGATCGATATACGCAGTATATACTAGGAGACGGATTTTGCAAAATTCTATGCGCTGGGCCGGCCGCCCGAGGCCGTCAGGGCCCCACCGCCCTCTCAAATTGTAACGGGTTGTATCAAATGTAACAGTTAAGAAATACTAGTACTTTACCTAGTACGTAACTAAATGTAATGATATATAATATCTTTACTGTGAAAATTAAATGAAAGGAAAGAAATGCAATAGATGTAACACATGCAACAGATGTAACAGTTCACAACACATGTAACTTTGAAAGTTCAAAATGAACATTGGTCAACTCATTACTTACTTGATTCTCAACAGTGACAAAAGCAACAAAGAGATTCTTGCAATTGTACACAGTCAGTTTGAATGCAACACAACTATGGCATGTGTTGCTTGGTACAAGACAAAGTTGAGGAAGGAAGGCAAGATTGATGCTAAGAGAAGTCAGAAGCACAATGCTGCTTTGACTCAAGATGAACTTGATGAACTCTGCAAGTAATTGAGAATGAGGGGCTGAAAGGCCCCTCCCTTCAAACTCGCAATCCTGGAGAAACTTTCATGCCTGACCTCAGCAACTTCGGCCAATACGGTACGCTCGTAGCCAGCGTCCCTTACGGCCAGCACATCGGCCTGACCTGCAAGAACCACCTACATCTGCGATGGTCCACCAAGAACATTGCACCAATCGGTGCCCGGAACATCTTCTACTCGTCCTGGCCCGAACCGGAATGTGACTGTTCTTGCGGGGACCTGATTGTCCTGAAGGACGAAGATGAGGATGACGGAGCGCCGGAAGATCTGAGCGAGACGGACGCTCCGAGGTAGACCAGGGACCAGGCGGAAGCCTGGTCTTTTTTTGAACGTTGTGGTTGGGCAGACGGGCGGGGCAGTGTGGCCTACTGGAAATCCAACCTGTCCTCCAAATTGTAACAGTTTGTAAATTGTGTTTTCCAAGTGGCTCTATTGCGTTATAATTGTTTTAGAGACAGGGAATTAGCCCTGCGCTCTACTTGGTCCACACTAGGAGTTGATTGATCATGAGTAAGAAGCATGTTACAGAGAACAAAGAGCAGAACACGACGAACCAGGAAAGCGTGCCGCCCTCAGAAGGGGGTGACAACCAGCCGGTGGGAAGCGCAATGCTCGAGATGCTCGGTGCTCCGGCTGAACTCGTCGAGGCTGCCAAGGTTGCAGAGAGCGAGGCACAGACTAGCACTGAACTGGTAAAGATCGAACTGCCGGCGCCAGTTGAACAAGTCAAATTGCCGTTTGGCATCGGACAGCTCGCGCGGCACTTGATCTTGAAGACGGACAAGAGCAACGCAGAGATCCTGGCTGTGATCCACAAAGTGTTTCCGGCGGGGAACACAACGCCGGCGTGCATTGCGTGGTACAAGACGGATCTGCGCAAGAAGGGGTTGCTTGCTGCCTCGGAAAAGCGCGGAAGTGCGAAGACGGTCGCTCTGACGGAAGAGCAGTTGCAAGAACTGCTCAAATAAGAGCGAAAAACGACAAAAAATGATAGAGGCTGCCAAGTGCAGCCTCTTTTTTACTGCGTGCGCCTATGTGTCGTGCGTCAGCACAAAACACGGCCGACAGTTTTATATATACGCATCCTATATATATGTCATAGGATGCGTATATATTTTCGATACGTTGTGCTACACACACACACACACACACATAGATAATATAACTAATCCCAGGCCGGTTTACAGGTCCCCCATAGCGCATCGCACCAAGCGCATAACCCTCCCAGGGAAGATGTAACAAAGTGTAAAAGAGATTTACGCAGGAGCTCTTGAAGATTTATAATATTATTTTGTACGCAGTTGTCCACAGAATATCAACCCTCTCATGGCAACATACACCCCCTCAAAACCGCTTTCTTCCATGTCTAAGTTAGAAATGGAGGAAAAGATCAAATCTTATAGGTTCGTTTTGTTTAAATTACACAAGGAAATGGAGGAAAAAGACTCAGAAATAGCACGATTGACATATCTTCTTGACAAAGCCCAGAAACAAAATGGAAAGCAGAAATAATGTTAAAGTTAGTGCATGGCAACCGATGGCAGTCCAAGGTCCCCGAGGCCTGCCAGTTGTGTGAAAACGAGATCAAAACTACTTTTATTGATGGTTGTACTTACAGCGGTCAGTGGGGGTATATGTGTGCCAGGTGCCACGCAATCCAGGGCGTGGGATTCGGTACGGGTCGAGGCCAGCAGTACAAGCTGGATAAGACAGACAACAAGTTCTACAAGGTGAAAGGCTAGCATGAATCGGCATCATCTGATGGTGGTGCTGACAATACTCCTTGTGATAATCATGGGGAGTGTCAGTATGTTCGTGCAGCCAAGCGCACGATGCCACACTGATAGTGAATGTATGTGCACGACAGACTGTCTAGATTCGGCGGAGGAATAATGCTCGCAAAGATCAAGACGAAAGTGGTCAACCCCGTACATAGAAGCCACGACAAGCCCTTCGTCGCATGCTGCTTCTGTGGATCCTTTTATACCAAGCTCGGCATCTCCCGACATTGGGATAAATGCCCGGCACGTCCTCAATCAGCCATCAAAATGGAGGTAAAGTGATGGAAATGGGCACGCGGTACATGCAGCAAACGTTGACCAGGTTACGCCTCGCGTTAGCGGCCCTGGACGTAGCGATTATGATGACTCCGACAGGTGAAGTCAGGAACAAAATGACAGAGATCAACATCCAGATGATGATGTTAGAAGAGGAAATCAAGAAAGGACTGAAGTGAAGCAGCCGTACGAGATAACGAAGATAAGCCCCTTCAGCAAGAAGGCTCAAACTCAAAAGATCGAGTTCGACATGGCGGACTACGATGCATGGCAGAAAGGAAAGCTGATCCAGAATGCTATGCCTTATCTGACCCCCTCAGAAAGAGAATTCCTGATGACAGGGATCACAGCGGAGGAATGGGATAACGTGTTTAAAGGAGGTAGTTGAATCATCTAGAACACATCGTAAGAAAAGCAATTGAAGAAGGCAGGGATCCATATCGTGCATGGGCAGACTATCGGGGAATCACTCGATTGCAGGCTAAGCACGATGTAGAACTGCTGATGACCAACTCTAAGTTTGTCGCTACCATCAGACCACCCCTCAAGGAGCGTAAACAGTAACATTGCTGACCCACCAGTCAGCAATCTACTGCCTATTTTCCAGGCAGGGCAACGGGAGTTCAAAGTGCGACGTAGCAGGTACGAAGGAAGCAGACCTTTTCAAACAACATATGCTGGCGCCTTTAATGGGTACAGCAAGACCAGGGAGGGGGCGATTATGGCAGCCATGAGGCACGTCGTGAAAGACGGGTACAATCGGGCGACAATCACGGATCGGGTCCGGGATGTGGATGTTGCCTGGGTGACAGTGAACAAAGATAGAACATCGGCAACGGTCCAGGTCGCAAAAGCTCTGAAGGTGATCGAATGAGCACGGTCACTAACAAAGAGCTGGTCGATGAGATTATCGCAGGTAATGGCTATTACTTCGATGATCCTCGGGTCTTGTTGATCACGGAGTACACGAACATGGAAGGGGTACGTGAGTGCTGGGGTCTGGATTACAGACTCCCCACCGAGTACTATCCCACCGTGTTCGTCAATGACCCCGTAGTGATCTGGAGAGCCAAATGAAAATCAAGCGGATCAAGCTGATAAACATTGGTGGTCGAGTCTACTTCCCAACTGGTGGACCTGACGGGGATACAGACCCGGAGATGCTGATGCATGTCTATGCTGCGGGGGACTGTGACACCTGCAGGTGGCCGTGGAAAGACCCGGAAAAGGAAAAGAAGATCCTGGCCTGTGCTCTGTATGATGAGCGCGAGACGAATAGCACTTGGCCTACGTTTGAAGAGGTCGAGATTCTCCTGCCGGATGGCACCCCCTTCAAAGAGTGGGAGTATCTGGTACCATGAAAGATCTTGTTCAGATGGATCTCTTGATAAGGTATTTGAGTTCAATCAAATCTCCTTTGGGCATAATCCTGGTGGGGATCCCAGGATCTGGAAAAACAACTTTGGCGCGAGCGATTAGCCCCTACATTGAGCCTGTTGTCATTTGTAGTACAGATGACTTTGATCCTAGGGTCAAGTTAACAGCTAAGAAAGGTCGAGGTCTGATG
>Ga0207709_10001034_pt1 | contig 20562 bp, 16 predicted proteins | sample KBSM34metaG_FD_184397 | JGI IMG/M metagenome (GOLD analysis project Ga0207709, IMG submission 184397) | Miscanthus rhizosphere microbial communities from Kellogg Biological Station, Michigan, USA - KBS M3-4 metaG (SPAdes) (version 2) | ecosystem: Host-associated > Plants > Roots > Rhizosphere >...
GTGTTCTTCGGGCCCGACACCCATCGCTTCGGGCGTTTCATCCGCTATGCGCTGAACCCGCGCAAGACAAAGCAGCCGCTGCGCGTGCTCGACGTGGGCTGCGGCAGCGGCGCGGGCGGCATTGCGATGGCGCGTGCGCTGGCGGCGATGGACACGCCCTGCACGATCGTGATGAACGACATCAATCCGCTGGCGCTGGAGTACACGGCCGTCAATGCGGAGGCCGCCGGCATCCCTGTGACGCTCGCGCAGGGCGATGCGCTGTCGGCGGTCGAAGGCGACTTCGACCTCATCGTGTCAAATCCGCCCTACCTCGACGATGCCGCGCAGCGCGCCTACCGCCACGGCGGCGCGCGGCTCGGGCGGGCGCTCGGCGTGCGCATCGCGGCCGAGTCGCTGAAGCGGCTGGCGCCGGGCGGGCAGCTGCTGCTCTACACCGGCGTGGCGATGGTCGATGGCGAAGACCCGTTCCTTGCCGAGATACGGCCGCTGCTCACCGCGCCGGGTTTCGAGTGGTCGTATGCCGAGATCGATCCCGACGTGTTCGGCGAGGAACTGGAACGCCCGGTGTATGCGCACATCGACCGCATCGCCGCCGTCGGGCTCGTTGCCACGCGCACAGCGGAGGCCGCGTGATGGCCGCCGGACTCGACCTCGGCGCCGACACCGCGCGGCTCGCCGTGGTGCGCGAATGCAGCGTGCTGGAGCGCATGCCCAAGTGGCTCATCTGCGTGCCGCTGGTGGTGCAGTGGCTGTGGCTGTCGCTGCGCTACGGCGGTGCCACCTTGCCGTCGGCGGCCAACCCGCATCTCACCTCGGGCGGACTGGTGGGCGAAGGCAAGCTCGAATACTTCCGCGGCATGGGGCCGCTGGCGCGCTCGCTCACGGCCGACTACTGCGCGGTGTTCAACGATGGCACGGCGAACGAAGACTCGTTGCGGCGAATCATGGCTGAGAACGGCCTCGCATTCCCCATCGTCGCCAAGCCCGACCTGGGCCTGTGCGGCTACGGCGTCCGCCTGCTGCCCGACATGGCTGCGCTGCGGGCGTACCTGGCCGCCTTTCCTTCCGGCGAAACGGTCGTGCTGCAACGCTACCTGCCGCAGGAAGGCGAGGCAGGCATCTTCTACGCACGCGATCCCGTCACCGGCGAGGGCCGCATCATCGGCCTCGCGCTGCGCTACTTCCCGCGCGTGACGGGCGACGGCCGCAGCACCGTGGCGCAGCTCGTGGCGGCCGACGTGCGCGCGCGCCGCATCGCGCGCTCGCCGCGCCACGAATGCAGCGTGCCATCCGAGAGCGTGCCGGCCGCCGGCCAGCAGGTTCGGCTGGCCACCATCGGCTCGACCCGCGTCGGCGGGCTGTACCGCGACGGCGCGGCGCTCATCACGCCCGAGCTGGTGCGTGCCATCGACGCCATCGCGCGCGACATGCCCGACTTCCATTTCGGGCGCTTCGACGTGCGCTGCGAGAACCTGCGCGAACTCGGCGCCGGGCGCGGCTTCACCATCATGGAGATCAACGGCGCGGGATCCGAAGCCATCGAGGCCTGGGACCCCGACATCGGCGTGCTGCAGGGCTTTCGCATGGTCTTCGCCAAGCAGCGGCTGCTGTTCGCCATCGGCGCAGCGCAGCGCAAGGCCGGCGTACGGCCCATCGGCCTGCTCGCCCTCGCACGGCTCAACCGGCGGCAGAACCGCCTGGTCGACCGCTATCCGCCATCCAACTGAATTGCCGCATGCACATGGACATCACCGCTTCGCACGCCCTGCCCCGCCGTTCGCTCGCGCCGCTCGCTGCCGCGGCGCCCCTGCTGGAAACCCGCTGGGCCGATTGCGAGGAAGACGTGCGCGACGCCCAGCGCCTGCGCTTTCGCGTGTTCGCGCAGGAAATGGGCGCCCGTCTCGCGCCACCCGAAGGCACACCGCCCGGACTCGATGCCGACCGCTTCGACCCCTTCTGCGACCACCTGCTGGTGCATGCGGTGGACCCCGTGCACGGCCGCGGCCCGCTCATCGGCACCTACCGCGTGTTGACTCCGGAAGCAGCGCGCCGCGCGGGCGGCTTCTACACCGACACCGAGTTCGACCTGGCGCCGCTCGCGCCGCTGCGTGCGCGGGCGCTGGAGCTGGGCCGCTCGTGCGTGGATGCGGATTGGCGCTCGGGCAGCGTGATCATGGCGCTGTGGGCCGCGCTGGGGCAGTACATGGTCGACCACGCACTCGACACCATGATCGGCTGCGCCAGCATCGGGCTCGACGACCAGGGCCTGGCTGCCGCGCGGCTGTGGCACCAGCTGTGCCGCACGCACCTGGTCGAGCAGCGCTGGCGCGTGGAGCCACGCATCGCATTGCCGCTGGACACCGATGCAGAAGCCGATGCGGACAGCGACACCGCGCCTCCCGCCGCGCCGCCGCTCATCAAGGGTTACCTGCGCTGCGGCGCGCGCCTGCTCGGCCCGCCCGCGCTCGATGTCGCGTTCAACACCGCCGACCTGCCGATGATGCTGCGCGTGGACGACGTGTCGCCGCGCTACCGCCAGCATTTCTTCGGCGTCGCCGCGTGACGTTTCGGGCGCGATCACGGCGCGCCCGGGCGCTTGGGATACAGTCCCGCACCTCACGCCCTCACGCCCCACCGCCAGAGTGAACTTCAGAAAATCCGCCAACAGCCTTGTTGTTCGCCTGCTCATGATGGGCCTTTTGATGGCGGTGGTGGGAACCGCCGGCAGCTACATCCAGCTCAGCCGCTTCCTGCGGGAGGAGCTGACCCGATCGGTGGCGGTGCAGCAAACGGCGCTGGCCGCCTACGTGGCGCGCAACGTCGACAACTACCTGGGCGAGCGGTTGTCGTTCCTCGAACGCCTGGCGGCCACCCTGCCGCCGGAACTCCTGACGCAGCCCGACCGGCTGCGGGGATGGCTGGCGGAGCGCAGCACGCTGAGCCCGGTCTTTCCGCTCGGCCTGATGGTCGCGGACGCCACCGGCAAGCGGCTCGACGGTACGGGGCAGCTCGCAACGGACGGTTCGGAATTCGCGTCCGCGCGCGCAGGGCAGTCCGCGCCGGGCCGTCCGCGGGCCACAGCCTCCCGGCACTCGGTCTTGCCCATGGCCGTGCCCGTGCGCGACGCCGCCGGGCAGGTGGCCGCCGTGTTGCTCGGCACGGCGGACCTCTCGGCCGACGGCTTGCTCGACCATTTGCAACAGGGACGCGTGGGCGAAGCAGGCGGCATCCTGGTGGTGTCGCCGCGCGACCGCATCTTCGTGGCCTCGACGGACGTCTCGATGTCCCTCACACCCACCCCGCCCGACGGCGTGAACCCGCTGCACGACCGCGCCATGGCGGGCTATCGCGGCAGCGGGACGACGCGCAATGCCAAGGGCATCGACGAAATCTCCGCCATCGCCTCGGTGCCGAACAGCGGCTGGTTCGTGGTGGCCCGGCTGCCCGTTTCGGAAGCGCTGGCCCCGGTGGGGCGCATGCAGACCTTCATCCTGCAGCAACGCGCACCCGCCGTGGCAGCGGTACTCATCGTGATCGGGCTGATCATGGCGTGGCTGCTGCGGCCGCTGCTGCGCGCCGCCGACCAGGCCGACCGGATGACCCGCGGCGAACTCGCGCTGACGCCGCTGCGGGTGGTGCGCGACGACGAGATCGGGTACCTGACGCAGGCCTTCAACCGGCTGCTGGCCAAGCTGCTCGACAACCAGGAGGCCTTGGCGCGCCTGGCCCACCACGACAGCCTGACCGGCCTGCCCAACCGCAAGCTGCTCGACGAACGGCTCCAGCAGGCGCTGCTACGGGCCAAGCGGCATGCGCGCCAGATGGCCGTGCTCTACCTCGACCTCGACGGATTCAAGAAACTCAACGACACGCTCGGCCACGAGGCGGGCGACAAGGCGTTGCTGGAAATCGCGCAACGGCTGCAGGGCCTGGTGCGGCAGACCGACACGGTGGCGCGCATCGGGGGCGACGAATTCGTGCTGCTGGCCGCCGACTTCGAAAGCTCCGCGGAACAGGGCGCGACGACCCTGGCCCAGCGCTGCATCGACGCGATCGCCCGGCCGCTGCAACTGGAGACGGGGCATTGCGACACGGTCATCGGCGTATCGATCGGCATCGCCCTGGGCAACGGCAACGAAACGCCGCAAGACCTGCTCGCCACGGCCGACGCGGCCATGTACCGGGCCAAGCAGAGCGGACGCGGCAACTATGCAGTGACGCCGACGCCGCACTGAGCGCGGCATCATCCGCTGCCGCGGCCCCTACGCCGGCATGTCGGTGCGCGGCAGCCGAAGGTGCTTCTTCAGCGTCTCGAACACCTGCCGCGTGACCGGATTCACCACGTGGCTGCGCACGTAGAGGTAGTACGCCAGGTCGGGCAGCCGCGGCATGCCGTCGCCCGCGCCGAGCACGCGCAGGCCCGCGTCGAGCTGTTCCACGCCGCGGGCCGTCACGCCCAGCCCCGCACGCAGCGCAGCCTTGATGCCGATCAGGCTCGACGAGGTGTAGCGCGGCGTCCAGGCCACGCCCGCCGCGTCGAGCGCCTCGTGGCCGATGCGGCGGAAGATGCTGGGCCCGTCCGCCATGATGAGCGGCACCGGCTTGGCCGGGTCGTGCACGTAGCCCGCGGCGCACAGCCACACGGTGGGCGAGTTGCGCAGCACCACGCCGTCGAACTGCGCGTCGGCGCGGTTGGAGATGATCATGTCGACCTCGCCGCTCTTGAGCGAGGTCATCAGGTAGGGACTGCGGCCGATGTGGATGTCCAGCTGCAGCAGCGGCGAGGTGCGCGCCACCTCGGTCAGCAGCAGCGGCAGCATGGTCTCGGCCACGTCGTGCGGCGCGCCGATGCGCAGGTTGCCTTCGAGCTGCCCCTGCCGCAGGCTGCGCAGCGCTTCGTCGTTCACCGCGAGCATGTGGTGCGCGTAGGTGAGCAGCCTCTCGCCGTGCTGCGTGAGCCGCTTCTGCCGGCCCTGCTTGGCGAACAGCGGGTGGCCGATCTGCTCCTCCAGCCGCTGCATCTGCTGCGTGATGGCCGACTGCGTGCGCCCGAGGTGCACAGCGGCGGCGGCAAAGCTCTGGTGGCTGACGACGGCCGCGAAGGAACGCAGCAGTTCGAGATCGAGCGTGGGCATGTATTAATTTTATTGAAGTGTTTCCTGCGCCAGCTGGATTGTTGCGTCACGCCCCCGTCACTACAGTGGATGCACACCGAACAGGCAACCCCACTGGAGAAAACCGCATGAGCCCCCCATCCGAGCAACGCAGCCGGGCCGTCGAGGCGTCCATCGCCGACATGAAGAAGGCCATAGGCGGCGCTGAAGCCACCCGGGAAAAGCTCGACGTGGTGCTCGATTCGCTTCAAGGCCTGGCCGCGCACACCGAATACTGGGGCGCCGCCGACTTCCCGCCGCCCGAGGCGGGCGAGCACCAGGCCCGCTACCTCATCGCCGAAGATCCCGACCAGAGCTACGCGCTGTACCTGAACGTGATGCGCCCGGGCAAGAAAATCGTGCCGCACAACCACACCACCTGGGCCTGCATCGCGGCCGTGGAAGGCACCGAGCACAACCGCGTGTACGAGCGCACCGACGACCGCAGCGTACCGGGCGTGGGCAAGCTGAAGCAGACGGCTCTGGTCGTCGTCGCGCCGGGCAAGGGCATCGCGCTGATGCCCGAGGACATCCACTCGGTCGAGATCCAGGGCGAGCAGGTCATCCGCCACCTGCACATGTACGGCCGCGCGCTCGAAACGCTGAACCAGCGCACCGCCTACGACCTCGACGCGGGCACGTACCAGACCATGGGCATCGGCGTGCAGACGCGCCGCTAGCCGCGTTTTTTTCCGCTTCGCTTTCATGCGGGCCGCGCAGCGTGGCCTCGCAGGATTTCATTCGTCCCGACGACCCGCCTCATGACTTCCTCCATCGACCCGAAGACCCTCAAATCCTGGCTGCACGACGGCGGCGAGATCGCGCTGCTCGACGTGCGCGAGCACGGCCAGTACGGCGAGGCCCATCTGTTCTACGGCATTCCCCTGCCCTTCAGCCGGCTGGAGATCGATGCGCCGCGCCTCGTGCCGCGCCGCGGCGTGCGCGTGGTGGTGTACGACGAGGGCGACGCCGACGTGGCCGAGCGCGCCGCCGCGCGCCTCGCCGTGCTGGGCTACGGCAGCGTGCATGTGCTGCAAGGGGGCACTCGTGCCTGGAAGGCCGCGGGCTACGTGCTCTTCGCGGGCGTCAACCTGCCCTCGAAGACCTTCGGCGAACTGGCCGAGGAGGTCTATCACACACCCCGCGTCAGCGCCGGCCAGCTCGCGGAGATGCTCGCTCGCAAAGACAAAGTGGTTGTGCTCGACGGCCGCCCCGCCAGCGAGTTCCACAAGATGAACATCCCGGGCGCCACCTGCTGCCCCAACGGCGAGCTGGCCTACCGCGTGCGCCGGCTGGTGCCCGACACCACCACGCCCATCGTCATCAACTGCGCGGGCCGCACACGCAGCATCATCGGCGCGCAGACGCTCATCAACCTGGGGCTGCCCAACCCCGTCTATGCGCTGGAGAACGGCACGCAGGGCTGGTACCTTGCCGATCACACGCTGGAGCACGGCGGCACGCGGCGCTACGCCGACGACAGCGGCAACACCGACCTGCGCTCCGCCGCCAGGGCGCTGGCCGCCCGCTTCGACGTGCCGATGGTGAACGCGCAGGCCGTGCGGCAGTGGGCCGACGACGCAGAGCGCACCCTGTTCCTGTGCGACGTGCGCACGCCGGAAGAATTCGCGGCCGGCAGCCTGCCCGGTGCGCAGCACACGCCGGGCGGACAGCTGATGCAGGCGGGTGACCAGTACTTCGGCGTGCGCGGCGCACGGCTTGTGCTGTTCGACAACGACGGCGTGCGTGCGCCGACCATCGCGAGCTGGCTGCGGCAGATGGGGCACGACGCGAGCGTGCTCGAAGGCGGGCTGGCGAGCGGGCTGTCGCTCGCGCCTGCCGCCGCGCCCCGCGCGCCCGCGCTGCCCACCATCGATGCACAGGCGCTCGCCGCGCGCATCGAGCGCAACGAGGTGGCGGTAGTCGACCTGCGCGCCAGCATGCAGTTTCGCGCCGGCCACATCGCGCAGGCCCGCTGGTCGATCCGCCCCCGCCTCGCCCGCGACGTGGCGAACACCGAGACGCGCCAGCTCGTGCTGGTTGCCGACGACGCCCCGCTCGCGGCATGGGCCGCGGCCTCCGAGCTCGCGGGCTTGCCGAGCGCACCGCTGCTGCTGGCAGGCGGCATGGCCGCATGGCGCGCCGCCGGCCTGCCCGTCGAGGCCACGCCCGCGCTCCCCGCCGACGGCGACTGCATCGACTACCTGTTCTTCGTGCACGACCGGCACGACGGCAACAAGGAAGCCGCGCGCCGCTACCTCGCATGGGAGACAGGCCTCGTCGCGCAGCTCGACGCGCAGGAGCGCGCCGCCTTCCGCCTGCCCGCCGCCGCATCGCACGGCTGACATCCCCGGTTCCGCTTTCCGTTCGTCCTTGTCCGTTCCTATTCCAGGAGTTCCGCCATGCCGTTCGCCAGCCGCATCCCGCACATCGCCCGTTATGCCGTCGCCGCCGCATGGCTCGCGGCGCTCGCCCTGCAGCCAGCCGCCGCCGAACCGCTGGCGCCACGCAACGGCTTCCCCTCGCAGACGGTGAAGTTCATCTCGCCCTTTCCGCCCGGCGGCGGCAACGACGCGACGGCGCGCCTCGTCACCACACGCCTGCCGGAAATCATGGGGCAGGCGGCAGTGGTCGACAACCGCGGCGGCGCGGGCGGCAACATCGGCGCCAAGGCCGTGGCCGACGCCAGGCCCGACGGCTACACCGTGCTCACCTCGCAGGTGTCGATCATGGCCGTGAACCCCACGCTGTACGCGGCGCCGGGCTTCGACCCGATCAAGAACTTCATTCCCATCACGCAGATCAACGCCGCACCGCTCGCGCTGGTGGTGGACGCCAGCTCGCCCCTCAAGAGCTTCGCCGACCTCGCGACGAAGGCCAAGGCCAGCCCCGGCAAGGTGACCTATGCGACGCCCGGCAACGGCACGCTGTCGCACCTCGTCGGCGTGGTGCTGGCCAAGGACAACGGCGTGGAGATGACGCACGTGCCCTACAAGGGCGCCGGGCCGGCACTGACCGACCTGCTCGGCGGACAGGTCGACGTGCTGGTCACGTCCACCGCTTCGGTCGCCGGCCTCGTGCAGAACGGCAAGCTGCGCGTGCTCGCCGTGACCAGCCCGCGCCGCATCGGCGTGTTCTCGAAGGTGCCGACACTGGAAGAGCTGGGCTATGCCGGTGCGCGCTTCGAAGACTGGTACGGCTTCTTCGCGCCCGCCGGCACGCCGCCGGAACGCGTGGCCTACCTGAACGAAGCCATCGTGCGCACGCTGCATCTGCCCGAGGTGAGCAAGCTCGTGACCGACGGCGGCAGCGAGGTGGTGGCCAATTCGCCGGACGCCTTCGCGGCGCAGCTGCGCCAGGACATCGACCGCTGGTCGCGCATCGTCAAGCTTTCGGGTGCACGCGCCGACTGATTGACGCAACATGGCGGCCCGACCTCCCTTCGCCCCTCCCCAACCATGCCCGATTCGCACTCCGTCCCCGCCGGCCTGACACTCAATACCCGGCTCACACGCACCGGCAAGACGCCGTCATACACCGGCGGATCGCCCGTCAACACGCCCCTGGTGCGCGCGAGCACCGTGCTGTTCGACAGCGTGGGCGCGATGCGCGACGCGCGGGCTAGGCGCGACGAGGAGCGCATCTTCAGCTATGGCGCACGCGGCACGCCGACCACCTTCGCGCTCGAGGATGCGGTGAGCGAACTCGAAGGCGCCTATCGCACACGGCTCTTTCCGACAGGCCTTGCCGCCATCGGCATGGTGCTGCTGTCGTACCTGAAGCCGGGCGACCACGTGCTGATGTCGGACAGCGTGTACGAGCCCACGCGCAATCTCGTGCATTCCTTCCTCGAGCCGTACGGTATCCGCAGCTCGTTCTTTGCAGCGGATGGCAGCGGCATCGAGGAACTGTTCGAGCCGAACACGCGGCTCGTGTATGCGGAGTGCCCCGGCTCGCTGGTCTACGAGATGTGCGACCTGCCCAAGCTCGCGGCACTGGCGCATGCGCGCGGCGCGCTGCTCGCGGCGGACAACACCTGGGGATCGGGCGTCCAATACCGCCCGCTCGCGCTGGGTGCGGACATCTCGACGATGGCCGCGACCAAGTACCTTTCGGGCCACTCGGACGTGATGATGGGCACCGTCGCCACGACCGAAGCCGCATGGCGCCCGCTCAACGAACGCTGCGATGCGTTCGGCATGACCGTGAGCCCCGACGACGCGTGGCTGGTGCTGCGCGGCATGCGCACGCTGTCGGCGCGGCTGCAGATGCACGATCGGCATGCGCTGGAGGTGGCGCACTGGCTGCAGGAGCGGCCCGAGGTGGCGACCGTGTTCTGCCCGGCACTGCCACAGCACCCGGGGCACGACCTCTGGAAACGCGATTGCAAGGGCACGAACGGGCTGCTGTCCATCGAGCTGCAGCCAAGCATCGAAAGCGCGGCGGTCGAGCGCTTCGTCGATGCACTCACGCTGTTCGGGCGTGGCTCGTCATGGGGCGGCTATGAAAGCCTGGTGGCATGGACCAACATGCGTGCGGCGCGCAGCGTGACGGATTGGAGCGGGCGCGGGGCGGTGGTGCGGTTGCACATTGGCTTGGAGGCGCCCTCGGATCTGATGGCCGATCTGGAGCGCGGGTTTGCTGCGATGCGAAATCAAGGGTAGACAAACTCTTCGGGAAAGAACTCGTGCAGTACGTACTTCCGGAGATCGGCGCCATAGATGATCACATCACTGCCAACAATCGAAATGACAGGTGACAAGGCGCGATCGTTGAACACCACGAGCGCCCTGTGGCCGTAGACAGGAACGAAGCCGACAATTTCATGCGCCTCGAACCCTTCGGACTCAAGCGCACCGTCGACGAAGGATCGAAACTCCGATATCTGGTCAAGCCACCCCTGGACTCGTGGCAAGTCGTCCGGATATTTGTAGCACTGCCGAGCGTAGGAAGGTTGGGAGCCTTCTTCACTGCCGTGCACGTCAATACATTCGCGGTCGAATCCATTGATGTGCCGGAGCATGCTCCGGTAGTCCGTCGGAAGCGAAAACCCCATTTGCTGCTCGAACGACCGAATCTCCGCTTCGCTCATCCCCGCATTCCATCGCGTACCCGCCGTTATCTGGAAACCGAAGGCGTTCGGTTCGATCAGCTCGTTGATCCAGCGTTCTTCCGTCCGGCTTTTGAAGTGCTCCCAATTCATCGGGCCCAACATTTCGAGTGTGCTCATGAGGTAGATATTCGCATCTTCAGAAGGGGGCTCTGCGGCCAATGGCGATCACCCCAAACGCGATGCCTCGAAATTACCTCGCACCCGAAGCCAGCGGCGGTTTTCGCGACGTTTGAACACGGCACCTCGGAGACCGGAAAGTCGGTCTTGGCGACGAGCGGGGGTTTCGTCATCCCGCGGGTCCGCGTCCGAGCCGCGGGTCAAGCCGCTGCAGCTCAAGCCCGGTCCGGGCGCCTCGCGTAGGCCAGGGCCAGCGCGAGCCCCGCCACCGCCGCGGCGCCCAGCAGTTTCACGGGACTGCTAGTCAGGCTGCGCACGGCTCGACCGCACACGGCGCCCCAGCCCTCGCGCGCGGGAAACAGCAAGGCGCGTTCATGCGGCGTGAGTGCGCGCAGGGCGCTGGGGTTCTCCTCGTCCTCGAGAACGGCCTGGGACACATCGAGTTGCGTGACGTCCTCGGGATGGCGTGGGAGAGTCGTCGGCTTGCGCATGGTCAAGATCCTCGTAGCGGAATGATCGAGCCCCGAGCTTGCGCTGCCCCGCGGCCTTCGCCCATGCGCGGGCGCAGACGCTGCGAGTAGGCCAACTTCCCGCCTGCAGCGGCGAAATCTTCGCGAGCCCGTCGATGCGGGGCGCATTCATTCATTCATTCATTCGCAGGCGCGCTTCCCCGCAGGCGAGGCGCGCAGCCGGTTCAGGAAGGTCAGCTGCACCTTCGCCGTCTCGCTGCCCTGCATTGCCGCGCGGCGCATCCACGCCCCGGCCTCGCAGCGGTCGGCCTTCACGGCCGTGCCGTACAGCGTCGGGCCGGTCAGCAGCACCATGCCGAGCATCTCCTGCGCCTCGGCGTGGCCTTCGGTGGCGGCCTGCCGCAGCTGTACGAGCATCGCGCGGTAGTCGCGGTCGGCCTGTGCTTCGAGGGCCAGCTGGAAGCGCTGTTCCGCCTGCAGTTCGACGCCCGCATCCGAAGGACGCGCGGCGCTGAGCGCGGCCACCAGCAACAGCACACCCGACAGCAGCACGCGAAAGCGCAGCGACAGGCCGGTCATCAGGTTGAGTTCGGATGGCATCGATGTTCTCCACGAATAGTGTTGTCGTGCAGGCATCGTCGCGCGGTCGCGCCGAATGGAGAAGCCGGATTTCGCGCAGGCCGCCTCAGCCGGAGACTGAGCCCGCGCCCGTGCCTCAGAACTTCGCGGTCAGCATCACCTGCAATTCGCGCCCGGGCCCCGGCATGATCAGGTTGTCCACGCTGCCATGCCCCGACACGTAGTACTTGCGGTTCGTGATGTTCTTCAGGTTCGCCGAAATCTCGTAGCGCCCGGTCTTGTAGCTCGCGGCCAGGTCTGCCGTGACATAGGAAGGCAGCGTGACGAGGTTGCTCAGCGACGCATAGCGCGCGGCCACGTAGTTGACGCCGCCGCCCGCGCTCAGGCCGTTGCCCAGGTCCTTCATGAGCCACACGAAAGCCGAGTGCCGCGGTGTGAGGGGCGCGATCTTGCCCTGCACCGGCATCGCCGCTCCAACCGGCAACTGCAGCGAACTCACCGTGGCCAGCGACTTGGTCATGCGGCCGTCGAGGTACGCATAGCCCGCGCTGATGTCCCAGCGGCCCGGCAGCTTGCCGGCCAGCGCCAGCTCCATGCCGTTGGTGCGCTGCGTGCCCACGTTGATCTGCCGTGCGGGATTGGTCGGGTCGGTGTTCTTGATGCCCGAGCGCTCCAGGTTGAACACCGCCGCAGTGAGGTTGAGCGCGCCATCCAGGAAGTCGAGCTTGGCGCCGATCTCCTTGTTCACCGTGATCTCGGGGTCGTTGGCGGTGTTGCCGGCCGACAGCGCGAAGGTCTCGGCCGAAGGCTGGAACGAGCGGCTGTACGACACGTAGTACGACTGCGTTTCGCTCGGCTGCCAGACCACGCCCGCGCGCGGGCTGAACTTGCGATCGGTGCGCGACAACGGCGCCAGCGTGCGTTCGAACGAGGTGTCCTGCCCGAAAACGTCGTAGCGCCCGCCGACCAGCGCCTTCCACTGCGGTGCCAGGGTGATCTGGTCCTGCGCGTAGAGCGCGGCGGTCTTGAAGCGCGTGTTGCTCGGGATCGCGCTGCTGGCCGTGTAGCTCGCGAGCGGAATCGGCGCGGGTGCGGCCACCGGGTTCAGGATGCTCACGCGTTCGAAGCCGGTGGCCGACGACACGGAGTACGCCCGCTTCTCCTGCTGGCCGAACTCCGCACCCAGCAGCCATTCCTGCCTGAAGCCGCCGAGCTCGTTGCGCCATGTCAGGTCGGTCTGGTTGAACCAGCCGCTCTCGTCGCGCAGGATGAAGCCGCGCGTGCGGCCCACGGTCAGGCGAACGGGGTCGGTGGTACCGCTGGGCAGCGTGTTGTAGCGGTCGAGTCCGTAGCTGGAATAGCGCGTGGTGTTGCGCAGGCTCAGCGTGTCGCTGAAGCGGTGGTTCAGCGTGGCGGTGAACGACTGCACCTTCGTCGTGGTGGTGTCGTCGCGCTTGCCGAAGGCCGAGCCGTAGTAGGTGCCGATGGGCACGTTCACCGGGCGGCCGTTGAGCGCCGGAATGCCGAAGTCGGTGAGCCGCTGGTCGTAGGCGTTGGTGTACTGCAGCAGCAGATCGGTCTGCGGACTGAACTTGATGGCCAGCGACGGCGCGACGTTGTAGCGGTCGATGAACTGCTGGTCGCGGTAGCTGCCCGACTTCTCGCGCGCGACGTTGAGGCGAAACGCCATGTTCTCGCCGATGGGCGTGTTGAGGTCGGTGGTGAGCCGCTTGAAGTCGTGCGTGCCGAGGCCGAGCGAGACTTCGCCGAAGGCGCGGTCGAAGGCCGGCTTCTTGGTCACGCGGTTGATCAGGCCGCCCGAGGAGCCGCGGCCGTACAGCACTGCGGCCGGGCCCTTCAGCACCTCGATGCGTTCGGTGTCCGAGAGATCGCGGAAGTACAGCGCGTCGTCGCGCACGCCGTCGACGAACCAGTCGGCGATGGCGGTGAAGCCGCGGATCACCACCTGGTCGCGCTGGCCGTCGCCCGCGTTGAACGACACGCCGGGCGCGTTGCGCAGCGCGTCCTGCATCGAAGTCGCGCCCTGGTCGCGCAGCAGCTGCGCCGGCACCACGTTGACCGCCTGCGGAATGTCGCGCAGGGGCGCGGAGCCCTTGGTGGCAGTGCTGCCGATGGACGGCGCATAGCCGACGTCCTGCTCGGAGCTGACGGTCACTTCCTTGAGCGTCGCATCAGCGCTCTGGGCCTGTGCCGCGCAGTGCGCGGCGGCCAGGGCGGCAACGAACAGGGACGGATGGCGCAGGCGAAAACGCAGCGCGCGAGAACGGACGGACATGGCGAAATTCCCTCAGGGCGATTTGTTCTTGAAATCGCGAAGCGCCACACCGGCTCCCCATCGATCGGATGGAGAAACCGTGTACGCCCTGCCTGGAGGAAATCTGGGTTGGGTGCCTTCGCCGGCCCGCACCGGCTCGATGGCCGGGGCTTTGGGCGAAGGGATCGCGTCGCGCGACCGCAGGATTCTAGATGCAGCGGCGCGTCAGCAGCAACGCCCCTTGCCTGCCCCGTAGCGCGCCTCCAGCCGTTCGCGGAAGAAGGCCTCGTAGCTCATCGGCGCGCGGTCCGGGTGGGTGGCCGCCATGTGCGTCAGGTAGGCGTCGTAGTCGGGCAGCCCGACCATGAGCCGCAGAGACTGCTTGAGCGAGCGCGCAAAGTAGCGCCCGGCTTCCGGCAATGCGAGGCCCATGGCGTCAGTGCGCGGCCGTGGCAGCGGCAGCGCCCACTGGCTCGAACGGCGTTTCCTTGGTGGTCGGCCGGTTGGCCGCACGCGCTGCCAGGCAGGCCTTGATGCTGTAGACCAGCACGCTCAGCACCACGAAGATGAAGAGCGCGCACAGCGCCGCGTCGAGGCGGTCGTTGAACACGATGCGCGACATGGCCTCGGGCGTCTTGGCCGGCGCCACCAGCACGCCGCTGGCGATGCCGTCGGTGTACTTGGCCGCATGCGAGAGGAAGCCGATCTTCGGGTCGGCCGAGAAGATCTTCTGCCAGCCCGCGGTGAGCGTGCACGCCAGCAGCCACACGGCAGGCGCAATCGCCACCCACGCATAGCGCTCGCGCTTCATGCGGAACAGCACGACCACGCCCAGCATCAGCGCCACCGCGGCCAGCATCTGGTTGGAGATGCCGAACAGCGGCCACAGCGTGTTGATGCCGCCCAGCGGATCGACCACGCCCTGGTACAGGAAGTAACCCCAGGCCGCGACGCACAGCGCGGTGGCGACGAGGTTGGCCGGCAGCGAGTCGGTGCGCTTGAGCGCGGGCACGAAGCTGCCCAGCAGGTCCTGCAGCATGAAGCGGCCCGCGCGCGTGCCGGCATCCACAGCCGTGAGGATGAACAGCGCCTCGAACAGGATCGCGAAGTGGTACCAGAAGGCCATCATGGCCTGCCCGCCGATCACCTGATGGAGGATGTGGGCCATGCCCACGGCCAGCGTCGGCGCACCGCCTGCGCGGCCGAGGATCGTCGTCTCGCCCACGTCCTTGGCGGTCTGCAGCAGCATCTCGGGCGTGATCACGAAGCCCCAGCTCGACACCGTGGCCGCCACCTGCTGCGCGGTCGTGCCGACCAGCGCGCCGGGGCTGTTCATCGCGAAGTAGATGCCGGGCTCGATGCACGAGGCCGCGACCAGCGCCATCACCGCGACGAAGGACTCGGCCAGCATGCCGCCGTAGCCGATGAAGCGCGCATGGCGCTCGTTGTCGAGCATCTTGGGCGTGGTGCCCGAGGAGATCAGCGCATGAAAGCCCGAGACGGCGCCGCAGGCGATGGTGATGAACAGGAACGGGAACAGGCTGCCCGCCCACACCGGGCCGTTGCCCTGCGCGAACTGCGTGACGGACGGCATCTGCAGCGTAGGCATCACGAACACGATGCCGATGGCCAGCGCGATGATGGTGCCGATCTTCAGGAAGGTCGACAGGTAGTCGCGCGGCGCCAGCAGCAGCCATACCGGCAGGCTCGCGGCAATGAAGCCGTAGCCCACCAGCATCCACGTGAGCGCCTTGCCGTCGAAGGTGAAGAGCGGGGCCCACTCGGGGTTCTGGCTCACGGCCTGGCCGCCGAAGATGGCCAGCATCAGCAGCACGAAGCCGATCAGCGACACCTCGCCGATGCGCCCCGGGCGGATGTAGCGCAGGTACACGCCCATGAACAATGCCACCGGAATCGTCGCTGCCACCGTGAAGGTGCCCCACGGCGATTCAGCCAGCGCCTTCACCACGATCAGCGCCAGCACCGCGAGGATGATGATCATGATCATGAAGGTGCCGAACAGCGCGATCATGCCGGGCACCACGCCCATCTCCTGCTTGACGAGGTCGCCCAGCGAGCGGCCGTCGCGCCGCGTGGAGATGAACAGAATGATGAAGTCCTGCACCGCGCCGGCGAACACCACGCCCGCCAGGATCCACAGCAGCCCGGGCAGGTAGCCCATTTGCGCCGCCAGCACCGGACCCACCAGCGGGCCCGCACCGGCGATGGCCGCGAAGTGGTGGCCGAACAGCACGTTCTTGTCGGTCGGCACATAGTCCAGGCCGTCGTTGTGGCGGTGTGCCGGCGTCTTGCGGTTGCCGTCCAGGCCCAGCACCTTGTCGGCGATGAACAGGCTGTAGTAGCGGTAGGCGATCAGGTAGGTGCAGATCGCGGCGGCCACCACCCAGAGGGCGTTGACGCTTTCGCCTCGGGTCAGGGCCACGGTGCCGAGCGCGAATGCGCCGACCACGGCCACGACCAGCCACACCAGATGGCGTCGGATGCTGTGCATGCGGATGTCTCCTCTATATTGAACCCGAGGAGTTTTGCCGGGCTTCGGCGCGGGCGCATCCGTCGGACTGCGCGGAGTGCATGCGTGGCTTTGCGTAATGGAAAACCCGGGTACGGCAGGCGCCGTCCCGCAGTGCAATGCCTGCGGGCCTACACGCAGGAACCGGACCAGGCGCGAATATGTGAGCCCTCATCAGGACGCGATCAGGGGGCGAAAGAATCGAAGCCATGGACACACAACCACGCTGCTGCATCGCAGGTGGCGGTCCTGCCGGCATGGTGCTGGGCCTTCTGCTGGCCCGGGCCGGCGTGCCCGTCGTCGTGCTGGAAAAGCATCTCGACTTCCTGCGCGACTTTCGCGGCGACACCGTGCACCCGTCGACGCTCGAGATCCTGCACGAGCTGGGCCTGCTCGACGCCTTCCTGCAGCGCCCGCACGACCGCATCGAGGAACTGCGCGTCACCTTCGAAGGCCGCAGCATCCCGGTGGCCGATTTCACGCACCTGCCCTCGCACAGCAAGTTCCTGGTGTTGATGCCGCAATGGGAGTTCCTCGATTTCATGTGCGACGAGGCCCGGCGCTATCCGGGCTTCGAGCTGTGGACCGATGCCGAGGTCATCGGCCTGCTGCAGGACAAGGGACGCGTCAACGGCGTGAAGGTGCGGCGCGGCGGCCGCGCGGGCCAGCCGCAGGATGTCGAGCTGCATGCTTCGCTGGTGGTGGCGGCCGATGGCCGGCATTCCGCGCTGCGCGATGCCGCGGCGCTGCCGCACATCAGCTACGGCGCACCCATCGACGCGCTGTGGATGGCCATTCCCAAGCAGGCCGGCGACCCCTCCACCACCGGGGGCTACATCGCGCGCGGGCGCTTCCTGGCGATGCTGAACCGCGGCGATTACTGGCAATGCGCCTTCGTGATTCCCAAGGGCGGCCACGCTGCGCTGCAGGCCCGGGGCATCGAGGCGTTCCATGAAGAGATCGGAAAGGTCGCTCCCTTTCTCGCCGCCCGGCTGCCATCGGCCCTGCCCGGCTGGGACGCGGTGAAGCTGCTCGAGGTGACGGTCGACCGCCTCGAGGCCTGGTCGTGCCGCGGGCTGCTGTGCATCGGCGACGCGGCCCATGCGATGTCGCCGGTGGGCGGTGTCGGCATCAATCTCGCCGTACAGGACGCCGTGGCCGCCGCGAACCTGCTGGCCCAGGCCTTGGCCGGCGCCGCGAGCGAGAAGGAAATCGACGCCCTGCTGCCCCAGCTCCAGCGCCGCCGGGAATGGCCGGTGCGCGTGACGCAGGCGGCGCAGCGCCTGATACAGGACCGCGTGCTGGTGCCCGTGCTCGGCGGCGAGCTGGCGTCCGGCTCCGGGCACCTGCCCTGGCCGCTGCGGCTGCTGGCGCGCTGGCCGCTGCTGCGCAGGCTGCCGGCGCGGACCGTGGGCATGGGCGTGCGGCCCGAGCACGTGAAGTCGCCGCGGGCGTGATGGAACTGGCATTTCGTTACACAGCCGGGGCCTGGGGAGGCCGCCGGGCAGGCCTCTGCGAGAGGTCGCTGTTGTAGACTGCCAGGTTTTTCGATCAGGCGCGTTCAAGCGGTATGGGGCAAGTTTTCAGGCGCACAAGTTTCAACGGCTCGGCGCTCATTCGCTTGCTTTCCCGACTGGCTGACATCGATGCTCGCGAACCCGCACAACCCACCGCCGACCGACTGAGCCAGTGGTTCGGCTGGACCGATGCCATCTCGCTGTCCGCGGCGCTCGATGGCGCACCGGCAACGATGGCACAGCCCGGCACCCGCGCTCCCCGCAACACCGAAGAAGGCGAATGCCAACGCGTGCGAACCGCCCTGGCGAATGCCATCGCCGAAGACAGCACCTTCGGCACCGGCAAGGACGCGACGCCCGAGTTCACCCCGTACCGCCGGCGCTACCTTGCCCGGCAACAGGCGATGGAGGCCGGTGTCGGTTCGCTGCGCAGCCGGCTGCGCTCGGCGCTGGCAGCCAGATCGCCGGCCATGGCCCGGCTGGCATCGGTGGACGTGGTCATGGCGCAGGTGCTGGAGGCGCGCGAGCACAGCCTGCTGTCGGCCGTGCCCGGGATGCTCGAAAAGCACTTCGAGCGCTTGCGCAAGGCCGCCGGGACGCCTGACGAAGCAGAGACAGACAGCGGCACCCAGCCCCCCGATGCGTGGCTGGACGTGTTCCGCAAAGACGCCCAGGACGTGCTGCTCGCCGAACTGGACTTTCGATTTCAACCGGTCGAAGGGCTGCTCGAAGCACTTCGCACCCAGGCCACCAGGACCCCATGACCCGCTTCCTTCAATACGCCGTCTTTGTCGCAGGCCTGGCCGTCGTCGGCTGGGTGGGCGCCGGATACATCGGCACGAACCCGCTGGCGCTGGCCGTCACCGCGATCATTGGCGCGTCCTACCTCATGGGCGCGCTGGAACTTCATCGCTTCCAGCAGGCCACCTCCACATTGACGCAGGCCGTGGCGGACCTCTCCACCCCGCCAGAGAACCTCGGCGCATGGCTCGGCCGGCTGCATCCTTCGCTGCGCAACGCGGTGCGCCTGCGCATCGAGGGCGAACGCGTCGGCCTGCCCGGCCCGGCGATGACGCCGTACCTCGCCGGCTTTCTCGTGCTGCTGGGCATGCTCGGCACCTTCGTCGGCATGGTGGTCACGCTCAAGGGCACCGGCCTCGCGCTGGAAAGCTCGACCGACCTGCAGACCATCCGCGACTCGCTGTCCGCTCCCGTGAAGGGCCTCGGACTGGCCTTCGGCACCTCCGTGGCAGGCGTGGCCGCGTCGGCGATGCTGGGCCTGGCCTCGGCGCTGAGCCGGCGCGAGCGGCTGCAGGCCGGGCAATTGCTCGACACCCAGATCGCGACCACCCTGCGCGTCTTCTCGCTCACGCATCAGCGTGAGGAATCGTTCAAGCTGCTGCAGCAGCAGGCCCACGCCATGCCCGAGCTGGTCGGCCAGCTGCAGGCCATGATGCTGGCGATGGAACGCCAGAGCCACGCGCTGAACGAACGCCTCGCCACCAGCCAGGACCTCTTCCACAGCAAGGCCGAGGCCGTGTACGGCAGCCTCGCCACTTCCGTCGACCAGTCGCTGAAGCAGAGCCTCACCGAGAGCGCACGCGTCGCCGGCGCGGCAATCCAGCCGGTCGTCGAAGCCACCATGGCCGGCATCGCGCGCGAAACGGCCACGCTGCACGACACCATCTCGCAGACCGTGCAGCAGCAGCTCGACGGCCTGTCGACCCGCTTCGAGGCCACCACCACCCGCGTGGCCGATACCTGGAAGACAGCGCTCGCTGAACACCAGCGCACGAGCGAAGCCTTGTCGAAGGACATGCGCGGCTCGCACGACCAATTCGCGCAGACCTTCGAGCAACGCTCGGCTGCGCTGGTCGACACCGTCTCCGCCCGCCTCGAGAGCGCCGTGGGCAACGTGTCGGACACCTGGGGCAGCGCGCTTGCGCAGCATCAGCGCGTGAGCGAAAAACTCTCGGGCGATGCGCGCCAGGCCCTGTCGTCGGCCGCCGCCGCATTTGCACAGCACTCCGCGTCGCTGCTGGACACGGTCGATGGCGCACACGCGAGGCTGCAGACCGACATGGCATCGCGCGACGAGCAACGCCTCGCGGCCTGGACGCAATCGCTCACGGCCATGGCCGCCTCGCTGCAAAAGGAATGGCAGCAAGCCAGCGCACACAACGCGAGCCAGCAGCAACAACTTCTCGGAACCATGGCGCAGGCCGCGCGCGACATGTCGGCCCAGACCGAAGCGCACGCGAAGAGCACCGTCGCCGAGATCGGCCAGTTGCTGCAGGCGGCTTCGGAAGCTCCACGGGCCGCGGCCGAGATCGTGTCCGAGATGGCATCGCGCGACGAACAGCGCCTCTTGGCGTGGACGCAATCGCTGGCCACCATGGCCGCATCGCTGCAGCAGGAATGGCAGCAGGCCGGCGCACACAACGCGAGCCAGCAGCAGCAACTGATCGACGCCATGGCGCAAACCGCGCGGGACATGTCGGCCCAGACCGAGGCGCATGCGAAGAACACCGTCGCCGAGATCGCGCAGCTGCTGCAAGCCGCAGCGGAAGCACCGCGCGCCGCAGCCGAGGTTGTCACCGAGCTGCGCCAGAAACTCGCCGACAGCATGACCCGCGACAACGCGATGCTGGAAGAGCGCAGCCGCATCCTCGAAACGCTGGCCACCCTGCTCGATGCCGTGAACCATGCCTCCACCGAACAGCGCACGGCCATCGACACGCTGGTGTCCGCATCGGCCGACCTGCTGGAGCGCGTGGGCAGCCGCTGCGGACACCAGCGTGTCGA
>Ga0207709_10001035_pt1 | contig 20544 bp, 21 predicted proteins | sample KBSM34metaG_FD_184397 | JGI IMG/M metagenome (GOLD analysis project Ga0207709, IMG submission 184397) | Miscanthus rhizosphere microbial communities from Kellogg Biological Station, Michigan, USA - KBS M3-4 metaG (SPAdes) (version 2) | ecosystem: Host-associated > Plants > Roots > Rhizosphere >...
TTTCCAGTGAGGCGCCCACCAGCGGTGCAAGGTCGATCTTGTTGATCACCAGCAGATCGGACTTGCAGATCCCCGGGCCGCCCTTGCGCGGCAGCTTGTCGCCGGCCGATACATCGATCACATAGATGGTCAGGTCGGAGAGTTCCGGGCTGAAGGTCGCCGACAGGTTGTCGCCGCCCGATTCCACCAGGATCAGGTCCAGGCCCGGGAAGCGCCGGTTCAACTGGTCCACCGCCTCCAGGTTGATCGAGGCGTCCTCACGGATCGCGGTATGCGGGCAGCCACCGGTTTCCACGCCGATGATCCGCTCCGGCGCCAGGGCCTGGTTGCGCACAAGGAAATCGGCGTCTTCGCGGGTGTAGATATCGTTGGTGACCACCGCCAGGTTGTAGCGATCGCGCAGGGCCAGGCACAGGGCCAGGGTCAGGGCGGTCTTGCCGGAGCCGACGGGACCGCCGATACCGACACGCAGGGGTTGTGCGTTCATCTTGCTCTCCTAGGAACGAAACAGGCGGCTGTACTGGCGCTCGTGGGCCATGCACGCCAGGGACAGGCCGAAGGCGGCGCTGCCGATGTGTTGCGGGTCCTGCTCGCTGGCGGCCTGCTGCGCCTGTTGCAGCAGCGGCAGCAGCTCACTGGTCAGGCGCTGCGCAGCCTGCTGGCCGAGCGGCAGGGTCTTCATCAGTACCGCCAACTGGTTTTCCAGCCAGCTCCAGAGCCAGGCGGCCAGGGCGTCCTGCGGGCTGATCTGCCAGGCGCGGGCGGCCAACGCCCAACCGAGGGCCAGGTGCGGTTCGGGTTGGCGAGCGAGGAAATCACGGGTTGCCGGATCGAGTTCAGGCAGGCCGCCGAGCAGTTGCTGCAGCGAGTAGCCCATCTGCCGGCTTTCCAGATACAGCTCGCGGGTTTCGCGGCTGGCCCGGTGGTCTTCGGCCAATTGCTCCAGGCGCTGCCAGTCGGCCTCGGCTGCTGCCGTGCAGTGGGCCAGCAAGAGTGGCGCTTCGAAGCGTGCGAGGTTGAGCAGCAACTGGTCGCCAATCCAGCGTCGAGCGCTGGCCGGATCATGTACCCGAGCCTGCTCCACGGCCATTTCCAGCCCCTGGGAATAGCTGTAGCCGCCAATCGGCAACTGCGGGCTGGCCAGGCGCAGCAGCGCCCAGGCCGGATTCATGTGCGCACACCAAACTGGTGCAGGCGTGGCGGATAATTGAAATCTTCATCGCCATGCCGGGAATGGTGATGACCGCCGCCGTAGGCACCGTGCTCCGGTTGGAAGGGGGCCTCGAGGGTTTCGGTGTGGGCGCCGAGCTGTTCGAGCATGGCCTTGAGCACGTAATCGTCGAGCAGGCGCAGCCAGCCGTCGCCGACTTGCAGGGCGACATGGCGGTTGCCCAGGTGATAGGCGGCACGGGTCAGTTCGAAAGCATTGGCGCAAGTGACATGCAGCAACTGCTCGGGGCGGGCGCAGACTCGCACGATACGGCCATCCTCGGCCTGCAGGAACTCGCCGTCGTACAGAGGTGGCTGACCACGCTCAAGGAATAATCCCACGTCTTCGCCAGCGGCACTGAAACAGCGCAGACGGCTTTTGCTGCGCGCCTCGAAGTTCAGGTGCAGCTCGGCGGTCCAGGCGGATTGGGGGTCGATTCTGCGATGAATCACCAGCATCGGGAGGCTTCCGGCAATGAGCAATGCGATGAGCTAGAGCAAGGGGCTTGCCAATCGGCCGAAACCTGGGAAATGCCTGTCAGAAAGCGCCGTACGCCTGAAAAAGGAGCGTAGCGGTGTTTCTGGATGTTTCAATATGGTGCGTGATGGGTTTTCCTGCGCACTTGCAGTGCATGCAGGCTGTCCTGAGGGTCACTCGGTACTCCCGAGCCCCTGCCAGTGTTTCAATCCGATGAAGATGAAACGCAGTTGCTGGGTGATCTTCGCTTGTGGTGCCAGGTACTCGGGTAGCGGCTCCAGCGGCGGGTCGGTGATTTCCGGCAGGGTGGCGAACACGCTCTTGACGATCAGGTCGGCCATCACCGCCAGTCCTTCGGTGCTCAGATGCTGCAGTTTAGGCATCAGGGCCAGGTCGGCGGCCAGATCCGAACTGATGTTTTCGCGCAGGCGAGCAATCGCCTGGCGCACCGGTAATGATCCGCCGTACTGCTCGCGGGCGAGAAAAAGGAACTGCGAGCGATTCATCGCCACGACATCGAGAAAGATTCGCACCGAGGCATCGATGATTCCGCCCATGACGAACTCGTTGTGTCGGACCAGCCGGATGGTTTCCCTGAAGGTTTGGCCAACTTCGCAGACCAGCGCCAGGCCGAGTTGGTCCATGTCGTCGAAATGCCGATAGAAGCCGGTTGGCACGATGCCGGCGGTTTTCGCCACTTCGCGCAGGCTGAGGCTGCCAAACCCACGGCCACCGTCCATCAGATGGCGCGCTGCGTCCATCAGGGCATGACGGGTCTGTTGTTTCTGTTCGGCACGGGGCAGCATCGACGGGACGTTTTCTGAGGGATATGGGCAGTGCACTCTAGCAAATCAGCTTTGCTGGCGTCGAACAGCCGGCAGGTATAGGTGGTAGGTGTAGGCGTTAGACAAGATGAATCGAGGTTCCTGAAATGCCAAAGCCCGATCCACTGGACCGGGCTTTGTTCCAGGCCATCATGGCCTTAGCTCAAGGCTTGATGACGTTCAGCAAGGCGATCAGCACCACCTTCGGTGATCAGATTTTTTTCTTTCAGACGGTCGTTACCACCTTCGGCCAGGGTCTGACCCAGAGGAGTACGGTCGCTGCCGTCTTCGGCCAGGGTCTGACCCAGGGGAGTGCGGTCGCTGCCATCTTCGGCCAGGGTCTGACCCAGAGGAGTACGGTCGCTGCCATCTTCGGCCAGAGTCTGACCCAGGGGAGTACGGTCGCTGCCATCTTCGGCCAGGGTCTGACCCAGAGGAGTACGGTCGCTGCCATCTTCGGCCAGAGTCTGACCCAGTGGAGTACGCTCGCTACCGCCTTCTGCCAGAGTTTGGCCTTGTGGGGTACGTTCGCTACCATCGGCAGCCAGGGTGTTCAACGACTGGCTGACCGTAGCGTGACTGGCTTGAGCTTGTGGCGCAGCCTGTTCGCGTGCTGGCAGGGCATAGGCGTTGGCGGTCAGAACGGCAAGGGTGAGGCTGAGAAGTAATTGGCGTTTCATGATCAGTTGCTCCGTTGGAGGGCGATAAAGTGGGTACGGAGCTAATGTTACCCTTGCAAAATCGATATAAAAGTTCATAAGGACAATGTTAATAATCAACGGAATTGATTGTTCCGGGCGAGGTGTCTAGCCCGGGCCCTACAGAGTGTTACCCGTGCTCCGTGATGGGTGTTTTCTACTCAGTACTGCTTCAGGAAGGGGCGGCGCGGGAACGAAAAATTGATGAATCGGTCAGCTTTGGCCCGCTTCGATTTCCCGGTTGATGGCTTTTTGCATTAAACCTTGCCGGGGTTTTACCAGTCGTAAAGGTATATCGCGTCGCTTTTTGGACGTTCAGCCGCTATCAGGAGCCTCGTGCGATGACGCGCACTCGAAAAATCTTCCTCTGGGCCGGCGTCAGTCTGGTCCTGCTGCTGGCAGTGCTGGTGGCGATCATCGCGTTCTTCGATTGGAACCGGATCAAGCCGCCGATCAACGCCAAGGTTTCAGAAATCCTTCATCGTCCCTTTGCCATCCAGGGTGACCTGTCGGTGCGTTGGCAGCGTGAGCCCGATGAAGGCGGCTGGCGGGCCTGGTTGCCCTGGCCTCACGTGATTGCCGAAGACCTGACGCTGGGTAATCCGGACTGGTCGAAAAATCCGCAGATGGTCACCCTCAAGCGCGTCGAACTGCGGCTCGCGCCGTTGCCCTTGCTGGCCCAGCGTGTGGTGATTCCGCGTATCGACCTGACCGAACCGAATGCCAGCCTCGAACGCCTGGCCGATGGCCGAGCCAACTGGACGTTCCAGTTCGATCCCAAGGACCCGAACGAGCAACCCTCCTCCTGGGTGGTGGACATCGGTGCCATCGGTTTCGACAAGGGCCATGTCACCCTGGATGACAAGAGCCTCAAGACCCAGCTCGATCTGCTGATCGACTCGTTGGGCAAATCGATTCCGTACGGCGATATCGTCGGCGACAGCGCGGCGAAGAAGGCTCTGGAAAAAGGCTCCGTGCCGCAGGACTATGCGTTCGGATTAAAGGTCAAGGGCCAGTACCACGGCCAGAGTCTCGCCGGCAGCGGCAAGGTCGGTGGCCTGTTGGCACTGCAGGATGCGGCCAAACCGTTTCCGGTGCAGGCCGATGTGAAAATTGCCGATACCCGGATTGCCGTCGCCGGCACCCTGACCGATCCGCGTAACCTCGGCGCCCTGGACCTGCGCCTGAAGCTGGCGGGCAACAGTCTGGGCAATCTCTATCCCTTGACCGGCGTGACACTGCCGGACTCGCCCGCCTACGAGACCGATGGTCACCTGATCGCCAAGCTCCATGAGCCGGCGGGGGCGACCTTCAAGTATGAGCAGTTCAACGGCAGGATCGGTACCAGCGACATCCACGGCGATCTGTCGTATGTCGCCGGCCAGCCCCGGCCGAAACTCAGCGGCGTGCTGGTGTCCAATCAGTTGCTGATGGCCGACCTCGGGCCGCTGATCGGCGCGGACTCCAACGCCAAGCAGAAGGCCCGTGGTGGGGAAAGCAAGCAGCCGGCGGACAAGGTCCTGCCGGTGGAGGAGTTCCGCACCGAACGCTGGCGCGACATGGATGCGGATGTGGAATTCACCGGCAAGCGGATTGTTCACAGTGCCGAATTGCCCTTCACCGATCTTTACACTCATCTGGTGCTCACCGATGGCGAACTGAGCCTGGAACCCCTGCGATTTGGCGTGGCCGGCGGCAAGCTCGATGCGCAGGTGCGCCTCAACGGTCGCGTCACGCCGATGCAGGGGCGGGCGAAGCTGACCGCGCGCAACTTCAAGCTCAAGCAACTGTTCCCGACCTTCGAACCGATGAAGACCAGTTTCGGTGAACTCAATGGCGATGCCGATATCAGCGGCACCGGCAACTCGGTAGCGCGTCTGCTGGGGACTTCCAATGGTGACCTGAAGATGCTGGTCAACGATGGCGCTGTCAGCCGTGGCCTGATGGAAATTGCCGGGCTCAATGTCGGCAACTACGTGGTGGGCAAGATCTTTGGCGACAAGGAAGTGAAGATCAACTGCGCGGCGGCCGATCTGGGTATCAAGAGTGGTCTGGCGACTACCCGGCTGTTCGTTTTCGATACCGAAAACGCGATCATTTACGTCGATGGCACGGCCAACTTCGCCAATGAGCAACTGGATCTGAAGATCAATCCGGAATCCAAGGGCTTCCGCTTGTTGTCCCTGCGCTCGCCACTGTACGTGCGAGGCAAGTTCATCAAGCCTGATGCTGGCGTGCAGGCAGTGCCGCTGTTGTTGCGTGGCGCGGGCATGGTGGCGTTGGGGGTGATCGCTGGACCGGCGACTGGATTGCTGGCGCTGGTGGCTCCGGGTGGCGATGTGCCGAACCAGTGCGCGCCATTGCTGGAGCAGATGAAGTCGGGCAAGGCGCCGCGGACAGTCAGGAACTGACAACGGCCGGATAGGCTTTACCTGTAGGCGCGTGGCTTGCCCGCGAAGCTTTTGGCGGCCTTGAGGGCCTATTCGCGGGCAAGCCACGCTCCTACATGGAGTCGAACGGTGTTCTACAGATCCTTCAGGATATCCGCCATGTCATCGGCATGTTCTTCCTCCTGGGCGAGGATGTCCTCGAAGATCCGCCGTGTGGTCGGATCCTGGTCGCCGATGAACTGGATAATCTCGCGGTAGCTGTCCACCGCAATCCGTTCGGCGACCAGGTCTTCGTAGACCATTTCCTTGAGGGTCTTGCCGGCCACGTACTGGGCGTGGGAGTGCTGGGACAGCAGGTCCGGGTTGAACTCCGGTTCGCCGCCCAACTGCACGATGCGTTCAGCCAGCCGGTCAGCGTGCTCCAGCTCCTGGTTGGCGTGCTCGAGAAACTCATCGGCAGCCACGCTGGCCTTCAGGCCGGTGGCCATGAAGTAGTGACGCTTGTAGCGCAGCGTGCAGACCAGCTCGGTGGCCAGCGACTCGTTGAGCAGACGCAGGATCTCATTACGGTCGGCCCCGTAGCCTTCGGTGACCGCACCGTTTTCGACGTTCTTGCGCGCACGTTCACGCAGGGTGGTTACATCGGACAAATGCATATCGCTCATCTCGATCTCCTGACTGATCCGGTTAGGGCGCCTCGCTCTGCTGGCGAGATCGCTACCCAGGGTGTGAGTGGTGCGAGAGCGGAAAAGTTTTATCTGATTGTTGCTGCAAGGCTGACAGAACACCGGATGTCGTCGTGTTGTCATCTTCAGTGTCGATGCTTTCGAGCCTGGCCTAGGCTCTATTCGTACCCTGTCATGGATGCTTCCGATGTCGCAAGAACTCGCCACGCGTTATCCCTTGGTGCTGGTGCCGGGCATGCTCGGGTTTATCCGGTTGCTGTGGTTTCCCTATTGGTATGGCATCACCCCGGCGTTGCGTGCGGGCGGCGCGACGGTATTTCCCGTGCAGGTTTCGCCGCTGCATTGCAATGAGGTGCGTGGCGAGCAACTGTTGTTGCGGATCGAGCAGATCCGTCGTGAAACCGGTGCGCAAAAGGTCAATCTGATTGGTCACAGCCAGGGCTCGCTGACCGCGCGTTACGCGGCGGCCCGGCGCCCGGAATGGGTCGCGTCGGTGACCTCGGTGGCCGGGCCCAATCACGGCTCGGAACTGGCCGATCATTTCCAGCGGCACTATCCGCCGACGAGTGCCCGTGGGCGCCTGCTGACCTTCGTGCTCTGCGCCGTCGCGCGGTTGATGGGCTGGCTGGAAACCGGCTACCGGGGACCGGCCTTGCCGATGGATCTGAGCGCTTCCCATCACTCACTGACCAGCGACGGCGTTGCCCTGTTCAACCGCCAGTACCCGCAGGGGTTACCGGACTGCTGGGGCGGGCAAGGTGCTGAATGGGTCGATGGCGTGCGTTACTACTCCTGGTCCGGGACTCTGCAGCCCGGTATCACCGATCGTGGGCGTAACCTGTTCGACGGCACCCATCGCAGTTGCCGCTTGTTCGCCAAAACCTTCATTCGCGAGGCCGGGCAGTGCGATGGCATGGTCGGGCGCTACAGTTCGCACCTGGGGACGGTGATCGGCGATGACTATCCCCTCGACCACCTCGATATCGTCAACCAGTCACTGGGCCTGGTGGGCAAGGGCGCCGAGCCGATCCGGCTGTTCGTCGAGCATGCGCAGCGGCTCAAGGCCGAGGGGCTTTAACGGGGCTTGCCCAACCCGGAGCGGGTGATGCCGATTTGCTTCGAGCGTGGCGGCTGGAGGTGTAACGGGGTTTGTCTACACTGGATGGGTAGCCGTGCCCATCGGCGCGGCAACCAGGAGAAAACTCCATGAACATGCTGCGTATCCCTTTGTTGTTGGCAGGCCTGTTGCTGTGTTCCCAGGGCTTTGCCGCCACTGCTGCCCAACAGGCTCAGCAGGACAAGATGAAGAGCTGCAACGCCGAGGCCACCACCAAGACCCTCAAGGGCGATGAACGCAAAGCCTTCATGAGCACCTGCCTGAAAGCCGCCAAACCCGTCACCCAGCAGGACAAGATGAAAACCTGCAACGCCGACGCCACCACCAAGGCTCTCAAAGGCGATGAGCGCAAGACGTTCATGAGCACTTGTCTGAAAAAGTAGCTCTGGCCGAATAGACCTCTACCCTGATGGCTGGAGGTCTTCGATGGTTGAAGCTGTCCAGGGACCGGAGACTTTAGTCTGAGCGCGTGCCGTTGCCGCCACGCCCCTCTAGTTCTGTCACTGGAACGCTGGCAGACTGCCCCATCCTTTGGCACTGTTTAGTTTTGAGGCTGTATGTCGGCGTTTTCCCAGCGTTACGTAGTCTTGGCCAGTTTGATCATCGTCTGTGGTGGCTTGCTGATGGTGTTGCCGCTGCGGCTGTTGCCGAGCTTGTTGGCCGGCCTGCTGGTGTTCGAGTTGGTCAACATGCTAACGCCCAAGCTGGAGCACCTGATTGCCGGGCGGCGTGCGCGCTGGCTGGCGGTGGCGTTGCTGGGCACCCTGATCGTCAGCGTGCTGACGCTGATCTTTGCCGGCGCCATCAGTTTCCTGCTGCATGAGGCAGAGAACCCCGGCGCTTCGCTGGGCAAGTTCATGCAGGTCGTGGACAAGGCCCGTGGGCAACTGCCGCCGTTCATCGATGCCTATCTGCCGGCCAGCGCGGCGGAATTCCAGGTGGCGATCAGCCAATGGTTGAGCAAGCACCTGAGCGAGTTGCAACTGGTCGGCAAGGACGCGGCGCACATGTTCGTCACCCTGCTGATCGGCATGGTGCTCGGGGCGATCGTCGCCTTGCAGCATGTCTCGGATGTCAGCCAGCGCAAGCCCCTGGCGGCCGCCCTGTTCGATCGCCTGCGGCTGCTGGTGCAGGCGTTTCGCAATATCGTCTTTGCGCAGATCAAGATCTCGGCGCTCAACACCGCGTTCACTGCGGTGTTCCTCGCGGTGATCCTGCCGCTGTGCGGGATCAAGCTGCCGCTGACCAAGACCCTGATCGTGCTGACCTTCCTGCTCGGCCTGCTGCCGGTCATCGGCAATCTGATGTCCAACACTCTGATCACCATCGTGGCCCTGTCGCTGTCGATCTGGGTTGCGGTAGCAGCGTTGGGCTACCTGATCTTTATCCACAAGCTGGAATATTTCCTCAACGCGCGGATCGTCGGCGGGCAGATCAGTGCCAGGTCGTGGGAACTGCTGATGGCGATGCTGGTGTTCGAGGCCGCGTTCGGCTTGCCCGGTGTGGTGGCGGGGCCGATCTACTACGCATACCTCAAGAGCGAGTTGAAGCGGGTCGAGCTGGTCTGATCCCGCGCCGGGCCTGCAGTAAGCAGGCGATGCGGCGATCCGATTTGCCTGCGAAGCTTTTGTCGATTCTGACGTCGCTTTCGCAGGCAAGCCTTGCTCCTACCGGTCACCGGTATTCGATAGGTCCGTGTTCTTTTCCACGGACTCAGGATCAGCCGTAGCGCTTGCGCGCATCGATCGCCAGGCCGCTGCCGATGCTGCCGAAGATGTTGCCTTCCACGTGCCGCGCATTCGGCAGCATTGCCGCGACGCTCTGGCGCAGCGCCGGAATGCCGCTCGAACCGCCGGTGAAGAACACCGTGTCGACCTGCTCGACAGCGACGTTGGCATCTCCCAGCAACTGAGTGACGCTCTGGCGAATCCGCTCCAGCAGGCTCTCGATCGACGATTCGAACAGCGCGCGACTCAGGTCCACGCTCAGCCCTGCGTCGATGCGATCCAACGGCACATGGCGGCTCTCGGCGTGGGTCAGCTGGATTTTGCTCTCTTCGACTTCCATCGCCAGCCAGTGTCCGGCGCGTTGCTCGATCAGCTTGAACAGCCGGTCGATACCGACGGTGTCCTCGATGTCGTAGCGCATGCTGCCCAGGGCCAACTGGGACTTCTGCGAGTAGACCGAGTTGATGGTGTGCCAGGTCGCCAGGTTCATGTGATGACTGGTGGGCATGTAGGCGCCGCTCTTCATCCGGCTGCCGTAGCCGAACAGCGGCATCACGCCTTGCAGGCTCAACTGCTTGTCGAAGTCGGTACCGCCGACGTGCACGCCGCCGGTCGCCAGGATGTCGTCGTGGCGGTTGTCCAGGCCACGGCGCTGTGGAGACAGGCGCACCAGCGAGAAGTCCGAGGTACCCCCGCCGATGTCGACGATCAGCACCAGTTCCTCGCGCTCGATGCTCGACTCGTAGTCGAAGGCCGCGGCAATCGGTTCGTACTGGAAGGACACGTCCTTGAAGCCGATCTTCTTCGCTACGTCCACCAGGGTGTCCTCGGCTTCCTGGTCGGCGACCGGATCATCATCGACGAAAAACACCGGGCGCCCCAGCACGACCTGGTCGAACTCCCGACCGGCGGTCGTTTCCAGACGGCTCTTCAGTTGGCCGATGAACATCCCGAGCAGGTCCTTGAACGGCAGGGCGGTGCCCAGCACGCTGGTGTCGTGCTTGATCAGCTTGGAGCCCAGGAGGCTCTTGAGCGAGCGCATCAGGCGGCCTTCGTAACCTTCCAGATACTCGTGCAGCGCCAGCCGGCCATAGACCGGGCGCCGTTCCTCGATATTGAAGAAGACCACCGAAGGCAGGGTGATCTTGTCGTCCTCCAGCGCGATCAGCGTTTCCATGCCGGGGCGCAGCCAGCCGACGGTGGAGTTGGACGTGCCGAAGTCGATGCCGCAGGCACGTGCCGCAGAGGCGTTTTTCATATCTTTCGAGTTCCGGTGAAAAAACGGCCGCGCAGTGTATGCCAGTCGAGCGCGGAATCGAAGGCCGGTTATCCGTTGAATCGTGCAGGGACGACTTGAAAGGTGCCTGATTACCCCCAAACTTGTTGTCACAGGTTCGTGTTGTGTATCGGCGATGACAAGAAATCACCGACACGGCCGATAAACTTCAGGCGCCCCGCCCAGTCACAGCCTTGAGATCGCCAAAGGCCCATGCTGTGTCCTGCCGAGCGGCGCGATATCGATAATGCAGGGTGATCCCTAGATGGACTTCAAAGACTACTACAAGATCCTGGGTGTCGAGCCCACGGCGGACGACAAGGCGATCAAGGCCGCGTACCGCAAGCTGGCACGCAAGTACCACCCGGATGTCAGCAAGGAAAAGGACGCCGAGGCCAAGTTCAAGGACGCCTCGGAAGCCTACGAGGCGCTGAAAAGTGCCGACAAGCGCGCCGAATACGATGAGTTGCGCAAATACGGCCAGCATGGCCAGCCGTTCCAGGGGCCGCCAGGTTGGCAGGGACGTGGTGGCAACGCCGGGTTTGGCGGGGGCGGTGGTGATTTTTCGGACTTCTTCAGTTCTATCTTCGGCTCGCGCGGCGCCGGATTTGGTGGCGGACAACCAGGTCGCAGCGCCGGCCGACGAGGGCAAGACGTGGAAATGGAATTACCAATCTTCCTGGAAGAGAGCCTGGCCAACGAGTCGAAGAAGGTCACCTTTCAGGTGCCACAGTACAACGCCGCTGGTCAGCATGTGAGCAATACCAGCAAGAGCCTGAACGTGAAGATCCCGGCCGGGGTGACCGATGGCGAGCGCATTCGCCTCAAGGGCCAGGGCGCGCCGGGTGTCGGCGGTGGGGCCAATGGCGACCTGTACCTGACCATTCGTTTCGCACCCCACCCCAAATTCGATGTCGAAGGGGAGAACCTGATCATCACGTTGCCGCTGGCACCGTGGGAGTTGGCGCTGGGCACCGAAGTGGCGGTACCGACCCTGACGGGTAAAATCAATCTGAAGGTTCCCGCCGGCAGCCAGAACGGCCAGCGCATGCGGGCCAAGGGCCACGGCCTGCTGAACAAGGCCGGGCAACGTGGTTATCTGTTCGTGCAACTCAAGGCGGTCATGCCCAAGCACAGCGACGATGCCGTGAAGGCGTTGTGGCAGGAACTGGCGAAGAAGGCCGCATTCGACCCGAGAGAACAATGGAGTAGCTGATCATGAGTCCTGCCCTGAGCGTTCAACTGGATATGCAAGCCTTCTGCGAGGCGTCCGACCTGCCGGTCGCCTGCGTGATCGAAATCGTCGAACACGGCATCCTCGAACCTCAAGGCCGCTCACCGGACGCCTGGCGTTTTCTTGATCATGAGCTGTCGATCGCCCGGCGTGCGGCGAAGCTGCACGAGGATCTGGAACTGGAATGGCAAGGCGTCGCCCTGGCGCTGGAGCTGCTGGGCGAGGTCCGGCAATTGCGCGCGGAGAACCGGATGCTGCGCCAAAGGCTTGAGCGTTTCGTCCACGACTGAGCACCAATCCTTGGACTGCTCCCAAGAAGTTGGACACTCATCCAACCCTTGGGGGGCAGTCCAGTCGATTACAGGACCCAGGCTGGCGGCTGAAGCTGTCCAACTTTTGGTGGGCAGTCCACCTTGTGGGAGCCGGCTTGCTGGCGATTGCGATTCGACAGCCGATAGCCTCATTGCCTGACACGCCGCTATAGCCAGCAAGCCAGCTCCCCACAATGTGGACTGCCCTGTGTCAGAAGAGAAAGAAACGCTGCGCCATCGGTAGCACCTCGGCCGGTTCGCACCACAACAGCACGCCATCGGCCTTGACCTGGTAGGTCTGCGGATCGACCTCGATCTCGGGCAGGTAGTCGTTGTGGATCAGGTCGGTCTTTTGCACGTCGCGACAGCCCTTGACCACGGCGATCCGCTTCTTCAACCCGAGCTGCTCGGGCAACCCCGCTTCCAGTGCTGCCTGGCTGATGAACGTCAGGCTGGTGGCATGCCGCGAGCCACCAAAACTGGCGAACATCGGCCGGTAATGCACTGGCTGTGGCGTCGGGATCGAGGCGTTGGCGTCGCCCATCAGGCTGGCGGCAATCGCCCCGCCCTTGAGAATCAGCGTCGGCTTTACACCGAAGAACGCCGGGCGCCAGAGCACCAGGTCAGCCCACTTGCCGACTTCGACGGAGCCGACCTCATGGCTGATACCGTGGGTGATCGCCGGGTTGATGGTGTACTTGGCGATGTAACGCTTGACCCGGAAGTTGCTGTTGCCCTCGCCGTCGCCCGGCAGAGGTCCGCGTTGTTTCTTCATCTTGTCGGCGGTCTGCCAGGTGCGGGTGATCACTTCGCCGACCCGGCCCATGGCCTGGCTGTCGGAGCTGATCATCGAGAACGCGCCGAGGTCGTGCAGGATGTCCTCGGCGGCGATGGTCTCGCGGCGGATACGGCTTTCGGCGAAGGCTACGTCCTCGGCGATGCTCGGGTCGAGGTGATGGCAGACCATCAGCATGTCCAGATGTTCGTCGATGGTGTTGCGGGTGAACGGCCGGGTCGGGTTGGTCGAACTCGGCAGGACGTTGGCGAAGCCGCAGGCCTTGATGATGTCCGGCGCATGGCCGCCGCCGGCACCTTCGGTGTGGTAGGTGTGGATGGTACGGCCCTTGAACGCGCCCAGGGTGGTTTCGACGAAACCGGATTCGTTGAGGGTGTCGGTGTGGATCGCCACCTGTACGTCGTACTGGTCGGCCACGCTCAGGCAGTTGTCGATGGCAGCCGGGGTGGTGCCCCAGTCTTCATGCAGTTTGAGGCCGATGGCGCCGGCCTTGACCTGCTCGACCAGCGGCTCCGGCAGGCTGGCGTTGCCCTTGCCGGTCAGGCCGATGTTCATCGGGAACGCATCGGCGGCCTGGAGCATGCGCGCCAGGTGCCAGGGGCCGGAGGTGCAGGTGGTGGCGTTGGTGCCGGTGGCCGGCCCGGTGCCGCCGCCGATCATGGTGGTGACGCCGCTCATCAGTGCCTCTTCGATCTGCTGCGGGCAGATGAAGTGGATGTGGGTGTCGATCCCGCCGGCGGTGAGGATCATGCCTTCACCGGCGATCACTTCGGTGCTGGCGCCGATGGCGATGTTCACGTTGGGCTGGATATCCGGGTTGCCGGCCTTGCCGATGGCGGCAATGCGCCCGTCCTTGAGGCCGACGTCGGCCTTGACGATGCCCCAGTGGTCGATGATCAGCGCGTTGGTGATCAGCGTGTCGACCACCTCGGCAGCCAGCAGTTGGCCCTGGCCCATGCCATCGCGGATCACTTTGCCGCCGCCGAATTTCACTTCTTCACCGTAGGTGGTGAAGTCCTTCTCCACTTCGATCCACAGCTCGGTGTCGGCCAGGCGGACCTTGTCGCCCACGGTGGGGCCGAACATGTCGGCATAGGCTTGTCGGGAAATCTTCATGTCGGTTCCTTGTCCAGATTGCCCATGACCCTGCCGGCAAAGCCGAACACCCGGCGCAAGCCGGCCAGTTCCACCAGTTCGACGTCGCGGCTCTGCCCCGGTTCGAAGCGTACGGCGGTGCCGGCCGGGATGTTCAGGCGCATGCCGCGGCTGGCGGCGCGGTCGAAGGTCAGGGCGTCGTTGGTTTCGAAGAAGTGGTAGTGGGAGCCGACCTGGATCGGCCGGTCGCCACTGTTGGCCACGCTCAGGCTGACGGTACGGCGACCGGCATTGAGCTCGATGTCGCCAGGCTGGATCTGATATTCACCAGGAATCATTCGGGGCGTCCCAGAGTCTTGAAGTAAATGGCGGTCGCGTGGTGCTGGCCGTCCGGCGTGGTGCAGTAGTCCGGCAGTTCGCCTACCCGGGTGTAGCCGAGGGCGCGGTAGAAGGCTTCGGCATCGGAGCCGGCCTGAGTGTCGAGGTACAACAGGCCGCGTCGCTGCGCGCGTGCCGCCTGCTCCACGGCCTGCATCAACTGCTGGCCAAGGCCATGGCGACGGGCCTCGCCGAGCACCAGCAGCTTCTGTACTTCGGCGCGGTTCAGGCCGTTGGGTTTCTGGCACAGCTGCAGTTGCACGCTGGCCAGCACCTGTTCGTTACGGACCACCACCCAGAGCAGCAGGCCGCCGTTGTCCAGGGCCGCCTGCACACCGTCGAAATAGCCACGCGCCTGGCGTGCGTCGAGATCGGCCATGAAGCCGACGGAGGCACCGTGCTCCACGGCATCGAGCAACAGTTCGATCAGCCCCTGGCGGTAATGTGCAAAGCTTTCGTGGGTCACGCGACGCAACTGGGCAGCGTTCATCGGCTTACTCCTTGGCGATGGCGGGCGGCAGGGCACCCGGATTCAGGCACAGTTGCATGAAGGTCAGGTCCAGCCAGCGGCCGAACTTCACGCCCACCTGAGGCATCTGGCCGGTGGTGACGAAGCCCTGGCGTTCATGCAGGCGAATGGATGCCTGGTTACCGCTCTCGATCGCGGCGACCATGATGTGTTTACCGCCCTTGCGCGCGCGCTCGATCAGCGCCGCCATCAGCTTTGGCCCCAGGCCGTTGCCGCGTTGGTCGTGGCGCACATACACCGAGTGCTCCACGGTGTGGCGAAAGCCTTCGAACGGGCGCCAGTCACCGAAGGAGGCATAGCCGAGCACGCTGTCGGTTGCATCGACAATCACCAGGATCGGATAGCTCTGGGCCTGCCGTGCGCTGAACCAGGCCTGGCGGTTACCGAGGTCAACGGGCTGCTCGTTCCAGATCGCGGTGCTGTTGAGCACCGCGTCGTTGTAGATGTCGCGAATGGCCGGCAGGTCGGCATGCAGGGCATCGCGCAGAACGTAGGACATGGGCAGCCTCAGACAATCGGTTGATGGACGGTGACCAGCTTGGTGCCGTCGGGGAAGGTCGCTTCGACCTGGATTTCCGGAATCATCTCCGGGATGCCTTCCATCACCTGTTCGCGGCTGAGCAGGGTCGTGCCGTAGTGCATCAGTTCGGCCACGGTCTGGCCGTCGCGAGCGCCTTCGAGCAAGGCCGCCGAGATGTAGGCCATCGCCTCCGGGTAATTGAGCTTCACCCCACGGGCCAGGCGTCGTTCGGCGACCAGGCCGGCGGTGAAAATCAGCAGTTTGTCTTTTTCGCGGGGAGTAAGGTCCATGGTTCACAGATCCGTTGGCTGGCAGTTGAAAAGCGCAAGGCGTAAAGAAAATTCATGTATTCCAGATCCTCGGTGGCACGGCGTCACGCCCCAGCAGGACCGGCCGCAACAACCGCCACAGCCCGATCAGCCAGGCCCGGGCATGCAACGCCTGCCCGGCCAGGCAGCGGGCCACCAGCAGGCCAGGGAGTTGGCTGAGGTCACCGCGTACTGGCGTCGGCAGGTTGCGGCAACGTTCGAGCAATTCGCTGTCGATTTCGCCGGTGACCAGCAATGTAGCGAATACCGGCTGGCCGTCGAGCCCGATCGGCGAGTCCAGCAGGCCATCGTTGCCGAGGATGCGCTGGCGTTCGTGCCAGAGTGGCTTGCCGTCGCGGCGGATGTCCAGGTGCGACTGGAAATGCCCAAGGTCGAAGCGTTCGCCGCTGGCCGGGCGACCGAGGGCGACCATGTCCCAATAGAAGAGCCGGCCATCGCCCTCGAGTTCGATCACGGTGTCGAGTTCGGCCTGGGCCGCACTGAACACGATGGTTTCCTGGGGCAGCCATTCCAGCGTCGCACCCGCGCCAACCTTGAGCCGCAGGCTCTGATGGGCCGGGCCGCTGGCGCGATACCACTTGGCGGCGCCAGGACTGGTCAGTTGCGCCCAGGCTCCGGGCTCGACACGGGCACTGATCGCCAAACGGTCGCCACCGGCGATCCCGCCGGGCGGATGGACGATGATGTGCTGGCAGACCTCGGGGCCTTCGGCATACAGGTGCTTCTGCACCCGCAGCGGCCCCAGGTGGCGGCGGCAGATCGGCCGTGTGGTCTCGCCGAAGCGGGCATAACCGAGCTCCAGCTCGGCTTGCCAGTTGGGTGTGAACAGGGCGTGGGTGGCAGATGAATTCATGATGATCGATTATTGTCCGGACGCTACAGGTTAGATCGTAACCAACCCGCGTACACCTTCGGCTTCCATATTTTCACCACGCCCCTGCTGGACGATTTCGCCCCGGGACATGACCAGGTACTGATCGGCCAGTTCGGCGGCGAAGTCGTAGAACTGTTCCACCAGCAGGATCGCCATGTCGCCGCGAGCGGCGAGTTTGCGGATCACCGCGCCGATCTCCTTGATGACCGAAGGTTGGATGCCTTCGGTGGGTTCATCGAGAATCAGCAGTCGCGGACGGCTGGCCAGTGCCCGACCGATCGCCAGTTGTTGTTGCTGGCCGCCGGAGAGGTCACCGCCGCGCCGATGCTTCATCTGTTGCAGTACCGGAAACAGCTCGTAGATGAACGGCGGAACTTCCCTGGCCTGGGAGCCGGGAAAGCGCGACAGGCCCATCAGCAGGTTTTCCTCCACCGTCAGCCGGCCGAAGATCTCCCGCCCCTGGGGCACATAGGCGATCCCGGCGTGCACCCGCTGGTGCGGCTTGAAGCCGGTGATGGCGTTGCCTTCCCAGTTGATGCTGCCTTCGCGGGTTGGCAGCAGGCCCATCAGGCATTTGAGCAGGGTGGTCTTGCCCACGCCGTTACGGCCGAGCAGACAGGTGATCTCGCCGATTTTCACCTCGAACGACAGACCGCGCAGGATGTGGCTACCGCCGTAGTATTGGTGCAGTTTGTCGATTTGCAGCATGGATAAGCTCCTGTATATCTCCGTGCTCTCTGAAGTGGCAGCTTCTTCTGTGGGGGGAGCCGGCTTGCTGGCGATCCGTCGAAGGCGGCCATTCAAGGACGGTGTCGCGTCAGCGGCCGAGGTAGACCTCGATCACCCGCTCGTTTTCCTGCACCTGTTCCAGCGAACCTTCGGCCAGCACGCTGCCCTGATGCAACACGGTCACGTGGTCGGCAATCGCACCGACGAAGCCCATGTCGTGCTCCACCACCATCAACGAATGCTTGCCGGCCAGGCTCTTGAACAGTTCGGCGGTGAACTCGGTCTCGGCATCGGTCATGCCTGCCACCGGTTCGTCGAGCAGCAACAATTGCGGGTCCTGCATCAGCAGCATGCCGATCTCGAGGAACTGCTTCTGGCCGTGGGACAGCAGGCCGGCCTGGCGATTGACCGAGGCCGTCAGGCGGATGGTCTCCAGGACCTGGGCGATGCTGTCTTTCTGCTCGCCGCTCAGGCGGGCGCGCAGGCTGGCCCAGACCGACTTGTCGGTCTTCTGCGCCAGCTCCAGATTTTCGAACACGCTCAGGGCTTCGAACACCGTGGGCTTCTGGAACTTGCGGCCGATGCCGGCCTGGGCGATCTGCACTTCGCTCATCTGCGTCAGGTCCAGGGTTTCGCCGAACCAGGCCTTGCCCTGGCCGGGCCGGGTCTTGCCGGTGATCACATCCATCAGGGTGGTCTTGCCGGCGCCATTGGGGCCGATGATGCAACGCAGCTCGCCGACGCCGATGTACAGGTTGAGGTCGTTCAACGCCTTGAAACCATCGAAGCTGACGCTGATATCTTCCAGGGTCAGGATGGTGCCGTGACGGGTGTTGAGCCCCTTGCCGGCGGCCTGGCCGAGGCCGATGGCATCGCGGCCGCTACCGGCATCGAGTGCGACAGGTTCGAGCATGAACTCGGCGGTGGGTGTGACTCTCATTGTTCGCCCCTTTTCTTCAGCAGGCCGATCACGCCCTTGGGCAGGTACAGGGTGACGATGATGAACAGTGCACCGAGGAAGAACAGCCAGTATTCCGGGAAGGCTACGGTGAACCAGCTCTTCATGCCATTGACCACACCGGCGCCGAGCAGCGGGCCGATCAGTGTGCCGCGCCCGCCGAGGGCAACCCAGACGGCGGCCTCGATGGAGTTGGTCGGCGACATTTCGCTGGGGTTGATGATGCCCACCTGCGGCACGTACAGCGCCCCAGCCAGACCGCACAAGACGGCACTCAGGACCCAGACGAACAGCTTGAAACCGCGTGGATCATAGCCGCAGAACATCAAGCGGTTCTCCGCGTCGCGCAGGGCGGTCAGCACCCGACCGAACTTGCTGCGCGCCAGCCGCCAGCCGCTGTACAGGCTGGTCAGCAGCAGCAACACGGTAGCGAGGAACAGCACGGCGCGGGTGCCGGGTTCGGTGATGCCGAAGCCGAGGATGCTGCGAAAGTTGGTGAAACCATTGTTGCCGCCGAAGCCGGTCTCGTTGCGAAAGAACAGCAGCATCGCGGCGAAGGTCAGGGCCTGGGTCATGATCGAGAAGTACACGCCCTTGATCCGTGAACGGAAGGCAAAAAAACCGAACACCAGCGCCAGCAGACCGGGTGCCAATACCACCAGGCACAGGGCCCAGAGGAAGTGATTGGTGCCGGCCCAGTACCAGGGCAACTCGCTCCAGGACAGGAAGGTCATGAACGCCGGCAACTGGTCGCCGGAGGCCTCGCGCATCAGGTACATGCCCATGGCGTAGCCGCCCAGGGCGAAGAACAGGCCGTGTCCCAGCGACAGCAGCCCGGCATAACCCCAGACCAGGTCGAGAGCCAGGGCGACGATGGCGTAGCAGAGGATCTTGCCCACCAGGGTCAGGGTATAGGCCGACACCTGCAGCGGGTTCTGTGCCGGCAGCAATGACAACAACGGCAGCGCCAGCAGCACGGCCAGCAGCAGGCCGCCGATGGCGATCGTCAGGCGTGGCCCGGCCTTTTGTGTGGCGCTCAACATCAGGGGCTGGTTCATCAGTCGATCACCCGTCCTTTCAGTGCGAAGAGCCCTTGCGGACGTTTCTGGATAAACAGAATGATCAGCGCGAGGATCAGGATCTTGCCCAGCACTGCGCCGATCTGTGGTTCGAGAATCTTGTTGGCGATCCCCAGGCCGAACGCGGCCGTGACGCTGCCGGCCAACTGGCCGACGCCGCCGAGTACCACCACCAGGAACGAGTCGATGATGTAGCTCTGGCCGAGGTCCGGGCCGACGTTGCCGATCTGGCTCAGGGCCACGCCGCCGAGCCCGGCGATCCCCGAGCCGAGGCCGAAGGCGAGCATGTCCACACGCCCGGTGGGTACGCCGCAGCAGGCGGCCATGTTGCGGTTCTGGGTGACTGCGCGCACGTTCAGGCCCAGGCGGGTCTTGTTCAACAGCAGCCAGGTCAGGGCCACCACGAACAGCGCGAAGGCGATGATCACCAGGCGGCTGTAGGGCAGCACGAGGTTGGGCAACACCTGGATGCCACCGGACAGCCACGCCGGGTTGGCGACTTCGACGTTCTGCGCGCCGAACAGCAGGCGCACCAGTTGGATCAGCATCAGGCTGATACCCCAGGTGGCGAGCAGGGTCTCCAGCGGACGGCCGTAGAGGTGGCGGATCACCGTGCGCTCCAGGGCCATGCCGATGGCGGCGGTGACGAAGAACGCCACCGGCAGGGCCACCAGCGGGTAGTAGTCGATGGCCTGGGGCATGAAACGCTGGAACAGCAGTTGTACGCCATAGGTGGCGTAGGCGCCGAGCATCAGCATCTCGCCGTGGGCCATGTTGATCACCCCGAGCAGGCCGAAGGTGATCGCCAGGCCCAGGGCTGCCAGCAGCAGGATCGAACCCAGGGACATGCCGCTGAAGGCCTGGCCGAGCATCTCGCCGACCATCAGCTTGCGCTTGACCTGGGCCAGGCTGGTCTCGGCGGCGGTGTGTACGTTGGCATCCGGTTCGACGCCCGGTTGCAGCAAGTCCTCGAGGCGGGTGCGGGCCAGCGGCTCGCCGCTCTCGCCGAGCAGGCGCACGGCGGCCAGGCGTACGGCCGGATCGGGATCGACCAGTTGCAGATTGGCCAGGGCCAGGCTCAGCGCTGCGTGGACATCGGCGTGGGTTTCCCCGGCCAGTTGTCGGTCGAGGAAGGGCAGTTGCGCCGGCTTTGCGCTCTTTTGCAGTTGCACGGCGGCGGCGAGGCGCACCTTGGCGTCAGCGGCGAGCAATTGCTGGGCCGCCACGGCGTTGTCGATCAGGCCGCGCAGGCGGTTGTTCAGGCGTACGGGTTGAGCCGGGGCACCGTCGACGCTGATCTGGCCCTG
>Ga0207709_10001038_pt1 | contig 20509 bp, 24 predicted proteins | sample KBSM34metaG_FD_184397 | JGI IMG/M metagenome (GOLD analysis project Ga0207709, IMG submission 184397) | Miscanthus rhizosphere microbial communities from Kellogg Biological Station, Michigan, USA - KBS M3-4 metaG (SPAdes) (version 2) | ecosystem: Host-associated > Plants > Roots > Rhizosphere >...
AAGGCAATACAGACAAGGGTAAACGTCGCTCATGGCTACCTCGCGAAAGCCTTCCCCTCTACAAGCGATATGCCCTTATTGCGTACCAGAATTATCGGTTCTGCCACGCACGGCACAAACATTCGGCCGGTCGATGATGCAGATTTAATGGCGGTTTTCGACGATACCTATAATGTCTACGAGAACAATTATCAAAATAACTCACAGGCGTTTATACAGCGCGTGCGCCGCGCATTTAATGGCTGCCGGATAGAGACTGTCGGTGTTCGCGGTCAGGCGGTACGTCTCTTCTATAAATCAGGGGCGTACGTTGATATTGCCCCTATGTTTATGTGGAATGATGGAGGTTACATCATACCCTCTGGCAATGGCTCGTGGCTTAGGACTGACCCCGACACTCAAGCGGCTTGGTTTCAGCAACAGCACACAAGTCTGAACTACAATCTTTTTCCGATGGTTCGACTATTAAAACGATGGAACAACGAGCACGGCAAACAACTTCGGTCATACCATCTCAGCGTACTAACCGCCAACACATTCAGCAGCCTCAATAATGATCGCGCCGATGCCATAGCAAAATTCTTTGCTTGGGCGCCTAATCACATTGACTCGCACGACCCAGCAGGACATAGCGGCAATCTCTCAACGTACCTCACGGTACTCGGCAGAATTGGCTTTGAAGGACGATTGGCTGAAGCTGCACGTCGTGCAAGTAACGCACGCGCCGCCGAACTGCTCGGTAATCATCAAGAAGCTATAAGGTTGTGGGGTATTGAATTCGGTACAGAATTTCCGTCGTTTGGTTAACCCTTAAGGCCTAAGTGACGCAGCATAGCTTTCTGGTCTAGGTCTTCTGCTACGAGCTGGCACATACAATAGCCTGCATCCCAACTCTTTGTAAGTTGGCAAGCACAGTTCTCAGGAGGGAGCGGTGGATTTTTAATCAAATCTTCGTTTATAGTGTACGTCTTATCACGTAGCGCCTCGCAGGCTTCACAGCCGTAAGGATGTGCATCGATGCGTACCTTGCGAAATCCATGCTCACGAAATAACATTATCCTGTATCTGTGATACTCGAGAGCGCATTGTCTATGCGCTCTGTGCCTATTATGCAAGTGTGCTGCCATACATGCGTAGATAGTAGCTAGTTTTTCAAAGTCAGGCACACGAGCAAATTCGTCAGTGAGCTGGGCATAGATCGACCAAGCAACATCACCCCAACTTGCCTCGGTGCCAAAACGCTTCGACAACATCGCTTTAGTTTCTTCATAGGTGTCTCTTGTGATGCCCCACCCCCAAAGACTACTGAGCATTACAAACTCATCGGAGATAAGCATATCTTCCTCCGTAAGTAGGTTCCTGTCAAAGAAGGGCTGCTTTTTGCGAACATAAATAATCTTGCCACACTGCGGACATTTTGTGTTGGCTTTTGGCTCTTTCTTAAGAACGCCGCCGCAGTACGGACATACCAAATCGCTACTCATATGCCCAGTATAGCCTGTTTACGAGTGGTTCCCCCACTCTGTTTGTGTGGTCTTAAAGACCTTTTACTAATTCGTCGAGGCTAATTTTAAATGCCTTGGCGATTTTCTTCATGGTGTCTAGTTTTGGTTCATATTCGTCGTGTTCGAGCGCACTGATATAACTCCGTGACGTACTCACCTTGTTTGCTAGTTCCTCTTGAGACATCTCGAGATAGCGGCGCATTTTTCGCACTCGCTTGCCAAAAGAGTCATTTAGTTTGTATGGTATATCAGACATTATGTACTTAACACTAGACAATTTGTAAGATTACTACTACACTGCAAACAGTACGTTTTGTACTGAACACAATACATTTATAGATAATAGAGTGAGTTTGTAGTGTCACCTAAAACGCAGGATATCGTTACATCACTTCGAGATATTGCTTCGCTGCGACAAGAACATTTTATAGTGTTTTCCCTTGATAGTGGACACCGGATTATTGAGAGGCGCACGGTTTTTATCGGCACTCTCACCAGTGTTATAGCGCACCCACGCGAAGTTTTTGCAGCTCCGATAGAGGACAGAGCCGCCAGTATCGTTGTTGCACACAATCACCCTTCAGGCGACGTAGAACCAAGCAGTCACGATATTAGCACCACACAACAACTAATTGCCGCAGGGCAGATTTTAGGCGTGCCAGTAGAAGATCACATCATTGTTGGTGGCAAGAAACATTTTAGTTTTTTGAAGCACGGGCTTATGCCTCAAGACTTTTATGGGGAAAAGGAGGGTCACGAATGAATGGGTTATACATTGAGGAACACGTACTTGACGGCAATACGTCGCTATCCGGTGATATCGCCAAACATATAACCGACCGGCTTACATACGGTGGTGCGGTCATTGTGGCAAAACAGCCAGTAGCACTGTTGTCGTCGGTTTCTAAGCAATGGGCTGTATTGCTACGTCGTTTAGAAAAAGAACGGTCGAGTACGCTCACTGCTACCAAAATTATGGCTTTGACTAAAAAGATCGCACTGATGCGACAGGCACATTTCGTCGCGCAGTCACCTCGCGATGCGTTAGGTGCAGGGGCTATTTTTGCTACTGCCGATCAGTTGCTTGAGTTCGCGCCACCTTGCTCAACCATGTATGTAGCCACCCCGACCGACAAAGAGACAATGCATAAAATTACTAGCTTTATGCCAAAAGACGGGATCGTAGTTATCTATAGGAGTGCAATATAATGTTGGCACTGTCTATGTCTAAGCCACATGCTGGTATACTCAGATTTATGAGTAACACCACCAAAGAGTCACCAAGACAGCAGCAAAAGGCGTCTGTAATGATGCAGTCACGTTGGTTTTACATATTTGGTATTGTAGCCGTTGTCATTTTACTAGCAAGCTTTATACCTGGCGGCGAAGCGCTCCGTTTTCTCCTTGTACCTCTTTTTGGCTGGTCGTCGTTTATTTGGATGTTACGCCGCTACGGATTTAAGAAAGTGTTTCGGGCGGTCTTTATTGGCTTCCTAGTCATGGTGTTTACGGGCTGGATATTCTTGCTCTAGAAAGTAAAAATATTAACTTCTTATTTATTTTGATGCCGTTTAAAAACTAAAAAGTGTGGATTTCGGTTATGCTATTTTCATACATACCATATGATGATATATTGAGGTTTGTTGCAGGGAATAGTTTGGAGGGATTGAGAGATTATGCGTATTCCTAGTTCTATAAAGGTACTCGCGGCTTATGTAGCCGTTGTTTCGCCACTGTTCGTAGCAAGTGCTGCTTTTGCAGCAACTCCTGAAGGTGCCACACAGGTACAGAACTTCATGCAAAACATGATTAACATGGTCGCTGGTCTAGCTGGTACCGCCGCAGCTGGTGGTGTTGTCTGGAGCGGCATCATGTATATTGCTGCCGGTGGGAACTTACAGCATGTCGAACGAGCAAAATCTATTTTTAAATATTCAATGCTTGGCCTTGTGTTGTGCCTTGCGGCATTTGCAATTTCCAACCTAGTTGGGTCACAGGCAAGCTCAGCGTTCGGAAAGTAAGGCTATGAGCATGATAGCCGCGCTTCCCCTCACCTACTTGGCTACCGCGGCTGGTGCAACGAACTCTATGCAGTCGTTTGTTGTGCCGTTACTTTCTATTCTCGATACAATCGCTGGTCTGCTATCAGTACTCGGCATCATGTACAGCGGCTATTTGTTTATGACAAGTTCGGGCAATACCAACCGTTTGCAACACGCCAAGCGGATGCTTCGTAATTCCATTATTGGTTTGGTAATCGTTCTTGCAGCGGCAGCCGGTACGGCAATCTTGCAACACGCTTACACCGCGCCTGCTCCTGGCTCGAAAAATGCCCTGCCATCGATTGGTGCGATACAGCCACAAAAGACCTCTGATAGTTGGTCGGTGATACTTATTGACGCCCTCAGTGGGTTCTTTACCAACATCATTACGTCACTTGCCAGTCCCCTCTTAAATCTATTAGCGAAATTTACCGATAGTACCCCTCTTATGGCGGGGCAGCCGGAGATATTCAATATGTGGCTAGTGCTGCTTGGCATTGCTAACGTCCTTTTTACCCTTGTCATTGCTCTGCTTGGTTTTCGAGTTTTGAGTGCAGAAATGTTTGGCTTAGGCGAAATCGAACTACGTTCTATGCTGCCGCAAATCGGACTTATTTACCTCTTAATGAATGTGTCGATTTTCGCCATAGACTTAATAATATCGCTCAGTAACGCCATTATCTCGGCAATATACGCAGGCTTTCCAGGCACAAATATCTGGAAGGCGCTTATTGGGGTGACTGTAAATGCGAGTGGATTACCGCTTGTGTCACTCCTCTTTTTTATTGTTTTTGTAGTGCTTGCATCAATGCTAGTCATCTACTATTTTGAGCGATTAGTGATCTTGTTCTTAGGTGCTGCACTCGCACCACTCGTAGTACTTCTGTGGCTACTACCTGGATTTAGAGATTTTGCCAACAACCTTATACGTACCTACATTACTGTCGTTTTTGTACTGGTGGTGCATGTGGTCATTTTGATGATTGGCTCGAGTTTCTTGAACAGTGAAATGATCGGGTCAACGGGTATATCTAACCCTCTAACAGACATTATTGTGGCTATCGCCGTCATTAGTACGCTCATTGGCACACAACGATTTATGGTGCAAATGGCAGTCATTAGTTCAGGGGCAAATTCGGTGCGCAGCATGGGCAAACAGTTCGCAACAGGTATGCGCTACACCGCTGACAAAATGGACGACTACGCAGGCTCGCAAATCGCAGGTATGGCACCGGAAATCAGAGCGCAGTACGCACTGGCAATACTGGGGACTTTGGAATGAGAAGATCGGTAGTACCCGCTCAAATTACCACGGTTGAAGATCGTGTGCTTGGAAATCTTACGCCTTACCAAGCAGGATTGATTAGCGCACCACTCGTTTTTGGAATAGTGGTATATGCAATGCTCCCACCTAACTTCCACCTTGTCATGTACAAAATAGGCATCGTGGTTGGTCTCGAACTTATAGGAGGCGTGTTGTCTATCAAGAAAGACGACCAAATGTTAGCTTTCTGGATTGCCAAACGACTGCGCTACAATATGCGCTCACGCTTATATATCTACGATAAAAATGATGACTTTTTGCGAAGTAATGTAGCTGAAATTCCACAATCTGATATCGACGAACAGCAAGAGACAGAGACGGCAAAAACACCAACGCTAGCAACATCCGAAATTGGGACAGGTGAAATTGTACGGATTGAACAGATAATGGCCGACGAACGAGCAAATTTGCGCTTTAAGGCGGGAAAGGACGGTAAATTATATGCCCTTATTGAAGAAATCAAATAGCAAGGCAACATCATCACGTCGCCAGATTGCCATTAAAGGTGTTGAAGGCAATATTTTAGAGCTACCTAACAATGAGTTTCGGTTGGTTGTTGCTGCATCCGCAATAAACATCGAACTTAAAAGTGAAGCAGAACAGGATGCTATTATTGACACCTACCAGCGGTTTTTAAACTCCCTCCCCTGCACTATACAAATTGTCGAATACATCAAAGAAATCGACATCGAAAAATACCTTGAAGGCTATGAAAGTCGCCTACACCAAGGAAAAGCAAAAATCAACAAAGAGCATATCGAGCAGTATAAAAAATTCGTACGTGGACTCGTTAAAACAAATAAGATCTTAACCAAGCAATTTTATGTCGTTATTCCTTACAAGCATAAGGGGAAGCCAAGCATAGATGTCGTACAAGACCAGCTGAACATGTACTACAAAATCGTGGAGACCGGCCTCAAAAAGATTGGTATTCACACGCGGCAACTAAGCGGCATAGAAATGTTGGAGTTGTTTTACAACTTCTATAACCCTGAAATGGCAAAATTCCAGCCGCTACGTGCACAAACTATTGAGATGTTATCTAAGCAATACATTTAGGCGATATGACTATGAAAAACCCTATAGAACAGATCAAAGATTACCGAAAAAAGCGAGCTGAACAGCCTAAGCACTATATGTTGCCTTACGGCGAGCAAGACGTAATGGACATTATTTCGTATGACGCGATGGAGGAACAACCCGACTATATACGCATCGGCAAGCAGTATATGCGTACGCTGTTTATCTCTGGCTACCCAGCGGAGGCAGAGACAGGTTGGATGGATAGTCTTACCAACTTTCACCACAACGCGATCATCACGCAGCACATAGAACAAGTGCCAACTAACGAGGCGCTAAAGATTTTGCAGCGTAAAATCACCGAACTACAATCTGCCAGATTAGGCAAAATGCGCAGTGGTAGTGAAGTCAGCCCAGATATTGAAGACCCTTTACGGGACGCCAAAGCACTACGTGGTGAGATCAGGCGCGGGCAGGAGAAACTATTTCAAGTAAGCATCTACGCAGCGCTCACCGCCCCCACACTTGAAATCTTGGATGAAACAACACAAATGCTCGCTTCATCGTTATCGGCACGGCTGTTTTACACTAAAATTGCTGCACATCAGCAACTAGAGGGTTTGCAATCCATCTTGCCACGCAGTGAAGATGCACTGGCGCAAAAACGTAACCTCAAGACTACTACAACCGCGTTAGCACTTCCCTTTACATCGTCTGAACTCGTCCAGGAGAGCGGCATTTTGTATGGGGTTAATAACTCCAATAACTCACTCGTCATTCTTGACCGCTACCAACTACATAATGCCAATAGCATCATGTTTGGTGCGTCCGGTGGTGGCAAAAGCTTTACTGCCAAAGTAGAAATCGCTCGCCAGCTCGATCAAGGTACACAGGTGATCGTTATCGACCCTGAGCGTGAATATGAAAATCTTACGGAGTCATACGATGGTACGTATATAAAGCTCGCCGCTAAATCAGACCAGAAAATAAACCCTTTCGATTTAGCAACAACGGTGCATGATAAAGCCTCACTTGCAGCGCATGTGCAAGACCTCACTCAAGTAATTACGGTGATGGTGGGTGGCCTAGACGACGAGGAACGTGCAGCTGTAGACAAAGCTATTATGGCAATTTATACAGATAAAAAGTACCAGAAGAAAAATGGTAAACCGCCGCTACTTGCCGACTTCTATAGCGCTGTAAGCAACCTTGGCCACCACAAGCTATGCGCTCGCCTAGAAAAATATACGACAGGCTCACTCACTGATATTTTGGACAGCCATACTAATATCGATCTAAACAACCAGCTCGTAGTATTCGACATCAAAGAGTTGCCCGAACAGTTAAAGCAAATAATGATGCTCATCATTGCCAATTTCGTGCAAAACCAAGTTAAAGCAAAGCCTGAAAAACGACTACTTGTTATCGACGAGGGTTGGCTACTGCTCGAGCATGAGGAAAGCGCCAAATTTGCAGCTGGACTAGTGCGCCGAGCCCGCAAACACTTTCTTGGCGTGGCTTTCATATCGCAGCAAGCAAACGACTTCTTAGACAACAAATATGGCCGTTCGATTGCCGCAAACAGCGCACTTCGTATTTTGCTGAAACAAGATACAACCACTATTGAAAAAGTAGCCGCTGAGTTCAAATTAAGCGATAAAGAAAAACGAGATTTATTAACGTGCGACAGAGGTGATGCCATTCTCATTGCCGATCAAAATCATGTAGCCGTGCATATTGTGGCTTCTGATGAGGAGCGGCCGCGCATTACGACAGACCCGGCCGAATTACTTGCGCAATGAACTTTGCGTTAATGGCGCTCGGTTTTCTAGTGAGAACCAAGCATTTTAAGATACTGCTCGGCATCATGGTGGCGTTGATTATGCTGCCAGCGTGTACAGTGGTCGTAATAGCTGCGACACCACAAGCTATACTCGACCAAATTTTTGGCAGCTCTGCTAATGCAAGCGCTCTCAACCCTGCACCGAGTGGGATTGTTATTCTTGGTGGCTTTTCGTATCCAGGGGACGAATATGCGCCAGGTAACTGCACGTACTGGGTATATGCACGTCGTGCGCAGGTGGGTGAGCCTATTCCTAACACATGGGGCAATGCTGATACTTGGGGGTCGCGCGCAAAATCTGACGGCTATCTTGTCGATCATACCCCGACACAATATGCCATTATGCAAAGCAGTACCGACACTATCTATGGGCCTGGTCACGTCGCCTTTATTGAGAGCATTGAACCGAACGGCAACTGGGATATATCTGAAATGAACGTGGGTGGCCTCTATATTGTTGACCACAAATCCATACCACCAGCCGCAGCGCAAAACTATAATTTCATTCACGTTAAGGAGTAATATGACTGCTTCGAGTATTCAAAATACCGCAAACCATTACATCAGCTGGCTATCGGGGACTGCTAAATTCCTACCCGTGATTGTCATCATGATCATTGCTGTCATTGTGCTTGTTTTAGTCATACGGCTGCTACTTCGCCTCTGGAACTGGCGGACAATACTACGACAAAAACACGTATTTATAGAGGTAACACCGCCCGCAACTTCGACGAAAACACCACTGGCAACCCAGGAACTATACGCTGTACTGCACGGCATCGGTGCGCGGCGGACACTCAAAGATAGGTTGCTTTATGGCAATATGACATTTAGCGGTGAACTACCCTCTAATAAAAAGCAAGGCGTCCGTTACCTATTTAGAGCATCCACCCAAGAAGCAACTGCCGTACAGAAAAGCATCAACTCATTTTTGCCAACAGCCAAAACTCGCATTGTTGATGACTTTTTACCAGAAAAGATGAGCCAACGCTGGGTACAGATTGTCGAGTTCAAGCAGCAAAAACCCTACCCTTTCCCCTTAAAAGATCAGTTTTCATTCGCCGATCACGACCTAAGCACGTATCTCACCAACGCCATGACCGGCCTGCAGGATGATGAGTTTATGGCGTTTCAGGTCGTGGCTACGCCGGTCGTGATACGTGACGCGCAAGTAGTCGTTGATAAATTACTTCGCAATGAAGACCTGCTAGCGCATCTCAGTAGAGGCAGTCACACTATTGGCTTGCAGCGTGCTACAAGCGGGTTTTTCTTCTTTCTATCAAGTATCGTTGGCTTCGTGACAGACGTGATTTACGGCGGTTCACAACAAACCGCAACCACTGCCGAAAGCGACCAACGAAACCAGCGTGAAATCGCCATGCGTAATAAGCCCGCTCGGTCAATTAGTTCACTCGAGCAAGCACTGCACGATGCAATGTATAGCAAGGTAAAACAGCCGAAATATCGCGTTGAATTACGGGCGATTGTGGCCGTAAATGACAAACAGGAATTAAAGCGACGCATCAAGGGCTTAAGCGCCACCTTATCATCGCTCGATACGGAGTATCAATCTTTGCGTCCACGCCATAATTTCCCTTATATTTTCAGAGGTAAATATCGACTTTTTACATTCACGCACCGCCTGCCGAGCCTGTTACCCCATCGTTCAGCAGTGCTTGCGGCGTCAGAGTTAGCCAGTATCTACCACTTTCCTGCTTCAGCCAGCGCGACAACTGATTTAGCCACTTCTTACAACCGTACACTTGGTGCTACCACATCACTACGCCGTACTAATCAGTTTGATGTCATCCTTGGCGAGAACGTCCACCAAGGAGAGACTACCCTTATCGGCCTAAGCGCACAGGAACGAGACCGCCACGTTTACATTGTCGGCGGCACTGGCAACGGTAAAACGACAATGGTAGAAAACGCTATAGTACAGGACATTCTCAGTGGTAAAGGCGTCGGTTTTATTGACCCGCACGGCGATGCTGCTAAGAAAATATTACGCTACATACCAGAGGAACGCATCAAGGATGTGGTCTATTTTCACCCTGATGATATTGATTTTCCGATTGGCCTTAATCTGCTCGAGATCGACCCCGCCATACAAGGCAGCGAACGGGTGAAGCTTGAAATTAAGATCGTCAACATGGTTGTTGAGGTGCTACGTAAAAGTTTTTCAGAAGATGCCAGCGGTGGCCACCGCATCGAGGCCATGCTACGTAACGGCCTGCAAACTGCCATGACCGTTGAGGGTGCTACCCTGTTTACAATTACAAAACTTATCAGAAATGCCGCATTTCGCAAAAGTGTCATCAACGAACTAGAAGATGAGCGCCTGATTGAGTTCTGGAATGATGAATTTGCAAAAGCTGGTGATATGCAGCGCGTTAGTATGACCAAAGGTGTCACCCTAAAACTCGACCGCTACGAGAGTGACCCCGCAGTTGGTCGTATTCTTGGACAGCAAAAATCAACCATTAACTTTAGTGACATCATCGACAACAAGAAGATACTTATTTGCGACCTCTCCAAAGGTGAAATTGGCTCTGATAACGCCTCCCTCATTGGTGCATTGATTTTGACATTCCTACAAGTGGCCGCCGAACAGCGGGCGCGTATAGAGCAGAGTGAGCGTACACCGTTTCACCTATATGTCGATGAGTTTCAGAACTTTGCCACGAGGAGTTTTACCGAAATGGCAAGTGAGGCGCGTAAGTATGGATTATTCCTAACAATAGCCGAGCAAACCACCTCACAGATTGAAGATAAACAGCTACTAGGTCAATTACTCGCCAACGTTGGTACAATTGTGACATTCAGGACTGGCAACCCAGCCGACGAAAAGATGCTACTTCCCTTCTTCGGACAATTCTTAAACCCTGGTGAGATCAATAACCTGCCAGCTTATAACTTCTATGCACGTATCAGTTCTCAGGAGTCGCAACCCCCTGTCTCTGGGCAAACCATTTTACTCAAAGGTGACGGCAGTAAGGACGTTGCAAAACGCGTTATAGAAGCTTCACGACAAACCTATGGCCATAAATATATGCCTAAGAAGCCACATAAAGCCGCAGGAACAACGGAAAGCACAAAAAGCAACAAGATTACCAATCCAACTAAAGAAGTCCGCTAAGCGGCTTATATGCAGCCATTTTGCTGTTAAGCTTTTCGACATCGTTTTTGCAGGCAATCGTAGGGTGGTCTTACGCCAGATGGTTGCTACCATTTACCTTTTGAATATTTCACTAAAATAAGCGCGTATAACAGATGCAATACGTACACGTTTACGTGTACGTATACAAGACTAGATAACCTTACTCACCCTCTAAGCTCATGGCTGTTTCAGGTTCGTCTGCTAAGTGCCAGATGTGTGTATTTGCAGCTAGATTCTTAAGGGTATCTTTAGCAGCCAGGTAAAAATGTAAATCAGGGTGGTTTTCTTTTGCTATACGTTTCGTCAGGCGTTTTTGTACAAGGGTGGTGTCACAGAGTGCAAGAATGTCCGGCAATCTGGTTTCGGTCACTTCCCATGTACCGGCGTCAGCATAATCGGCGTACTGCTTGATACGCCGAACGTGAAGATAAAAAGGTACGTCCTGTTGGTGAATGGTAAGGAAGTACTGTTTTGTCTCACCTCCCACCTCTAGACGTAAGTAGGCATCCAATAGTGAACGTGGGAAATGATCGTAAGCTGCTAAGTCGTTTTTAGTAAAGAATTGCAGCTTATCACCGTACTGCTCACGCAATAGACAATAGGCATGCAAAACATCAAGACTGCGGGCAATAAACTGATCTGTGGCTGTTTGATCGCGTCTGATATTGTGCAACGCCTTTTCGTCATAAGTGTAGCCCTCTTTGGGCTGGCTCCGAAGTACGCGTAATCCGTCAGGTAACAGAAAGTACGCAGCGGGTCGATGTTCGAGCCTATAGTGCGACTCGTATCGGCGGCCGATATAACCCTGTTCTGCTAAGGTTTGCAGCCTCGGATATACTGTTTTAGCGTCCTTTCCACCTTGGTAGAGCGCTGTAAGCTCGGTAGTCACAAAACGAAAACGATAGATCAAATGAAGAATTGCAACCTGTTTTTGATTAAGCTTTCTACGTACTTCACTCATTAATTTCAGTATACAGCTTATGTTTTTTACCATCTAACTCGAAAGATGAATAGCTAGATTGAGCCGACGATGTGTTGTTTATCAACAGAGACGGCAAAACCTCGCTTTTGTTGGTTCTGTTGATAAACAATGCAGCGTTGTGCGAACCCCAGACTTTATTATTCCAAACCCCTACTATGTCTTCTTATATGTATATATAAGAGTAGGGAGAGAGAAATAAAGGAAATAACAGTGTAGTTTTAAGAATAAAGTAGAGATTTCGGAAACTACAAAATTAACTACGTCAACGTGTACGTATACGTATACAAAAAGAGGCTAATTCGCCTCTGTTTGCTTACGTGTATACGGTTTACGATTGTACTTTCTCAGCAACAAATCAAATGCTTCGTTAAGCATTGCCGTATTGGTACTTCCCTCTTTGCTCACCAAGTCTAAGAACTGACCTTTAAGCTCTTTGTCTACCCAACCAGAAAACCGCTCGTGCGTTTCTTCAAATCGCTGCTTCTTTTGTTGCCTCGATTCAGGTTTATCTACCTCTGTTGATACAGGAAGATGTAGATCTTTTTCGCTTGATTGAAGTAATGGATTAACAAACTTTTTTTTATCGGCCATCGCCTAGCTCCACCCTTTCAAGTATTTCTTCGGCCAACTGTTTGTATGCTTCTGCCGCCTTGCTCGTTGCCTCATATTCAAAGATAGATTCCGCCTGATTGTGGGCATATTCAACTGCAACATTCTTAGGGATCGTCGTCTTAAAGAGCTTGTCGCCGTATTGCACCCCTATAGAATGGAGAACGTTTTTATTTATGACAGTACGCTCATCGAGCGTTCCAAACACTCCTAAAACAGGAAGTTTCAAATCAAGGTTTTGGCGTAGTGATGCCATTGTTTCTTCAAGTACACCACTACCGATAAGCGCAAAAGTAGAGAGTGTGAACGGAATAAGAACCTCTGTGCAAGCAACAAGTGCGTTGATTGTGAGTATCCCTAACTGAGGTGGGGTGTCAATGATTATAAAATCATAGTGATCTGTGATTGGCTTAAGCGCACGCTCAAGTCGTCGTTCCCTACCATGTGCAGATGCCATAAGTACATCAGCGGCGCTTAGGTTGATAGAACATGGCACAACGGATAGGTTTTGATGCTTAGTAGCCTTTATAGCCTGCGCAATAGGCAGGTTCTCTTGTAGAACTTCATACAAACTCTTCTCGTATTCGAGCGAACCTAGCAATGCATAGGTGGCATTACACTGCGGGTCAGCGTCAACAATGAGCACTTTGTGACCTTGATCGGCCAACGCGTACCCAATATTAATTGCACTGGTTGTTTTTGCTACCCCGCCCTTGTTGTTAGTGATACAAAATATATGCATTTTCTCGATGTCTTGTTTACGTTTACGTGTACGTAAACGTACTATAACAACAGTGTAGAAAGTTTGCAACAGTCATCATGTTTACGTGTACGTAAACAATTACGTAAACGTCTACGTACACGTAAACGTTTCATGTTACATTTACTTCTTGTTTTACATGTATTCAATACGAATTTTTCTCAAAATATTTGCATTTTATGGCAAATAGCGATAAGCTTAATCATAACTAGTGATAACCGGTCAATCTGTAGTTATTTTGCCTGATTTTCATTAGTCACAAGAGGGTTTTGTAAGTAGTTGAGACATTGACATGTCTGGGCCGTTGCTGTATGATGGTCATATAACTACAGATTGCTGGTTTTCATCGAAACAGTGACAAAAAGCAAAAGCCCTCTCGGGGCTTTTTTGCTATCTAAAGCCCCTCTGTAAAACATTAAAAAGAGGGAACTTATTAAAATGGCTACTGAAATAGCGGGCAACATTCTTGCCAATCGTCTGGCCGAACTCAAACAAAAACAGGGGTCATTTGACACCGCTAGGATTATCGAGCTACCGGCAATAGAGCGCATAATCATCAAACCAAACGCTTCAAGTTGGGATGATCTAGAGAAAAAATTAGATAAAGTAATAAATCTACCTGGCCTCTGGATAACAGTGCGACAGCTCTATGAAGCGGGAAAGGGGTCAGAACTAGAAACGGCCGCAGAAATTGCCCTGGCAAAAGCTCGTAAAAGCCCATTCAACATGTTCGCTGCTATGGTCAGTAAAAAGAGCGGTAACTGGGAGACCCGTACCCTCAAAATGGTACGCGAGACGTGGGACGTGCGACGTAATGCGGTGCAAGTGATCGACCGGCTCAAACTACCATTCAAAAGTACAAAAGCCATCCTAGCTATGGCGTGGCGACTCAAAAACTCAATCATACGCTTCCTGGGTATCGCTACAGAGCAGGGACAGGGGATTAAGAACCCAGTTGGGTTGTTCTTCGCTTTGACCAAGAAAACGCAGCCAGCGGCCACATAGAGCTAGTCAATGCGTATTTGATAGCCCGCCAACGTGCGGGTTGTTTGCATTGGGTAAGGTGTATTTATAAGAGTACATTACCCATGAATTGTCAAAGTTTCTTGTGATTTATGCTGTAGTCAGGCAGGGGTAGGGCAATACGACACGTAATTCGAGGATGTGTAACGCAAAAGCCAAAAAATGGGAAATAAAATAACAGATGTAAATGCAAGAGCTAAATGTAAGAGCTACTTGTGAGATTTATTTGTTTTAAGACCTGTAGCGCCGCAAGCGGCACAACTGGATTTCAAATAAATAAAAGGCGACCAATGCCTAAATTCAAAAGCTCTACTTTGGTCTGGTCATATAATAGAGGTATGGCACAAAATATAGCACCCGACCTAGAAGATGTTTCGTACGAGCTACGCATGTTGCTCGGTGCGGCCGAGATGTGCAAAGCAGCAGAGAAGCGCAACAGCGGTAACATCGTAAATTACTTCAAGGACTCCGTCTATGTCCACGCTCGCATACTGTACGAGTTCTTTACTGATGCCGACTATAAGAACGACGCTAGCATTGTACAATTCGGCCATCCAACCATAGCGTCTACGTTGTATACCGAGGCGTTCCGGCAACGCCTCAACCGCCGCGCCATGCACATGAACCACTCAAGAGGGAAAAATACCACCAAGGAGCCAGACGGCACAACGCAGCTTAATGAACAGATACAAGACATTGTCGCCGACATCAGGGATTTGTTTCAGCAATGGATAAATACTTGCACCGATGCCAAGCTGAAGGCTGATCTTGCCGAGCTTGTTGAAGAGGCAGAAAAACAGACAGCCCACGACTCCGACCGCTGGTGATTGTAGCACTTCGCAGAGTCCCAACGACTCTCAAAACCTCTATAAATTATTTGTTATTCTTTTTGGCCTTTTGATTTTTAGGCTTCAAAATGCAATAGGGCACATAGTCGTGGAGAGTTCCATAGGACTCTGCGAAGTAGTATAATATCCATATGGAGCCTTTACTTGAAACCCTGCCACCAATCACTGGCCTAGTGCTTCTAATTGGCGCTCCTGGCTCTGGTAAATCGACGTTTGCCACTCGACTTGTTGCACAGCAGCACTTAGGTAGAGAAGCGTACATATCGAACGACGCTATTGCTAAAGGGAAGTTTGGTGTCACTATCGACCGTGGCGACAAAGACGGTGCTATATTTGCTGAACAGGACAGACGTATTGCCGTTCAACTTGAAGCTGGAGAGGCTGCTATTGTCGATGCTACGAACGTCAAGCCAGAAGCGCGTACGCGCCTTATAGCAATTGCCGTGAAGTATCACCGACCTGTAACGGCATTTTGTTTTAGACGCGACGAAGCAACACTGCTTCGACAGAACCAGCGGCGCGACGTAAAAGTGCCTGAAGGTATGGTGATTGAATACGCAGACATTATGCGTAGCGTTACGGACGAACAGCTGCGTAGTGAGGGTGTAGGAACGATCGTTGAGGTGCCGCTGTCATGACAAAGGAGCAAAGCACACTCTTCGACAAACGTAGCCTTAAGGGACAGAAGCCCCAAATCTACTCTATTACACCACCTATGGACGACATGACCGTACACGCGACACTGCCGGCATACCATGCATATCTGAGTAGTGGGGCATACTCAAAATACACACCAGACGACTTTACAGCCGATCTCAAACGCTTCGGACAGTTCACAGCAGCCAAGCCACTCAAAGACATTCAGACAGTCGATATACAGCAATGGATAGGCCAACTCAAACAAACTATGCCACCCAAGAGTGTGAGCCGTAAGGTATCAGCTGTTGGTAATTATTTTAGATGGCTCGATGCGGAAAAGGTGCTCGAACAAAACCCTGCGAAGAACATACGCGCGCCCAAGGTCAACGCACCACTGCCGGACATTCTCTTTGAGAATGAGTGCGAGCGGTTGCTTGCTGCCGCTAGCAACGACCCACGTACATATTTATTAGTGCTCCTACTGCTTGAGACCGGCCTCAAGAAAGCAGAGCTGCTTGAGCTAGAAGTTGCCAACTTTGATTTTTCCAACAAGTACCAGCCCGAGCTATGGGTAAAGCATGAGGGCAAGCAAGTGTTTAAAGATAGAAAACTAAAGCTGCCAGCACAGATAACCGATGTGTTTAACGACTATGTGCAGCAGTACGGCGCGACAGGAGTATTGTTTCCATATACGCCACGCTTTATTGAGCAACTACTCACCGAAACAGCAAAACAGTCAGGCATACAGAAGAAGGTGACACCTAGTATTTTGCGTGACATGTTTGTGGTGCGCGGTGTAAAGCAAGGCCTAAAGCTGGATGAATTATTTGAGAAGATTGGACTGGCCAAGAGCGGGTATGATGATGCGCGGAAAAAGTACGTTAGATTAACGAGTGGGGCACTGTAGATATGAACCCTTCTGGGCTACAACTACGAAAAATATCTGACTTTGGCACCTCGGAGCCGTGGTTCGCACGTACTCAATTCACGTTTTTAGACTTGTTGAAATTTGTGCGGTCGGTAACAACAGATGGGTCGAAGCAGCTTGTAGGGGCAGATATTATGAAGGCTACGAAAGCTAGAGAGGAGGAAGCAGCCGGCCTGATCTTCGCACTCGCCGAAGACTTAGGACAGGCTTTTATAGAATTGCGCCGTATTAGGCAACCCGACGATACAATGGCCACCGAACTCGCACAATCAAAAGCATACAGAGACATGTACGGCCATCTATGGGCTGCCTACAAAACTCGCTTTCAAAAGCTGATGGGGGTGCTTGGCTACAACATTGGCTTTATCTTTGATAGGGATAGTAAGTTTGAAACTATTGCTACTGCGTTCTTAGCCCAGCATCCGAGTATAGACCCCAGCTTAATTGACCGGCTCCGTACTGATCGCGCCGGATGGCACAAGGCGCTGGCAGACTACCGTAATGACGGCGAGCACAACATTACAGCACCGCTATTTAATGGCCACCCGATGCACGACCAACGGAGCGCTGAAGTTATCTTTAGTAATGTGTGGCACGGAATAGAAGACATTTTTATAGCTTGTATGGTTGAGGAGTTTGGCAAGCAACTTACTGTTTTTGAGATACCAAAAGCTGATCGTGACCCGCATTGTCCGAGAAAGTACGTGGTGGGCATATCACACGACCCTAAAACCGGCGAAATTATAAGTCGTCCGTAGCCCATCAAACGACTATTACAAAATAATCCTACCGATATGGCATAACATGCTAATTAACAGGGGTAGCAGTTATTTCTAACAACCCTTGACACGTCCCTTTGTCGCACATTTCTACCTGCTACCCCTGTTACCATAGGTCGCAAAATGATTGTTGTGCGACGTTATAACATCCCCCACTTAAAAGCTAGAAAATCTTGCGCCAACGCTTAAATGCTCTAATGTCAGAACCGTTTAGGTCAAACCACTCACCATTCATACGTTTTTCAGCAAATCGCCGATGCCAGTATGCTTCAATGCCGCTAGGGTCATCTGTTGCGATAGAGTGTATTAGGTCTATCCGCTCAGGCAGTTGTATCCTAAGTTCACTTCCCCGCCTAACAATGTCCTTTGTCATGCCAATTTTGTAGTATCGGCCTGATTTGAAAAGATATACTTCACCTATCGGCATTTCTGGCAGTTTATCTTCTGTGCCGCTCCTACTTGTTTCACTAGCCAGTATATCTTCACACATGACTTCAATGTCGTCGTACCCCTGCTTGCCCTGGGTATATTCCATGATTTTTTTGGCCTTTTGAGTCTTTGTTCCAAAATGATCATATGTACTAGCGCTTGGCAGTAACTGATCTGTTTTCCTAGCAATACGAAGCTCGCTGGCGGTTGGAATCCTCTTATATATCCGCATCAGACCGACGAGCTTCTCGATCATCAAATCATCCGAGTATGCGGTTGTTAGCTGGTTTGGTGCAAACCCAGCTTCTGCGAGTGCTTCGCTAAATCGTGGCCAATGTTCATGCCATGCATACTCAGTTATGCCGGTTTCTTTCGAAAACCTTTTAACTCCTAATGGTTGCCCGCCATTCTCCTGAGTCGTGCGTCTAATCTCAGCTATGATTCTTTCTTTATTCATTAAATATTATATTATCATATTGACCGATGTTGTAATAGTTAATGTTATGGTGTATAATGATTTCAGAAAAGGGCAATTATGGAAACTTTACTGAAACCACTAAAAGTACGGGAAACACTCCTAGCAAAGAATGTGCGGACATTTACACCACTCGATTTTGAGAGTATTTTCGGCGTCTCCCCAACGCGCACCAAATACTTTTTGGAGACCCAAACACTAGAGGGTTTATTTACGCGTCTCAAAAAAGGCATGTACGCGCTTAAAACTGATCTGCCAAGTGGTGAGGAGATAGCAAACAGCATATATAGACCGTCCTATGTATCTTTTGAATATGCCCTCGCCTACTACGGCATCCTTCCTGAAATGCCCTACACTATCACTTCCGCTACTACGAAGCCAACGAGAGACTTTATCGTAAATGGCATGGGCTTTAGTTATTTTACGATTAAACCCGAAGCATACACCGGCTATCAGCTCGTTAAGACGGATAGACGTACTTCATTAAAGTACAAAGATGTGTACTTTTCTGAAATGGAAAATATAACAGATATGGGCGCATTTTTGATCGCTGAACCAGAGAAAGCACTGGTTGATTACCTCTATTTTGTGTCACTCGGTAAGAAGTTGCCGAATGACCGACTATACATTGAGCCAGGAAGCCTTAATAAAACAAAGGTACGAGCGTACGCCCGTCTTTACGACCGAAAGAGATTAAAAGAGCTTGTGGAGGTTTACCTATGATAACCAATAGCACTATTCAGACCCTCAGTAAGAAATACCAAACTGGTGAGATCAACGTATGGCGTGAGTACATGCAACATGTGTTTCTCTCTTACTTCTACCAACAACCGCAGTCTAAAAGTATCTTCTTCAAGGGTGGAACGGCGCTTAGGATTGTCTATAAAAGCCCGCGCTTTTCTGAGGACTTAGACTTTGGTTCAACTTTACATGATGTCAACGAGATCGAAACCGCCATGCTACACACACTTGAAGATGTGGCGCGCGAAGGCATAAAATCCAAAGTCATTGAGTCGAAAGAAACGAGTGGCGGGTACTTAGCAATTATAGATTTCGATGTTTCAGGCCACGATATACGGCTACGTTTTGAAGCATCTTTTAGAGAGCGCGAATTAAAAGGCGACACTCAGCAAGTAGCTAACGACTTTGTGCCGCCCTACCTTATTAACGCACTTGAAAAAGATCAGCTTGTTGGCGGCAAGATTGCTGCCCTGCTCGATCGTCAGAAACCACGCGACTTTTATGACCTATACTACTTGCTGCAGAACGGATTTATCACTGTTGAACAAAAAAGTGTACTACGCGACGTTCTGCCCCTTGTGGAGAACACTAAGATCAACTTCACCCAGGAACTAAAGATATTTTTACCTGCCAGTTTATGGCCAATTATTAAAGATTTTAAGGCAGTGTTAGAGCGGGCAGTTAAGCGGTTTGTATGAGCGAACCATCAGAAACAGTGCGCCGCGAGGCGATGCGAAAAGAAGCAAAGCGCATACATGAAAGCGCCAAGCATAGCGCCCAAAACCAACTTGAGTACGCAAAAACATGGCGCTCTGTTGATCGTTGGCTGGGTAGCCTGGCAGCATTACTAGCTGCCATTGCTGGTGCTGGCGGACTATCGCAAGTATTCTCTGCTCGATGGGCTGGACTTATCGCGTTAGCTGCCGCAGGAGCTGGGGCAGTTGCAACATCGCTCGGGGCACCGAAGACTAAAACCGCGGCACATGCAGCCGGCAATGCCTACCTTGCCTTGCAGCAAGATTGTCGCCAGTTTATAGAGGTAGACCTTGATTATGTGAACATCGAGGACGCACGAAAGACGCTAGAGAAATTGACCGCTAGACACCAAGAACTCAACGCTAATGCCGATATTCCATCTAAGCGTGCGCGGAAAAAAGCAAAAGAGAACATCGACAGAGGCAATCAAACATATGAGGTTGACGAGTAATGGCATGGACTGTAGCTAGTGCATTTGCCGATTTTGAAGCGCGACTACAGCCAACAGCCACACAAACAAAGGCAATACAGACAAGGGTAAACGTCGCTCATGGCTACCTCGCGAAAGCCTTCCCCTCTACAAGCGATATGCCCTTATTGCGTACCAGAATTATCGGTTCTGCCACGCACGGCACAAACATTCGGC
>Ga0207709_10001060_pt1 | contig 20295 bp, 13 predicted proteins | sample KBSM34metaG_FD_184397 | JGI IMG/M metagenome (GOLD analysis project Ga0207709, IMG submission 184397) | Miscanthus rhizosphere microbial communities from Kellogg Biological Station, Michigan, USA - KBS M3-4 metaG (SPAdes) (version 2) | ecosystem: Host-associated > Plants > Roots > Rhizosphere >...
CCGCACTTGCGTCTTGTGCGCGTCCGGATGGATGCGGAAGGAGTACGTGTTGCTGGCCTCGATCTGGGCATAGCTCTTCTCCGACACGACCGGAGCTAGGAGGACTTCGTTGGGATGCAAGCTCATGAGCTCTCTGCCTTCGCCTTCGAGTCGTTCGCGGCCCTCGCCTTCGAGTCGTTCGCGGCCTTCGCCTCGACGAGCTCCAGCGCGTCCTGGGTGAGGAGCACCGAGCGCGCCCACACGAGCGCGGTGACCTCGAGCCGGCCCGGAGTCGTGACGACGACGCGGTCGATGTTGCGGAAAGACTTGGCGACCTTCTCCTCGTCGCTCGTCACGACGACGGCGGGGAGCTCCTTCCCCCACGCGGCGAGGAGCGCAACGGCGGCCCGCGTCGAGGGCTCGGTGAACGTCGAGCCGTCGAGCACGCCGAGCGTGCCGTCGGCTGCGTGCTGCGAGAGAACTCCGCGGAGCGCCGAGCGGCGCGTCTTGCGGTTCACCTTCACGTCGAAGTCGCGGGGGGTCGGCGGAAACGCGACGCCGCCGCCGGTCCACTGCGGAGCCCGGGTCGTGCCCGCTCGGGCGCGGCCCGTTCCCTTTTGCCGCCAAGGCTTCGCACGGCCGCCGGAGACGAGCCCGCGGCTCTTCGCTGCGCGCGTGCCCCTGCGGTCGGCGTTCATCTCCGCGCGCACCGTCTCGTGGACGACGTGCGGCTTCAGCTCGGCGCCGAAGACCGTTTCCTCGAGGGTCAGGTCCTTGGCCTTCTTGCCGGCGGAATCGAGGAGAGGTGCCTTTGGAGCGGCCATCAGTGACTGGCCTCGCGCACTTCGACGAAGCTGTTCTTGGCCCCGGGCACGGCGCCCTTGATCAGCAGCAGGTTCTCCTGCGGGCGCACCTCGTGCACGACGAGCCCGCTCTGGGTCACGCGCTTACCACCGAGGCGGCCCGCCATCTTCATTCCCTTGAAGACGCGCGAGGGCGTTGCCGAGGCACCGATCGAGCCCGGCTTGCGGACGTTGTGCGAGCCGTGCGAGGTCGGGCCGCGATGGAAACGGTGCCGCTTGATCGTTCCGGCAAAGCCCTTGCCGTGCGCGATCCCGCTGACCTTGATCTTCTCGCCGGGTTCGAACACCTCGACGGTGACGTTCTCGCCGACGACCGCTTCGCTCTGCCCCCGGAGCTCGAGCAGGTGCCTGTACGCACCCTCGACGTTGTTCTTCTTCAGGTGCCCGAGCTCGGGCTTCGTCAGCTTGCGCTCGGCCACCTCGTCGTAGGCGATCTGGACCGCGTCGTAGCCGTCCGCGTCGGCAGTCTTGACCTGCACGACGGGACAGGGCGTAGCCTCGATCACCGTCACCGGGGTGACGACGCCGGACTCCGCGTCGAAGACCTGCGTCATCCCCAGCTTCTTTCCCACGATCCCCTTCATGGCGCTACAGCTTGATCTCGATGTCGACGCCGGCCGGAAGGTCGAGCCGCATGAGCGAGTCCACGGTCTTCGGGGTCGGCGAGTGGATGTCGATCAACCGCTTGTGCGTCCGCACCTCGAAGTGCTCCCGCGAGTCCTTGTCCTTGAACGGAGACCGGATCACGCAGTAGACGTTCTTCTCGGTGGGCAGCGGAACAGGACCGGTGATTGTGGCGCCGGTTCGCTGAGCAGTGTCGACGATGTCCTTGGCGGACTTGTCGAGCTGCTGATGGTCGTAGCCCTTCAGCCTGATGCGGATTTTTTGAGCCAACGAACCGGCGCCTTTCTACTTGATGACTTCCGTGACGACGCCTGCGCCGACGGTGCGGCCACCCTCGCGGACGGCGAAGCGCAGACCCTGATCCATGGCGATCGGCTGAATCAGCTCGACGTCCATGTTGGTGTTGTCGCCCGGCATGACCATCTCCTGGCCTTCCGGGAGCTGGATCGCACCCGTCACGTCCGTCGTGCGGAAATAGAACTGCGGGCGGTAGTTGTTGAAGAACGGCGTGTGGCGGCCGCCCTCGTCCTTCGAGAGGACGTACACCTCTGCCTTGAAGTGCGTGTGCGGCGTGATGGAGCCCGGCTTCGCGAGCACCTGGCCACGCTCGATCTCCTCACGCTTGATGCCGCGGAGCAGCGCGCCTGCGTTGTCGCCTGCCTGCGCGTAGTCGAGCGTCTTCTGGAACATCTCGAGACCCGTGACAACTGTCTTCTCGGTCTTCTCGTGGATGCCCACGATCTCGACCTCGTTGCCCGACTCGATCTTGCCCTGCTCGATGCGCCCGGTCACGACGGTGCCGCGGCCGGTGATCGTGAAGACGTCCTCGATCGGCATCAGGAACGGCTTGTCGACGTCGCGCTCCGGCTCCGGAATGAACGAGTCGACCGCCTCCATCAGCTCCAGGATCTTCGGGACCCACTCGCCGTCGCCCTCGAGCGCCTTCAGCGCCGAGACCTGTACGACGGGGATGTCGTCGCCCGGGAAGTCGTACTTCGAGAGCAGCTCACGCACTTCCATCTCGACCAGCTCGAGCAGCTCGGGGTCGTCGACCATGTCGGCCTTGTTGAGGGCGACGACGATCGACGGCACCTCGACCTGACGGGCGAGCAGGATGTGCTCGCGCGTCTGCGGCATGGGGCCGTCTGCTGCGGAGACGACGAGGATCGCACCGTCCATCTGGGCGGCCCCCGTGATCATGTTCTTGATGTAGTCGGCGTGCCCAGGGCAGTCGACGTGTGCGTAGTGCCGGTTCTCGGTCTCGTACTCGACGTGCGACGTGTTGATCGTGATGCCGCGCGCCTTCTCCTCGGGTGCGTTGTCGATCTCCTCGAAGCTCTTGATTCCGGTCGTCGAGGTCCCCTGGTCTGACAGCACCTTCGTGATCGCCGCGGTCAGCGTCGTCTTCCCATGGTCGATGTGACCGATGGTGCCGACGTTGAGATGCGGCTTGGTGCGCTCGAACTTCTGCTTGGCCATGCTTCTCCTTCCTATCTCTTACGCGTCGCTCGTGACCAGCTCGGCCAGGATCGACTGCGGAACTTCCTCATAACGTTCGAATTGCATCGTGAACTCGGCCCGCCCCTGCGACATCGACCGCAGATCGGTTGCGTAACCGAACATCTCAGCGAGCGGGACGATCGCCTTGATCACCTGGGCGTTGCCCAGAGGCTCGAGGTGCTCGACGCGCCCGCGCCGGGAGTTGAGGTTCCCCATGACGTCGCCGAGGTAGTCCTCCGGCGTGATCACCTCGACTGCCATGACGGGCTCGAGGAGCTTCGGCTTGCCGCGCTTCATCGCCTCCTTGAAGGCCATGGAGCCGGCGACCTTGAAGGCAATCTCGCTCGAGTCGACGTCGTGGTACGAGCCGTCGATCAGCTCGATGCGGATGTCGACAACGGGATACCCCGCGAGCACCCCGGACTCCATCGCCTCCTGGATGCCGAGGTCGATTGCCGGGATGTACTCCTTCGGGATCTTCCCGCCGACGATCTTGTCGACGAACTCGTACCCCTCACCGGGCGTCATCGGCTCGGCGTTAATGACTGCGTGTCCGTACTGGCCGCGGCCGCCGGTCTGGCGGACGAAGCGGCCTTGAACCTTCTCGGCCGGCTTGCTGATCGTCTCGCGGTAGGCAACCTGCGGCCGGCCTACGTTCGCGTCGACGTTGAACTCGCGCTTCAGCCGGTCGACGATGATCTCGAGATGCAGCTCGCCCATGCCGGCGATCAGCGTCTGGCCCGTCTCGTCGTCGGTGCGCACGCGGAAGGTCGGGTCCTCGTCCGACAGTCGCTGCAGCCCCGCCCCGAGCTTGTCCTGGTCGGCCTTCGACTTGGGCTCGACGGCGACCGAGATCACCGGCTCCGGGAAGGTCATCGACTCGAGCTTGATCGGCGCCGTCTCGGTGGCAAGGGTGTCGCCCGTCGTCGTGTCCTTGAGGCCGACGCCTGCTGCGATCTCGCCGGCTCCGATCTCCTCCCGCTCCTCGCGGTGGTTGGCGTGCATCTGCAGGATGCGGCCGATCCGCTCGGTCTTGCCGGTGCTGGTGTTGACGACGCGGTCGCCGGCCTTCAGCTGGCCGGAGTAGACGCGGAAGTACGTCAGCTTGCCGACGTAGGGATCGGACATGACCTTGAAGGCGAGTGCGGAGAACGGCTCGTCGAGCGCCGCGCGGCGTGAGAGCTCGTTCTCGGTGCGCGGGTCAACGCCGTGGACAGGCGGCACGTCGAGCGGGCTCGGCAGGTAGTCGATCACACCGTCGAGCAGCGGCTGCACACCCTTGTTCTTGAAGGCGGAGCCGAGCAGCACGGGCGTGATCTTGTTCTCGAGCGTCCCCCTGCGGAGCGCGCGGCGGATCATCTCCGGCGTCACGGACTCCTCGTCCATCAGGTACGTCTCGGTCAATTCGTCGTCGAACTCGGCGATCGAGTCGATCAGCTGGTGGTGGTACTCCTGCGCCTGCTCTGCAAGCTCGGCCGGGATCTCGCCCAGTTCCATCTTGGTGCCGAGGTCGTCGGACCAGGTGATCGCGCGCATCTCGACGAGGTCGACGACGCCTCGGTGGTGCTCCTCCTGGCCAACGGGCAGCTGGACCGGCACCGGATGAGCGCCGAGCCGGTCGACCATCGACTGGATCGAGGCGAAGAAGTCGGCGCCGGTGCGGTCCATCTTGTTCATGAAGGCGATGCGCGGAACGCCGTAGCGCTCGGCCTGGCGCCAGACCGTCTCGGACTGCGGCTGGACGCCGGCGACCGCGTCGAAGACGGCGATCGCGCCGTCGAGAACGCGCAGGCTTCGCTCCACCTCGACCGTAAAGTCCACGTGGCCGGGCGTATCAATAATGTTGATGCGATAGTCGCGCCACGACGCGGTCGTTGCCGCAGACGTAATCGTGATGCCGCGCTCCTGCTCCTGCGCCATCCAGTCCATCGTCGCCGCGCCCTCGTGGACCTCGCCCATCTTGTGGGTGCGGCCGGTGTAGTAGAGGATCCGCTCGGTCGTCGTGGTCTTGCCCGCGTCGATGTGGGCCATGATCCCGATGTTCCGGACGCGGTCGAGCGCGATACCGCTCTTGGTGTCGACAGCCATCGCTGCTACCACCTGTAGTGGGCGAAGGCCTTGTTGGCCTGGGCCATGCGGTAGACATCATCCTTGCGCTTGAAAGCCCCACCCTGCTGGTTGAGGGCGTCGAGAACCTCGTTCGAAAGCTTGTCGATCATGCCCTTCTCGCGCCGGGCGCGCGCGAAGTCGACGAGCCAGCGCACGGCAAGCGTGCGCGCGCGGCGCTGCGGCACCTCGACGGGCACCTGATAGTTCGCTCCGCCGACGCGTCGGCTCTTGACCTCGAGCACGGGCGTGACGGTCTTGACGGCCTGCTCCAGCACCTCGACCGGCGGCTTGCCGGTCTTCTCACCGATGCGCTCGAGCGCGCCGTAGACGATCTGCTCGGCGGTCGACTTCTTGCCCGCCGTCATCACCTTGTTGATCACCTGCGTGACCAGTGGCGAGTTGTAGATCGAATCCGGCTCGATCGGCCGGGCCTGGACTTCACCACGGCGCGGCATTACGAGCCTTTCTTGGCGCCGTACTTGGAACGGCCCTGCTTGCGGTCACTGACCCCCGACGCGTCGAGGGCGGCGCGGATGACCTTGTACCGGACGCCCGGCAGGTCCTTGACGCGGCCGCCTCGGACGAGGACGACGGAGTGCTCCTGGAGATTGTGGCCCTCACCGGGGATGTAGGTCGTGACCTCCATCTGGTTCGTCAGGCGGACGCGCGCAACCTTCCGGAGAGCCGAATTCGGCTTCTTCGGGGTATGCGTGAACACGCGCGTGCAGACGCCGCGCTTCTGCGGCGCGCCGCCGAGAGCAGGGGTCTTCGTCTTCCCTTTTTGGAGGGCGCGACCCTTGCGGACGAGTTGGTTGACGGTGGGCATGAACCTCCTGGAAAGTGCGTTCTCACACAGCAACGGTCGGCGGGGCCGATGACCCTGCCAACCGGACGAGGCATGGTAGCGAAACGTGAGAAGGCCCGCAAACCCGGAATCCCGCTCCTGGAGCGAAACCAGCCCGGCTTCCGGCGCGTTTTCACTCCGAGCAGGGGCGATGCATTTTCCTACTTTGAAACGCTAGTGAGACCGCCCGAGCGCCACTACAGTGGGTCGGCGGGTTTTCTCCTTCCTGCGGCGAAGCGATGACCACCGTTCTGATCGGCATCAGTGTGGTTCTGGGCGCCCTGGTGGTGCTGCTGCTCGTCCTGCTCGTGATCCGCTGGCGCTCGGGCAATTCGACCGACGAGCGGGTGGCCGAGGTGGTGGCCAGCCTGAACGCTCGGATGGACGAGCTCGGCCGCGAGCTGGCCGGCGCTCTCGAGCGCGCCGAAGAAGAGGGGCGGCGCAGCCGGATCTTCGGCGAGCTGGCCGGGTCGATCGACCTCGACGAGGTGCTGTCGCGAACGCTCGAGGCGGCTGGAGCGCTCGAGCATGCGGATGCGGCGCTCGTGATGCTGCCCGACCCAAACGGGGGCAAGCCGCTCGTGGCAACGCTGGGCCTTTCCGTCGAGGAGGCGGAGCGACACGCGATCACTGGGCCCCCGGACGGCAGGCTCGCACGCTCGATCACGATGTCCTACACCTATCCCGAGCTCGAGCGAGAGTCCCCGAGGGGCGACGCCGTGATCAATGCCGGGCTCGCGGTGCCGCTGCCGGGCGACAACTCCACTCTCGGTTATCTGACGGTGTTCACACGACGAAAGGGACACGAGTACGCCGACGACGACGTGCGCCAGCTCGAGACGCTTGCGCTGCGGGCGGGCCCGGCGATCGAGAACGCGCGGCGCTTCCGGGAGGCGCGGCAGCTCGCCGACCTCGATGCCCTGACCGGCCTGCACAACCGGCGCTACTTCCACGAGACCCTTGCGCGCGAGTGTGCCCGGGCGCACCGCTACGAGCGCAAGCTCGCGCTGATCGTCTTCGACCTCGACGACTTCAAGGAGATCAACGACCGCATCGGGCATCTCGCCGGCGACACGGTTCTCGCCGAGGCTGCGGAACGGGTGCGCGACGTCGTGCGGACGGCGGACATCGCCTGCCGCGTCGGCGGCGACGAGTTTGCGGTGATCCTCCCGGAGTCCTCACTCAACGACGCCGACCAGCTCTACCGCCGGATTCAGAACGCCGTCTCCTCCCGTCCACTGGGCCAGGCCGGAAAGCTCTACCTCTCGGCCGGCGTCGCAGAGCTCAGAGCGGAAGACGACCCGGTGGCGCTCTTCCAGCGTGCGGACGACGCGCTCTACCGGGCCAAGGAAGCCGGCAAGGGCCGCGTCGTGTCCGCGAACGCGCCGCGCCTCGGCCCGGCTTAAAGAGCCGGTGTCAGACCCGTGCAGTTAGGGACAAGTCCGACTACGACGTGAGCGCGAGGAAAGGGAGGTAGTTCGTCAGGTCGACCTCGCCCTTTTCCGGCATCTGGTCGCGCCAGCAGATCGCCTCCGGGAACGCCGCCTGCTGCGCGGCGGCGAGCCAGGCCGGATAGCGGTCTTCGCGCGCCTGCGCGAGCAGGGCTGCGCGGATCGCCTCGCGGACGTTGCCGAGGGGGAGCGTCCCGAGCGGGAGCGGCGGGCCAAGCGGCCGCACCTGAATCGTCCCGAGCGGCGACCAGAGCGAAGCCCAGCGTCCCGACGACAGCGTCATCAGCTTGGGCGGCGCGGCCGACTCGACCGCGTAGCCCGCGCGGCGCCCGCCGAGCCACGGTGTCCCCGACTTCGCCTGAACCAGGCGAGCCTGCAGATCGCCGTACGTCTCGTGGAAGTCCGCGATCGCGCGGGCACTCGGGCCAGACACCCTGAACTTGCTCTCGATCCGCGCCCGACGCAGCTCATCGCCGATGATGCCCCGCGCGACGGAGAGATTCGTGTGCACGTCGGCGATCGCCGCGAGATACGCGCCGCGCGAGCCACCGAACACGGCACTGATGATGGAGCGCTCCGCGGCGAGGATGTCGCCGTAGCTGACCTGCGCCGAGCGTTGCGCGACGGCCCGGGCGAACGCGTTCGAGAACGCCAGCTCTGGGTCGCCGGTCAGCTTCAGGATCGGATTGATCTGCGACCAGCGCACTGCGGTGCGTCCGAGCTGACAGCGCAGACCCGGTGACAGGATCAGCTGGCCTTCGGTGCGGGAGCGCACGAATCCCTTCCCGGCCGCCCGCGGCCCGTTGCAGAGGTTCGGGTTCCGGGCCCACAGGTACACGCACGCAGCCCGCGGCTTCGCAGGATCCATCTCGCCGGGCGTCGTCTTCCACTCCGCCCAACCCCACGACCAGACCGAGCTGAACTTCATCTCGTTGGACACGTAGCGAGCCGCAAGCGCCTGCCACTTCACGGTACGGAACCAGGCCTTCGCCTCGAGACCCTCACGTCCGCCGCTGCCCTTCGACGTCTGGAAGCCGAGGAAGATCCCGAGCTTCGACACGGGGATTCCCGCCTTCGTGAAATCGAGGATGCCGTTCCGGAACGCCTGGCGTAGAGTGCGACTCCCTCGAATCGGCCCTTGCTTGTAGATCAGCGGCGCCGGGAAGTACACCTCTCGCACGATTCCTGCGACGTCGGCCACCTGGCGCCACCAATCGCCGGCGGTTCCGTCGGTGTACGGCTTCGCGTTGACGAGCAGCCACGGTTGGGCACCGCGCTGGCGCAGTGTCTGCAGGAACAGCAGCACGTTCGAGCGGTACTGGGCGTTCGTCGTCGACCAGGGCACCGCGAGCCACGAGCCGAAGAGCTCGTTCTCGGCGATCACCGGGTTCGAGCAGTCCATCGCCTGCGCCGCGTACTCGTAGAACTTGTTCGCCTTGTCCACGATCGTCGCCGGATCGGCGGGCTTGCTCGTCGTCCCGACGCGGCGATTGAGATAGAGATCGAAGTAGGCGGTCTGCGCTCCGCCCGCCCGCAGCTTCGGCGGGAAGATGAAGTTCGAGGCGAGCGCGGTGATGCCCGGCTTCGCGAACATGTTCCAGAACGGGACCGACCCGTCCGCGAAGTCGAGCCACAACGGCGCCTTGCCGAAGAGCGAGCAGTTCGCCTGCAGCTGCTGGGCCGGCGCACCTTTCCCACCCGTGAGTGCGAGAGCCAGCGCGACAGCGACGAGGACCCCTAGCCTCTTCACGAGGGTTAACAGTAGCCGCGAAGCCGGGCGGGCCTCAGAAGCGCTTACGAACGCTTTACCAACGGCGGCCCCACGGGTAGTTTGGGCGCGTGCAGCGAAGGATCGCGTTCGCACTGGTCGCCGTCGCCGCCGTGGCCGCCACGGTCGCAGCGATCGCGGCCGGAGGGTCAGGAAGCGACGGACCGAGTGCACGAACGTCGGCGCCGACCTGGAACAGCGTCGGCCCGATCTTCGCGAGCAAGTGCGCCGGCTGCCACACGCCCGGCGGCATCGCTCCCTTCTCCCTCCGCAATGCGAAGACTGCCGCCGTCTACGCCGACCGCATTCTCGCGATGACGCACCTCGGGAAGATGCCGCCGTGGATGCCGGGCCGCGACTCGCCGTTGTATCTCGGACAGTCGCAACGGATCCTCACGGCCGCCGAGAAGCAATTGATTGCTGGCTGGGTTCGAGGCGGTGCACGGCTCGGCAACGGCAAGACGGTCAAGCCGGTCGGCGGAGGAAGCAAGGCGCCCGGAACGACGATGACGCTCGCGCCGACGAAGAGCTATCTCCCCAAGCCTGCTGGCGGTGGGCTCGACGACTACCACTGTTTCCTCCTCGAGCCGCACCTGGCGCAGGACGCTTACGTCACGAGCGCCGTCATCAAGCCGCAGCGCTCGACGATCGTGCACCACGTGATCCTGTTCGAGGCATCGGGACAGAACGCAACCGATGCGCGACGACTGAACAACGCCTCCGGCGGCAACGGCTGGACCTGCTTTGGAGGGCCGGGCCTGTCCGAGACTCACCCCACGTCCGACTCGGCGTCGAACGACCGGCTCGGCGCGCCGCCCTGGATCAGCGCCTGGGTGCCCGGCCACACCAATAACGACACGCCTGCCGGGACCGGGGTGCTGGTACACGCCGGAGCCGCGATCGTGATGCAGGTCCACTACAACCTCATCCACAAGGCTCAATCCGATCGCTCGCGCGCCGTCATCCGCTTCGCGCCGGCCGCGACGAAGCTCACCCCCCTCGAGACGATTCTCGTTCCCGCACCTGTCGAGCTCCCGTGTCCGCGCGGCGTGCATTCGACGCTCTGCTCGCGCCAGGTCGCTGTCCAGGAGGAGATCAAGAAGTACGGCTACAACGCCGGGCTCATCCCCTCAGGGCTGCTCTACCTCTGCGGCAAGTCGCTCGACAACTACCCGAGCAACCCTGCGAACGTGAAGTCGCTCGGCACGAGCTGCGATCGACGCGTGACGCGTCCGCTCCGGATCTACGGCGTCGCGGGTCACATGCACACGCGTGGCTTCGACATCAGGATCCAGCTGAACGGAAAGACGCTGCTCCACATCCCGCGCTGGAACTTCCACTGGCAGGACGCGTACTACCTCGCACAGCCCGTCGACGCGAACGTCGGCGACACGATCCGGGTCAGCTGCAAGTTCGACAACTCGGCGATTCGCCAGCCCCTCGTGAACGGCAGGCTGCTGAAGCCGCGCTACGTCCTCTGGGGCGAGGGCACGACCGACGAGATGTGCCTCGGCCTGCTGCAGGCCGCCGTGCGCTAGGAACAACAAGGGTCAGACCCCCGAAAGGGCCTGACCCTGCAGCTCTTACCTAGACGTCCTTGTCGAGCGGAGAGTCGACCTCGGGGATCTCCTCCGCCTCGATCGCGTCGTGCGGCTTCGCCTCGTCGTTCAGATCAGGCTGCCCGCCGAAGTCGAGACCCAGGGACTCGAGGTTGATGCCGTTGCCGCCGTCGGAGTCGATCTCCTCCAACGCGGCGAGCAGCTGCTCCTCGGTCGCCGGCCGCATGTACGCGGACGGCGGGACCTTGTCGGACGGTCCGATCTCGATGCCGCGGTACTGCTTCAGGCCGGTGGCCGCCGGGATCAGCTTCCCGATGATCACGTTCTCCTTCAGCCCGAGCAAGCGGTCGATCTTGCCCTCGATCGACGCGTCCGTCAGCACCTTGGTCGTCTCCTGGAAGGACGCCGCGGAGAGGAACGACTCGGTGGCGAGCGATGCCTTCGTGATCCCGAGGATGAGCGGCTCGAACGTCGCCTGGTCCTTCTTCTCCTTCTTGATGCGTGTGTTCTCGCGGTCGAGAACCGTCTTGTCCACGAGCTGGCCCGGCAGCAGATCGGTCTGGCCCGCGTTCTCGACGCGCACCTTCTTCAGCATCTGCCGGACGATGAGCTCGATGTGCTTGTCGTGGATCTCGACTCCCTGCGACTTGTAGACCTTCTGGACTTCACCGACGAGATACAGCTCCGTCTCCGTGTAGCCCTTCAGCCGCAACAGGTCTGCGGGATTGAGTGAGCCCTCGTGCAGCGGATCGCCCGGCTCGACCTCCTGGCCCTTCGTCACCAGCAAGCGGGTGCGCCGTGGCATCTGGATCGCCTTGGGCTCCTCGTCCTCCTTCAGGTCGTGCGGGATGATCGTGATCTTGGCGCCTCGGTCGGTGTCTTCGATCTCCACCTTGCCGCCGACCTCTGCGAGCGTTGCGGCACCCTTCGGGTTCCGCGCCTCGAAGATCTCGACAACACGCGGCAGGCCGTGCGTGATGTCCGCGCCGGCGACACCGCCGGTGTGGAACGTACGCATCGTCAGCTGCGTGCCCGGCTCGCCGATCGACTGCGCGGCGATGATGCCGACCGCGTCGCCGATCTCGGCCATCTCACCGGTGGCGAGGAACGTGCCGTAGCACCTACGACACACGCCGAACTCGCTCTTGCACTTGAGCACCGAGCGGACGGGGATCTTGACTTCGTCGACCATGTCGCCGAGCGCCTCGATGATCTCGTCGACGACGAGGGCGGTCAGCTCCTCACCCTTCTCCGCGAGCACGGTCTTGCCCGGCTTGCCGCTCGAGAGCGGCTTGTGCACGTCGTCCGCGAGGGTCCGGCCGAAGAGGCTCTTGTTAATCCCTTCGGGGACGTGGATCGGGAGCTCGACGAAGTCCTTCGTCTTGCAGTCCTCCTCGCGGATGATCACGTCCTGCGAGACGTCGACGAGACGTCGCGTCAAGTAACCCGAGTCGGCCGTACGGAGAGCCGTGTCGGCGAGCCCCTTGCGGGCACCGTGTGTCGAGATGAAGTACTCGAGCACCGAAAGGCCTTCCATGAAGTTGGCCTTGATCGGACGCTCGATGATCTCGCCCTTCGGATTCGCCATCAGGCCGCGCATACCGGCGAGCTGGCGAATCTGCTTCGAAGATCCACGGGCGCCGGAGTTGGCCATCATGTAGATCGGGTTCAGCTCCTCGAAGGTCCGCTCCATCGCCGCGGCGACGGTGTCGGTGGCCTCCGTCCAGATGCTGACGATCGACTCGTGGCGCTCCTCGTCGGTGATGAGACCGCGCTCGTACTGCGCGGCGACTTTTGCGACACGCTCCTCGTACTCGGCGAGGATCTCTTCCTTGTCCGGCGGGATCACGATGTCGTTCTTCGAGATCGTCACGCCGGCGAGCGTCGCGAACTTGAAGCCGAGCGTCTTGATCATGTCGAGGACGGTCGCGATCGAATGCGCCCCGTACTCCTCCACAAGCGTGGCGATGAACGCGTCGAGCTCACGCTTCGGAAGCGTCCGGTTGATGTAGTCGTGGAGCGGATCCTCGGGGTTGTACTCCTCGACCGCCTCGATGAGCGCACGCTCGATCTCGGCGTTGAAGATGACCCGGCCAGCCGTCGTCAGGAGCAGATCGCCGTTCCAGCGGAACTCGATCGGCTGCTGCAGCTTGATCTGCTCGGCGTCGATCGCGTGCTCGACCTCCTCTTCAGTGCCGAACCGCATCGGCCTCGGATCGAGATCCTCGGCCTTCGTGTTGTCGAGATCGGTCCCGCAGTACGTGAGGTAGTAGGTGCCGAGCACCATGTCCTTCGTCGGCGTGGCCAGAGGACGGCCGCTCGCCGGCGAGAGGATGTTGTTCGACGAGAGCATCAGGATGCGCGCCTCCGCCTGCGCCTCCGCCGACAGCGGAAGGTGCACGGCCATCTGGTCGCCGTCGAAGTCCGCGTTGAACGCGTGACAGACGAGCGGATGCACCTGGATCGCCTTGCCCTCGACGAGCACGGGCTCGAACGCCTGGATACCGAGACGATGGAGCGTCGGCGCACGGTTCAAGAGCACCGGATGCTCGGCGATGACTTCCTCGAGCACGTCCCAGACTTCCTCGGTCATCGAGTCGACGTACTTCTTCGCCGCCTTGATGTTCTGGACGGACTTCCGCTCGACGAGCCGGCTCATGATGAACGGCTTGAAGAGCTCGAGCGCCATGATCTTCGGCAGGCCGCACTGGTGCAGCTTCAGGCTCGGGCCGGAGACGATCACCGAGCGGCCGGAGTAGTCGACGCGCTTGCCGAGCAGGTTCTGGCGGAACCGGCCCTGCTTGCCCTTGAGCATGTCGGAGAGCGACTTCAGCGGCCTGTTGCCAGGCCCCGTCACCGCGCGTCCACGGCGGCCGTTGTCGAACAGCGCGTCGACGGCCTCCTGGAGCATTCGCTTCTCGTTGTTGACGATGATCTCGGGCGCGCCGAGGTCGAGCAGCCGCTTCAGGCGGTTGTTCCGGTTGATCACGCGCCGATACAGGTCGTTGAGGTCGCTCGTGGCGAAGCGGCCACCGTCGAGCTGCACCATCGGGCGCAGCTCCGGCGGGATCACCGGCACGGCCTCGAGGACCATCCACTCGGGACGGTTTTCCGACGTGATGAACGCATTGACGACCTTCAAGCGCTTGATCCCCCGCTGCTGCTTCTGGCCCTTGGACGTGGCGATCGTCTCGCGCAGCGACGCGGCCTCGGCCTTGAGGTCGAGGTCCTTGAGCAGATCGCGGATCGCCTCTGCGCCCATGCCGCCGCGGAAGTAGACGCCGAATCCGTACGGCGAGCCGAAGCGGTCCTTCAGCTCACGGAAGAGCTGCTCGTCGTTGACGATCAGCTTCGGCTCCAGGTCCTTGAACAGCAGCCATGTCTGCTCGAGCCTGTTGACCGAGTCGACCGAGGCCTCGCGCGCGTCGCCGCGGCGGGACTCGATGTCGAGATACATCTCGCGGACCTTCAGCGTCCACTGGATGATCGCGTCGAGATCCTCCTTGCGGATCTTCCCATCCGTCCGGAGGCAGAGGTCGTTGGTCAACTCGCGGATGTCCTGTTCGCCGTCCCACGTGTCGACGACGTCGGCGAGCAGCCCGTTGCCGAGGTCGCGCGAGCGGTCGAGGTTCTTCATGTCGATGCCCTCGACGAGCTTCGCGTCCTCTTCGGCGATCTCGTCGCCGTCGAGGAGCGCGTCGAGGATGCGATTGATGTGCTTCGAGATCGCGCCCTTCTTTGCACCGGTGGCCTTCGCCTGCTGCTTGAAGAGCGGATCGAGCCCCTTCAGGATCTGCTCGGCGGCCGAGGCGACGTTCTCGAGCTCACGCGGAGTGAGCTTGCGGTCGTCGCGGATCGCCGCGTTGCGGACGAGCTCACGGATCTTCTTCGAGTCTTCCGTCGTGATCTTCCCGACGAGGTCGGGGAACATCTTGCCGGCGAGCTCGCGTACTTCCTCGAGCGTCGGCATCGCCTGCTCCTCGGCCCAGTTCGAGAGACCGCGCGCCCAGAAGTCGTCGTCCTCGTCGAAGCCCTTGTCCCTGCCCTTCGCGAAGTAGTCGCGGCGCCGCTTGAGGCGGTCCTCGAGCGCGGCGAGAGCCTCTTCACGGTCGACCTCGATCCGTTCGGCCTCGGCCTTGACCTTGTCCTCGAGATCGTTCAGGTCCTTCTTCCGCGCAGCGACGTCGACCGCGGTGACGATCGAAGCAGCGAAGTACAGAACCTTCTCGAGCTCGCGCGGAGCGATGTCGAGCAGGTAGCCGATGCGGCTCGGCACGCCCTTGAAGAACCAGATGTGCGAGACGGGCGCGGCGAGGTCGATGTGACCCATGCGCTCGCGACGCACCTTCTGCCGGGTCACCTCGACGCCGCAGCGCTCGCAGATGATCCCCTTGTAGCGAACGCGCTTGTACTTGCCGCAATAGCACTCCCAGTCCTTGGTCGGACCGAAGATGCGCTCGCAGAAGAGACCGTCGCGCTCGGGCTTGAGCGTGCGGTAGTTGATCGTCTCCGGCTTCGTTACCTCACCGGAGGACCAGTCGCGGATCTGCTTGCTGGACGCAAGCCCGATGCGAATGGCGTCGAATTCATTGATGTCGATCAAAGCGCTCCTATCTCTCCCTTAGTCCTCTAGTTCCAGTTCACCCTCGGCAAGAGCCGGGGCTTCTTCCGGTTCGGCCTCGTCCGTGCCTTCGTCCGCGACCGCGACGTCGCTGAGATCTCCGAGCGTCTCGTCGTTCGGAAGCGCGATCTCGCCGTCCTCGTCGACACGCTCCTGCCCTTCCTCGGCCTCCTCGGCCGTGGGCGGGCGTCCGACTGCGCGGAGCGATCCGGGCGACAGGTCGATCCCGAGCTCCTCCGCGGCGCGGAGCAGCTCGTCGTCTTCCTCGCGCACCTCGACCGTCGTGCCCTCGTCCGAGAGGACGTTGACGTCGAGCGCGAGCGACTGCATCTCCTTGAGCAGCACCTTGAAGCTCTCGGGGATGGACGGCTCGGCGATGTTCTCGCCCTTCACGATCGCCTCGTATGCCTTCACGCGCCCGACCGTGTCGTCGGACTTGATCGTGAGCATCTCCTGCAGCGTGTACGCGGCGCCGTAGGCCTCGAGCGCCCACACCTCCATCTCGCCGAAGCGCTGGCCACCGAACTGGGCCTTGCCGCCGAGCGGCTGCTGTGTGACGAGCGAGTAAGGGCCGGTCGAGCGCGCGTGGATCTTGTCGTCCACGAGATGGAGAAGCTTCAGGATGTACATGAAGCCGATCGTCACCTTCGACTCGTAGGGCTCACCGCTCTTGCCGTTGAAGAGACGCACCTTGCCGGAAACCTTCCGGCCGGCGGGCCTGTTCTGGTCGACGACGAACTTGATCGGGGAGTCCGGGTTGGCCTGCGCCCACGAGACGAGAGCCTCGTCGACGTCCTCCTCGGTCGCGCCGTCGAAGACCGGAGTCGCAACGGGGTGGGGATTGTCAGCCGCAATCGGCTTGGACGACATCCCGTTCGGACCCGCGCCGTCCTCGGCGAAGACGCCGTGTGCAGCAGCCCACCCGAGATGCGTCTCGAGAATCTGGCCGATGTTCATCCGGCTCGGCACGCCGAGCGGGTTGAGCACGACGTCCACGGGGCGGCCGTCCTCGAGGAACGGCATGTCCTCTTCCGGAACGATCTTCGAGATGACGCCCTTGTTGCCGTGGCGCCCGGCGAGCTTGTCGCCTTCGGCGATCTTGCGCTTCTTCGCAACGTAGACGCGCACGAGCTCGTTCACGCCCGGCGAGAGGTCGTCTCCCGCCTCGCGCGAGAACGTCTTCACGTCGATGACCTTGCCGCCTTCGCCGTGCGGGACCTTCAGCGAGGTGTCGCGAACCTCGCGCGCCTTCTCCTTGAAGATCGCGCGGATCAGCTTTTCCTCGGCCGTGAGCTCGGTCTCGCCCTTCGGCGTAACCTTGCCGACGAGCAGGTCGCCCGAGCCGACCTCGGCTCCGATACGGACGACACCGCGGTCGTCGAGGTCCTTCAGCGACTCCTCCGAGCGGTTCGGGATGTCGCGCGTGATCTCCTCGTCGCCGAGCTTCGTCGAGCGCGCGTCGATCTCGTACTCGTGGATGTGGATCGAGGAGAGAACGTCCTCCTTCACCAGTCGCTCCGAGATGACGATCGCGTCTTCGAAGTTGTAGCCCTCGAACGGCATGAACGCGACGAGCAGGTTCGCGCCCAACGCGAGCTCGCCCATGTCGGTGGAGCTGCCGTCGGCGAGCACCTGCTCGGCCTTGACCTTGTCGCCGAGCGCGACGATCGGCTTGTGGTGGATCAGCGTTCCCTGGTTGGAGCGCATGAACTTCGTCAGCGGGTAGTCGTCCTTGCCGTCCTTCGTCTCGACCGTGATATGTCCGGCGTCGACGTCGACGACCGTGCCGGCGCGGTGGGACAGCACGACGTCCCCTGTGTCGACCGCTGCGCGATATTCGAGCCCCGTGCCGACGATCGGCGCCTGGGCGATCATCAGCGGCACTGCCTGCCGCTGCATGTTCGCGCCCATCAGCGCGCGGTTCGCGTCGTTGTGCTCGAGGAACGGGATCAGCGCGGTCGCAACCGAGACGATCTGCGCAGGAGCGACGTCCATGTACTGGATGTCCTTCGGCTCGGCCGTGACGGCCTCGCCCTCCTTCGAACGGCAGAGCACCTGCTTGTCGCGGAAGCGGCCCGTCTTCTCGTCGACGATCGCGCTTGCCTGGGCGATCGTGAACTGCGCCTCTTCGGCGGCGTCCAGGTAGATGATCTCGTCGGTCACCTTGCCGCCGACGACCTTGCGGTACGGCGTCTGGATGAAGCCGAACTCCGAGACGGTCGCCATCGACGCGAGCGAGCCGATCAGGCCGATGTTCGGGCCTTCCGGCGTCTCGATCGGGCACATCCGGCCGTAGTGGGTCGGGTGCACGTCGCGCACCTCGATCGGTGCGCGCTCACGCGTGAGCCCGCCCGCGCCGAGTGCCGACAGGCGGCGGCGGTGCGTGAGGCCCGCGAGCGAGTTCGTCTGGTCCATGAACTGCGAGAGCTGCGAGGAGCCGAAGAACTCCTTCAACGCGGCCACGACGGGCCGGATGTTGATGATCGTCTGCGGCGTGATCGTGTCGACGTCCTCGGTCGTCATCCGCTCGCGGACGACGCGCTCCATGCGGTAGAGCCCGACGCGGAACGCCTCCTGGATCAATTCGCCGACCGTGCGCAGGCGCCGGTTGCCGAAGTGCTCGTACTCGTCGAGCTCGGTACGGATCGGATCCCGTGAGAGCACGATCGCGTCAGCGGCGAAGTCCTTCGAGTCCTCCGGAACGCCAAGGCGATGCGGCAGCTCGATGAGCTTCTGGACGAGCGCGAGGATGTCCTCGGTCGTCAGGACCCTCGTGTCCTCGGGGACGTTCACGCCGAGCCGCTGGTTGAGCTTGTAGCGGCCGACCTTCGTCAGGTCGTAGCGCTTGGGATCGAAGAAGAGCGCCTTGAGCAGGTTCCGCGCGTTGTCGAGCGTCGGAGGCTCACCGGGGCGCTGCTTCTTGAAGACCTCGATCAGCGCCTCTTCCTCGCGCGTGGACGGGTCCTTCTCGAGCGTGTTGACGATGAAGATCGAGTTGTTGAACAGCTTCAGGATCGCCTCGTTCGACGAGGTGTCGAGCTTGAAGCCGGTCGACGGATCCTCTTCGGGGAGCGCCCGGAGCAGGGTCGTGATCGGGAGCTTTCGCTTCCGGTCGATGCGCGCGTAGGCGATGCCCTTCTTGTCGATCTCGAGCTCGAGCCACGAGCCGCGTGAGGGCATCAGGTTCGCGGTGAAGACCTGCTTCGTCGCGTCCTTGGGCTCCATCAGGTAGGCGCCCGGGCTGCGGACGAGCTGGGTCACGATGACCCGCTCGGTGCCGTTGATGATGAACGTGCCCCACTCGGTCATCATCGGGAAGTCCCCCATGAAGACCGTCTGCTCGCGGATCTCGCCCGTCTCCTTGTTCACGAAGCGGACGGTCATCGAGAGCGGAGCCTGGTAGGTCAGGTCCTTTTCGCGGCACTCCTTGATCGAGAACTGGGGCTCTCCGAACTTGTAAGCCCCGAACTCGACGGCGAGGGTGCCGGTGTAGTCCTCGATCGGCGAAATGTCGTCGATCGTCTCGCGAAGACCTTCGTCCAGAAACCACTGAAACGAGGCCTTCTGGATATCGATCAGGTTGGGAAGGTCGAGGACGTGCTTGAGCCGCGAGAAGCTGGTGCGCGCGCTAGGCGCAGCGACCTTGGTGGTCAAGAGATGAAGCCTCCCTTAGAAATACGGTGCGAGAACGAAAATCGGGCGAGAAACGGGTACGGCGGGCAGACGGGCGTGGACAGGCGGAAGAGCGGCGCAACCCGTCAGGGTACCCGAGACATGCGCTTCTGCGCAAGGGTACCCCTGCGGAATCCGCCGAACGCTAGAGGCATGGTAGCGCCCAGCGCGGAAAAGCGCCAGGGGCGCCCTCCTCGGGCACCCCTGGCTATCTGACCGAGCTGGACTACTTGACCTCGACGGTGGCGCCGGCTTCCTCGAGCTGGCTCTTGATCGAGTCGGCCTCCTCGCGCGGGATCCCCTCCTTGACCGGCCCCGGAGCCGAGTCGACGACGTCCTTGGCCTCCTTGAGGCCGAGACCCGTGATCGCCCGGACGACCTTGATCACCTGGATCTTCTGACCGCCCGCCGCCGTGAGAACGACGTCGAACGCTGTCTGCTCCTCGGCTGCGGCGCCGTCCCCGGCCCCGCCGCCGCCCGGGGCGGCGATGGCGACCGGTGCGGCCGCGGTGATGCCCCACTCGTCCTCGATCTTCTTCTTGAGCTCGACGAGCTCCAGAACGCTCATCTTGCCGAGCTCGTCGAACACCTTGTCGGTCGCGCTAGCGGCCATTACTGCTCCTCCTCTTCAGTTTCAGTTTCGGTTTGAGTTTCGGCTGCTTCAGCTTGTGGCTCTGAGTCACTTGCCTCTTCGGCAGCGGGCTCCGCGTCAGGACGCGCGGCAGGCTCCTCCACGGTTGCCGCCGCTTCTGGCTCTGAGCCACTTGCGGCCGCCTCCGACGTGTCCCCATGCTCCCGGAGCTGCTCGATGCGGGCTTCGAGCAAGCCATAGAGGTCCTGCACCGGGGCCGTGAAGAGGCCTACGATCGCCGTCAACGGCGAAGTGATCGCGCCGAGCACCTGGCTTCGCAGCACGTCGAACGGCGGCAGCTTCGCCAGCGACTCGATCTCGTCGGCCTCCATCGGCCTGCCTTCGAGCAGGCCGCCCCGAACCTCGAGCACGCGGGTGTCACGGGCCGCATCCACGAGCGCCTTCGCGACCGCGACGGGGTCGCCGTCGGACTCGAGAAAGGCGATCGCCGTCGGGCCCTCGAGCATCGCGAGCAGCGCATCGGATCCCGCGGCCTCGGCCGCTCGCCTCGTGAGCGTGTTCTTGACGACTGCGAACCGGGCCCCGTGCTCGATCAGCTTCGAGCGCAGGTCGTCGATCTGCGGCATGGTCAGGCCGCGGTAGTCGGCGACCATGAGCGTCTCCGTGGTCCGTAGGCGCTCCGTCAGCTCGGCGACCACTCGCTCCTTGTCCTC
>Ga0207709_10001061_pt1 | contig 20289 bp, 18 predicted proteins | sample KBSM34metaG_FD_184397 | JGI IMG/M metagenome (GOLD analysis project Ga0207709, IMG submission 184397) | Miscanthus rhizosphere microbial communities from Kellogg Biological Station, Michigan, USA - KBS M3-4 metaG (SPAdes) (version 2) | ecosystem: Host-associated > Plants > Roots > Rhizosphere >...
AAAACGACGACCGCGGTATTTATCGCGGTCGTCGTTTTGCCTTCAGAAGGCTGACTCGAAGTAATCAAAATGGTCTTTGGCGCATTTCCGGCGGACGACAACAACAACGAAGTGCGCAAGTGTCGATAGGCCTCGGCGATCGGTGACCGTACATCGGTGACCAGAGCGAGTGCCGTCGACGGGTTCGCACCAGCACCATTCGTCTGAGCCGGCAGTCTTGCTTTTTCATTTCGCGCGGCGGGAATCAGAGCCAACGCGGGCAAGTGAATGTAACGATCGATGTCATCGATTGACTTCACGCTGTCATCCAGGAAGTCAAGCAGGAACGCCAGACCGATGCCGGCCATAAGCGACAACAAGAATGCCACAACGATCGTGCGCAGCCGTGCCGGCCCGATCGGCTCTCGTGGCAGACGGCTGTAGTTTGCAATCGAGACATTAGTGCCGCCGTCACCTGACATGGCATTCAACTCGCGCTGCTTTTGCGACAGCGTGTTGAGATACTGCTCGTCGGTGGTCAACTGCTGCGTCATCGCGGCGAGATCGATCTCGGCTTTGGTCTGCGCAGTGGTTTTGCCGTGCGCCTGACTGTAAGCGCTTACCAGGCTCTGATACTGGGCTTCCGACGCCTCGTAACGCCTCTTCATAGCGCCGAGGATTTGCATCGGGGCCCGCCTTAGATCTTCTTCTTTCGACGCTATTTGCGCGTCGATCGCTTTAACTTCGGGCCATTCCTTCGTGAAGCGTTGCAATAATGCGTTCCGCTTTTCGGTCAAGTCGCTGAGTTCATCGCGCAACTTCCGAATATGTTCGTCTTTCTGAACTTCCGGATTAGTCAGCGGGTCGTCTGCATTCTTGGCGGCATCATAGGCCGCCTTGAGAGTGCGTCGCGTGTTCTCTACTTCCAATAACTGCTTGCTGTAGTCATTTTCTCGTTCGGCCTCGAGATTTATCGTGGTGGTCGTAAGCGGTAGGTTATTTAGCTTGGCGAAGTTGAATCGGGTGTCGCGTTCTTCTTTGACCTTCTGTTGATATTCCGCAATTGCCTTTGCCAGCGCGATGCCGGCTTTACTGGTGCCGGCTTGTTGTCGCTCTATGTTGTTCTGCACGAAAACATCGGCAAGTGCGTTCGCGACGCGTTGCGCCGTCTCGGGATTGGTATGCGTGTAATTGATGACAACAAGATTGGTCTTTTCGACTGGTGTGACCGTTTCATTTCCGATGATTGCGTCTTCGTAAGGTTCCAATTTCACCAACTGTTCCGGCGTGAGCTGGCGGTCGGACATCTCCGTCTCGCCAATCGGCTCCGGGTCAGCGTTTTGGCCCTGCGCGGATTTGCTGGCAGTCTTCTCGCGCGAAAAGATTCGTTTCAATGAAGAGAAAACGCTGCTGTTAGCTTGTCCCCCCATGAAGTCCGGATTGTCCTGCAAGTTGAGCGTAAGAATGACTTGTCGCGCCAGGATTGGACTCTGCAAAAGCTTGAGTTGGGTGCCCCAAAAATTCGGGTCGGTTTGATTGATGACGAGCGCCGTGCCGGTTTGCAGAATGTTTCCGCCCTTGGGCTCGATGCGGATGGTCGTGCTGCCCTGGTAGGTGGAAGGCTCGCGATAAGCCTGGATTGTCACCAGCGAAGTGATTACGAGCACCAGACTCAGGATGAGCCACTTACGCTTGAAAATTATGAATAGATACTCGCGGAGGTTCGTGTCCGGCTGATTGCCGTAGCGACTGTATTTGCCGTAGGCGCGGCCCTGCGCAATTTCGGCCAGCGAGGTGTCTGTCTCGCGCGGGGACTTGACCGGGAGCAAGCGTTCGTCTTGAGTCATAACACTAAAAACCTATTTCCTTGAATTATTTGCCTCGGGCAACAGAGGATCATAATAACAGACCCGCGAACCGAGGCAAATCAAAACAGCCTCGGCTCTCGCTGCCCGTAAACCGGTGTCGACTGCTCTGGCTTTGGATTCTAAACTGCGGCGGATTGGCTGCCGCTCTGCAAGGTAATGAAGGTACGCAGGGCATCAGTCCAGTGTGACAGTGGGGCCAGATGAAGCGCCTCAGACCAGAGGCATCGGAGGCGCGAATTTCGAGGTCGCGGGGCCGGGCGGTGCAAGTCGTCAAGCGAAACGGTTTCCACCGACGCGGTTAGCCCCGCTATTTCCAGCGCGGTGCGCGCGAAAGACTCAAAACTCGCGCCATCGCCGCCATTAACGACATGGAAAACACCGGGCAGATCGAGCACAGCGAGCTCGCGTAGCCGCCACGCGAGATCGGGCGCGTAAGTGGGCGTTCCCACCATGTCGGAAATCGCTTTCAACGACTCATGGCGCCTGGCTCGCGGAAGCAGCGTGCTCAAAAAATTTTTGCCACCGTCGCCGAAGATGTAGCCGCTGCGAACGACAACGGTGCGTGCCCAACTTGCCTGCGCCCGGCGCTCGCCCTCGAGTTTCGATTGGCCGTAGATGCTGAGTGGATTCGGTTGATCTCGTTGCGTGTAGAATCCCGATTTCGTTCCGTCGAAGACATAATCGGTTGAGATGGTAATCAGTAGCGCATCGATTTCGCGGCAGGCTGTCGCCAGCAACTCTGGCCCTAACGCGTTTGCTCGTTCCGCGTGTGCCGGATCGGATTCGCAACCGTCAACATCAGTCCACGCCGCGCAGTTGATCGCCACATCAGGTCTCTTCTCAGCGAATGTTGCGCGCAGGGAAGACCCATCGCTGATGTCGAGCGAGCGATGATCGAAACCGAACACATCGTCACCGTGTGCGGCACAATGCTCACTCACAGCGCGACCGACCAAGCCTCCGGCGCCTGTCACGAGGACTCTCAATGCGCACCCGCCTCCACACCATATTGCCGCGCGTAATATTCGCGATAAGCACCCGATCGCACATGATCGAGCCAGCTAGTATTGTTACGATACCAGTCGATCGTTTTCCGCAATCCAGTGTCCCACGTTTCCTCGGGATGCCAGTTGAACTCGCGCTCGATCAAACTCGGATCGATTGCATATCGTCGATCGTGTCCAGGGCGATCTTTAACGAAGCGAATCAACGTGCGCGGTTTTCCAAGCGCATCGAGAACGCTGTGCGCCACTTCGAGGTTGCGTCGCTCGTTACGCGCGCCAATGTTGTAGGTTGCGCCAGTCTGACCCCGTTCGAGCAATGTGAGAATCGCTCGGCAATGATCTTCAACGTAGATCCAGTCGCGTACATTCATGCCGTCGCCGTAAAGCGGAATCGGTTCATCGTTCATCGCGTTGGCTAGCATCAAAGGCAAGAACTTTTCGGGAAATTGGCGCGGCCCGTAGTTGTTTCCACAGCGAGTGATTACGGTGTCAAGACCAAACGTGTGATGCGCCGCTCTCACGAGTTGTTCGGCGGCGGCCTTTGAAGCCGCGTAGGGACTATTGGGTTGGAACGGCGAATCTTCCGTGAAGAAAGCGTCGTCGTTTTCTGGCAAGCTGCCCATCACTTCATCGGTGGAAACCTGGACAAACCGCGGCACCCCACGTTCGCGCGCCGCGTCGAGCAACACTTGCGTCCCCAGAACATTCGTCTTGATGAACTCGTGCGCTGAGTGAATGCTACGGTCGACGTGCGATTCAGCGGCGAAGCTCACCACTGCATCCACCGTGTCATCGAGAGCAACGACGACTGACTCGCGATCACAGATATCGCCTTGCACGAAATGATGCCGCGCTTCATCGATGCCTTCCAGGTTTTCCAGATTGCCGGCGTATGTCAGTGCGTCAAAGTTGACGACCTGACAATCCGGCAACTGTTCGAGCGCAAGCCGGACGAAAGCTGAACCGATAAAACCGGCGCCGCCGGTGACGAACAACTTCTTTACCTTCCTGGTTTCGACGATCTCGATTTCCTCCTCGGAAATGCCGATGAAAGGCCGATATTAGCACGATCTTCGATGGTCGGGTGGTCGTCACTGGGTCGCGGCCGCACGCATTTTTTGGGAAAGTCTCATGATTGCAATTTCAATCACCTAAAGGTACTTTTGACGCTCGATGAGAATTTTGGTCACTGGCGGCGCAGGATTTCTTGGCTCGCATCTTTGCGATCGGTTGATTGCCGAAGGCCACGAGGTTCTGTGTCTCGACAACTTCTTCACGGGCCGCCGAGAGAACGTGATGCACCTGCTCGATCATCCCTGCTTTGAGCTGGTGCGGCATGACGTGACTGAACCAATCCTGCTCGAAGTCGATCAAATTTATAATCTAGCGTGTCCAGCGTCACCGGTTCACTACCAGTACAACCCGGTGAAAACCGTGAAGACCAATGTTATGGGCACCATCAATATGTTGGGTCTCGCGAAGCGCGTGCGTGCGCGAATTCTACAGGCATCGACTTCGGAAGTTTACGGCGATCCGGAACTGCATCCGCAGCCGGAAACGTATTGGGGTAACGTGAATCCGATCGGCGTGCGTAGTTGTTACGACGAAGGTAAGCGGCTGGCAGAAACGTTGATGATGGATTATCAGCGACAGAACAATGTGGACACCCGCATCATCCGCATCTTCAACACGTACGGTCCACGCATGCTCGAAAATGACGGTCGCGTGGTTTCGAACTTTATTGTACAAGCTTTGCGCGGTGAAGAACTCACCATCTATGGCGATGGGAGGCAGACGCGCTCATTTTGTTACGTCGACGATCTAATTGAGGGCATGATACGACTGATGAACGTCGTCAATGGCGCGACTGTGCACGAGCCCGTCAATGTAGGCAACGATCACGAATTCACCATGCGCGAACTGGCAACTGAAGTGGGACTGGCCGCCGGCGTCGATCCAAAAATTCGTTTTTGTGAACTGCCGGCTGACGATCCACGTCAGCGCCGTCCCGATCTCACGCGCGCAAAGCAATTGCTCGGTTGGGCGCCATCAATCCCATTCACGGATGGTATCCGTCGGACGGTCGAGTATTTCGCAAAGCGCTTCGAAACACAGAACCCGCCGCTGGCGCAAATCGCGCACAACGAATAATCGAGAACTCCGAAGGAGCACCGTTCACCTAATGGCAGAGACGCTCGGCACGCTCGCCGACAAACTAACCACCGTGAAGCTGAAACTCTGGCACACGGATGATGCCGAGCGCATTGCCATTCTCAAAGCGCAAGAAAAGCAACTGGAAACTGAGATTAACGAATTCGTTGGTGCGGCCCTCTCCGGGCAAATTCCGATGGAGCGGCTGACGTTTGCGGCAAACAAAGTCTACAAAAAAGAGGGGAATACGATCGCTGACTTTTCGGGGAGCATCGGCGAGCTGTTTTCGCAGTTGGCGGAAACGAATTGCAAGCTCTGGCATGTTCAGGAGAAGGTCTACGAATTCGAACAAATCCCTGCAGGGCAAAAGGATGCAGTCATCAGGGAATTAGCTGTAGTTAATCTCGAGCGAAACCAGTGTATTGATCGACTGGATCAGGAATTCCAAAGGTCGATATCAGCAGTTCAGAAATCACCCACCTCAACCTAAAACCTCGGTCGGCCCAACCCCGCAAAAGATCTATAAGTACCCTTATTAGCAAAAAAATAAAAAGTTTAATGCGTTTCTGTAGCAAAACCATTGACAACGTCCTGCAATTGAAGTATTAAGGCGCCTGCTCTTCATAGGCTCTAAAAAAAGCTCGCCCTTAGAAATCCCCCGTCACTTAACCCGACCCAACGCGGGAGGGTCTTGCAGGTAATTTGCAACATCGAAAAAGTCTTGACGAGCTAGAAAATTGACAGTAGAGTATCCGGCCTCAGTCGCTCAGCTATTGAGTACGGCTATACCTCAATGAGGTAACGAGAAGCCCGGCATACTTCTCAGTCGGTCGACTTTTCATCTTCTAATCAAGCGTTACCACACAACCCAGGAGGCGTAAACAGATGCAAGCTTCAGCTTATCGCACAACACGCTATATGAGTCCCAAATTCTTCGCCATCCTTGTCATTCTTATTTTGGGGGCGTTTGTGGTAGCGACGCCGTTTCTTTCGGTCGACTCGAGCTCTCGTAGTCGCGTCAAGTCCAACACCAAGCCAATTTCAAAAAATGGAAAGGCACGGAGCCTTGCGTCGAGGCCGGCATCATTCACCTTGCCGTCCATGACGGGTGAAAGCGTCACGGTTTACGCTGCGGACTGCACAACCCCAAAGATTTCATTTAACCTTGGCGAAACGATCTGCGCCAAAACCGATGGCGTCGATCTGACGGTGCCGGGTAATTATTACATAAATTGGTTCCACCCCGATCACACGGAAACCAACGGCGGCACGATTACTCAGAACCCGCAATACTTTTTGTTCTCGCTTCCGCTGGGCAATACCGAAGTCGGAACTTGGAAAGTGAATATTGGACGCGTCAGTCCCGCAGAGAATTCAATCATTGGAAACCCGCCGAACTTTGTAGTCAGCGCCGGGCCGGCAATTGCCACTTTTGCACCCGACTGTACTACTCCAAAGACAAGCTTCGCCCTGGGCGACACCGTATGCGCTCGCATCAGCGGCGAACCTTTGCCGGACACCAATTCTGGCGTGCCGGTGCAACGCCGATTTAATTGGGTGAATGCGTCGGGCTTTGTGGCGAGCGCTACTGATGTGGTAAGCGATCCCCAGACCAATACTTTCGCGATTTCGAACGCCGCGAGCGCGCGTGGAGCATGGTTGGTTAATTCAACCGGAAACGAGGCAGAGGCCCATGTGAGCACCGGATTTTCGGTGAGTGATCCCGCCGCCGCCTCGACTGATATGTCTGTCGGCATGTCGAGCCCGGGGACGGTCAGTGCCGGCAGCGATCTTCTCTTTACCGTGCGGGTAAGCAACAAGGGTCCGGACACGGCCACGGGCGTGCAGCTAACTGACAATCAGCCCGCCAACACCACCTTTGTGAGTGCCACACAGACTGATGGAGAAGCAGCATTTTCGTGCACCGGAACTTCTACACTTACGTGCAGCGCTACGTCGATGCGCAAAGGCGACTCAGCATTGCTGGTGATCATTTATAACGTAAACGGCGGCACGCAAAACGGTACGCAGATAAGCAATACCGTCAATGTAACCAGCGCCACAACTGAACTGAATAGTGCCGACAATACTTACGACGATAGCTCCAGTGTGGATAGTGGGACTGCGCCTACGCCGACCTGTGTCTTGGATTGTCCGGACAACATCACGGTGACGGCCGACACGTCAGAGAATAATGTATTCGGCGCGCACGTATCGTACGAGGCCGCCCAACCTATCGGCGACTGTGGATCGATAAGCACGAGCGTGCCGTCCGGATCGTTCTTCCCCGTTGGCACGACCACGGTAAACGTGACATCACAGCTTAATGGGGGCAGTTGCAGTTTTAATGTGACGGTCACTCAAGCACCGTTGACGATTTCTTGTCCGGCGAATCAATCCGTCACTGCGGCCCAGAATGATACGACCGCGAACGTTAACGTCGGGACGCCAACTACGAATCCTACGACGGGTGTCACGGTCACCGGAATCCGAAGCGACGATGATGATGATCCAGCTACCCCGGCGAAGCCGCTGACGGATCCATATTCGATCGGCGTGACTTACATCACCTGGACTGTGAGAGAAACCTCTACAGGCCGCACGGCTGTCTGTACTCAGGTAATCACCGTCAATACGGCAGGCAGGCCGAACCTGACAATTAGTTGTCCAGCGAATCAAACGGTGACTGCTCCTTCAGGTCAATGCGAGGCAACCGTCAATCCTGGGACGCCCACAACGAATCCATCGGATAACGATGTGACCGTCCAAGGCGTGCGCAGCGACGGCGACGCTTTGAACGCGCCGTACCCGGCGGGTATCACGGCAATAACCTGGACGGCGACGGATGCCCAAACCGGACAGGTGGCATCGTGTACGCAAACGATCACGGTAAACACCGATTCGAGCGACACCACGCCACCGACATTCACCTATGTGCCGCCCAATGTGTCGGTGACAACGAATGCTTGCGGACAGATTGTCGGCGAAACCGAGTTGGGTACTGCGGAAGCGACCGACACCGGCAACAACTGCTCGCCGGGAACGGTGACAATCTTCCGCACGGGCGTGCCTCCGGGTAACTTCTTCCCGACCGGCACAACCACGTTGACGATTACCGCGCGTGATGCGGCCGGCAATACTGCGACCGCGACTCAGACGGTAACGGTAACTGAAAGCCCGGCAGTGCCTCCGACGATCACGGCTCCGCCGCCGGTTACAGTTAACACTGGAGCGGGAGCCACGAGCTGCGGCACCTTTGTATCGGATGCGGCGCTCGGCACTCCGTCGGCCAGTGATAACTGTCCGGGCGTGACCGTCATGCGAAGTGGAGTCCCCGCCGGCAACAACTTCCCGGTGGGAACCACAGTCGTCACCTACACAGCGACCGATCGGTCCGGCAATACGGCGTCAGCCACGCAAAACGTTACCGTGGTTGACAACACACCGCCGGTCGTCACGCCACCAGGACCGGTGACGCTTTACACCGGAGCCAATGCAACCTCTTGCAGCGTGACCGTCACTGATTTGAACGGCACGCTGGGGACGGGCTCTGCCACCGACAATTGTCCGGGGGTGGGTGCAGTTTCACGCAGCGGAGTGCCTGCCGGAAATGTCTTCCCGGTGGGAACAACGACGCTGACGTATTCGGCAACGGACGCTCACGGCAACACCGGCACAGCACAGCAAGTAGTGACGGTCGTCGACAACACGGCTCCGGTCATTAGTTGTCCGGCGAACATCGTGCTCGAGCCCACTTGTCCGACGGGCGCAATCGCCACGTACTCGACACCGACTGCCACAGACAATTGCGGCGTTCAGTCAGTACTGCGAACGGCAGGTGGCGCCAGCGGTTCAGTGTTCCCGATTGGCACGACCACTGTCACGTACCAGGCAACTGACATTTACGGTAATCAATCGTCTTGCAGCTTTACGGTTACGGTGAAGACACCGGCACAGGTCGTTCAGGACTTGATTAATCGAGTGCAGGCGCTGCAGCCACCATTGACGGGCCAACAGTCGCAAGGCTTAGTGAGCAAGCTGAACCAGGCGCTGGCTTCAATTAATAGCGGCAGCTACAGCTCGGCATGCGGCAAGCTGGCCGACTTCGTCACGCAGGTCCAGAACTACATCAATAACGGCACACTTACGTCGGCCCAAGGCTCGCCGTTAATCGTGTCGGCCAACAAGGTACGGAATACCATCGGGTGTACTAACAACCCGTGCACATGAGGCCCGTGAATGAGGGTACGTGCGTCTCCGTACCCTCTCTCTGTTCGACCATTTACGTTTGTGATATATGAGGGCTTCTTAATGAAAAGCCATTTCTCGTCAACCATGGGAATACTCGGCACAACAGTGACCGGAACGGATCCGCGTTCAACTGGTGGCCATCCCGAACTTCAACTAAGAAAAAAAGGAGACTCCAAATGAACAAGTTTCGGTTCACAATTAAGCTTGTAGTAATCGCGACCTTCCTGCTCGCGTTTGCTTCGTTAGCCCAGGCGCAGGCGACGCGTACCTGGGTTTCCGGCGTCGGCGACGACGTCAACCCCTGTAGCCGAACCGCGCCGTGCAAGACATTTGCAGGTGCAATTTCCAAGACCGCGGCAGGCGGCGAAATTGACGCCCTCGATCCAGGCGGTTTCGGTGCGGTGACAGCTACAAAGTCAATCACCCTCGATGGCACTTGGGGTGCGGGCTTCGGTTCGATCCTTGCCAGCGGCGTAAATGGCGTCAACGTGAACGATTCAGCCACAGCGACGCCGGGCACGATTATTGTTACGTTGCGCAAACTTTCGATTAACGGTGCGGGAACCACGCTCGGGGTTAACGGAGTCAACTTCACCTCCGGAAAAGCTGTCAATGTCGAGAGTTGCAACATCTTCAACTTCTCAACTACTGGAATCAGGGTGTCAACGGCAGGCAACAGCGAACTGACGGTAAGTAATACCCTAATCTACAACATAGGTCCGACAGGCAGTGGCAAAGGCCTGGACATCACCACGTCCAGCGGCCAGACCATTGCGATGATCGACGGTTGCACTGTCCAGAAGACTGTAACCGGCGTCTTCTTTGGAGAAAGAACGCGTGGCGGGGTGAGAAACTCCACTTTCTCTCACAATACGAATGGATTGATTTCACAAGCCCCGACGACCAACGATTCTCAGGTGAACATAGATAATTGCTTCTTCATCTATGGCACCGTTGGCATTCAGGCTGGATCTGGCAACACCACGTTGCGCGTCACGCGCTCGACGATTGCGCAGAACGGCACGGGCATTAACCTGACCGGCGGCTCGGCGTTCTCGAACGGCAACAACGCGGTCTTCGGAAATGCCGGAGGCGAGACGTTTACGGGTGCTGTTGTTCCTCTGAAGTAGTCGGCTTGGAAGAGCTCTGCTCCTCCTCGGCTATTCCCAAACGGTAACTAATCAGATGGCGGTTCCGGTTTCCTGATCGGAACCGCCATTCTTTTCGTAGCACAGCGATTCCCGGCAAACACCTAACGAGGCTGACGATTTCCGTCGACCGATGCGGCATCACTGCTTGACCACAAAAGTGCGTGTGGCTAGTCTTGGCTGTACTTCGATTATTTTCAATCACGCTGAATGGATTCAATATCGACAACCTCGAATGGTGTTTCCGAACCGGGAACGGCCGTGAAGCCCAGGTCTGCCAGCAGTTCGCCGCTAACTCTTCCGGAAAAGCCAATCGTCACGATTGAACCGCGCAACGACTGGTTCCCTTGGGACTTTCGCGATCTCTGGCATCACCGCGAATTGCTGTATTTCCTGACCTGGCGCGATTTGAAAGTGCGCTACAAGCAAACCGCGTTGGGAGTGGCCTGGGTGGTGATGCAACCGCTATTGCTTAGTCTTATCTTTACTATCTTCCTCGGCAAACTGGCTCGAGTACCATCAGACGGAACACCTTACGCTTTGTTTGTTTTCGCTGGGATGTTGCCGTGGCTGTTCGTTTCGGGAAGCGTAATTGCAAGTGGAACGAGTCTGGTCGGCAGCTCGAACCTAATTACCAAGGTTTACTTTCCCAGGATGATGATTCCCGCAGGGATAGTTTGCGGGAGGCTTTCGACTTCGTCGTGTCGTCTTTTGTTTTCGCAGGCTTAATGCTCTATTACCACGTCACCCCGACCCGAAACATCCTGATGCTTCCCGTATTAATAGTATTGATGACTGTCCTTACGCTCTCAATTGGAATGTGGACGGCTGCGGTGAATGTGAGATTTCGTGATGTCGGTGTGGCGCTTCCTGTCCTCGTACAATTGTGGATGTTCACGTCCCCAGTCGTTTATCCCTCAACTATTGTCTTCTCGCGTCCGCTCGCGGCTGTATGGCTTGGCTATACATGTGCAACGGCCTTGCTGTTGGCGACCGTTATTACAATCGTCCTATTTGTGTATTCATCGTACGAATTTCGGCGGCTCGAAGCGACTTTTGCAGACGTGATCTGAAGACTTCAATGAAACCGATTATTCGCGTCGAAAATGTAGGCAAGCGATACCGTATCGGTACCCGCGGGGCGGCCTATGGCACGCTGCGAGACTTGATCGCGGGCACCGTCCAGTCTTCGCTTCGCGGCCAACGTAACGGCAATCGATCCAAGACGAACACCTTCTGGGCGTTGCAGGAAATCGATTTCGAAGTTGAACCAGGCGAAATCGTCGGAGTCATCGGACGTAACGGAGCCGGTAAGTCTACTTTGTTGAAGCTTCTCTCGCGGGTGAGCCAGCCTACGGTGGGCCGAATTGAGCTGTACGGCAGACTTGGCAGCCTGCTCGAGGTTGGAACCGGGTTTCATCCCGAACTTACGGGTCGTGAGAACATCTACCTTAATGGTGCGATTCTGGGAATGAAACGGGCCGAGATAAAGCGAAAGTTCGACGAGATTGTTGCCTTCGCTGAGGTCGAAAGATTTATCGAAACGCCCGTCAAACATTATTCAAGCGGAATGTATCTTCGACTGGCATTCGCGGTCGCTTCACAACTCGAACCTGAGATTCTCCTCATCGATGAAGTTTTGGCAGTCGGCGACGCTACTTTTCAAAAAAAATGCCTTGGCAAAATAGGTGAGGTTGCACGCGCAGGCCGCACTGTGATCTTCGTTTCTCATAACATGACCGCGGTTAATCAGCTATGTTCGCGAACGATTATGCTGGCGGGTGGACGGATCACGGCAATCGGCAGTACTAAACAAGTCGTCGCTGATTATATGAGCACGGCGAGCGGAGGCGCCGAAGCTCTATGGGATGATCCGTTGCGCGCTCCGGGCAATGATCGCCTACGACTTCGGGCAGTGCGAGTCATTTCGAAAAATGTGTCAACTGAGCTGGTAGATATCGATCAGGCAGTGACGATTGAGGTCGAGTTTTGGAACCTTATGTCCGGCGCGCGTCACATTTGTGCGAACATTTATTTGATGGATGCCCTGGGCAACGCGGTGCTCAGCACTGGGAACACTGACATGGCTAATCTGGCCGATGACGATTGGTATGAAGAGCCGCATCCGGCGGGACTATATCGAGCCACGTGCACACTGCCGCCGAACTTTCTGAACGACGGACGCTATTATGTTACGGCCTACCTTTTAAGCCTGGGCCCGCTGACGGTTGAAGCCGAGGCGCCGCAAGCGATTTCGTTCGAAGTTTTCGACACAGGTGTAATGCGCCAGCCGGGAGGCGGTACGGGCAAGTGGGCCGGCGCAGTGCGACCTCGACTTCCATGGCGCACTGTCATGGTGGAGCCGCGCGGAGTTTCAGCCGAACAGAATCTCTCAGTGCCCGTTGCGTCTTGAGGCCTGGATTCACACGTACCTATGACAACTACACTTTCAGCGCGAATGCGCAACTCTCTCCACTACCGGACTGGTTTGTGGTTGCCACGCAGCTATCCCAAGACCGCCGCGGAACTCCAGAAGAGCGATCTTTACAACCAGTGGTGGTACTACTCGGTCGAGTTACTGCCGGGCGTCGTCACCCGCGGGTGCTATCCTCCGGATCTGCCCATGCTGCCTCGGATCATGCTCAGAGAGTGCCATTTGGAAGGGGCCGATTGCCTGGACCTCGGCAGCATGGAAGGCATGATTCCCGTACTAATGTCGAGAGGCGGCGCGCGCAGTGTGCTTGCCACGGACGCCGTTGCGCATTGTGTGGAGAAAATGGAAGCGGTGAAGCACTATCACGGTGTTTCTTTCAAGTATCGTTCGATCGGTCTGATGTATGAGCTGCACAATAAATTGGAAGGAGCCTTTGACGTAATTAACTGCTCGGGCTTGCTATACCATGTGATGTCGCCACTGACAGTGTTGTTCGGCATGCGTCCGCTTCTGAAGCGCGGTGGGCTAGCCATAGTTTCGACGAACGTCACAGTTGAAGACGGTATGAGCATGCAGTTCAACAACGCGGGCCGAATGCAGGCCGAGCAAAACACTTTCTGGTATCCGACTGCACGACTGTTGGATTATTGGTTACGCTACCTGAAGTTGGCGCCACTGAAGGCGCTCTTCGTCCCTCATGAGGCTGTTCGGATCGATGGTTATCGGTGCGTGTTCGACAAGCCGTCGGGCTATGTTTCAGTGCTCTGTCGTGCCGTCGACAAACAATTGCCGGAGAAAGGTGATGAGTGGATGACGGGCTCAGCGACGTCTTCATGGGAATACAGTGGTCTGTCTGATTGGGAACGCGCCGCGACCAATCCTGAAGCCGTTTCTGGAGGGCCTGTTCCGGACGCGCGCTTCGTTCGAGACTCGGGCTTGTGCATAGATTTGCACCGCGCGATTGTTGAAGGCCAGCCCCTCGTGCAGGACGCGAACGAGGAAGACACGCACCTGTTGAGGCTCGGCGACGTGAATTAAAAGTGGACAGAGGAAATGAGAAATCGCGTACTTTCCATCCTAAAGACAATAGTGACTAACCAAAAAACCTGATTGCATTCAGCGACTGGGGCAGAAGGTTTTTGAATAATGCCGCAGTCTCAGTCAGTGGAAGCAACCGGTCGGTCGAACCGTCGTACTTCATAAATCAGCGAACATGAACGACTCAAAGAAAATCGTTATCGTAGGTGATGGTGAAACGGCTGAACTCGCGTTTGAGTATTTCACCTATGACTCGCCGCATGAAGTCATTGCCTTTGCGGTTGAACGCGAATACGCGAAGAAGGAGGCCTTGTTCGGACTGCCTGTCGTGGCGTTTGAGGAGGTCGAACGGCATTACTCTCCCGAGGAACATGCAGCGTTCGTCGCCATCTCGTACACACAATTGAATCGCGTGCGTGCGCGCCTCTATCAGGAGGCGAAGCGCAAAGGCTATAGATGCGTTTCATATATCAGCTCGCGTGCCTTTGTGTGGCGCAACGTCGAAATTGGCGAGAACTGCTTCATTCTTGAGAACAACGTGCTCCAGTACGCCGTGCGCGTGGGTAATAACGTGGTGTTGTGGAGCGGGAATCACGTCGGCCATCAAACTGTTATCCACGATAACGTGTTCGTATCGTCACACGTAGTGATCTCCGGTTACTGTGACATTGGTGAGAATTGCTTTCTGGGTGTAAACAGTTGCCTGGCGAATAACGTCAACATCGGCAAAGACTGCTTGATTGGCATGGGCGCTCTCGTCAACAAAGACACCGAAGAACGCAAGGTATATGTTGGCAGTCCGGCGAAGCCACGATCCGACAGTTTTGCTGCGTTCGGTGTCAAAGAGGAGGAATCGTGAAGTGGACGAAAATGGGGCGTATCTATGTGCCCGACGGCAGTAGCTGGTGGGCTCGGACACACGCCTTTCCTCCAACGCCTTATTTCATCAGTGACGACGTGCTGCGCATCTATGTCGGTTGCTGCACTGAAGAGATGGTTGGCCGCGCGGGATATGTCGATGTCTCGGCCGCCGACCCGCAAAAGGTCCTTCGCGTCGCGCGCGAACCGGTACTGGACATTGGTACTCCCGGATCTTTCGATGAAAACGGATTGTTGCCTACTTCGGTTCTGGACGTCGACGGCAAACTCTATATGTATTACGTCGGATATCAACTGGGGATGAAAGTCAGATATTTTCAGTTTGAAGGACTGGCAATCAGCGAAGATGGTGGCGAAACATTCGTCCGTCGGTGGCGAGTTCCGGTGATCGATCGCAGTGACGCCGAACTGCTCAACCGCACCTCGGCGTTTATCCGAAGGAGCGGTGACATTTTTGAAATGTGGTACGTCGGTGGCAGTGAATGGACGGTGGTCGATGGCAAGTCGGTTCCTGTTTATAACATCCGATACATCACTTCGCTCGATGGAGTTCACTGGGGGCCAGAAGGGCGGGTCTGTGTGGACTTCAAGGATGAGGATGAACATGCGCTCGGCCGTCCGTACGTGATCGAAGACGGCGGCCTGCACAGAATGTTCTACGCGAGTCGCACTCGCTCGAAGGGCTATCGTCTCGGTTATGCTGAATCGCAGGACGGCATCGATTGGACCAGGAAAGACGAAGAAGTTGGTATCGATGTTTCCGCGTCAGGCTGGGATTCCGAAATGATCTCATACCCGAGCGTGGTCAAATACAAGGATAAAATTTACCTGTTCTATAATGGCAATAATTTTGGCGAGACTGGTTTTGGTTACGCAGTGCTTGAACATTGGTAGATTATCGGCAGAGCCGAAGATTACGAGCGTCAGGTTGTCGCTGATCTGAGTTTGCAACCGCACATGGAAGACATCAGAACCCACGCCGTCCGAGAGTTTCAAAACAACCAGGACGAGGACGATTTCTGCGTCGAAGAAATTCGCCGCGTGGGCTATACCGTTGTCGATAGCGGACTTTCAGCTAACGAACTGCAGTTAATTCGCGACAAGATCGATGTCATTTACGATCGGCAAGTACGAGAAATTGGCGATCTCGAACGACTCGGCCGCATCAATGACACCGACGTCGCGAGATGCTTGATCGGATACGACGATTACTTCGTTAAACTTGCGGCGCACCCTCGAATCATTTCCATCGGCCGAAAATTGATGGGCGAGCACTTCATTCTGATGTCGCAGAACGGCATCATTAACCGTCCCGCCGGAGGTCAGTACCAGGTCACCTGGCATCGAGATTTAAACTATCAGCATTTCGTCAGTTCGCGGCCGCTGGCATTTAGTGCATTGTACGCCATCGATGAGTTCTCTTCGGAAACAGGCGGCACCTACGTCGTGCCGGGCTCCCATCAACTGGAAGTCTTTCCTTCGCCGGAGTACGTGCGCAAACATTTCAAAATAATGGACGCAAAGCCAGGTGCGATTCTGATCTTCGATGCGATGATTTATCACCGAACCGGGGTTAACACTGCGCCCATTACCAGACGAGCAGTTAATCACATTTATACGCTTCCCCTGATTAAGCAACAGATTAGTTTCCCGCGAATGCTCAATGGGAAATTCCGCGACGATCCATTTCTGGGACGGTTCCTGGGTTACGAATCCGAGACTGGAGAAAACGTAAAGGAATGGCGCGAAAACAAACTGGCTCTGGCTGATATGGGCTTGCTTACTTCCGGCCCGCCGCGAGCGTGACGTATTCTCGTTTTCACGTGCTTATGACATCGAGCGCGAAAAGCTCAAAGGTTTCGAGCGAACACTCTGCTATCACGCGGGAGTTCAATGCGCTCGTTTCGGAGAATCCGGCAGACGCTGAGCGACGAGTTGCGGAGATTCTTCATTTCGACAAAAACATTTCCATCGTTCTCTACGGCGCGGGAAGTCTGGGGCGAAGCGTGCTAAAGCGTTTGCGCAAAACCGGGATTGAGCCCGCGGCATTCGTGGACGACACCGCCGAAAAGCAACACCAAGAAATCGACGGACTTATCGTCCTAACACCGAGCGAGGCCGCTCTCAGATTCGCAAACGTTCTGTTTGTAGTGACCATTCTTAATCCTGCGCTTAACTTTCTTGAAGCAAAGAAACGTTTGCAACTGCAGACAAATGCTCCAGTGGTATCGTTCCTGACGATGGCGTGGAAATGCGCGAACGAGTTTCTGCCTTATCTGCAGTTTGAGCTTCCCCAATCTCTGTTGACGAAAGTGCCGGAAATCCGTCGCGGCTTTCATCTCTGGTCGGACGATGAATCACGGCGTCAGTTTGTCGGCCATCTTCGCTTTCGCTTGTTCCTTAATTACGAATCTCTGCCGCGGAATTCGGGTGACGATTATTTTCCGCCGGAACTCGTGCCGCGGCTACCAGGCAACACAGTGTTCATCGATTGTGGGGCTTACGATGGCGACACGTTGCGTCATTTTCTACAGCACCAGCAGGAAAAATTTCAAAGCATCTACGCCTTCGAACCTGATGTGCGAAATTACGAGCGGTTGAGGTCGTTTGTCGGATCGCTGGGGCCGGCCGGAGAGCGTGTTCATACTTTCAATGCAGGCGTCGGCGCACGTCGCGAACGACTGCGTTTTGATGCGGCCGGCAACATGGGCTCGTCCTTTAGTTCGGCCGGGGCATCGGAAGTCGAAGTTCTGCCGCTCGACGAAGTCGTCGCGGTTGACGGAGCGCCGGTGTTTCTGAAATTTGACGTCGAAGGCGCTGAGTGGGAAGCCCTCGAAGGCTGTCAGCGGCTGTTGAAACAGTCGCGCCCGCTGATTGCAATCAGCATCTATCATCGTCCTGACGACCTTTGGGCGCTGCCTTTGCATCTGGACTCCCTGGACTTAGGATATCGATTCTTTTTGCGGACACAGGGCGAGGACGGAATGGACGTTATCTGCTACGCAATTCCTGAGCACTAACTCGTGGAGGGGCTTTTTACTGAATTCAAGACCATCACTCTCGCTAGATGACGAACATTAGAATCGAAAGTTACAGCGAGGCGCATAAGCGGGCATGGGACAGTTTTGTGGACGCCGCGAAGAACGGGGTCTTTCTCTTCAAACGTGATTACATGAATTATCACGCAGAGAGATTTCCGGACGCATCGCTCATGTTTTTTTTTGATGATTCCGATGAACTCATCGCAGTTTTGCCGGCGACTTCCAGTGACGGCGAAGTACTGTCAAGCCATGCCGGTCTAACGTTTGGCGGTATCGTTTCGGGCAACGCTATGAAAATCGCCTCGATGCTCAATGTGTTCGACGTCATGGTAACGCATGCGCGGCAGGCCGGCTTCAAGCGGCTCATTTATAAGGCTGTACCGCACATTTACCACCGGGCACCCGCTGAAGAGGACCTCTACGCGCTGTTCCGTCACGACGCTCGTCTGGTGCGGCGCGATGTTTCAGCGACCATCGACATGCGCGAGCGATTGCCGTTCGGTAAGGGGCGCAAATGGGCATTGAAGCAGGCGAAAAAGGCGGGACTTGAAGTTGGCCGGAGTTTTGACTTCGCCACGTTCATGTCGATTGAAGAGCAGTTGCTCGACGACAAATATGGCGCGCGGCCGGTCCATTCCGTCGGCGAGATAGAATTACTCGCAAGTCGATTCCCGGACAATATCAAGCTGTTTGCCGCGCGTTGTGGTGAAGCGATGCTGGCAGGCGTAGTGATTTATGAAAATGCCGAAGTTGCGCACGCCCAGTACATCGGCACCAGCGAGGAAGGGCGTCGCAGTTGTGCCCTGGATTTGATTATGGACCATCTGATTAACGATTATTACGCGCTGAAACGCTATTTCGATTTTGGCATTTCAACGGAAAACGGTGGGCGTCATTTGAACATCGGTTTGGCGGAGAATAAACAAAGCTACGGTGCGCGCGCCGTCGTGTATGACTTTTACGAGCTTGACCTCAGTACCTGAGCGATGAGCATGCAAGCCTGCCAAATCATAGAACTGCCCAAGATTCACGATCCGCGCGGCAATCTCACATTCATCGAGAGTGGGCGCCACCTGCCGTTCGAATTCAAGCGCGCCTTTTATCTATACGACGTGCCGGGAGGCGAATCGCGCGCGGGTCACGCGTTGAAGAGTTGCCATCAATTCATAATTGCGACCTCGGGCAGCTTCGATGTGATTGTGGACAACGGTTTGGAAAAGAATCGTTACACGCTGAACAGATCGTATTACGGGCTTTACGTGCCCCCGCTGTTCTGGCGAGAAATTGAAAACTTTTCCTCGAATTCTGTTTGTCTCGTATTCGCGTCAGAGTTCTATGATCCTGCTGACTACTATTACCGGTACGAAGAGTTCCTGGCGACAATCAGACAAGATTCTCGGTCGTAAACCCATACCTGTTCGCTAAGGTTGATTGTGCAAGAGGCGATTACCGAAACCGCGCCAAGTGTCGCCCTGGCGGAAGACTCCGGTCCGATGGTCAACGTGCGGACCAAACGATTCTATCGGCCGGAATTGGACATCCTCAGGTTTTTTGCCTTCCTTCAGGTTTTTTATTGTCACGCCCTTCCAGCCGACGCGCAGGCATATAAGCGTCTTGGTCCACAAATGGCAGAGTGGTTGAGTTCCATTGTACAGTCCGGAGGACTAGGCGTTGATTTATTCTTCACGCTAAGCGCTTATCTCATCACTGAGCTGCTCATTCGCGAGCACGAACGGTTTGGCCGAATCAATGTGCGTGATTTTTATATCCGGAGAGCACTTCGCATTTACCCTCTGTATTACGGGTTCCTCGCGATCATTATGGTTTTGGGTGCAATCGGTATTGGGGGTCATCTCGATCTCAGGTACTGGTTATTGTTCGTCTTGCCATTGGGAAACTGGGCATGCGTATTGTGGGGATTTCCCCCTTCGGTCGCCGCGCATTTGTGGAGTGTCTCAATAGAAGAGCAGTTCTATTTTATTTATCCGCTTGTGATGCGGTTTTTGGGGGTCGGCCGAATCGTCAAGGTGGCAATATCAATGCTCGTCGTGACAAACCTGATACGGGTGCTCGAGGTTGCGGCCGGCGCGACACATCCGGCTGTCTGGTGCAACACGCTCGCCCGGCTTGATCCGATAATTTGTGGCATGCTGGCCGCATTTTGGCTAAGGGGTGGGGCGCTCCATCTGTCCAATCCCCGAAGGATTACTATGGCAGCGGTTGGCGTTTTCTTGCTCTTCGTCACCGCCCGTTACACGCGAGCTGAAGGACCTTCGAGTCTTGCGTTCTATCCGATCGTCGCCGCGGCAACAACAATAATTCTGCTCGCCTCATTGATGAATCGTGATGTTCCGAAAAACTGGTTTATGAATCTTCTCGTCTATCTCGGCCGCATTTCGTACGGTCTATACGTTTGGCACCTCCTGGCCCTTGATTTGGCCGGCCGATGGCAAATTGGATCACGTTACATCGTTAGCCTTGCGACCAAAGTCATCC
>Ga0207709_10001066_pt1 | contig 20206 bp, 19 predicted proteins | sample KBSM34metaG_FD_184397 | JGI IMG/M metagenome (GOLD analysis project Ga0207709, IMG submission 184397) | Miscanthus rhizosphere microbial communities from Kellogg Biological Station, Michigan, USA - KBS M3-4 metaG (SPAdes) (version 2) | ecosystem: Host-associated > Plants > Roots > Rhizosphere >...
GAAAGCAATGAGGCCGGTCTCCGCGACGGCGGCGCCGGTCGCCAGCGCCAGCACTGCCACCAGCGCGGCGCGCATGGCGCCCAGCGGCAGGCCCAGGCTGCGCGCCGTGGCCTCGCCCAGCGCCAGGCCGTCGAGCACCGGCGCGAGCGCCCAGGCCAGCAGCAGGCAGGCCGCGCCGACCGCCGCCATCACGCCGCAGGCGGCCCAGCCGACCAGCCCGGTGCTGCCGAGGACGAAGCCCTGCAGCGCCTGCAGGATGTCGGCCGAGGCGATGGTGATCAGATCTTTGGCGGCGCCCAGCACCACGCCGACGATCACGCCTGCCAGCAACAGCCGCAAGGTCTGCTGCACGCCGCGCGCCAGCGTGAGCGTGAGCAGCACCGCGGCCACCGCGCCGACAAAGGCCGCGCCCGTGAGCCCCAGCCGCATCACCCATTGCGTGCTGGTGACGGAGCCGCCGAACAGCATCAGCGCCAGCGCCACAGCGAGCGACGCGCCCGACGCGCTGCCCAGCAGGTACGGATCGGCCAGCGGGTTGCGAAAGAGGCCCTGCGCCACCGCGCCCGCAAGCCCGAGCAGCGCGCCCGCCAGCCACGCGCCGAGGGTGCGCGGCAGGCGGATGTCCCACACGATCTGCAGCGCCACCGGGTCGTGTCGCGCGGACAGCAGGCTCTGGAAACCGGTGCTGCCGATGCCCAGGCCGAAGAGCAGCAGCGCCGCGCCCAGCACCAGCAGGCCGGCACCGAGCAGCAGCACGCGACGCAGGTGCGCGGAATGCATGCCGCTCACCGCCCCTTGTCCGACAGGCACTGCGCCATCAGGCGCGCGGCCTCGTCCATGCGCGGGCCGGGGCGCACGACCACGTCGGTCTGCTCGGCGTCGAAGCGGCACACGCGCCCTTCGCGCACCGCGCGGATGCCGCCCCAGCCGGGTCGCTGCTCCAGCCCCATGGCGCTGCGCACGCTGACCATGATGAGGTCGGGGTTCGCGCGCACCACGAACTCGGGGTTGAGCTTGGGAAAGGGGCCGAGCGACGCCGGCACGATGTTCTTCACGCCCAGCCGCGCGAGCGTCTCGCCGATGAAGGACGAATCGCCTGCCGCATAAGGGCCGGTGTTGACCTCGAAGTACACGCGCAGGCCCTTGGCGCTGGCGGGCAGCGACTGCGCCGCGGCCGACACGGCCGCATCGATGGCGCGCCACACGGCGGGCGCCTCGTGCGTGCCGAGCACCTGGTCGAGCGCGCCCAGCACGCGGCGCACGTCGGCATGGCTCTTGGGTTCGAGCACGATCACCTTCAGGCCCAGTGCCTCGAGCCGCTGCGTGACACGCGACGACTTGGCGAGCAGCACCACGTCGGGCTTGAGCGCGACGACGGCTTCGACATTCGGATCGATCCCGCCGCCGAGCTGCGGCAGCGCGCGCACCTGCGCGGGCGAGTTGGAATAGCGGTCGACGCCGATCAGGCGGTCGCAGGCGCCGAGCGCACAGACGCCTTCGGTCAGCGACGGCAGCAGCGAGACGATGCGCTGCGGCGGCTGCGCCAGGTGCACGGTGACGCCGCGCTCGTCGACCACATCGACGGCCTGCGCCGCCTGCGCGCCCACCACCAGGGCGAGCCCGAGCAGCGACACGCGCAACCAGGTCTTCATGCGATCGAAGCTCATGCGCCGGGCGCCTTCAGCGTCAGCGGCAGGCCGGCGACCATCAGCGTCGCGCGGTGGCAGGCGGCCGCCACGTCCTGGTTCAGCCGGCCGAGCACGTCGACGAAGGCGCGGGTCTCGCGGCCCAGCGGGATCACGCCCAGGCCGATCTCGTTGCCGACCAGCACCACCGGCCCGCGCGCCTCGCGCAGCGCGATGAGCAGCAGCGTGGCGTGCGCCGAGGGCGTGCGCGTGACCACGGCGGCGCCTTCGGTGCGCAGCGGCATCAGCAGGTTGGTGAGCCACAGCGTGAGGCAGTCGACCACCACGAGCGTGTCGGGCGCGCTCTGCGTGACGATGGCACGCCCCAGCTCGATCGGCTCCTCGAGGGTCTGCAGACCGGGCACGCGCTCGGCGCGGTCGGCCTGGTGGCGCGCGATGCGCTCGCGCATCTCGTCGTCGTGGGCCTGCGCGGTGGCGATCAGCACCGCGCGGCGCGATGCGGGCCCGGAAGCCAGCCAGTCGGCCGCGCGCTGTTCGGCGCGGCGCGACTTGCCGCTTTTCTGGCCGCCGAGGATGAATTCGTGCTCAGTGAGGGGCATCGGGGGGCGCCTGTGCGGCGTGGCTGTCGAGTTCGAGGGGCATGGCGCTGAAGAGCCGCGCGGTCGCTTCCGGGCTGGACGCGAACCACGCATGGAAGTAGCTCGCGCGCACGGGGCCGTGCACGTACAGCGCCTCACCGCCGCGCGTGCCGACGGTGCGCGCGGCGGGCGCGAGCGGCGTCTCGCAGCGCGAGTAGTGGAAGGTGTGGCCGCGCAAGGCATGCGCACCCAGGTCGAGCTGCTGCGGGCCGAGGCCGGCCAGCCGCTTCTGCATGACCGCCCGCCCCGGCAACACGCCCCAGAGGCGGTGCACGTCGGTCGGCTCGGCGTCGTCGCGCGTGGCGAGTTCGTCGAACAGCGCCATCATGCCGCCGCATTCGGCCCAGATCGGCTTGCCGGCCGTGACGTGGTTGGCGAGCGAGAGCCGCAGCCGGTCGCTGGCCGACAGCACGGCCGCATGCAGCTCCGGGTAGCCGCCGGGCAGCCAGGCCGCGTCGCAGGGCGGCAGCGGTTCGTCGGCCAGCGGCGAGAAAAACGCGAGCCGCGCGCCGAGGGCTTCGAGCACCCCGAGGTTGGCCGGGTAGATGAAAGAGAACGCCGTGTCGCGCGCGATGGCGATGGTGCGTCCGGCCAGCAGCGGCGCGACGGGCGCCGTCGGCGCGGGCTCGAAGCGCACCTGCGGCAGCTGTCCGGGCGTGCGCTGCCCCAGCGGCGTGGCGGCGAGCACGTCGGCCGCGGCATCGAGCCGCACCATCGCGTCGCCGAGTTCGGCGGCGCCGACCAGCCCCAGGTGGCGTTCGGGCAGCGCGAAATCGGCGCTGCGCGGCAAGGCACCGAGCCAGTCGCCGGGCTCGCGCAATGCGTCCTTCAGCATGTCGGCGTGGCGATCGCCGGCCACGCGGTTGGCCAGCACGCCGGCCCAGGGCAGGCCCGGACGGAAGTTCTGCAGGCCGTAGGCCAGCGCGCCGAAGGTGCCGGTCATGGCCTGGGCGTCGATCACGGCCAGCACCGGCAGGCCCAGGCGCTCGGCCAGCTCGGCCGCGCTGGGCGTGCCGTCGAACAGGCCCATCACGCCCTCGACGATCACCAGGTCGGCCTCGCTCGCGGCGGCATGCAGGCGCGCGCGGCAGTCGGCCTCGCCGGTCATCCACAGGTCGAGCGAGTGCACCGGCGCGCCGGTGGCCAGCGCGAGCCAGTGCGGATCGAGAAAGTCGGGCCCGCACTTGAAGGCCCGCACGCGACGGCCCTGGCGCACGTGCAGCCGCGCCAGCGCAGCGGCGACCGTGGTCTTGCCCTGCCCCGAGGCCGGCGCGGCCACGAGCACCGCGGCGCAGGTGACGGCTGCGCCGGGCGAGGAGCGACGGGTGTTTACTGCGGAGTCCACTTGAGTCCGACGTACGCGGTGCGGCCCCCGGTGGCGTAGAGCCGTGCGAACTGGTAGTCCTTGTCGCCCACATTGTCCACGCGCGCCACCAGGTTCAGGTCGCGCGTGATCTGCTTGCTGGCCGACAGGTTGAGCAGCGTGTAGCCGCCGAGCTTGACGGTGTTGGCCGCGTCGTCGTAGCGCTTGCCCGAGCTCTGGATCTCGGCGCCCAGCGTCCAGCCGGCGATGCGCCAGTCGGCGCCCAGCGTGCCGTGGGCCCGTGCGCGGCGTGCCAGCAGGTGGTCGGTGGCGAGGTCGCGCGGGTCCTGGTAGTCGAGCGAGGCGCGCAGCGTGACGTCGCCGATGCGGTGGCCGCCTGTGAGCGTCACGCCCTGGTAGCGTGCGCGCGCCGTGCTGGCGTAGCAGCCGAACGACGACTGGCAGCCCTTGGCGCTGCCGTCGAACACGATCAGGTTCTGCACGCGGTTGCGGTACAGCACGATGCCGGCCTGCGTGGCGCCGGCCGTGTACTGCAGGCCCAGCTCGACGTTGCGGCTCGATTCGGGCTGCAGGCTCGCCAGGCCGTACTCGCTGAAGCGCTGGTACAGCGTGGGCGCGCGGAACGCGGTACCGGCCGACACGGTGGCACGCAGGCTCGGCGTGATCGCGTAGCCGTAGGCGGCGCTGCCGGTGGTCTTGCCGCCGAACTCGCTGTCGTCGTCATGGCGCACGTGCAGCTGCAGCGAATGCGGGCCCTTCACGTAGCCGTAGCCCAGCGCGGCGGCGTTCTGCGAGCGGTCGCGCGAGAACAGCTTGGCCGAGGTGGTGGGCGCGTTTTCGAGCGCGTCTTCGCGGCGCTCGAGCGTGGCGGTCACCAGGTGCGCACCGAAGCGGAATTCGTTCTGGAACAGGTAGCCGCGCAGGCGGGTTTCGGTGCGATAGAACGAGGGCTGGGTCTTGTAGACGGTCTGCGAATCGGTCACCTGCAGGCGGGTGCTGTAGATGTCATTCCACTTGGCCGACCAGGTCAGGCCGGCGGTGCGCAGTTCGTTGGTCGACACGTCGTTGCGGAAGGTGATCGGCGGCTTGGTGCGAAAGCTCACCGACGGGTCGTAGGCCGCTTCGGTGTTGCTGGTGAGCAAGGTGGCGTCGATGCGCTGGTCGGGCGTGATCTGGAAACCCAGCTTCAGGTTGCCCGATGTGCTGCGGTAGCCGTCGCGGTCGGGGTTGGTGAAGCCGTCTTTCGAGGGCGTGCGCTTGGCGATCGGCTGGATGTTGAAGCCCTTGCTTTCTTCGTGCGCCACGCCGAACGAGTAGTCGAGCAGGCCCGACTTGCCGCTCACGCCGCCTTCGATCCGGCGCAGGCCGTGGCTGCCGAAACCGATGCCGGCGTAGGGCGACACGCCCTCCTCGCCGCGCTTGGTGAAGAGCTGGATCACGCCGCCCACGGCGTCCGAGCCGTACACGGCGGCGGCCGGGCCGCGCAGCACTTCGATGCGGTCGATCTGCGCGAGCGGAATGCCTTCCCAGCCGGCACCGCCGGTCGATTGCGAATCAATGCGCACGCCATCGAGGTACACCGCGGTGAAGCGCGATTCGGCGCCGCGGATGAACACGCTGGTGGCGTTGCCCACGCCGCCGCTGCGCGAGATTTCCATGCCGGGCAGGCGCGCCAGCACATCGGCCACGCCGGTGGCGCCGCTGCGCTCGATGGTCTTGCGGTCGATGACGGAGACATCGCCCACCAGGTCCGACAGCGCCTGCGGCGTGCGGTTGGCGGTGACGACGGTCTCGTCGAGCGTGGCAGATGCTGCTGCTGCGGCTTGCGCCTGCGCGGCCAGCGGCACCAGGGCCAGGCCGCCGAAGGCCGAGGCCAGGGCGAGCGTCAGCGGCAGGCACGCGGGACGGTTGCGGCGCACGCTGGCGCGGCCGCTGGAGAGGGAAACACAGGAAATCATGGGGTGAACCGAACGAACTTCTATGCCCTGGCCGGCTTCCCCGCCGGCGCCATGGGCGTCATGGCTGCCGATGCGGCAGCCGCCTTGTTGGCCGGTATCCGGGCTGGCAGATCGACCCTTTGCCGCCTTCCCAGGCACCTGTTTCAGGGCGCCCAGTGGCTGGATGGAAAGGGGTGACGCGTTGCGGCGTCGTCTGCTTGACCGTTGCGGGGGCAGCGCAGGCGGCTTCGGCCCCGGGGGGCGTCCACTCCTGCTTCCCGTTGAACTGCGCCGTGCGAACCACGCCGCGAGCACCAACGGGCGAGATTTTAGGCCCACGGGGCGCCCACGGGGCGCGCACACCACACCGTGTTTGATCACGGGCGGCGCAGGCCCCAGAATCTCGGCCACGTCCGGTGCGCGCCCCGCGCGGTGCGCCGGATGTTCCGAATTCCCGGGAAACTACAATCGCCAACCATGCCCGCCTCCAGCCCCATCGACCAGATCGCCGAGCGTGTCGAACGCCTGCTTGTGCGTCATGAAGAGGTGCAGCGCACCAATGTGCTGCTGCAGGAACAGGTCGATGCGCTCACGCGTGAACGCGACGGCCTGAAGTCGCGGCTCGCCGCGGCCCGCACCCGCCTCGATGCCCTGCTCGAACGGCTGCCGGCCGAACCCCCTTCCGAAGATTCCCATCACGCATGAAGCAGATTGAAGTACAGATCATGGGCCAGAGCTACTTGCTCGGCTGTCCCGACGGCGGCGAAGCGCAACTGCGCGAGGCCGTCGACCGCGTGGACGCGGCCATGTGCAAGATCCGCGATGCGGGCAAGGTGAAGGCACGCGACCGCATCGCCGTGCTCGCCTCGCTGAACCTGGCTTTCGATCTCGCGGCCCAGCAGGCCGCTGCTGCCGCCGCACCGGCCCCCGTCGCGGCCAGCAGTACGGAAGAAACCGCCACCGACACCGACCCGAAGGCCGCCCAGCTCATTCAGAGACTCGATCAGGCCCTGGCGGGCGATGGACATTTGCTCTGAGGGCACGCGGCCCGGCACGTCCGGGGCGTAAAATCCGTTTTGTCTGCAGACGTGTCGGGCTTAATATTTCCTTGTTCCAATGCTCTCCGGAGCCGGGCTTGGTACATCGCTTGACGGGCGTGATCATCTCGCGTCAGATGAACCCGAAGTCCTGCTGCCCTCGCCCACCTGAACCCTGGTTCAGGATGCGGGTCCGGCACACCATCTGCAGACACCTTTTCCCGCCACGGCCCCCTGCTTCACCGCACGGGGCCGTTGCTTTTTCAGCCGCTCGTTCTTTCCCCATCCTCCCGTGAACCTCGCTGCCCTGCTCGACCCGCTCCTGATCGCCGAACTCGCCGCGCTCGGCCTGGGCACCGGTTTCCTCGCCGGCCTGCTGGGCATCGGCGGCGGCATGCTGATGGTGCCGTTCATCACGATCATCATGGGCCAGCGCGGCGTGCCGGCCGACCTGGCGGTGAAGATGGCGATCGCCACCTCGATGGCGACGATCATCTTCACGTCGGTGTCGAGCGTGCGTGCGCACCACAAGCGCGGCGCGGTGCGCTGGGACATCGTGCAGCGCCTGGCCCCCGGCATCGTCATCGGCAGCCTTGCGGGCAGCCTGGGCGTGTTCGCGCTGCTCAAGGGCACGGCGCTGGCCATCTTCTTTGCGCTGTTCGTGGGCTTCTCGGCCACGCAGATGTTCCTCGACAAGAAGCCCAAGCCCACGCGCCAGATGCCCGGCACCGGCGGCCAGCTCGCGGCGGGCGGCACCATCGGCTTCATCTCGGGCCTGGTGGGCGCGGGAGGCGGCTTTATCAGCGTGCCGTTCATGACCTGGTGCAACGTCGCGATCCACAACGCGGTGGCGACCAGCGCGGCGCTGGGCTTTCCCATTGCGGTGGCCAACGTGCTGGGCTACGTGCTCAGCGGCCAGTCGGTGCAGGGCCTGCCGGCCGGCGCCTTCGGCTACATCTGGCTGCCCGCGCTCGTGGTGATCGCGGCCTGCAGCGTGTTCACCGCGCCGCTGGGCGCCAGGGCCGCGCACAGCCTGCCGGTGAAGAAGCTCAAGCGCGTGTTCGCGAGCATCCTGTACCTGCTGGCCGCCTACATGCTCTGGAAGGGCCTGCGGGGCTGAGGCATATCAAACACTCGCTGGCTTTCCTGTGCCATCCTATGTGGCAGTTCTTCACAGTCGTACAAGGAAAGCCATGAAAATCCTCATCGCAGTCGACGGCAGCGCCTACACGCAAAAGGCCCTCAACTATCTGCTCGCCAACCGCGCCATGTTCGTGGACGGCCATGAGCTGGTGGTGGTCAATGTCTGCACCGGCATCTCCGGCCACGTGGCACGCCACCTGAGCAAGGAAATCGTCACCGAGTACTACGCCGAGGAAAACGCCAAGGTGCTCGACCCGGTGAAGGCCTGGTTCGCCGAGAAAGGCGTGGCCAACTTCACCGCCGACGCGCGCCACGGCCACGCGGCCGAGGAAATCCTCAAGTCGGCCACCGAATCGAAGGCCGAGCTGATCGTGCTGGGCACGCATGGCCACGGCATCCTGGGCCGCGCGCTGATGGGCTCGGTCGCGACCAAGGTCGTGGCCGAGACCGACATCTCGGTGCTGTTGGTCCAGTAGTAAGAAGACCCGGTCACCCCGGCGACGGCCGATGCGCCGTGGCCGCGGTCACTGCGGCGAGCGCTGCAGCCGCCATTCGCGCGGCGAACACCCGAAGCGCTCGCGAAACGCGCGGCTGAAATGCGCCGCGTCGTTGAACCCCCTCCCGTACGCGATCTCTCCCACGGGTCGCCCTGCCAGGCGCGGCTCCAGCAGGTCGCGGCTGCATGCGTCGAGCCGGCGCTCCCAGATGTACTGCGAGGGCGTCAGCGGCTCGCTCTTGAACACGCGGTGGATGTGGCTCACCGACATGCCCAGCTGCGCCGCCAGCGTGCCCACCGACAGCGTCGGATCGGCCAGCTGCTCGTCGATGCGCTGCTTCACGCGCGCGAGGTGGTACGCCGTGAGCTTGCTGAGCGCCGGTGCGTGCGCCGCAGGCAGCGTCTGCAGGCCGGCCACGAGGATGTTCTGCACGCCATGCGCCACCGCCAGCGCCGAGGCCGGCTGCAGCGCGTCGAAGTCCTCGCGCAGCGTGCGGATCATGCCCAGCAGCAGGTGCCCCGCGCCCTCGCGCCCTGACACCGTGGTGGCCGTGAGCGCTTCGGTGTCGCGCAGTTCGCTGCGCAGCCGCTCGCCGGGCAGCTTGAGCACGATCTGCTCGAAGGGCTGGTCGAACAGCAGCTGGTAAGGCCGCGTACTGTCGTAGAGCGCAAAGTCGCCGGCGCCGAGCACAGCGTCGCGTCCGTCCTGGCGCACCACGCCCTGCCCGCGCGCCTGGATGCTCACGAGAAAACAGTCGTCGCTCGATGCGGCGATGTGGCCCGGCGTGCGCATCACCTTCTGCGCCCGCGAGGTCACGACCGACATGCCGAGGCCGGGCAGCGCGTGCTGGCGGATGCTGCCCTCGAAGTCGCCGCCGTCGCCGGTACGCACCGCGTCGCACTCGAGCTGCACGTAGACATTGCAGATCATGTCGGTCCAGTACGCGAGCCGCTGCTCGCGCGGGACGGCATCGGTGCTGAGCAAGGGGGTCATCGGGGTCCTCGGAAGGCCTTCGCAAGGCACATGCAACGCTGGAACAAGAACGCCGCCAATCCGGGTCAAGGCGTTCCGGCGGCGCGAATTTACGCTTCATGCAACCCGCATGCCACCGCGCAAACCCGGTGCGCACAGCGGGGATTTCGTTACGTTCATTGCCCCCTGGAGAACACCCCATGCCGACCACCGTCCACCCCCAACTCCGCGTCGCCGCCGTGCAGGCCGCGCCTGTTTTCCTCGACCTCGACGCCACCATCGACAAGACCATCGACCTGATGGCGCAGGCCGCGAAACAGGGCGTGCAGCTCATCGCCTTTCCCGAGACCTGGGTGCCGGGCTACCCGTGGTGGGTCTGGCTCGACTCGCCGGCCTGGGGCATGCAGTTCGTGCAGCGCTACCACGACAACTCGCTGGTCATCGGCTCGCCCGAGTTCGAACGCCTGCAGGCGGCGGCACGCCAGCACAAGATCTGGCTCTCGCTCGGTTACAGCGAGAAAGCGGCGAGCAGCCTGTACATCGCGCAGGCGCTGATCGACGACCAGGGTCGTACCGTGCAGACGCGCCGCAAGCTCAAGCCCACGCACGTGGAACGCACCGTGTTCGGCGAAGGCGATGGCGCCGACCTGCACGTGGTCGAGACGCCGCTGGGCAACATCGGCTCGCTGTGCTGCTGGGAGCACCTGCAGCCGCTGAGCAAGTACGCGATGTATGCGCAGAACGAGCAGATCCACTGCGGCGCGTGGCCGAGCTTTTCGCTCTACCGCGGCGCGGCCTACGCGCTGGGCCATGAGGTCAACAACGCCGCGAGCCAGGTGTATGCGGTCGAGGGCGGCTGCTTCGTCATCGCGCCCTGCGCCACGGTGTCGAAGGCGATGAGCGAGCTGATGTGCACCGACGACGGCAAGCGGCAGATGCTGGGCGTCGGCGGCGGGCATGCGCGCATCTACGGCCCGGACGGTTCGCCACTGGGCACGCCGCTGGCCGAAGACGCCGAAGGCCTGGTGGTCGCCGACATCGACCTCGGCATGATCGCGCTCGCCAAGGCGGCGGCCGATCCGAGCGGTCACTATTCGCGGCCCGACGTCACGCAGCTTCTGCTGAACAAGACGCGGCGCACACCCGTGGTGGTGCAGCTCACGCCGGAGCCCGAGGGCAGCGTGCCCGAGCCGGTCGTGGCCTGAGCCGACCACGGAGCCGCACCATGGAATCGGCCATCCCCGAGCACCTGCGCTGCCCGCGCACCCGCGAGCGCCGCGTGGCAGACGACCACACCCCACCCTACCCCGGCTGGTCGGCGCGCGCGCCCGCGGCGACGACCCAGGTCGTGATGGGCTACTTCGGCGTGCAGTCGCGCGGCCCGGCGATGCAGGGTCGGGCCTGCGCCGCGCTCCTGAAGATCGCCGGCGACTTCGCCTTGCCCGACGGTCCCGGTCACCACGACCTGGCCCATTGCGTCGACGCCGACGGGTACGACAACATGATCGCGATCGCCTACTGGCGCGATGCAGCGGCGTTCGCGCGCTGGTGTGCCACGCCCGCCATCGAGGCCTGGTGGAACGCCGACGAGCGCTTGCATGAAGGCCTCGGCTACTTCCGCGAAATCGCATCCCCGCGTGCTGCGCACTTCGAGACCCTGTTCAGCACGCCCGACCGCCTCGAGGGCATCGGCGTGGTGATGGGCGGTGTGAGCGGCGAACTGCAGGAGCACGGCTACTGGGGGTCGATGCGCGATCGACTCCCGCTCGCGCAAGCCGACGCGCTCGCGCCTTCGGGCACGCGCGCGGTGATCGCCGGCACGCCTGCGCCGGGCCAGCGCGTGCGCATCGCGGGCCACACGCACCTCGCGATGATCCGTTCGGGCCAGGAATGGACCGAGACCTCCGGCCAGGAACGCCAGCGCTACCTGGAAGACATGGCCCCGGTGCTGCGCCAAGGCATGGATTTCCTGCGCGACCAGGGCCTGCTCATCGGCTGCTACAGCAACCGCTTCATGCACCACCTCGACGCACACGGTGCACCGCTGCAGAAATCCTTCGGCCTGAGCTACTGGCGCTCGCTGGCCGACATGGAACGCTGGGCCGAGTCGCACCCGACACACGTCGCGATCTTCGGCAGCTTCATGCGCTACGTGCAGGCGCTGAACTTCGAGCTGCGCCTGCGCCTGTACCACGAGGTGTCGGTGCTGAAGGCCGACGAGCAAAGCTACGAGTACATCAACTGCCACGCGCGCAGCGGGCTGATGAACGGGCTCGCACCCGCCGCCTGAAGCCCCGGAGCGCGCGGCGGGGCTCAGGCGGTGAACAGCCCCTTGTGCTCCGCCCGCAGCAACGCCTTCTGCACCTTGCCCATCGTGTTGCGCGGCAGCTCCGGCACAACGAAGCAGCGCTTGGGGATCTTGAAGTTCGCCAGCTTGGCCTTGAGCTCGGCCACGATGGCGTCGGCGTCGATCTTGGCGCCGCCCTTGGGGATCACGATGGCCACGCCCACCTCGCCGAAGTCGGGGTGCGGCACGCCGATGACGGCGCTTTCGGCCACGCCGGCCATCTCGTTGATGTAGCCCTCGATCTCGGCCGGGTAGACGTTGTAGCCGCCGCTGATGATCAAGTCTTTGCTGCGCCCGACGATGGTGATGTAGCCGCGCGCATCGATCTTGCCCACGTCGCCGGTCTTGAAGAAGCCGTCGGCGGTGAACTCTTCCTTCGTCTTCTCGGGCATGCGCCAGTAGCCGGCGAACACGTTGGGGCCCTTCACCTGGATGCCACCGATTTCGTCGACCGGCAGGTCCTTGCCCTCGTCGTCGCGCACGCGCAGCTGCACGCCGGGCAGTGCGAAGCCGACGGTGCCGCCGCGGCGCTCGCCCTTGGCGGCGTCATACGGATTGGACGTGAGCATGGCGGTCTCGCTCATGCCGTAGCGCTCGAGGATGGTGTGGCCGGTGCGCTCGCGCCATTCGTCGAAGGTCTCGATGAGCAGCGGCGCCGAGCCCGCGACGAACAGGCGCATGGTGCGCACCGCCTCGCGCGTGAGGCCCGGCTCGGCCAGCAGGCGCACGTAGAGCGTGGGCACGCCCATGAACACGGTGGCCTCGGGCAGCTTGGCGACGATGCGCCTGGGGTCGAACTTCGAGAACCACAGGATCTTGCTGCCGTTGAGCAGCGCACCGTGCAGCGCCACGAACAGGCCGTGCACGTGGAAGATGGGCAGCGCGTGGATCAGCACGTCGCCCTTTGTCCAGCCCCAGTAGTCCTTGAGCACTTCGGCGTTCGACAGCAGGTTGCGGTGCGTGAGCATCGCGCCCTTGCTACGGCCGGTGGTGCCGCTGGTGTACAGGATGGCGGCGAGGTCGTCGGGCTTCTTGAGTGCCACGGTGTGCCGATCGCTGCAGCGCGCCGCGGCGTCGAGCAGCGTGCCGGTGCGGTCGTCGTCCAGCGTGAACACATGGCGCGTGCCGGCCGCCTCGGCGATAGGGCGCACCCAGGCCGCGTTGCGGCCGGTGCACACGACCACGGCGGGCTCGGCATTGCCGATGAAGTACTCGATCTCGGCACTCTGGTAGGCCGTGTTGAGCGGCAAGAACACGTAGCCCGCGCGCAGGGTCGCGAGGTACAGCAGCATGGCTTCGACCGATTTTTCGACCTGCACGGCGACGCGCGCGCCCTTCTCGAGCTTCAGGCCGTCGAGCAGGTTGGCGATCATCGCGCTGGCGCGGTCGAGGTCGCGCCACGAATAGTGCAGGCCGTTGTCGGTCTCGACCGCGATGGCGTCGAGGTCGGCGGGAAAGGCGGCGCGCAAGGCGGCGAACAGGTTGGCGTTGGGGGAGGACTTCGTCTTCATCATCTTCGTCATCATCGAACGGCAGGCTCAGGAAGGTCGGAAATTCGGAGGGCGCTTGCCCAGGAAGGCATCGATGCCCTCGCGGTGCTCGGCGGTGTCGGCATAGTCGTACGCGGTGGCCAGCAGCTGCTGCGCCGCCTCACCGCCGCGCTTGAGCGCAGTGAAGGTGGCCTTGTGCAGGCGCGCGGCCTGCGGCGACAGCGCGGCAATGCGCGCCGCATGCGCCTGCGCGGCAGCGGGCACTTCGGCGTCGGGCAACACGTGCAGCAGAAAGCCGGCGTCGTACAGCCGCTGCGCGCCATGCACGCCGGCGGCCAGCAGCATGTCGCGCGCCAGCACGTCGCCGATCGCGCCATGCACCAGCGCGGCTTCACGCGGCGCCATCGGAAAGCCCAGCTTCGCGATGGGTGCGCCGAACTTCGCCGACGCACCGGCCAGGCGGATGTCGCAGCAGCTGGCGATCTCGACGCCGGCGCCCATGCAGGCGCCTTCGATCTGGGCCACCAGCGGCAGCGGGCAGTCGAGCATCGCCTGCAGCGCGGCCCAGACTTCTTTCTCGTGGAATTCGCGCAGGCTCGCTTCCTCGAAGCGGAACGAGGGGTACTCGGAGATGTCGCCGCCCGCGCAGAAGGCACCGCCCTCCCCGCGCACGACAACGCAGCGCAGCGCGGTGTCGCCGTGCAGGTCGTCGAACACCGCGCGCAGCGCGCGCCACATGGCGCGCGTCATCGCATTGAGACGCCCCGGGTTCGACAGCGTGACGAGCGCCACGGCGCCTTCGCGGCGCAGCGAGACCTGCCGATCGGTCATTCGAGCTTGGCGCCCGAGGCCTTCACGACGGTGGCCCATCGCTTGATCTCGGCGTTGACGAAGCGGCCGTAGGCGGCGTTCGTGACGTTCGGGATCTCGGAGCCGTTCTGGGCCCAGATGGCCTTCAGCTCGTCGGTGCCCAGCGCCTTCTTCATCGTGTCGATGATCTGCGTCTGCGCTTCGGCCGGCGTGCCCTTGGGCGCCCACAGGCCGTACCAGGTGGTGACGGTGTAGTCGGGCAGCCCGACCTCGGCGGCGCAGGGCACGTCGGGGAACGCGGGGTTGCGCTTGGCGCCGGCCACCATGAGCGCCTTGATGCGACCGCCCTTGATGTGCTGCGCCGAGGAACCCAGGCCGTCGAACATCAGGTCGACGTTGCCCGCGATCAGGTCGGACAGCGCCGGGCCCGCGCCGCGGTACGGGATGTGGGTGATGAAGGTGCCGGTCTGCAGCTTGAACAGCTCGCCCGCCAGGTGGTGCGAGGTGCCCGAGCCGGCCGAGCCGTAGTTGAGCTTGCCGGGGTTGCGCTTGGCGGTGGCAATGAGCTCCTGGATGGTCGCGGCCTGCACCCGCTTCGGGTTGACCACCACCACCTGCGGCACGTTGGCCAGCAGCATCAGGGGCACGAAGTCTTTCTCGAGGTCGTAGTCGAGCTTGGGGTAGATCGACGGTGCAATGGCGTGGTGCACGGCGCCCATGAAGAGCGAGTAGCCGTCGGCCGGCAGCTTGGCCGCGATGCTCGCGCCCACGGTGCCGCCCGCGCCGCCCCGGTTGTCGATGACCAGCGTCTGGCCTGCCGCGCGCGAGAACTGGGCCGACAGCGGACGCGCGAAGGCGTCGGTGCCTCCGCCGGCCGGGAACGGCACCACCATGGTCACGGGCTTGGTCGGCCAGCCCTGGGCACGTGCGCCACCGCACAGGGCCACGGCCCCGGCTGCTGCGGCGACGCGCAGCACATCGCGTCGTTGAAAACTCTGTTGCGTCATCTGTCTCGTCTCCTGTCGTCGTCGTTGTAGATGTTGCCGCCCTCCGGCGGTCAAGGTGCGGGCCGCAGCGCTGCCGCGGCGAAGCGAACGGACTCAGCCTTTTTTGAGGAACAGGCCTTCGATGTCTCCCGAAACCGCGATCTTGCCTTCGGCCAGCCAGGTGCGATGCCGGTCCAGGCGCTTGAGGTCGTACAGGTAGTTGACCATCAGGCCGTACGACTGCTTGAGCCCCTTGGCCGACGGGTCGCCGGCCCAGTTGAGCCGCTCGACGCGCGCGCCGTTGCCCAGGTGGAAGCGCGCGACCGGGTCGGCCGGCGTGCCGTCGACCAGCGTGCGGCCCAGGTACTCGGCAGTGACCTGCAGCAGCCATTGGCGCAGCGGCGACTTCGCGTCGAGTTCTGCGGCCGCATCGACCGCCGCCAGCAGGCGCTCGGCCGTGGGCGGCACCGAGCCGACGAGGCGGCCGAGTTCGGCTTCGCGCTTCTCGTCCAGGCGCGGCAGCAGTTCGCCGGCGTTCTTGGCGAGCCATGCGCGCAGGCCCGGAATGGGCGACAGCGTGGCGAAGGTCTTCAGGCGCGGCAGCTCGTCCTGCAGGGTCTCGACCACGCGCTTGATGAGCGAGTCGCCGAAGCTCACGCCGCGCAGGCCGGTCTGCGTGTTGCTGATCGAATAGAAGATCGCGGTGGTCGCCTTGGCCGGCTGCACCGGCACGGCGGCCTCGTCGAGCAGCGGCATGATGCCTTCGCTGATGCGGTCGACCAGCGCCACCTCGACGAAGATGAGCGGCTCGTTCGGCAGGCGCGGATGGAAGAAACCGTAGCAGCGACGGTCGCTGTCATCGAGCCGGTTCTTCACGTCGGACCAGCTCTTGATGTCGTGCACCGCCTCGTAGCGGATGAGCTTCTCGATCAGCGAGGCCGGCGAGTTCCAGTCGATGCGGCGCAGCTCGAGAAAAGCCACGTCGAACCAGGTGGAAAACAGGTGCTCCAGCTCGGCCTCGAGCGCGAGCAGGCGCTTGTCGGACTTCAGGCACGGCAGCAGGTCGGCGCGCAGGTCGACCAAAAAGCGCATGCCGCCGGGCTCGACCGCGAAGCGCTGCAGCAGCCGCATGCGCGGCGACACCAGCGCGCGGCGCAGGCGCAGCTCGGCCTGCCCTTCGTCGGGCGTGCCGACGGCGCTCTGGTGCTGGTCGCGCGCGCTCTTGAGCTTGCCCGCGTCGGCGGCGAAATGCTCGCTCATGAGCGCCCAGTAGTCGCGGCGCTCTTCGGGCGAGGCGCCGGCGTAGGCCTGCGCAATGGCATGGGCGCGGCGGCCGCCCTCGACCTCGCTCACGCGCGGATCGATCACGGCCTGCAGCTCGGCCAGCACGCGGCGCAGCGTGCGCGGCGACAGCGCCTCGTCGGCCTTCCGCAGCGTGGCCTGCAGCCGCTCGGCGGTGGTGCGGGCGCTGGGCTTGGGCGTGTGACGGGCCGGGCCTTTCGTGGCGCCGTTGCTCGCCACGGGGACCTTGGACGATTCGCCCATGCGCAGGCGCGCCTGGAACCACTCGGTCGCACTCATCGATCTGCTCCTGTGCCGTTGACTGTGTCGGTGCTGATGCGTGTCACGGCATCACCCGGGATTTCTGCTGTTGCATCACTTCGCGCAGCGCCTCGCGCTGGCGCGTCATGTGGGTGCGCATGGCGGCGTCGGCGCCTTCGCTGTCGCGCGCCTTGAGCGCGGCGAACACGGCCAGGTGCTCCGACAGGCTCTGGTCGAGCCGCCCCGGCGCGTGCAGCTGCTGCAGCCGCGCGAGCTTCAGGATCTTGCGCAGGTCGCCGATCACCTGGGCCAGCCACTTGTTGTCGGCGAGCTTGATGATCGCCTCGTGAATGATGTGGTTGGTGGCGTAGTAGTCGTTGATGCGCCGCGCCTTGGCGTGGCGCACCAGGCGCTCGTGCAGCGCGTCGAGCTCGTTCAGCTCGGCGTCGCTGGCGTTGCGCGCGGCTTCGTAGGCGCAGCGCCCTTCGAGCAGCGCGATCACCGGAAAGATCTCGTCGAGGTCGCGCTCGGTCACCTCGTTCACGAAGCAGCCGCGGCGCGGCTCGTGGCGCAGCAGGCCTTCGGCCGTGAGCACCTTCAGCGCCTCGCGCAGCGGCGTGCGCGAGATCGACAGCCGCTCGCACAGGGCCACCTCGTCCACGAAGCTGCCGGGCGACAGCGTGCCGTCGAAGATCTGCTCGCGCAGCGTGGCGGCGACTTCGTCGTGGAGGGAATTGGGGACCAGGCGCATGCGTTGAGGACTCGGAAAGTCGGTGGGCGTTTCGCGTAATTTCCTGTAATTACGCATAATTGTGAGTGCATGGTTAACGCAATGCAAGGGCCGCGCCCTGCCCTTGCGGCCCGGAATTACCCTGAGACCGACGAAAAAAACGGCGCGGACCCGAAGGTGCCGCGCCGCGTTGTGCGGGGTGTGGAGAGGTCAGGCGCGCGCGGTGCTGCCCGTCTTGCCGGCCCGGCCGAACCAGATCCACAGCGCGATGCCGCCGATCACCATCGGCACGCTGAGCCACTGCCCCTGGCTCAGGCTGAGCGCGCGCAGGCCCAGGAAATCGTCGGGCTCGCGGAAGTACTCGGCCACGAAGCGCAGCGCGCCATAACCGATGAGGAACACCGCGGCCACCTGCCCTTGCTTGCGCTCCTTGCGCGCATAGAGCCACATCACGACGAACAGCAGCAGCCCTTCGAGCAGGAACTGGTAGACCTGCGACGGATGGCGCGGCAGCATCGAGCCGCTTTGCGGGAACACCATGCCCCAGGGCAGCTCGGGGCTGCTGAAGCGGCCCCACAGCTCGCCGTTGATGAAGTTGCCCACGCGGCCCGCGGCCAGGCCGGTCGGCACGCAGGGCGCGACGAAGTCCATCACCTGCCAGAACGGCCGCGCACGCGAGCGCGAGAACCACACCATGGCGCCGACCACGCCGAGCAGGCCGCCATGGAAGCTCATCCCGCCCTGCCACACGTACAGGATCTCGAGCGGGTGCGTGAGGTAGTGCTCGGGCTTGTAGAACAGGCAGTAGCCGAGCCGGCCACCGACGATCACGCCCATGACGCCCAGGAACAGGATGTCCTCGATGTCCTTGCGTTGCCACACGCCGGCCGTGGCCAGCGAGCGGAACGGCTCGTGGTGCAAGCGGCGCGTGCCGAGAAAATAAAACAGCGCGAAGGCCGCCAGGTAGGTCAGGCCGTACCAGTGGATGGCCACCGGCCCCAGCTGCAAGGCGATGGGATTGATCTGCGGATACATGAGCATCCGACGATTGTGCCGTGGCGCAATGACGCCGCCGCCACGGGGGCATTCAGGGCAATGTCAGCGCCCGAACTTCCACCACAGCAACCCCGCCACCCCGGCCGGCACCGCGAAGATGAACAGGAAGATCGGCAGCTCCTCGGCCACCGAGTACCCGGCCTTGAGCACGCCCACGGCCATGTTGATGCCCGCGCCGACGAACCACGCCGGAATGAACCACTTGGCCGCCGCGGCCAGCGCCATCGACGAGCCGTCGCCCATGAAGCGGCCGGCCAGAAGAAACACCACCAGCAGCGCGAAGCCGCCCCCCATCACCATGACTGTGTGCATCTGCGTTGTCCTCCTGGGCGCATCTTGCCGGATATCGGCGCTTCAGCGCGTGGTGTAGCCACCGTTGGCGAAGATGGTCTGGCCCGTGATCCACCAGCCTTCGGTGACCAGGAAGCGCACGATGGGCGCGATGTCCTCGATGTCGGTGAGGCCCTTCTTCGAGTACTTGCTGAGCGCGGCGGCGCTGCTGTGGTACGCCACGGCCTCGGGGCTTTCCTGGCCGTAGAAGAACGGCGTGTCCATCGGGCCCGGGCCGATGGCGTTCACCGAGATGCCGCGGTCGCCGAACTCCTTGGAGGCCGCGCGCGTGTAGTGCTCCACCGCCGCCTTCGCCGCCGGGTAGATGGCATAGAACGGCGTGTAGGCCGCCAGCAGCGAGCTCACCAGGGTCACGATGCTGCCGCCGTCGGCCAACGTGCGGCCGGCCTGCTGGATGAAGAAGAAGGCGGCCTTCGAATTGGCGTCGAAGCTCTTGTCGTAGTCGGCTTCGGTGATGTCCAGGATCGGCTTCTTGATCACCACGCCCGCCGTGTTGATCGCCAGGTCGACCTGGCCGAAGTGCTTCACGGCCTGGTCGAACAGCTTCACGTTGTTCTCGACCACGGCGAGGTCGCCCTGCACCAGCAGCGTGTCGGCGCCCTTGGCCTTCAGCGCGGTGGCCGTCTGTTCGGCCTCGGCGCGCGAGCCGTCGCTGTTGTAGTGGATGGCGATGCCGCGGGCGCCGCCGTCGACCAGCTGGTGGGCGATGAGGGCACCGAGATTCTTGCCACCGCCGGCGATGACGGCGACCTTGTTCGTGAGCGTGCGTGCGGACATGGATGGATTCCTCTGCGTGAGTGAAAGACCCGGGACGGGATGTGTGACGAGCCGCCAGTCTATTGATCGCCAAGTTGCAGATAAATCATTCATTCAAGGCTAGACTGTTCTGAAAACCACGAACAATCAGCCCGCCGCCATGGACCGCATCGAACTCCTCCAGGTCTTCCTGCGCGTGGCCGAAACCGGCAGCTTCACGCGCGCCGCCGACCGGCTGGCGCTGCCGCGCGCCACCATCTCGACCGCCATCCAGCAACTCGAGGCACGGCTGGGCTCGCGCCTGCTGCACCGCACCACGCGCCGCGTGGGCCTCACGCCCGACGGCGAGGTGCTGCTCGAGCGGGCCCGCGCGCTGGTGGCCGACATGGAAGACATGGAGCAGCAGTTCCAGCCCGCGCACAGCAGCGTGAGCGGCCGGCTCAAGGTCGACGTGCCCAGCCGCATCGCACGCCTGCTGATCGCGCCGGCGCTGCCCGACTTCTTTGCACGCCACCCGGCGGTCGAGCTCGAACTGGGCTCCAGCGACCGCGCGGTCGACCTCGTGCTCGAAGGCGTGGACTGCGCCCTGCGCGTCGGCCCGCTCGCCAGCAGCAGCCTCGTGGCCCGGCCGCTGGGGCATTTCACGCTCATCAACTGCGCCAGCCCCGCCTACCTCGCGCGCCACGGCACGCCGCGCACGACGGCCGACCTGCCGCAGCACGTGGCGGTCAACTACGCCTCGCCGACCAGCGGCCGGGCCGCGCCCTGGGAATGGCAGTTGCGCGACGGCGAGACCCAGACGCTGCGCCTGCGCAGCCGCGTGGCAGCGAACAATGCCGAGACCTACATCGCGTGTGCGCTGGCCGGGCTGGGGATGATCCAGATTCCGGCCTACGACGTGCGCGAGCACCTGGCGGCCGGCGAGCTGGTGGAAGTGCTGCCCG
>Ga0207709_10001067_pt1 | contig 20197 bp, 19 predicted proteins | sample KBSM34metaG_FD_184397 | JGI IMG/M metagenome (GOLD analysis project Ga0207709, IMG submission 184397) | Miscanthus rhizosphere microbial communities from Kellogg Biological Station, Michigan, USA - KBS M3-4 metaG (SPAdes) (version 2) | ecosystem: Host-associated > Plants > Roots > Rhizosphere >...
GAGTCGTGCTCATGTCCATCGTGACCTCGCTGTGCTCAGGCGTCGCGGCGTTGCCGGGACAGATCGTAGGCGCCCAGGCCGGGCTTGTAGCTCTTCTCGTCCAGGAACTGCTTCAGCCCTTCCTTGCGGCCGTCGTCGTAGCTGTTGGCCGCTTCCTGCGCGCGCACCAGATAGTCCTCGGCGTTCTCGTAGGTCATTTCGCGCACGCGCCGCACCGCGTCCTTGGTCGCCTTCAGCGCCACCGGATTCTTCTTCGACAGCGCCTGCGCCACCTCCGCCACGCGCGCGCGCAGGCGCTCGCCCGGCAGCGCCTCGTTGACCAGGCCCCACTCGGCGGCGGTGCGGCCGTCGATCGGTTCGCCGAGCATCGCGTGGTACATCGCGCGCCGGAACGACAGCAGTTCGGCCGCCACCTTGGAGGCGCCGCCGCCGGGCAGGATGCCCCAGTTGATCTCGGACAGGCCGAACTTGGCGTCCTCGTCGGCGAAGGCCAGGTCGCAGGCGAACAGGGGGCCGTAGCCGCCGCCGAAGCACCAGCCGTTGACCATCGCGATGGTCGGCTTCTGGTACCAGCGCAGGCGCCGCCACCAGCCGTAGCTCTCGCGCTGCGCCTTGCGCGTGCCGGCCAGGCCGTGCGCCTCGGTGTCGCGGAAGTATTCCTGCAGGTCCATGCCGGCGGTCCAGGCGCTGCCCTCGCCGGTCAGCACCAGCACGCGCACGTCGTCGCGGAATTCGAGTTCATCCAGGACCTCGAGCATCCTGCGGTTGAGCGCCGGGCTCATCGCGTTGCGCTTCTCCGGGCGGTTGAATTTCACCCAGGCCACGCCGTCCTCGACGGCATAGGCGACGGTGTCGTGTTCGGGTTTGCTGCTCATGTGGATCGACCTCGGTGGGGGGGAAAATGGGATACCCCTTCTCCCTGCGGGAGAAGGTGCCCCGTAGGGGCGGATGAGGGGCGCCGCGAGAAATCCAACGCTGCAGTGACGACGAACGCGTCGCCACGCGCCAGTGAGGCAAACGATCCAGCAACAGCATCATCGTGGTTCACCTTGGCTGACGCGTGGCGACGCGTTCGTCATGGCGGCTTCTGTGGATTTCCTGCGGCGCCCCCAACCCCTCTCCCGGTGGGAGAGGGGCTTAAGCAGGTCGGCTCAGTACGGGTACTGCGGCACCGCATCCTGGATCGTGACCCACTGCCAGTGGGTGTACTGCTCCCAGTCGGCCGGGCCGCCGACGCTGGTGCCGTTGCCGGAGGCGCCGGTGCCGCCGAACGGGTTGACCACCTCGTCGGCCACGGTCTGGTCGTTGATGTGCAGCAAACCGGTGTGCAGGCGCTCGCCGATCGCCAGCGCGCGGCCGACCGAGGCCGAGATCACTCCCGCCGACAGGCCGTACTCGGTGCGGTTGGCCAACGCCACCGCCTCGTCGTCGCTGTCGAACACGATGATGTTGGCGACCGGTCCGAACACCTCCTCCTCGAACGCGCGCATGCCCGGCTGCACGTTGGACAGCACGGTCGGCGCGTAGAACAGGCCCTCGTGACTGCCGCCGGCCTCGACCACCGCGCCGGCCGCCACCGAGGCGGCGACGATGTCCACCACGTTCTGCAGCTGGCGCCGGTCGATGATCGGCCCGAGCGCGACCTGGCCGCTGGCCGGATCGCCGACCGGCAGGTGCCGCGCCTTCTCGGCCAGGCGCCGGGTCAACTCGGCGGCGATGCCGCGCTGGACCAGCACGCGGCCGGTGGCCATGCAGATCTGGCCCTGGTGGAAGTAGGCGCCGAACGCGATCGCCGAGACCGCGCGCTCCAGGTCGGCGTCCTCCAGCACGATCAGGGCGTTCTTGCCGCCCAGTTCCAGCGAGACCTTCTTCAGGTGCCTGCCGGCCAGCTCGCCGATCTTGCGGCCGGCCGCGGTGGAACCGGTGAACGCGATCATCGGCACGCCGGGCGCCTCGACCAGCGCCTGGCCGGCATCGGCGCCGCCGGGCAGCACGTGCAGCAGGCCCTTGGGCAGGCCGGCCGCGGCCAGCACCTCGGCGATGACGAAGCCGCCGGCATACGGCGTCCGCGGATCGGGCTTGAGCACCACCGCGTTGCCGACCGCCAGCGCCGGTGCCACCGAGCGCAACGACAGCACCAGCGGGAAATTGAACGGCGAGATCACCCCGATCACGCCCAACGGCAGCTGCCGCGCCAGGCTCAAGCGGCCCGGCGCGCTCGGCAGCACCTGCCCGCTGGCGTGCAACGGCATCGCCGCGGCGCGCTGCAGCAGCACGATCGCCTCGCGCACTTCGTGCTCGCCCTTGGCCAGGATGCCGCCGGTCTCGCGCGCGATCAGCGCCGCGGCCGCGGCCGCCTGTTCCTGCAGGATCGCCGCGGCGCGATGGAACACCGCGGCACGCTCGCGTGGCGGCGTCGCGGCCCAGGCGCGCTGCGCCGCGCGCGCCTTCGCCACCGCGGCGTCGACCTCGGTCGGCCCGGCCTTGCCGACCGAATACAGCGGCTGGCCGGATCCCGGTTCGATCACCTCGAGGGTGTCGGCCGCGGCGATCCAGTCGCCGTCGAACAGCGCGCCCTGCCAGGTCGCGGCAAGGGCCAGGGGAGTGCTGGGGTTGTTCATGGTGCGTGGTCTCGGAAAAGGGACGGGAGAACGAAGGTTCAGATCGCGGTGGCGGCCAGGCCGCCATCCACCGGCAGGTTGACGCCGTTGATCCAGCGCGCGGCATCGGAGGCGAGGAACACGATCGCCTCGGCGACCTCGTCGGCATAGGCCGGGCGCTTCATCTTGCCCGCATCGGCCTGGACCCGCTCCGGCCCGAGCATCGCCACGAAATCGCCCAGGATCGGCGTGAATACCGGGCCGGGCGCGACGCTGTTGACGCGCACGTCGTGGCCGGCGAACCAGTCCTGCGAACGCAGCGCGCTCCACACGATCAGCGCTTCCTTGAAGTACTGGTAGCAGGTGGCCTGCGCCACCGGATGCGCCTGCAGCCAGCGCTCGCCGGCGGCGTAGTCGGGGGTCTGCGCCAATGCGCGATGCAGGTCCAGCCGCTGCGGCCATTCCGCGCCGAGGATCGAGGCGACGTTGACGATGCTGCCGCCGGCGGCGATGCGCGGCAGCAGCGCCTGGCTGAGATGGCGCAGGCCCAGGTAGTTCACCTTTGCCACCAGCTCCACCGGTGCGGTGCCTGGCACGCCGGCGATGTTGGCCAGCGCGTCGATACGCTCGGGCAAGTGCGCCACCAGCGAATCGATCGCGGCCGGATCGCCGAGGTCGGCCTGGTGGAAACCGTCCAGCGTCATGTTGACCGGATTGCGGTCCACGCCGATCACGCGTGCGCCGTGGAAGCGTGCCAGCCGCGCCACTTCGCCGCCGATGCCCGAGGCCACGCCGGTCACTACGAGGGTCTTGTTGTGCAGGTTCATGAGAGCGAAATCCGGTTCAGAACACGTGGACGTACTGGAAGTTGACGTTGTTGCCGGAGGCGGCGTTCTTCACCTCCACCGGCAGGTACAGATTGGCGTTGAGCATGTTGTGCGCATCGATCCGCCACGACGCGCCGGGGCCGAGATAGAACTGGCTCTGCTTGGTGTCGGCCACGCGCTCGCCATTGGTGCGGTTGTCGCGCAGCTGCTTGAGGTAGTAGCCGTTCACGCCCAGCCGGAACGCGGGCGTCAGCGCGTAGGAACTGGCGAAGTTGACCCAGAACGCATCGCCGGCCTGGCCGTTGCGGAACGTGAAACCGTCCAGTTGCGGTGGGTTGGCGGCCTTGTCGGCGCGGAAGTTGTAGACGTAGTTCAGGCGCGCGCTGAGTTCCCACTGCGGCGTGGGCAACACGGTGAACGCCCAGCTCGGGATCAGCGACCAATAGCCCGAGCTCTGGTTGAGATCGCGGTCGCGATCGAATTTCCCGACCGGCGCGATCGCGTCGAACTCGAAGCGCTGGACGAACACCGGCCGCCCGTCGCGGATCGTCGGCAGCATCTGCAGATACGGACCGAAGGTAATGTCGCCGAGGCCGAAGCCGTTGTCGCGCAGCCGTGCCGGGCTGTCGGCCGCGAACGCGGCGTCGAGATTGACCAGCGGCACCAGCGCGTTGAGGCCGAACACGCCGCCGAACAGCTTGTACCGCGTCGCGTAGGCGAACTGGGTCAGCAGCAGCGTGGAGCCGATGTCGGTGCCGCGGAACGCCGGCACGTCGTCGCCGTGCGCGTCCTCGATCGCATCCAGGTGCGTATAGCGTGCGTACTGCACGATCGCCCAGCCTGGTTCGGTACGGGTGAAGCCATCCAGGAAACTGGTGCCGCCGGTGTTCAGCCCGTTGGTCAGCTGCACGGTCTGCGGCACGCTCTGCGCCCAGGCCGGGGTAGCGGCGAGCGAGAGCAGGAGGGCGAAGGCGAGGTGCCGCGGACGCGGCATTGCGGGGACAGCGACGGGCATGCGACTCACGGCGAGGGTTCTCCTGGACAGGATGGAACGGCCGAGCGCGGGGGGGAGACGAACGCCGCACGCGCTGCACGCGCCGGCCGGGGAATCCGGCGGCGTGGAGCGGGATGCGGCGGAGCGGCGCGCAGGCGCCGCGGGGATCAGGTCGTCGGTGCGATCCTGCCGAGCAGGTCGAGCGCACGCAGCAGCGAGCGCCCTGCGGACGCGCCCAGCGCGTCCAGCAGTTGCGCTTCCATCCGCTGCACCGCCGCCTCGGCCTCGTCCAGCAATGCCTTGCCGGTCGCGGTCAGATGCAGATGCTGCATGCGCCGGTCCTGGCGTCCGCGCACCTGGCGCAGCAGCCGGCGCTTGATCAGCCGCGCGATCACGATCGCCAGGTTGGGCGGGGAGACATCCAGCACTTCGGCGAGCTGGCGCTGGTTGGCGCCGCTGTTCGCATCCACCAGCACCAGCACCGAGAAGTCGACCGGCTTGAGGTCGTAGTCGCGCACGCACTCCAGGAACATCCGCCGGATCTGCAATTCGGTCCGGGTCAGCCGGAAGCCGAGCAGCCGGGTCAGCCGGGCCTGGTCGATCGATTCGGCCGGTGCGCTGCTGTCGGGAAGGTGCGTGTTGCTCAAGGGCGGTGCGCCGTGCAGGGGAAGCGGTGCGCACAGCATAGCGCAGGCGTTCGCCGGGCTCGGCCGGCGCCGGCGCACCGCCGCACGGCGCAGCGGCACCGTGCGCGGCCCGCGCTGCGGGCGCCGGCACGGCCGGCAAGAACGACGCACTGCCTCGCTGCTGCATACGACGCATCCTCCCGGATCCGACCACACGCCATGGATATCGCGGCTTCGCAACGGCGCCGAGCGCCCTGTTCCGATCCGTCCCGCGCCGGTACCCGGATCGGGGGCCGCACGCTTCTGTTACTTTCAATAATAGTTATTGATCATAAGTATTATCGCAAGCTGCATTGCAGCATTCGGTGGCCGCGTCCTCGTGCCTTCTCGCTGCGCGCCGGCGCCCGGCTCAGCGCGCGCTGCGTTGCAGCAGCGCGCAGACCATGGCCGCCAGCAGCAGCGGCGCCGCGCAGACCACGTACAGCGTCGACGGCGACCAACCGCGATCGACCAGCAGGCCCACCGTCAGCGGCGACAGGATCGCGCCGAGCCGGCCGATGCCGATCGCCCAACCGAGCCCGGTGCTGCGCACCTGCGGCGCGAACACCGCCGGCGCGGTGGCGTACAGACCGGCCATCGCCGCGAACAGCGCCGCGCCGATCACGAACGCCACCGGGAAGGCGATACCGAGCCGGGTGTTGAAGCCGGCGAACAGCACCATCCCCAATCCGGCCAGCAACAGGCTGACGCTGGTCAGGCGCGACAGCGGCAGGCGCGACGCCAACCAGCCGAACAGGCTGCCGCCGACGATGCCGCCCAGGTTCAGCAGCACCCCGCCGGTGATGCCCTGCTGCGCCGAAACGCCAGCGGCCACCAGCAATTTCGGCGTCCAGCTCAGCACGAAATAGAACGCGAACATGTGCAGGAAGAACGCCAGCGCGATCAGCAGCGCCGGCCGCCGCAGCGGGCCGACGAACAGCGCCGCATAGCCCTGCTTGTCGCCGCTGGCGCGCACCGCCACCGGCGGCAGTGCGGCCAGCGGCGCCATCCGCATCCGCGCCAGCAGCGCATTGAGCCGGGCCAGCGCGCCGGGCGGGCGCCGCGTCACCAGGAAGTCCAGCGATTCGGGCAGCCAGCGCAGCACCAGCGGCACGCACAGCAACGAGGCTGCCGCGCCGAGCAGGAACACCGCATGCCAGCTCCAGCGCTCGAGCACGAATGCGGCGATCAGCCCGCCCAGGGTGGCGCCGATCGGATAGCCGGTCGCCTGCAGCGCCACCGCGGTGCTGCGCCACTTGGCGTCGGCGTACTCGGCGGTGATCACGCCGACGCTGGCCAGCATGCCGCCGATGCCGACGCCGGTGAACACGCGCAGCAGCCCGAGCTGCCACGGCCCCTGCGCCAGCACCGACAGGCCCATGCCGGCGGTCAGGATGCCCAGGCACCACAGGATCACCGCGCGCCGGCCGATGCGGTCGGCCAGCGGCGCCAGGAACAGCGACCCCACCGCCATCCCGACCAGGCCGGCGCTGAGCAGCAGCCCCAGCGCCTTGCCCGACAGCTGCCAGTCGCCGGAGATGTGCGGCGCGGTGAATGCCATCACCATCACGTCGAAGCCGTCGAGCATGTTGAGCAGCACGCAGATCGCGATGGCGACCCACTGGAAGCCGCTCATGCGTTCGAGCACGACGGAGGAAGGCGCGGCGGCGGCATGGCTCATGGCGGGATTCCTGGGTGGCGGCGCCGGCTCAGCGCGCGGCGCTGGCGGCCTGGTGGATCGTGTCGAGCACCTCGCGCAGGCGGCCGACCTCGACCTGCCCCGGCGCGGACGCCTTGCCGAGCATGCCGAAGGTCAGCGCCTGGCCGAAGGTCTCGCCGGACAGGCGCGAGACCACGCCGGTGCCGCCCATCGCCATGGTCAGCAGCGGACGGTCGCTGCTGCGGCGCAGCTGCCAGGTCGCGTCGAGCAGCTTGAGCACGTCGCCGGCGTCGCGCGGCATCACCGCGATCTTCAGCACGTCCGCGCCCAGCGCCTGCTGGCGCTGCAGGCGCGCGACGATCTCGGCGGTGTCGGGCGTGCGCTGGAAGTCGTGGCTGGACATGACCACGGACACGCCGGCCGCGTGCGCCTGCGCGACCAGCGCCTGCACCACCGCCGCGTCGCGGAACATCTCCACGTCCAGCAGGTCGGCGAAGCGCGCCTGCAGCAGCGTCGCATAGAGCGTGCCGTAGTCGGCATCGGCGATCGGCCTGGCGCCGCCCTCGGCCTTGGTGCGGAAGGTCAGCAGCAGCGGCTTGCCGTGCAGCGCCTTGGCCACCTGCGGCCCCAGCCGCGCCAGCGCCTTGCCGTCGAGCGCGTTGTCCAGGTAATCGATGCGCCACTCGGCGATATCGGTATCGGCGTTGGCGGCGATGCGCGCGGCCTGCGCCAGCGCCTCCTCGGCCGTGGTGGCGGTGATCGGCACGATGGTCTTGGGCGCGCCCTCGCCGATGCGCACACCGCGCACCTCCAGCACCTTGGTCGCCGGCAACGGCGTTGCCGCCGCAGCGGACTGCGCCGACACCGGCAGTGCGGCCAGCAGCAGCACTCCGGCCAGGGCGGCAACGAAAACGCGCGACAGGGACATGGTCATCGGAACACCTCGTGGAAACGACGGAGCGCGCAGCGCGGCGCGCCGGAAAGCGCCGGCACGCATCAGAACGTGACCTTGGCCTGCAGGCCGACCACCCAGGCGTTGTCGGTCTGGCGGTAGGAGAAGGTGCCGGGATTGACCACGTACTGCACATCCGGGCGCAGCATCAGCCACGGCGTGATCTGGGCGCTGTAGGACAGCTCGTACAGTTCCTCCGCCCCGCTCAACGCGTACAGCGGCGAATCCGCCGGCACCCCGGCGTCCACCAGCGACGCGCGGCGCGCATCCACCAGCGTGCGGTTGATGTCGCCGCCGACATAGCCCAGCGCGATGCGGTCCTGGCTGCGCGCGCCGATGCCCTGGTAGATGCCGCCCAGCGCGTACCAGCGGCGGATCTGCGCGGTGGCGCGGTCGGACTGCATGTATTCGCCGAACACGCTGAAGCCGCGCGCCGGATCGGCCGCCTCGCTGTACAGCTTCTGCTCGGCCAGCAGGTAGGCGCCATGGCGGCCGGTGGTGTCGCTGCTGTCCAGGCCCTTGCGCGCCACGCGCGAGGAATCGTAATAGCCGCCGAGCTTGTACACGCCGGCATGGCGCGTGCCCTTGCCCGGGGTCCAGGTCAGCTCGACCGGAAACAGCGTGCCGGTGGTGCCGCCGACGAACGGGCGGAACGCGTTGTGCACATTGTCGCCGGCCAGGTTCGGATTGACCTGGAAGCCGCCCACGCGCAGGTTCAGCGCCGGGCTCATTTGCTGCGCCACTTCGCCTCCCCAGCGCGCGACCGGATAGTTGTACCAGCCGCTGTTGCCGGACATCGCCAGCGGATGCGCGCAGAACGCGGCATTGACGAAACTGGTGCCGGCGCCGAGCAGGCCGAACTGGTTGCCCATCGCGTAGTAGCCGAGCTTGAAGTAGGTGCCGCTGGCGAACGTCTGGTCGTAGCTGAATTCGGACAGGCGCGTGTACTGGCCGCCATAGGCCTCCTGCACCGGGAAGCGGTTGCCGATCAGGTCCACCGACGTGCTGCGGCCGCGGCGGTCGTTGAGGGTGAAGCGGAAGGTGCCGCCCTCCCAGCCGGCCAGCTTGCCCATGTCCAGGTCCAGCCCCAGCCGCACCTGCTGCGCATAGCGCGCGCCGGTGCGGCCGTAGCCGCCGTCGGTCACGCCCAGCGCTTCGCCGACGTAGTCGCCGCGGACGCTGACCCCGTTCGCGGCCCAGGCGCTGCGCGTGCCGCCCCAATCGCCGGTGAGGGTGTTGCCGGCGTAGGCGTTGGCTGCGGACTGCGCGGCGGCCGCGGCAGGCAGCGCCAGCAGCACGGCGACGAGCAGCAGGCGGGATGGAGGCGGCGATGCGGACATGCGGACACTCTTGCTGGGCGGAAGCAGGGTCATGGCGCTCAACGCGGCAACGCCAGCGGCGCGCTCAGCGGCGAGGTCGCGCCGTCGGCGCTGGTGACGGTGGCGGTGAGATTGGCCAGGTCGGCGCTGTCCAGCGGCAGGCGATAGCGGAAGCGTGCATGGCCGTCGCCATCCACCACCGCGTCGAGCCGGCCGAGGTAGCGTTCGGCCTCGTCGCTGCCGGCGTCGCGGTTGCCGAACAGCTCCACCGTGTAGCGGCTGCGCGGGGTGCCGGCGAACTCGCCCTGCAGTTCGCGTTGGCCGTTGCCGCTCACTGCCAGCAGCCGCGGCGGCGCCTGGCCATGGTTGGGCGCCGGCTGGCAGTCCGCGCTCTCGCCCGCGGCGCAGATCCTGGCGCGCTTGGACGCGTCGGTGTCCACGCCGATCCCGCGCGAGCCGACGAAGCTGGCGTGTTCCAGGCCGGGCACGCCGAACACGATCGCGCCGCGCGGCTGCCCCGGCACGCAGGCGCCGCCGGCCTGGCAGCGCTCGATCTTCAGGCCGTTGCCGGACAGCAGGTTGGCGGTGAAGCGGTTGGCCTCGCTGCGCGGCTGCGGGCGGACCGCGATGCCGATGCCGTTGCCGCTGAGGGTGTTGCCGTCGACGACGTTGCCGCGGCCGCTGATGCTGACCCCGATCGAGTTGCCGGTGAAGGTATTGGCGGCGATGGTGTTGCGGTTGCCCCAGTTGATCTGCAGCCCGTCGGAGTAGTTCTCGAAGCGGTTGCGCAGCACGCTGTTGTCGTTGCCCCACAGGATCTCGATGCCCTGCGACGGCTCCGGGTTGGCGTCGGTGGAACGGAACAGGTTGTCGGCCACCAGGTTCCATGCGGCGCCGCGGGTCAGCTCCAGCCCGTCGCCGTTGTCGAGGAACTCGTTGCGCACGATGCGGTTGTGCACGGTGCTGGTGGCGGTGGACTGGCCGCTGCCGTCGTCGCCGGTCAGCATCACCCCGGCGCCGCCCTTGTTGGCGACGATGCGGTTGTCGTGGAGTTCGTTGCCGCTGGCGCGGTTGATCAGCACGCCGATGCAGAAGTTGCGGATCTCCAGGCCGCTCAGTTCCACGCCCTGCGTATCGCGCAGCACCAGCCCGGGCAGCGTGGTGGTGCGCACGTTGGCGCCGAACTGGCCCTTCTCCGCGCCGGGGCACGCCTCGGTGCCCTTGCCGCGCACATAGGCCGAACCGTCGATGGCGATGTACTGCCCGTCCACGTCGCGCGCGGTGCCGACGATCTGCACCGGCCCCCTGATCTCCGGCAGCGGCGACGCCGGCCGGATCACGTACGGCGGCCGGCCCACCGCGGCGATCTCGATGCGATGGCGGCCCGGCGCCAGGTTGGCGGTGGCGATCGCCCAGCGCAGCGAGCCCGGCGCGGTGTCGTCGGCATAGCGGTCCACCGTGAGCACGCTCAGTGCGGCAGGCAGCGGCTCGGCCTGGTAGGCGGACACGCACGGCGGCACCACCGCTGCGGCCAGCAGCGCACACCCGGACAAGCTACGACGCATGGGACACATCTCCGCACAAGGACGTTGATCGGCGCCGCCACGCGGCGCGCACTCCCGGCGGTCATCCCCTGCACCCGACCTCGGCACGCAAGTGCCGTCCTCGCCGCGTCAGGGATGGAACGCTGGAACAGGAGGCAACGCTAGTTTTATCGCACTGCACCATTCAAGTGCGAATATCGATGTAATGTGCGTTTATCGAACAAAGTCCGGATTTGCTTCGATGGTCGGCCGCTGGCGCCTGGCGTCCGGGCGCTGCTCCGCCATGCCTTGTTCCAGCCAGAGCGGGCCTGCGTCGCGGCAGGTGCGGCGTGGTCAGGCGCTATCATCGACGACCGCGCCGCAGCCCGGCGCATGTCCCCCGCCGCTTCCGCCGGAGAATGCCGTGAACCCGATCCGCCCGTTTCTGGACAAGACGCCGCAGCTCGGCGCACGCGTCTACGTGGACCCGGCCTGCACCCTCATCGGCGACGTGGTGCTGGACGAGGACGTGTCGGTCTGGCCGGGCACGGTGATCCGAGGCGACGTCAACCACGTGCGTATCGGCGCGCGCAGCAACATTCAGGACGGCACCATCATCCACGTCAGCCACCACAGCCCGTTCAACACCGCCGGCTATCCGACCCTGATCGGGACCGACGTGACCGTGGGCCACGGCTGCATCATCCACGCCTGCACCATCGAGGACCTGTGCCTGATCGGCATGGGCGCGTGCATCCTCGACGGCGCCACGGTGAAGAAATACGGCTTCGTCGGCGCCGGCGCGGTGGTCGGGCCGGGCAAGACGGTCGGCGAGCGCGAACTGTGGCTGGGCAATCCGGCGCGGCTGGCGCGCACGCTCAGCGACAAGGAGGTCGAGAGCCTGCACTACTCCGCGCAGCACTACGTGCGCCTGAAAGACCGTTACCTGGACGCGGCCGCGCAGGCGCCGCAGTAAGCGCAGACGTCGCGCGTGGCGTCGTAGCTACTCTGCCGCCAACGCCAGCAAGGCGCGGCCGATCGGGCGCGGCGCCTCGCTGCGCAACACCACGCTGGTGGTCACCGCGCCGAACCGCGCCAACGCATCGATGATCGGCTCCAACTGCGCCGGCGCGGGCACCAGCACCCGCAGCACGAAGCAGTCCTCGCCGGTGACCCGATGCACTTCCAGCACCTGCGGCATCTGCGCGAACTGCTCCAGGCACGCGCCGATCTGCGCATGCGTGGTGCGCAGGCGGACGATGGCCGCGGTCGCCAGGCCCACCACCCGCGGATCGACCCGGGCCGCGTAACCGGTGATCACCCCCTGCTCCTCGAGCCGGCGCACGCGCTCGGACATCGCCGGTTGCGACAGGCCGATGCGCCGGCCCAGTTCCGCCAACGCGATGCGCCCGTCGCACTGCAACGCCTCCAGAATCGCGTGATCCAGGGCATCGCCCTGCCAGGGTTTCGCTGCCACGCCGCTCGTCCTCTCTTCGTGCACCTTGGATTCATCGGCAAAACGCCGCGTATGGCGATGAATCGCCATGGCGCGGCGACGCACGCATCGCGAAACTGGCCGCTCTCTCGAACGGAGCGTAGCGCATGCAAGCGGTGGTGATCGTGCCGGGCATCGGCGACTCGGGGCCGGAGCACTGGCAAACGCATTGGCAACGGCGCAACGCGCACATGCGGCGGCTGCAGCCCAGTTCATTCGCGCAACCGCAGCTGCACGACTGGCTGCACGCGCTCGACCGTTGCGTGCAGGATTGCGCCACGCCGCCGCTGCTGGTCGCGCACAGCCTGGGCTGCCTGCTGGTCGCGCACTGGGCGGCGCGCGCGCAACGGTTGCCGCGCGGCGCCTTGCTGGTCGCGGTCCCCGATCCGGACAGCGCGGCGTTTCCGCATGAGCAGGCCGCCAGCTTCGTCCCGGTGCCGACGGCGCCGCTGCCGTTCCGCAGCCTGATCGTGGCCAGCAGCGACGATCCGTATGCGACACCGCCCTACAGCCGCCGCCGCGCACGCGACTGGGGCAGCGGACTGGTCGAACTCGACGGCCTGGGACATCTCAATGCAGCCAGCGGCCTGGGCGAGTGGCCAGCCGGCGCGCAGCTGCTGGCCGCCTTCGACGCCGGCATCGGCCACGCGCCCGCAGCGCGCGCCTGATCGGCGCGGACGACTGGCGCGGCGTGGCGCTTTGCGCGACACTGCGCGCCTCTGGCGTGGGGACGCCACCGAATGGATTCGCGATGACCAAGACACTTCCGCTGCGCGGCCTGCTGGCCGCTTTCCTGCTTGCGCTGGGCGCCAGCGCTGGATCGGCCATGGCCGAGGAAGCGCACGGCGAGGACGGCATGACCGCCGAGCAGTTCGTCGCCTCGCTGCATTTCCAGGATGGGCATATCGAGGTGCCGCAGGCCAAGGTGCATTTCGACCTGAACCACGATTTCCGCTACCTGGGCAAGGACGATGCGCGGCAGGTGCTGGAAACGTACTGGGGCAACCCGCCGGACGACACCGTGCTGGGCCTGATCGTGCCGCGCCAGCCTGCGCTGGACGAGAAGGGCAGCTGGGCGGTGGTGGTCACCTATGCCGACGACGGCTACGTGTCCGACGAGGACGCCAGCAAGATCGACTACCAGGACATGCTCGCGGACATGCAGAAGGAAACCCGCGAGGAGAACACGCAGCGCAAGGAAGCCGGCTACGAGAGCGTGGACCTGGTGGGCTGGGCGGTGCCGCCGCGCTACGACGCCGCGACCAAGAAGCTGTACTGGGCCCGCGAACTGGCGTTCCAGGGCAACGAAGGCCACACCCTCAACTACGACATCCGCGTGCTCGGCCGCCACGGCTACCTGAGCCTCAACGCGATCGCCGGCATGGACGAACTGCCGCAGGTCCGTGCAGGCATGCAGCAACTGCTGCCGATGGCCGAGTTCGACAGCGGCGCGCGCTACGCCGACCACAACCCGTCCACCGACAAGATCGCCAGCTACGGCCTGGCCACGCTGATCGGCGGCGGCCTGGCGGCCAAGGCCGGCCTGTTCGCCAAGCTCGGCCTGATCCTGGCCAAGGCGTGGAAGCTGGTGGCGCTGGGGCTGATGGCGCTGGTCGGCGGGATCGGCAAGCTGTTCTCCGGGCGCAAGCGCGACGGCGGCACGGTGCGTTGAGCGGCCTGCGCGGCACGCTTGCCGCGCCGCCGTCGTCGTCGCGTGAGGACTTTCCGGCGCCGACCACGGCGCCCGGCTGGGCAATTGGCGCCGCGCCGGCTAAAGTCGCGGTTCGGAGCAGGACGCAGTCGAGATCACGCATGCCGCCACAGGCAGCCGGCCGGACGGAAGGACGGCCTCCCTACATCGCAGGCACGCATGCGCGCCACGCCGCACTCCGGCAGTGAGCGGCATGCTCGATACCTACCGTGAAGTGATCACGCCCGAAGGCGTGCCGTTGCATCTGCCGGCCGCCGGCGCGGTGCCGCGCGCGCTGGCCTGGCTGATCGACCTGGCGGTGCGTTTCGGCGTGCTGACCCTGATGGGCCTGCTGCTCGGTGCGCTCGGCGGCTTCGGCCAGGGCCTGTACCTGGTGGCGATGTTCCTGGTGTTCTGGGCCTATCCGATCGTGCTCGAAGGCTGGTTCGGGCAGACCCTGGGCAAGAAGGCGCTGGGCCTGCGCGTGGTCTCGCGCGACGGCGCGCCGGCCGGATGGATGGCGGCGATCACCCGCAACCTGCTGCGCACCGTGGACATGCTGCCGTTCGGCTACGCCGTCGGCCTGATCGCCTGTCTGTTCGATGTGCATGCGCGGCGCCTGGGCGACATGGTCGCCGGCACCCTGGTGATCCACCAGCCGCCGCGCCACGAGACCGGACTGCCGCCGATCGCCAGCGCCGCGCCGCCGCCGCTGGTGTTGCTGCCGGCCGAGCAGGCGGCGTTGATCGCCTTCGCCGAGCGCGCGCCGCGGCTGGCGCCGGCGCGGCAGCTGGAACTGGCCACGCTGGCGCTGCCGTTGACGCACACGCCCGGCCAGGCCGGCGTGCTGCGGCTGTATGCGATGGCCAACTGGCTGCTGGGGCGGCGATGAGGCAGGAGCAGTTCATCGCCCGCCACCAGCACGAGTGGGAGGCCTTCGAGAGCTGGCTGCACACGCGCGGACGCAAGCGCCCCGCGAACGCGGACGCGAGCGCGCCCGACAGCGCCGCGGACCCATGGCGCCTGGCCGACGAAGACATGCCGGCCCGCTACCGGCGCCTCTGCCAGCAGCTGGCGCTGGCGCGCAAGCGCGGCTACAGCCCGCTGGTCACCGCGCGCCTGCAGCAGTTGATGCAGCAGGGCCACACCGAGCTGTACCGGCCGCCGAGGCCGCGCTGGCGGCGCGCGGCCGAGTTCCTGTTCGCCGATTTCCCGCAGCTGGTGCGCAGCCAGGCCGGCTGCATGGCCGCGGCCACCGCGCTGTTCGTGGTGCCGCTGGTCACCATCTTCGTGCTGCTGCAGTACCGGCCGGAACTGATCCACGGCTTGATGGATCCCATGCAGATCGCGCAGATGGAGGCGATGTACGACCCGGCCACCGCCGTGCACAAGCTCGGCCGCGACAGCGGCGACGACTGGCAGATGTTCGGCACCTACATCATGAACAACATCAGCATCGGCCTGCGCACCTTCGCCAGCGGTCTGCTGGCCGGGCTCGGCACGGTGCTGGTGCTGCTGTTCAACGGCGTCACCATCGGCGCGGTGGCCGGGCATCTGCACCAGATCGGGTACGGGGTGACGTTCTGGCGCTTCGTCGCCGGGCATGCGCCGTTCGAGCTGACCGCGATCGTGATCGCCGGCGGCGCCGGCCTGCAGCTGGGCCTGAAGCTGCTGGCGCCGGGCCGGCGCCGGCGCATCGACGCGCTGGTCGAAGGCGGCACCATCGGCGCCAAGCTGTGCCTGGGCGTGGCGTTCATGCTGTTGGTCGCCGCCTTCATCGAGGCGTTCTGGTCCTCGATCGGCTCGCTGCCGGCGGCGGTGAAGTACGGCGTGTCCGGCCTGCTGTGGACGCTGGTGCTGCTGTGGCTGTGGCGCGGCGGACGCGGCGTGGCGGAGGCCGGCGATGCGGATTGAACGCCTGGACGTGGTGCTGCGCGCGCGCTCGGCCTGGGAGGCGATGGAGCTGGGCAGCGCGCTGGTGCGCCGCCATGCCGGCGCGATCTGGAAACCGTGGCTGCTGTTTACCCTGCCGCTGTTCGCGCTGCTCAATCTCGGTGCCTGGGCGATCGACCAACTCTGGCTCGCCGGATTGCTGCTGTGGTGGCTGAAACCGGTACTGGACCGGATCCCGCTGTTCGTGATCTCGCGCGGCGTGTTCGGCGACGTGCCGCGCGTGCGCGACACCTTGCGCGCGCAACTGCGTTGGGGCTGGGGCCCGATGTTCGGCTACCTGACCTGGCGCCGGCTGAGCCCGGCGCGCACCGTGTTCATGCCGCTGGAGCTGCTCGAAGGCGCCAGCGCCGAGCAGCAGCGGCAGCGCCGCCGCACGCTGGGCGGCGCGGTGTACGGACATGCGCTGCTGCTGGCCAGCGTGTGCTGGCACTTCGAGCTGATGCTGTGCCTGGCCTGCATCGCCGCGATCCTGATGTTCGTGCCGGTGGACCTGCTGCCGGAAACGGTGCGCGCGGCGTGGGCGCTGGTCGGCGAGGAGAACCCGGCCTGGGCCGACATCGGCCTGAATGCCTTCGGCTGGCTGGGGATGACGCTGATCGAACCGTTCTTCGTCGGCGCCGGCTTCGGCCTGTACCTCAACCGCCGCACCGAGATCGAAGCCTGGGACGTGGAAATGGCGCTGCGCCGGCTGCGCGATCGGCTGGGCGGCGCCGCGCCGCTGCTGCTGGCGCTGGTCCTGCTCGGCGCACCCGGCGCCGCGCTGCGCGCGCAAAGCGCAGCGCCGGGCAGCGAAGGCCCGGTCGCGACCGACCCGCACGCGCTGCCCCCCGCTCCGGCGACCGCCCCGTCGCAAGCCGATGCCGATGCCGATGCCGCCAGCGATCCGTACGACATCAAAGATCCGGAGAAGGACAACGACACCGACACCGACACCGACACCGACGATGACGCGGCCGAGCCGGCCGCGCTCGACGACATCTTCAACACCGTTCCCGCCGCCGACGCGCGCTTCGATCGCGCGGCAGACCGCGCCTATGAAGATCCACTGCTGTCGGGCAAGCGCAGCATCGGCTACTGGAAGAAGCGCGACCGCAGCGACGACGACGAGAAGAAAGCCGATCCCGCCAAGCTCGATCCGCGCTTCGGCAAGGGCTTGCTGGCGAGCGTGGCGGCCGTGTTCGCGTTCGTCGGCGAATGGGGCATGTGGTTGCTGGCCGGCATGCTGGTGCTGGTGCTGCTGCTGACCGCCAAGCACTGGCTGCCGTGGATGCGCGGCAGCGTGCGCAGGCGTGCCCCGGTCGAAACGCCGGTGGCGCATGCGCCGGTGCTGACCGCCGAGCCGCTGCCGGACGACGTCGCCACCCTCGCGCGCCGGCTGTGGCGCGAGGGCAGACAGCGCGACGCGCTGGCGCTGCTGTACCGCGCCAGCGTGGCGACCGTGTGCGAACGGGCCAACCTGGTGCTGCCGCCGGGCGCCACAGAGGCGCAATGCCTGCGCGCCTCCAGGCGCCTGCCCGACGAAGCCGACCGCAGCCTGTTCGCGCGCATGGTGCGCACCTGGCAATACGCCGCCTACGCCGGGCGCCTGCCCGACGACGACGCCTTCGCCGGCTTGCTCGACGACCTGCAGCAGCAGTACCGGTGGCGCGCATGAACAGCGGCACCCGCAATGCGCTGATCTTCCTGCTCGGGCTGCTGGTGACCAGCGTGCTGGCGGCCTGGTTCCTGGGCCGCTACGAACGCGCCGAACGCGAGCTGGCGTTGCCGCCGCGCGGCGAGGCCGCGTACAACCCGCTGTATGCGTTGCGCCAGACCCTGCGCGCCGACGGCGCGCGCGCCGAATCGCGGCAGCGCCTGGACCTGGCGGCGATGCGCCTGCAGCCGCACGACAGCGTGCTGCTGTTCGGCGACCCGCGTGCGCTGAGCAAGCCCGACAGCGATGCGCTGCTGGCCTGGGTCGAGCGCGGCGGCCACCTGATCCTGCGCACGCCGGCGGCCGACGAGGACGACGCCACCGCCAAGCTGCCGATCTTCGATGCGCTCGATGTGGAGCTGGAGGACGGCAAGCCGGACCACTGCCTGAAGCTGGCCGTTCCCGGGCAGCCCGAGCACAGCGAGTTCTGCAACGGCCGCCGTTTCCAGGTCGACTACGACGCGGCGAGCAACCTGTGGGGCAGCGACGAGGACTACGCCTACGCGCGCCTGCCGTACGGCGACGGCAACGTGGACCTGCTGGCGGAAATGGATTTCCTGCAGAACGGCAGCAACGGCGGCAGCCGCCTGGGCGACGACGCGCTCGAGGCGCCGCCCGCCCCGCCCAACGGCGGCCTGCGCGACGTGCCGCATCGCCTGCTGGCGCGGCAGATCCTGGCGCCCAACTACGGCCACGGCACCATCTACCTGATCTACTCCGCCGAACTGCCGTCGCTGTGGCGCACGCTGTTCACCCGCGGCTGGCCGGCCTGGCTGCCGGCGCTGCTGATGCTGCTGGCCTGGCTCTGGTCGCGCATGCAGCGCTTCGGCCCGCTGCGCGCCTCGCCGGCCGGCGACCGCCGTTCGCTGCTGGAACACGTGCGCGCCAGCGGCGAGCACCTGTTCCGTTACGGCAAGTCCGCGCTGCTGTACGCGGCGATGCGCCAGGCGTTCCTGACCCGGCTGCGGCGCCGCGCGCCGCTCGCCGCGGCGCTGCAGGGTCCCGCCCAGGCCGCGGCCATCGCCGAACGCCTGAACCTGTCGCCGGCGCAGGTCGAACAGGCGCTGCAGGCGCCAGCGCCCAAGCAACACGCCGCCTTCCGCGATCGCATTCGCCTCCTCGTCCAGATGAGAAACCAGTTATGACCACCGCCCCCGCCGAATCCGTCGCCCCCCTCACCGGCCCCGCCTTGATCGAACGCGTCGAGGCGATCCGCGAAGCGGTCGGCCAGGCCTTCATCGGCCAGCCGGAGGTGCTCGAGCAGATCCTGATCGCGCTGCTGGCCGGCGGCCACGTGCTGATCGAAGGCGTGCCCGGGCTGGGCAAGACCCTGCTGGTGCGCGCGCTGGCGCAGGCGCTGGAACTGAACTACGCGCGCGTGCAGTTCACCCCCGACCTGATGCCCAGCGACGTCAGCGGCCATGCCGTGTACGACCCCAAGACCGAGAGCTTCAAGATCCGCCGCGGCCCGGTGTTCACCCACCTGCTGCTGGCCGACGAGATCAACCGCGCCCCGGCCAAGACCCAGTCGGCGCTGCTGGAAGTGATGCAGGAAGGCCAGGTCACCATCGAAGGAAAATCGTTTCCGCTGGCGCCGCCGTTCCTGGCCCTGGCCACGCAGAACCCGGTCGAGCAGGAAGGCACCTATCCGCTGCCGGAAGCGCAGCTGGACCGCTTCCTGCTGAAGATCCTGATCGACTATCCGCAGCTCGAAGACGAGAAGCGCATGGTGGAAGCGGTCACCACCGGGCGCAGCGCCGGCGACTTCGACCTGTCGCAGGTGCCGCGCGTGCTCGGCGCCGAAGACGTAGTGGCGATGCAGTTGGGCACCGCCGCGATCGTGGTGGACCCGCAGGTGATCGACTACGCGGTGCGCATCGTCGCCGCCACCCGCAGCTGGCCGGGCATCGCGCTCGGCGCCGGCCCGCGCGGCAGCATCGCGCTGATCCGCGCCGCGCGCGCGCAGGCGGTGCTGTCCGGGCGCGACTTCGTCACCCCCGACGACATCCGCGACATCGCCAAGCCGGCGCTGCGTCACCGCATCGCGCTGGCCCCGGAACTGCAGATCGAAGGCCAGAGCGCCGACGACGCGCTGGGCGCGCTGCTGGCGAAGGTGGAGGCGCCGCGCAAATGAGCCGGGAGTGGGGAATCGGGAATCGGGAATCGGCAAAGCCTGCACCGGCGGCGACGCCGGCATTCCCTGATCGAATCCGGACCGCTGCCAGTGCGGCCATGCGTGCACGCGCCGCGCTGTTGCGATTCCCCATTCCCGATTCCCCACTCCCGGCCACTCATCCATGAGACCCGCCCCGCCACTGCTAGCCCTGCTCGGCCTATGGGCGCTGTGCGGCCTGGCCGCGGCGCTGCAGGTCGTCGCGCTGTGGCCGTGGCAGGCGCTGGGCGCGGCGATCGGCGTGATCGCAGCGGTCGATGCGTGGCGGCTGTGGCGCAACCCTACCCCGCAGGTGCGCCGCGAATTGCCCGAGGCCTTGCCGCTGGGCGTGGAGCGCGAGGCCGGGCTGCGCCTCGACAGCGCGCAGCGGCAGACACTGGACGTGTTCGATCTGGTACCCAGCGGCTGGTGGATGCAGGGCCTGCCGCGGCGGGTGACCCTGCACGCGGCCAGCGAGACCCATCTCACCTACCGGCTGCGTCCGACCGCGCGCGGCCGCTTCGAATTTCCAGGCACCCGTCTGCGCCGCGCGTGTATCCGAACTTCGCGCCGCTGACCCGCTTCGCCCTGTTCAGCGCCGAACAGGCGTCGCGGCTGGTCGGCGCGCACCTGAAGCGGCGCCGCGGCGAAGGCACCGACTTCCACCAGATGCG
>Ga0207709_10001080_pt1 | contig 20038 bp, 16 predicted proteins | sample KBSM34metaG_FD_184397 | JGI IMG/M metagenome (GOLD analysis project Ga0207709, IMG submission 184397) | Miscanthus rhizosphere microbial communities from Kellogg Biological Station, Michigan, USA - KBS M3-4 metaG (SPAdes) (version 2) | ecosystem: Host-associated > Plants > Roots > Rhizosphere >...
TCTGCCAGTGCTCGCAGCGAGCATTGCTGTTGGAGAGCACGAAGGAAGGCCAAAGAATTGCCGCCCATCACGAACAGGTTCAACGAACTGCCGATGGTCCCACTCAAAACACCGCCAGCAACTTTTTCGAGGGAGCTTGGACCGCCACCGCTATTCATGTATCCACCAACGCCTGGACTACCTTGATAGCCATAGGACGTGCCCAGTTCGCGCATTCGATTGCGGTTGATTTCAGCAACACGCACCATCAGTTGGACCTGCGTGGCGTTCTTGATCGGTGATTGCAACAGATTAACTGTCTTGAAGCCCGCTGCCTGAATCACAGCATCAACCTGGGTAGCAATCGCGGGGTCGCTGACTGATCCTGAGATAACCACCGAACCGTTTGCCTGGCTCAGACGAATGTCATCCTTTGGAAACAGCGCATGGATCTGTGAGTCAATGAGTGAAAGATTCGTTCGCACGTAAACATCGAACACGAGGAACCGATCTGTTCCTTTTTCCCAGGCGATAAAATTGATCTGTCCGAACGCCTTTCCGTTAACGATCACTTGATTGCCGGCCACCAGGACGGCTTCAGCGATATCAGGGTTCGAAACTGAGAACCGCTCGATCGGTTGATTGAAAGTGATTAGCTTCGACTGGCCAACGAGTACGTTGACGGGGATCACGTCCTTGGTTCCAAAGAGCGCATTTGTACTCTGGTCCTGCGCGTTCAGCTGGATTGCGGAACAGACAACCATTGCGATTAACGCAAGTAGTCGGTTTGAACGGGGCTTCATGATATTTTGACTCCTTACTTGTAGTAGATACCTTGGCATTGAGCTGTGGACCGACTTTGGTTAACCACACCTATGGGACATCGACGTCTCGCCGTTTTGAACCCTCGATAAGCTCGACTGACTTACGGGAAACGGGTATTGGAGCTGGTGTTTCCGCACGTACCGGAACAACGCTTACGCGCTTCGGTTGTGGCCTCAATTGGACCAGTTTTTTCTCCGTCTTGTCGCTTGGCGGTTCCGGCTGAGGTATGACTGATTCGCCTAGCAACAGAGAGTTCTTATTTGCTCCGCGTGTGTCAGCGTCATCCTGGTCCGTATAGTTCCGCATAACGAGCTGCAGCTTGCCCTCGTTTGCTGCCAGTACAAGTTTCTCAGCTTGTTCGGGGGTGACTTGAAGAGTGACGGATCTTACTTCGGAAGGCGTGCGCTGATTCTCAGGCGTATCGATCTTTGGACCACTGGCCAGCACCTTGATGCTTTGCAGAACGATCTTTGAAATCGGGCCCCTGGTTTGATCGCCGGGAGGTACGATGATCGCAACTACGTCAACGAAGGAACCGGGCATAATGAATCCCTGGACACCAACTACGTCATCAACCTTGACGGTCATCGCTCGATATCCCTGTGGGATAACGGCTGATAGCCCTCCCTCGGTACCTTCAGGCGCAAGCTTGGAGTAAGTGATGGGGTCGCGAATACCGATCGGGACGATGGCGACTCTACCAACGACCTCACTCGCTTTTCGGAAAGCACCTTCGGGCACTGAGCCATTAGGCATTGGAAGAAGGGTCAGATGCTCCGCGGTGATCTTCTCGCCAAGGGGAATGTCTGATTTAGCAACCACCACTTCGCCGAGGTCTCTTGTGTAAGCCTGGATATTAGATATGTAGCGGGTGATCAGCGCAACACCGAGGAGGCCGCACAAAACGGCGCCCGTCAGGGCCAGGATGAGACGTTTATTTCGCATGTTGAATCTCCATTCGTTCGTTAATGCACATTGCCCTCACGGACGTGGCAGCGGCAGGTCATTGGTGAAACACAACAAAAGCTATGAGACTGCCGCAGCAGATCGGCAGTGCGTAAGGCAACGTGTAGCTGCGGTCAGCGGGTATCTCGAACCGCGGTACTCGCTGCCCTGGAAGTAAGCCGATAAAAAATTGCAGAACACCCAACATCGTGGATGTCACTCGTTTCGCGTGGATCATCTTCAGAATGGCGAACAAGCCACCGGTGACGGCAACCACGAACAGAGTCGGAGGAACTAGCGACACTCCGAGAACCGATCCGATCGCGGCGAAGAGTTTTACGTCTCCAGCGCCCATGGTTCCGAATGCGTGCAGAAAGAACATCAGACCAAACGCCAAACCCATTCCGCCAAGACTCTCAAGTAAGCCTGCCGGTCCACGTGCTACTGTATTTACACTGAGGCCGCCAATAAGAGTTATGAGAACCAGTTTATTTGGAATTCGCCGGTAGCGAATGTCCATGTAGGTAATCATGATCGCCATTGGTATTAGAACTAATGAGATCGAGATTGTGTACGGTGTCAGCATCTGGGAACCATTTCCTTTTTTACTGAAAGAGTATTGACGGGCAGCCGGTCCATCCCGACCATCTGCCCGTCGATACTGTTTGTTGACGATTGCTCTTTTGTGAGCAATTAGCTTTGCGCTGCAGCATTCTTCAGTCTGTTTTCGAGCGTTGTTTTCCAAGTACCGCTGGTGGCATAAATAGCCGCTGCGGCCAGCGCGATCAGACCGCCGATCACGGCATATTCCAAAGTCTCCATGCCGCTCTCGTCTTTGAGAAAGTTCTTAATCATCTTCATGATTTGCTCCTTATGGTTTGTGGTGGTATTGGGTGCCCGTACCTTCGCACTTGGCCGGGCAAAATAGATCTCACTAGAAATGCAGGCGTCATCTCAGGAAACCTGAGTGATCGCTTCCTGCCGATCACGGCAACATTTCTAGTGCGCCGCCAAAGGTGCAACAGGCATGCCAGCAGCAGGCGAGTGTCAGGTGGCGAATGAAAGCGTGAAAAAAGGCGTGATTTCGATGATTGGGAAGTTTGTGAGGCAGATAGCCCAACTGTTGTTCACGTTCAACACTGCTCGCAGGCGAGCATGTGTGGCAGAAGACAGGTGCGATCAATCGAGCACCAGGGAGTCTGTCGATTGATTTACGGGGAATCCGGCAAACTCACGATGTGCGAGAGTTGGGGAACGAAAGTTTCTTAGATCCAGTCGATTTGATCTGCAAAGTGCTTGCCTCAAGTCAGGAGCTGAGCTTGGGCACAGTCAGTACCGTAACGCGGTAGCGTCGGGTGAGTGTCGCAACCGCAATGATTCCTCGAGGTGATGAGGACGCCGACCCGACGCTACCGCGTTACGGTACTGACTGTGTCCAACAGTGACTCTTGCGGCAGAGGGCCTATTAGGAGTTTCAACAACTTATGGATATGGTTGCCGACAAGCGCGATTCAGTAAACACACTGGTTACACCCCGCAAGGTTAGACTGACGCAATCTGCCGTGACGGCGGTGTTTGGTCTAACTCTGTTCCTGAGTGCTGCGTTGCTCTTTTCGGTGCAGCCAATGGTGGCGAAGATGCTGTTGCCACTGTTAGGTGGCTCGCCCGCGGTCTGGAACACCTGCATGGTGTTCTTTCAAGCCGTGTTGCTCGCCGGCTACGCCTATGCGATGTTCATCTCGAGGAGAAGCGCCGGAAAGCAAATCGTCTTCCAACTGGTCCTGCTACTCCTCGCATGCGTGAGCCTGCCGATTGGACTGTCCGCGCTCTGGCTCAACTCTGTTCCAGCGAATAGTAATCCGGCTTTTTGGCTGCTGGCGTGTCTCGCCGGAACGGTCGGTCTGCCTTTCTTCATCATTTCCAGCAATGGACCATTGCTGCAGAAATGGTTCTCGAACACAGGTTTGAAATCGGCAACCGACCCGTACTTTCTTTACTCGGCTTCAAACGCCGGCAGTTTTGTGGCCTTATTGAGTTATCCCGTATTACTCGAACCGAACTTCAACCTGCACCTGCAAAGTTGGATTTGGGCCGTGGGCTATCTGCTTCTGATTTGTTTAATAGCTGTGTGCGCTTTTCTACTTTGGCGCTCGAAAGCAAAAAATTTTGAGAGTGAAGAGTTCGCTGACGCTGTGGCAGCGGTGGACAATATTCCGTCCACGGGAAAGCGGCTACGATGGATCGCACTCGCGTTTGTGCCGTCGAGCTTGATGTTAGGTGTGACGAACTATCTAACTACGGACATAGCATCGCTCCCACTTCTCTGGGTTGTGCCACTGGCGATCTACTTGTTTACTCTCGTTCTCGCATTCGCCAAGCGCCAGATTATTTCCCTTCGGAGTTTGGCGATACTTTTGCCCGCGCTCACGGTTCTCTTTCTGTTCATATATTTGTCGGACATGGGACTAAAACCTTCATGGATGATTGCTCTGAACCTCATCTATTTCTTCGTCGCTGCTCTCACTTGTCACACTCGTGTAGCAGCAATGCGGCCGGACGCGAGACATCTGACCGAGTTCTATTTGTGGTTTTCGCTGGGTGGCGTTCTTGGTGGAATCTTCAATGCTGTGGTTGCACCGCTCGTTTTCACATCCGTGGTTGAGTATCCCCTGATGGTGTTAGTGGCTTGCTTACTGCTTCCGGGCCGGTCAGGAGAACTCGGCACTGTGCACCTACGCTGGAAGGATTATGCGAAACCCGTGGTCATACTCATTGGCACAGTGGCACTCGCGATAGGACTCAATAATTTCGCGCCGAGGTTGGTATGGGGGCCATTGGTGCTGCTTGCTCTGCCTATGATCGTGGCCTACACCGCACGCCGCCGGCCATTGATCTTTGTTCTTTGTATGGCTGCTGTCATTCTTGGATCGATGTTTCTTAATGGTGAGAGTCGAACGCTGCACGTCGAAAGAAACTTCTTTGGTGTATTGAGGGTTACGAGCGATGATGACGACAGCATGCACGTGATTTATCACGACACTACGCTGCACGGCAGGGAATTTACGAGTAAGGAGCGCCGCTGCGAACCAATCTCATATTTCCATCGCGAGGGTCCACTTGGATATGTCTTTGACGCGTTCCGTGCATCGCCCGCGCCCAGGAACGTTGCTGTAGTTGGTCTGGGGGCAGGTGCAATCTTTGCTCATGCCCTGCCGGCGGAAAACTGGACCTATTACGAGATCAATCCAGCAGTCGTTGAGATAGCGCGCGACAAACGTTACTTCAGTTATGTGGGAGAATGCGCGCAAGTGCCATTCAATGTCGTTTTGGGAGACGCGCGACTCCGGTTACGTGAGGCCACTGACGCATCATATGGATTGATTGTTATGGATGCTTTTAGCAGCGATGCCGTACCAGTACATTTAATGACGCAGCAAGCGTTAGATCTATATTTGTCTAAACTCGCACCCAATGGTTTGTTGGTATTTCACATCTCAAATAGAAATCTCGATCTCAGGCCCGTAATGGCCGATCTCGCGACAAGCAGAAATCTGACAAGCGTCTACCTCGGCGACCCAAAATTAGATCCTGTGAAGAGAAAGGATCCTTCAGCATGGGTAGTGATGACACGCAATAAAGCCGACGTGGAAGTGCTTGCGAACACTCCCATAGCGCACCCATTGACGGCAGACGGCAAACATCTCTGGACCGACGATTTTTCAAACATACTCAGTGTCTTTCGATGGCGATAACTAAAATTGTGCCGTCGTCAGCTCTGCTGCTCTGCTATCATTTGCCGGGAACCACTTGGGCTGGACCAAGCTCCTGACGAGCCATCAAGCGCAATCGGATCTCACTCTGATAAAACAAGCAAGCGGGTGTGCGGTTGTACGTGTGCGAACCTCGCGGGATGGGCTCTGCCTCAACAGTAAGAAACTGATTTGGACACAGTCGGTACCGCTCGCGAGTGGGTACAAAGTAGCAGTACCAGGCACGGACTCGTAAACATGATTACTTCGACGCGTTCATTACTAATCTTCGTCGTCCTGGTCGTTATCTTCGTCATCGCTCTCCAGCCCATAACCGATCCGGATTTTTGGTGGCATCTGAAAACGGGCGAATACATCATTCAGAATCACGGCGTCCCTCATACTGACGTCTTCTCTCAGACACGAAGCGGCAGCGAGTGGGTTACGCACGAATGGCTGTCAGAGGTTTTCATGTACTGCGTTTTTCGCATCGCCGGTTTCGCGGGCCTAATAGTTGTTTTTGCCCTGCTTATCACAGCTTCATTCTGGGTTGTGTACATCCGGTTTCGATCTCGCGTCGGCCATCCGTTTGTAGCTGCATTCGCATTGCTGTTGGGAGCTGCCGCTACAACGCTCGTATGGGGAGCACGCCCACAAATCTTCACCCTTCTGCTTGCCAGTATTTTTCTCTATATATTGGATAATTACTATAGTAGAAAATCTGATAAGGCCATTTGGTTGTTGGTACCTTTGATGGTCCTTTGGGTAAATCTGCATGCCGGCTGGGTGCTTGGATTGGTATTGATTGCACTTACCCTCTTTGGGGTATTGCTCGATGTTCTGTTCGGAACGGAATCGCGCGCTACGCTTCGGGAACGAGCGCCCGCCCTGCTCGGAGTTTTGGTTGCGTGTAGTGCGGCGATTTGTGTGAATCCCAGCACTACGCAGATGTATTTGTATCCCTTAAAAACGGTAAGTGCCAAGGTGTTTATGCGATATGTAGAAGAATGGAAATCGCCCGATTTTCATCAACCGCATTTTCAAGCTGTGCTGATACTGCTGTTGGCGACGGTTTTTTTCCTCGCCATCTCAAACAAACGCGAACGTCCCGGGCGATTGCTTCTGCTAATGGCTACCAGTTTTGCGATGCTGCGGTTTGGCCGCAATGTTCCATTCTTTTCCCTGGTAGCGACACCGTTGTTGGCGGAGCATTTATGGGAATGGGTGAAAGGACAACCCTGGGCCAGTCGTTTAACTGCTCCCACCGAAACAAACGCCCCGAAACCATCGATACCTCAGATCGCAATGAATTCATTGATCGTCGTGATAGCGTTGATCTTTTGCGGTATTGCAGCTCAGCGCGCAGCAGCGAAACAACCCTTAGTCGAGGAACAGCATTTTCCTAAAGCCGCTGTTGACTACATGCAAGTGCACTGTCTTCCACAACCTATCTTCAATGAGTATGCCTGGGGCGGTTACTTGATTTGGCGACTGTACCCAGATTATCCCGTTTTCATTGATGGCCGTGCTGATGTCTTTGGAGAGGGACTGGTCGAGCAGTTTATAGAAGTGAATAACGGTAAACCACGCTGGCGTGAACTGCTTCAGCAGTATGGAACCCAAACGGTTTTAGTTGAGCGTGACAGCGCTATCGCGAGCCTGCTTGCCGAAGATAGTCGGTGGCAAAAGGTGTTTGAAGATAAACAGGCCATCATTCTGGTGCGAAAAGATCAGCAACTTCAATAGCTATAAACTAATGAATTCTTCTTCTCGACAAGCGAACACATTATGTGTCTTCGCTTTGATCGCAATTCTACTCTTATCCCTGGCGCCACAACTTCATCTTTGGCTGATTCGGGGTTCTCAGTGGAATGGTGCGTATGCGGGTGTCCAGGGTGATGAGTTTCTTTATTCCGGTTACATCAACGCGCTACTGCAGGGACGGCCGAGACGCAACGATCCGTTCGCCGGCCGCGACAGCACGCCAACCTCAACAGTTCCGGAATCGACCTTTTCGATTCAGTTCCTGCCTGCGTTTGTCATCAGTTCGATCGGCCGGATTTTTGGCGCACCTTCTTCAACGCTTTTCATAGCCTCGCTGGCGATCGGTGGCGTACTCGCTGGACTCGCTGTCATGTATTTGTTGCAGGCGATTACAAGCAATCGACAACTCAGCGCATTGGGTATGCTCTTCGTTTTGACTCTTGGCGCAGTGGCGGCGGGGCAAGGATTAGTCGGCCTTCTTTTTAGATCCGACGTGCTGTTTTTGGGGCTGCCTTTTTTGAGGCGCTATCAGCCTGTCGTTGCGTTCCCATTGTTTTTCGTTTTTTGTGCGTGGCTGTGGAAGGCTCTGCTTACTACCAGACATCGGCAGGCGCACGTCTATTCTTTATTGAGCGGACTGGTTTTGGCTGTGCTGATCTTCTCTTATCTTTATCTTTGGACCACAGCAGTTGCCTGGTTAATCCTCGTCGCCGTGATCTGGATGGCCTCGCGGTTCGAGATTGAAAGATTCAGCCGTTGGCAGCCGTTTGTTATCGTGGGCGGCCTCGCGTTGGTCGCTCTCGTACCTTATTCGGGTTTTGTTTCCCATCGTGCCCAAGAGCTCGATGAGGCGCAAACGATGATCTTCACGCGTCTGCCGGATTTGTTTCGCACTTCCGAACTCATCGGCATCATAGTCTTTGCTGTGCTCTTGCTTGCGATCCGTCGCCGGCTGATCGAAAGAACCGACCCGCGCGGAATCTTTGCCGCATGCTTTGCACTACTGCCGTTCGTCGTATTTAACCAGCAGGTGTTGACCGGCAGAACAATGCAGCCGTATCACTTTGAAGTTTTTGTCGTTAACTATGCTGCGTTAATAGCTATCGCCATCGTTGTCGTTGTTTTATGGGAGCCGAAAGTTCGTCGATCACTCACGTGGATTGTAGTGGCATGCTGCGTTTGGGGTGCAACTGAAGTGACGATGGATATACTAAGCCATGCTCGATCGAGCATCGTCGCCGATCAGGTCGTTCCCGTGCTGCGTCGTTTGAATCAACTGTCCACGCAGGATGGCACGCTCGAGGGATTACGTACCACCGGCAAGACTCCGGCGATCATTTTTTCGCCACAACGCGAGGTAATGGCATGGGCGCCAACCTGGACGTCACAGGGAACACTCTTGAACATGGGTGGGCTCGACTTCGGAACTGCTACACACAATGAGCGAAAGGAATTCTTCTACCTGTACCTATACTACTCCGATGTCGATGCTCGGGGTTTACGCGACCTTCTCAGCGGAGGCGCCGGCGATTTCTTCACGAGCCATTACGCGCGCATTGCTATCTTTGGGCACGAACGCGTGCTGCCGATCCTCGGTTCGAGTTTTCAGCCGATTCAGCCGAGCGAGATCGAAGAACAGGTCAGGATTTATGATGATTACGAGAAAGGTTTTTCCAAAGAGAAAGTGTTGGCGCATCCGCTTAGCTACCTGGTCACGAAGACAAATGCACCGAATCCGCGGGCTGTCGATCGTTGGTACGAACGTGATGCCGGTGAGCAACACGGTGATTACACACTTTATCTACTGAAGCTCCGAGGTTGAGATCACTCACGTATGAAGTCGTCCGAATACTCAAAAATGTACGAGCTCGAGGACCGATATTGGTGGTTCATCGGTCGCCGTAAGCTCGTTAAATGGTTACTGCGAGAACACAATCCGAATGGTAATGAATCTTTGCTATTCGACTTAGGTTGTGGAACTGGTTTGAACCTCTCATCTTTTGGAAACGAATTCAAGACGATCGGCAGTGATATTTCACCAGAGGCGCTCGGATTTTGTCGCGAACGTAATCTCGAAGACATTTTCAGTTCCCGGGCTGAAGCTATCGCACTCAGAAACGACAGCGTCGATTTAGTTACAGCGCTGGATGTGCTCGAGCATGTGCGTGAAGACCTGCCGGCGCTCAAAGAGATCAATAGGATCCTGAAGCCCGGCGGTAAACTCATAGCGATAGTGCCTGCATACGGTTTCCTCTGGTCCGAACATGATGAAGCTCTGCATCACTACCGTCGGTACGTTGCGCGTGAGATGCGAGCTAAGCTGACGGCTTCCGGATTCGAGATAGAACGTTCGACCTATTTCATTACCGCTCTCTTTTTTCCGGTTTTGTTTTTCCGTCTCTGGCAGGGACTACGTCGAACTTCAATCGAGGCGTCTGTTTCGTATCGGTTGCCGCCCGCCTGGGTAAATCAACTGCTTGTAACCTGCCTCGATCTCGAAAGACTCCTCATTGACCACTTCAACCTGCCTTTTGGAGTTTCGCTGATTGTGGTAGGGCGAAAGCCACGCCAGGACGGATTGTGACTTTAAGAGAAGCCCATCAACGATACACGGAAATTGTTTTGAGGTATGGAGCGTTGGTGCACTGTACTTCTTGATCTGGAAGTAACCGGAATTCTTCGTTCAATAATTTTCCCAGGAGTTCGTCCATTTCGGGATTGAAGCCATGTAGATAAAAAATCCTCAGGCCTGGGTTTTCTTTTTGCATTGCCCGAATCTTAATCACTAAGTCTCGCGCCTCGGCTTCAAATTCAACTCTTCGCGAAGGTTCACCGATCCTGCCTACATATGCGGGATGTCTGTCGATTTCACTCGGGAAGCTGATCTCAAATAAATTCCTGGATCTTGTTTGTGCGAGATAATAGTCGATTGGCATGCGCGTCAGGCTTGTAAATATCACCACATCGTTGTCGCGAGTATTTTGGATCAAGTAGTTGGAGAGAGAACGGTTGTCACACACCTCGGCTGCTGGATGCACTGCCACCATAGACGCTCCTGTCAACACAACCAAAGCGAGCGGAAGCACATACTTGCCTGTCATGTGTCTGAAGAATGGCGCCACTCCGAGCACAAACAAATGCAGGCCAACGATCGCCAGTCGCGAATTAAAAACCGGCTTAATAATCGAGATTAGTAGCGGAGGTAAGATGGTGAACGCTAAAAGGAGAAACGGTAATGGTTGACGCCTCGCCTCATTCCAGAATCTCACGGAGCGTCGCCACGAGACATACAGGAGCACAGGCAGCACCAACCAAACAACACCACCGTAGAGGAGTAGGAGATCTCCCAACATTGAGAGGCTCGGTTTCTTGACCCACACCAGACCATACCTTGCAATGCCCAGCTGACCGAGGAAAACGGGCGCCCACAACACCAGATAAGGAACTCCAGACAAGCAAATCGCGACGACGAATTTCTTGAATCGCGTGCGCTGACAGAACAGATGGAAAACGATCTGTCCAAATAACGTGAAGAAGAATGCGATGTGAGTAAAGGTTCCAAGTGCGTTGACAACAACGAAAGCTGCAAATCGCCATGGGTTAGTGCGGCCCTTAACCCAGAACTGCACATACAGCAAGGTCGAGACGATCGAAAGGAACGACAGCAACGCATACATTCGTGCGAATTGTGCCGACAGGATCGCTAAAGGGCTGCATGCGTAGAGTGCCGCGCTCAGCAGTGCGAGCTCGTCTCCATAGAGATCTCTCGCCAGACAGTACAATGTCAGCACCGCCAGAACGTAAAACAATCCCGACAGACTCTTAACCGCTCGCTCACCCTGCCCGAACAGCGAAACCCACACCTTAAGCAACAGGAAATAGAGCGGCGGGTGAACATCAGCCTTTAAGGCTGAAATCACATTGTCTGAGACGACCGTGTTTACACTCCAGACTTCATCGGACGTGTACGCAGTATTGGAGTGGTAGAGAGCGAAGAAACTTGCGCAAATCAGAAGTAGGATCAGTCCGAGCTTCAAGTGAGTCGACGGTCCTAAATAGAATTCAAAGCAGCCCCAGAGTGTAGTTCGTCTTTTGTTTGAAGCATAGCTTTGATGCACAAAACATAACATAGGACGAGCAGCACAGGCGTTATAATTTGAATTCCGGTGAACTGACACAACGGGACTGTCAGGAATGACGCAACACAGAGGATCATCAGCAGATTTGGATTCAGGGACCGATACGTCAGAAGAAGCACGGGAACCAGCAGAATCAAATCGTAAGTCGGTGAATAAGAGTTGAACAGCATTGTTGGGATGATGGCCCGTTCAGGATGGTTTCGTAGGAGGTAAATGAACGGCAGTCCCATCAACATGACGAGATATCTGACATCGACGTGAATTAGCTGCCTGACCATTGCCGCCAGATCAACATGCATCGAGGGCGGCGTTAGGCCTTGGCCCACCAACGAGCTGAACTCACGCAATATCGTTAGGTACTGTGTTGCGCCACCTGCCCCCAGCATCAGAACGGTGAGTGCTACCAACACTGCCGAGACTACAGCAAATCCGAGTAGCATTCGGAACTGCCTGCCGCATAAAAGTGTTGGAACAACGAAAACTGCGAGTGTGGGTTTATAGAGTAATAGACCCAGGACCAAGCCCGCCAGAAACTGACGCTGTCGCTTCATCAAGTAAATCCAGAGCGCAAAGACGAAACAACCGAGGGCCGATATCTGGCCACCCGCGATCGCAAGCATGAGAAATGGAGGGAAGCCGAAACAGACCAGGAGAGTCATGCCTCGGGGCAGAAGTTCCAACCGCGCCATGAGTGAGATTGCCCCGGCGTACAAACCAACAGAAACAAAAATCCAAATCAGGTATGCAAAGGAAAATGGAAGTAGCGCCAACGGAGAAAAGAGTATTGCTACGTAAGGAGGAGTAACGTACGGAAGAGAGAAACCGGGCACGTACTCCTGCGTTAGATCGTGTTGGAGTTGAAAATCATAAAGGCGATGAGACCCGTAGTGGTTCAGAATCCTTCCGGCGTTATAGAACTCAATGAAATCGCCGCCAAACGGAGCTCCAGACAAAGTCGTACTTCCGGTACGCGCAAAACTAAACGCGATCATCAAAGAATTCACAGCGATCAAAATCAGGCAGTAGTTCTTAACCCGTTTGGCTGTTAGGAAGGTTGCGATCATTGGTTCGACGCAGGCGGTGAGGTGATTCTACCGTTGTTCAATCTTTAGGTTTGCAGACCAGAATGAATTGATAGCCGAATAATGCCTTTGCAACCCTCACCAAAGCGCAGTTGATCGCGTGGGCTAAACTGCGTGACCTTTTATTGCTTGACGAACCAGTCAACGGAATCGGGGTCGCATTCACGTGGATCACATCGAGCCCTGACTCCCGTACCAGTTTCTTACTACTAGCGAGGGTGAAAAAGCGAAGGTGAGATTCATCCAGGATTCCCACGCGGCCGTAGTTGAAGCGACCGAAAAGCGACTGTATACGAACGCTGAGATTCGGCGCGTTGGGAAGGAACAACAGTACTTTGCCGCCGGAGTTTAGGAGTGCTTTCAGCTTGGTCAGAATCTTCTGTGGGTCACGCACGCGGCTCAGAACATCGCCGAGGATGATAACGTCGAAAGGCGTTTGGTGAGTGAGTTCGATCTCGTCTATGTTGCCGGCGATCATCGTCTCGCAGTGTTTGCGAGCTACTTCCGCCATTTCGAGATCTTCCTCGATGCCGACAACCTTGCAGCCCAGCGCTTTCATCTCGGCAGTTAATAAGCCCGTGTCGGTACCTATTTGCAAAACGCGTTCTGGTCGATTCTGTTCGATCCAACGGAGAATCTGTGCATGACTGCTGTCAGGATCGGCCTCGCGATAGATGAATTGCTTAGCATTGAAGTCGTAGTTTCTTGAATAGTGTAGGCGGGCTTTGTGCAGCCGGTATTTAACTGCAGATTTCACACAGTTGAAGGCGTAAGGTAAGCCATTAACGTAGCAGATCTCATCGCCATAGTACGTCGGAATGGGCAGCTCTTTGATTCTCAAACCAGCTTCATGGAATTGAATCAATATGTCGGTATCGAAGTGCCAGTCATTCGAGTTAAGCATGAAAGGAATGCTTTTCAATGCGTCGCAACTGTAGAGTCGATACCCTGAATGGAATTCACTCAATTTCATGCCTGTGATGCGATTTTCGAGAAACGTGAGAATCTTATTACCGATGAACTTGTAATAAGGCATCCCGCCTTTCAACGGATCTCCGCCACTAGCCATTCGAGAGCCGAAAACCATGTCTGCCTCTTCATTCTCAAATGGCTCGAGCAGTTCAGGCAGAACTTCTGGCGCATATTGACCATCCGCATGGAGCATCACAACGACGTCGAGTCCGCGAGCAATCGCATACTGATAGCCAGCCTTTTGATTGCCCCCATATCTTAGATTGCTGGCATTCCGATGGACCGTTAGCTTTTGAATTCCCTTAACACTTTTGTAACCGACGGCTGCGTAATACGTATTGTCTGTTGAGCAATCGTCGAACAGAAATACTTCCTCAACTTTGTCCCAAACTTCCTTGGGAATACGATCCAAAGTCCAATCCAGCTTGTTCACAGCATTGTAGGCGATGACAAACAGGCCTATACGTTTGCGACGAGCTGTGTTGATTGTGCTCTGATGAGACTCGGTGACCATTGCTGTTGCGCAAATAGATTTGCGTGGACGAGAATCTGGACCGGCGGTAGACCTAAGACCGCGTGTGAAAGCAAGACTGGACAGCTATTCCGCTGCCCAGCCTCAGTTAGTTAAGCCGGCGAACGTGATTAGCTCTGGGCAGCCGCGTTCTGAAGTCTGTTGTCGAGGGTAGCCTTCCAAGTCCCGCTGGTGGCGTAAATAGCAGCAGCGGCTAGCGCAATAAGACCGCCGATAACAGCATACTCCAGTGTCTCCATACCGCTCTCATCTGCCATGAACTTTCTGATTGCTTTCATAACTCTCTCCTTGGATTTGATGTAAGTTTTATTTCTTGGAATTTGTGGCGCACCCACAAAACTATCTGCTCATTCGAGCCCGCACTCAAATTCAATTTCGCTTGAAACCCTTCGGCCTAACGCTGCCACGCTCGAACTGCGTGTTCGTTGGAGGGGCGGTGCTTGCCTTGACCGTCTCACGATCGCGATACACCACCCCCGCCGGTCGGGGCTGTAAACCTGTCACCTCAGCCCTGTTTCCAACCTGAGCCGAAAAAAGCCTGCTGCCGCGCAAGACTGCGTCTTCACCTTTTTTCAGTCCCCAAATCAGTGCTACCGGTGACGTGTATGGAAAAACCAATGCGCCCGTTGCAACTGCCCCGCCGACCATCGCGGCGCGTCGACTTGTTCCCCGTTGCTTTCCGGCGAGTTGTATCGGAACCTGCGTGCCATCAACGGCGGTCACGTACAACATTTCCCACGCCAACATTCCAGGCCGGCCCAACCGTCCGGCACGTTTCTGTTGGACCACACGAGCCATCGCAGCAGCTCCGCGCTCAACCACCAGCACCTCGTTAACAAAGATCCTTTTCGTGACCGCGAAACTCATCAAGTCCCCAACTCGCAGATTCGCGGATGAGTACGCGCGGGCGCTTTCGACTTCAATTACGGTCCCCGGTGGTATTTGCACCCGCGCCGTAAGTGCCGCAATCTTCGAGTCGACGTCAGCAAGCGCAGGCGGTCCACTCGGAGCGGATTTCATTGCCAGGATGACTGTGTCCGGCACTCCCCGCCGTTTCAAATCCCTTAGCACGGGCGGAAAGATGTCGAACTGGCAATGCGACGTAAAAATCTTGCCGATAATCTGATCAGATCTCTGACCCGCTTCGACCATCCCGATCACGTCGCTGTTCCGGAGCGGTCGAAACTGCGTGCCCGCAGACGTCTGGGCCTGCCCGAAAATGATTGAGCAGCCGGTGATGATCAAAAACACGCTAACCAACCACCGATTTCCGTGCATAACACTCCTATCACTCGTGAGGCTGGATAAGTAGCTTTAGCAACGGACATGCCGCAAAATTTCGCCGGTTTTCCGGTGTCTTTGACGGTTTGACGTGCGGTATTTGACGACAGGTGCTCGCCAGCGAGCAGTTAGGAAGATCGGCTTTGGCTCAGAAGTCAGCAACCTGCTTGAGCTTTGCCTCAGAGTCACCGTTGGACGAGGTCAGTATCCTAACGCGGTCGCGTCAGGTCGGCCTTGTGCCTCATTAACCAAAGAACTATTGCAGTTGCGAGACTCACCCGACGCTACCACGTTACGGTACTGACCTCGTCCAATCGCGGATCCGTTAGGCAACGCCAACTGCTTGGAAACAGTCAGTACATCCGCAGTAGCGACGGCCAACTGATCAGCACGCGAATTGCCATTGACCGATGCCCAATTTTTTAGCGCCCGAAGTGGGTTAAACCCTGTTATGCTTGGTCAACGGAGCGGCTGTTAAGCCGCCCGTCACACCAAGTCTTCGGGTAGGGCAATCAAATGGACATCGACGTCGAACTGAATCGAGTAAACAGTACCGCCGCACGCGCATCGGTACTCGCGCCGGTCTTTGCGCTTGCATTGTTCACGAGCGCGGCGCTGCTCTTCTGGGTGCAACCACTCGTGGCGAAGATGCTCCTGCCGTTACTCGGCGGCGCAGCCTCGGTTTGGAACACGTGCATGGTGTTCTTTCAGTCGTTATTACTCGCGGGCTATGCCTACGCACTCTTTGTTTCGCAGCGTCTGTCACTAAGAAACCAGGCGATTGTTCACGCCGTGTTGCTGCTGGCTGCGGGGTTGGTTCTACCGTTCGGTTTATCGGAGCGTGTGCTCTCTTCATTGCCAACCCAGAACAGTCCGATACTTTGGCTCCTGACCACACTGGCCGTGACGGTTGGACCACCGTTCCTGCTTCTCTCAGCGACAGCGCCACTGCTTCAGCGCTGGTTTTCACACTCGACACACAAAGCCGCGCGCGATCCTTATTTTCTTTATGCAGTCAGTAACGCCGGTAGCATGCTCGCGCTACTCGGCTTTCCATTCCTGCTTGAACCTGCTTTTGCGATCCGGACACAAAGTGTCTTCTGGGCTGTTGGTTACGTCACCCTCGTGGTGCTGATCATTACCTGCGCGTTAGTACTCAATGCGAGAACAGCGATCTCAGATCAGAATCAAGTCGCAGTCGAACAAACTGAGATAAAGATCGAAAACCCGCAACGATTCGAGTGGGTTCTATTCGCATTCGTTCCCTCGAGCCTGATGCTCGGCGTCACGACTTACATCGCCACCGACGTAGCGTCGGTACCGCTGATCTGGATCATCCCCTTAGCTCTTTATCTCCTGACGTTCATCATCGCGTTTGGCAACAAGCAGATCATCAAGTTGCCGATCACTTCGATCTTGTTTCCGATCGCGCTCGTGGTGCTCGGAGCGCTCATCATATTGTCGCCGCCGATCTCGGTGTGGATAACGATCACGCTGCACCTGCTCGTCTTCTTTCTCGCCGCGCTCGTAAGTCATCAAAGGCTAGCTCAGAGCCGTCCGCATGTGAGCAAGTTGCCGGAGTACTATCTCTGGATCGCAGTGGGCGGAGTGCTGGGTGGAATCTTCAACGCTCTCGTTGCGCCGATGGTGTTTTCAACGCCGTTCGAGTATCCGGCAGCCATCATTCTGGCGTGTTTGATTCGCCCAGTGACGATGCAGGAGCAGAAGACGAAGTCGCTGATGCGAACCACGTTTCCGGTCTTCATCTTTGTGCTGACGTTTGCACTGGCGCTGACAATTCCACGCCTGGAGCTTCGCGCACAACTCGAGCACGGCATCGTGCTGCTGCTCCCGCTCCTGCTGTGTTTTGTTTTCAGTTTCCGGCGCCCGTTCATCTTCGCACTATCGCTGGCGGCGCTGATGTTTGCGTCGATTCCGTATCTGAATGCTTCTGTCGAGACCCTGGCAACTGAGCGGAACTTCTTTGGTGTTTGGCGCTTGACTACCAGTCCGAATGAAGAGTTTCGACGTCTCTATCATGGCAGCACAGTTCATGGTGTGCAGATGAACGACTCAGTGCGAAAGTGTGAGGCGACTTCGTACTACCACAAGACTGGACCGTTAGGTGAAGTGTTTGACGTCTATAATAGCAAGCCGGCGAATCTACCGGTCGCGGCCACTGGACTGGGCGCCGGTACGATCGGAACGTATTCTTTGCCGGGTCAGCAGTGGGACTTCTACGACATCGATCCGGCAATCGTGCGCATTGCGACTGAGCCAAACTATTTCACGTTTATCAGCGACTGCACGAAGGGTTCGTACCGGATGATTCTCGGTGATGCGCGCTTGAGATTACGCGACGCGCCGGCCGGTAAATACGGATTGCTGATCATGGATGCATTCAGCTCCGACTCCGTGCCCGCGCATTTGCTGACAACCGAGGCAATGGATCTTTATCTGAGCAAGCTCTCCAGCGAAGGAATGCTTGCATTTCACATCAGTAACCGGTATCTGAATCTTGAACCGTTGCTCTCGGGTCTGTCGAAGCGCGCCGGCATCTCGGCATTTATTCGGAGGGATCAGGAGCGAGGTTTGACGGGCAAGTATCCATCGGTGTGGGTGGTGATGGCGCGTAACGACGCCGCGTTAGGGTCGATCGCGAGCGACTCGCGCTGGGCCAGAGTGCAGGGAGACATAGTTTGGACGGACGACTTCTCCAACATTCTCAGTTTGCTCAAGTAGTGCCACAAAAAGCACAAAAGGCACAAAAAGCACAAAAGAGAGTGAAGGGGAGTTAGGGTATGCTGTTCACGAATTGTTTGTGCTGTATGTGGCTGAGGTGGAATTATGAAACAGTGTCCTGAGTGTAATGAGGTCTTCGACAATCAGAAGGCGTTTTGCGATATAGATGGGTCGGAGCTCGTTAAGCTGACTGACTCACCGCGAGCGATTAGTCAGACGAACCCGCAGGCGGGGCCTACGCCTGTTTGGGTGACGGGTGTGATTGGGGGACTCATCGGCATCATCATCTGTGTGCTTCTGTACATCGCCTTTCTTGCCCCCAGCCGCCAGACCGCATTGCAGCAGGATCATCAGAACAATCAGAACACTGAAGTGGTGGCTCCTAAACCCAATCAGATCCCCGTGGCTCCCCCGCAGTTGCCGAGTGAGACGGCGTCACCAACTGAAACCGCGAGTCCTGCCGAAGCTGAAGCAAGTCCCGCGGCTCCCAGCGCCGCGACGCCACTGCCGGCAGTTGTCAACCATGGTCCAATAGCGACTGGCGGCAAGGATGGCGCGACAGCCGAACGCGCGATCATAAAGATGAAGGATGGATCGACACTAGAAGCGGATGCCGCCTGGGAAGACAAACAGGGCGTATGGTTCCGGCGTAGTAATGTTGTTTCTTTTGTGGATAAAAGCAGGGTTGAGTCGATCATCGAAGTGCCGCTGAAACGTCCAGCGGCCGCGGAGACGAAGACTCCATAGAGAAATTCTGTTCGTCCTGAAGAATCTTCTTAATCCTGTCTATTAAAGACTGAGTTCCTCAACGCCATCATCTCCAACTTTGTACCTTCGCCCACAGCGATCACACGTCGTTACGTGCCGCAAAGGCTCACCACAAAAACACACCCAGCCACCGTGGCGCGCGGGATTTCCGTAGACTAGCTCGTGAGGACGAACGTCGTGAGTAACGACTGCGCCCGCGCCGATGAGGCAACGTCGACCGAGTCGTACACCGCAAACGATAGTTGCATTCGCACCCACAGTGACTCCTTCTTCGATCCACGTTTCCACCGGAATCCAATTCGCGTCGCGGCTGCGCGGAGTGAGATCGTTGGTTAGCACGGCGTTTGGACCAAGAAATACGTTATCCGCAACGTGTACGTGTTGCCACACGCAGACGCCATTCTTGATCGTTACGTTGTTGCCGATTGTTACTCCGCTCTCGATAAAAGCGTGATCACCGATGTTGCAATGAGAGCCGATACGGACTTCCTTCAGCACGTGAGCAAACGCCCAGATGCGCGTACCTTCCCCAATCGCATCAGTTTCGACTAACGCTTTCTCGTGGATGAATGTTGTGGTCATGTGATCAGTTACTAGTTTTGATCATTCTCTCAGTCGTGGAAATAATTATCGATGTAGAGATCGACACCAAAGTCAGATAGCCTTCGCATTAATTGGGCGGACAACCTTGGGCCGCCGTCAAAACTTGACTGGAAATGACCGCACCAAAATTCGACGCTGTACCTCTGCTTATACTCGATTCTAAGTTCAACCGTATATTCGTGCATCCTGATTATCTCGTCGTGAATAAGTACCGAAGCGCCGTACTTTAGCTTCGCGATCAAACACCGTCAACGGAATTGGTGTCCGACATGCTTTAGCTTGTCGGATTGCGCGACAAACTGAAGTTTATCGGACATTTGCTCATTTAATCCTTAAGCCTTCCTAAAGAATTATCGTTGGTCCAAATGTTCGTCAATATTTCTGTTGACACGTTGGTGGACCAAGTGTACATTGCGTGGCGATCACTCAGGGTACAAGTTCGACGCGAATTACTCCCCGCGTTTTCGCGCCAGTCGTTATTAACCGCTATAGCCCAGCATCACAACAATACTGGTTACTGTTACCAGGATCTCCAACATAACTCTGCAGTAGTTGTGCAAAGGATGCGTCCGTAACGCCATCTTAACGCAAACTCTCAGAGCCTCAGAATCAAATACGAGTTTGAACTCAATGGGCCAACTCTGATCACGAGTGTAT
>Ga0207709_10001086_pt1 | contig 19966 bp, 21 predicted proteins | sample KBSM34metaG_FD_184397 | JGI IMG/M metagenome (GOLD analysis project Ga0207709, IMG submission 184397) | Miscanthus rhizosphere microbial communities from Kellogg Biological Station, Michigan, USA - KBS M3-4 metaG (SPAdes) (version 2) | ecosystem: Host-associated > Plants > Roots > Rhizosphere >...
GGCGACCCGGTCCGGCGCGTCCAGCGGGACGAATGCGCCGCAGTCGTCGAGGATCTCGAGCCGAGCGTCCGGGATGTCGCTTGCCAGCCTGCGGCCCAGGTCAAGGCCGAAGACGCGGTCGTCGGCGCCCCAGATGAGCAGCGCGCCGCCCGTGTAGGTGCGCAGCTGCTGCGCGGCGGCCAGGGTGTGTGAGGCGTCGATGCCCGCGAAGAACTTGACGGTGTCTCGGCGCAGCATGGGGTCCCGCAACGGCCGGGTCCAGCCTGCGATCACCCCATCACCGGGCCCCCGATGGCTGAGCGGGCGGGGAATCGCGAACCGTCGTGCCGCCCGCAGCCGCATGAGCTGCCCGCCGAGGGCGAGGACCCCGGGCGCCCTGCCGAGCGCGAAGAAGGCGCGCAGCGATCGGGGCGGAAACTGCTCGTAGGCATCGCAGGCGGTGAGGACCAGCGTCCGCACCAGATCGGGATGGCGGGCGGTCAGGATCTGGCTCAGGCCGCCGCCGGTGTCGTTGCCCACCACCGTGACCCGGCTCAGCCCGAGCTGCCCGACCACCTCGGCGGCCAGGTCGGCCAGCGCGGGCGGGTTCAGATCGGCGCCGGGGTTCATCGGCCGGGTGTGCGAGCCGAGGGGGAGCGTCGGCAGCAGGCACCGGTATCCGAGCGCCGCGGCCCGATCGGCGACGCCGTCCCAGAGGTGACTGTCGACGAGCGCGCCGTGCACGAACAGCAGCGGAGTGCCCGTCGGGGCGCCGCGCTCGCGCAAATGTACCGGGCCCGCGGTGGTCTCGATCCAGCGTTCCGTTTCCAGGTTGGTGCCGCTCTGCGTCATGTCGGACTCCTGTATTGAAAATGCATTCAATAGTGACTTCGACGGTAGCCTCTGTTGAACGTCATTTCAATAGCCTTCGAGACCCTAGAGTGAGCGCGACCGAGGGGAGGGGTGCCGATGCCCGAGCAACGCACCCGGCTGACGACCGAGCAGCGTCGTGCCGAGCTGATCGAGGCGACCCTGCGTGCGCTGTCCACCCGGGAACCGGAACGGCTGTCCGTGCAGGAGATCTCGGCCGAGGCCGGGGTGTCCGTCGGGCTGCTGTACCACTACTTCGGCGGTAAGGACGCGCTCGTCTTCGCGGCGATGGAGTCCGCGGCGGACAGGATGATCGCGGACCTGACCGCGGCCACCGGCGAGGGACCCCTGCTCGGCAGGCTGATGGCCGGGCTCGGGGCCTACCTCGATCACGTGCAGCTGCACAGCGTCGGCTGGCAGGCCTTGATGCGGGCCGGCGGGAGCTCGGGCCTCGCCGAACTCGGTCGCCGAGTGGACGCGGCCTCGTTCGAGCTGATCCTCGACGCGCTCGGCATCGATGCGCCGAGCGAGGTCGCGGTCATGGTGATCGAGGGCTGCCTGGCATTCGAGAAGGCCGCGTGCCTGCGTTGGCTGGCGAGCGCGGACGTCGAGCGGGCAGTGCTCGAGCAGGTGCTGGCCGGGACGTTCCTGTCCGCACTGCAATCCGTCTCTGGTGCGGATCCCGCGGTGGCGGCCGGGCTGGCCGGGCTGGCGGAGGGCTGAGGGCGGTCTCGTAGGCTGCACGGGTGCACAGCCTCGATGCGATCGAACACTGGCCCGTCGACCATGCCGCGGTAGCCGTGATCGGCCCGGACGGCAGGATCGGCGCGGCCGGGGACCAGGACCGGGTGTTCGCGCTCGCCTCGGTGACCAAGCCGCTCGTGGCGTACGCCGCTCTGGTGGCCGTCGAGGAGGGTGCGATCGAGCTCGACCAGCCCGCGGGGCCACCCGGCGCCACCGTGCGGCACCTGCTCGCACACACCTCAGGGCTGGCGTTCGGCGAGCCGACCGTGCAGAGCGCGCCAGGGGCCAAGCGGATCTACTCCAGCGCGGGATTCGAGGTGCTGGCCGACCTCATCGCGGCGGAGACCGACATCGCATTCCCGGACTACCTGCGCGAGGCGGTGTTCGCCCCGCTCGGCATGGCGGCATCGACGCTCGACGGTCCGGCGGGGCACGGCGCCCGGTCCAGCGCGGCCGACCTGGCCCGGTTTGCCCAGGAGCTGCTGGCTCCGACCCTGATCTCGGCGGAGACGGCGGGGGAGGCCACCAGGGTCCAGTTCCCCGGCCTGGACGGCCTGTTGCCCGGCTACGGCGTCCAACGGCCCAACGACTGGGGGCTCGGCTTCGAGATCAAGTCCCACAAGGCGCCGCACTGGACGGGTGCCACGAACTCGCCGTCGACCTACGGCCATTTCGGTCAGTCCGGGACCTTCCTGTGGGTCGACCCGGACCGCTCGATCGCGTGCGTCGCGCTGGCCGACCGGGCCTTCGGCGACTGGGCCAAGGCCGCCTGGCCGCCGCTGAGCGAGGCCGTGCTGGCCGAGCTCGCGGACATTTGATCACACCAATCCCTTCTATAACTGGCGCAACAGGGGGCGCACAGGGCACACTGGTGACGCAAATCGCGCGCCAGGCACAAATGAGGTCGTTGGGGAAGACGTCCCTCGTCTGAGCCGGAGGTGCTTGTGCGCGCGTTGAATCAGTTCGCCGATGCGACGACTGGTGTGCTCTACGTGCATTCGTCGCCCGCCGCGGTGTGCCCCCACGTCGAATGGGCGCTCACCGCCACCCTCGAGAGCCCAGCCAACCTCAAGTGGACCTCACAGTCCGCCGGAGACGGGCTGCTGCGCGCGACCAGCAACTGGGTCGGGCCGGTGGGCACCGGCGCGCGACTGGTCACCGCGCTGCGGTCCTGGCCGATGCTGCGGTTCGAGATCACCGAGGATCCCAGCGACGGCGTCGACGGCGAGCGGTTCAGTCACGTCCCCGGGCTCGGACTGTGGCGCGGCGCGATGAGCGCGAACGGCGACGTGATCCTCGGGGAGATGCGGCTGCGCGCGCTGATGCAGGCGCACGGCAGCACGGGCGAACTCGCCTCCGAGCTCGACACCGCGCTCGGCACGGCCTGGGACGAGGCGCTCGAGCCGTACCGCAGTGGCGGCGAGGGTGCCGAGGTCACCTGGCTGCGCAGGCACGTCGGCTAGGGCGCGTCCCCAACCCTGTTCCTGGCGTCGAGCAGCTCGTCCAGATGCTCGCGGGACCAAGCGCAGGCCGCCGCCATCGGCTCGAAGAGCGAGCGGCCGAGCGCGGTGAGCTCGTACTCCACCCTGGGCGGGATCTCGGCGTAGGCGGTGCGGGTGACCAGGCCGTCGCGCTCCATGGCCCGCAACGACTCGGTGAGCACCTTCGGGGTGACCGTGCGCAGTGGGACCTGGAGCTCCGAGAACCGGCGCGGGCCCTCGCGCAGGCAGGTCATGATCCGCGCCGTCCATTTGTCGCCGATCCGAATCGGCGCGGGACCGGTCGAGCAGCCCTCGAACATGTCGGGCTCCAGAGGCTTCGTCACCAGGTCAGCGTAACTATCGTTGCGGTAACCGGCACCCTGCTCGCTACCTTCGCGTCGTCGGTCGGCGATCGTGCGCCGGCCCCGTCGAACGGAGCCACCCATGAGCAGGATCATCATCTTCGGAGCCGGTGGGCGTGCCGGACGCCGCGCGGTCTCCGAGGCCCTCGCCCGCGGTCACCGGGTCACCGCGGTGGTCCGCGACCCCGCACGGTGCCCGGAACTCGCCACGCTCGGCGCGGACCTGGTGACCGGGGACGCCACCGACGCCGACAGCATCGCCGCTCTCTCGGCCGGCCACGATGTGGCGATCAGCGCCGTCGCCCGGATGGATCTGCCGTCGTCGGAGTTCTATGTCGCGGCCACCGAGGCGCTGCTCGATGGCCTCGGCCGGGCTCTGGTGGGTCGGATGCTGGTCGTCGGGATCGGCACGCTGCTCGAGACCGAGCCGGGCGTCCGCGTGCTCGATGCGCCCGGCTTCCCCTCGGAGGCAAGGGAGTTCTCGCTCGGTCACGCGGCCGAGCTCGAGGTGCTGCGCGGCGCCGACACCGATGTCGACTGGCTGATGCTGGCGCCGCCGCCGGTTGTCCTCGACGAGGTCGCCGAGCGCACGGGGGAGTACCGGATCGGCGGTAGCACCGTGATTGCCGACGCAGCCGGGGCGCGGCCGTTCTCGTACGCGGACCTCGCCGTCGCGCTGATCGACGAGGTCGAGCGTCCGAAGCACAGCCGAGAACTGGTCGCGGTCGGCTGACGGTGGCCCGGCGAGGGGAGGTTCTCGGGCTCTCGGCGCGACAGACCCGAGAACCACCCCCTCGGCCGCCTGTGGATGAGCGGTTCGGTCATCCACAGATCGCGGATTCCCGGCCCGGTCGGCTTGCGACACGTCGAGGGTTGGGGAGTGCACCCGATGCCGTTCCGCGGAACCCTGGCCGTACGCCGGGGCACCGTGACGGCGCATCAGCTCAGGCGGGACTTCGTGCGGCTGCACCGAGACGTCTACGTGCGCAAGGGGACTACGCCGACCGCGATCGCCCGTGCCCGCGCGGCGCAGCTGTGGGCGGGGGACCGCGGTGTGCTCGCCGGGTTCTCCGCCGCTGCCCTGCACGGCAGCAAGTGGATCGATGCGAGCGAGCCCGCCGAGCTGATCCGCGCCGGTCACGTGCGGGCGCCGAAGGGAATCGTGGTCAGGAAGGCGGAGCTGCTCGACGGTGAGACCTGTCGGATCGACGGGATGGCCGCCACCACCCCGGCGCGAACCGCGTTCGACCTCGGGCGTGGACTCGGGTTCGACCGGGCGGTCGAGGTCCTCGACGCGCTGTGCAACGCCACAGGTCTCGACCCCGCCGAGGTGTCGGCGATCGCGGAGCGGCACCCCGGCGTACGCGGCCTGGTCCGGCTACGACGGGTGCTCGACATGGTCGACGGCGGAGCGGAATCGCCGGCCGAGACCCGAACCCGGTTGTTGATCGTGCGCGACGGGCTGCCGCGCCCGGCGACCCAGATCAGGGTCCGCGACGAGTCGGGGCGGGTCATCGCGAGGTCGGATCTCGGTCGGGAGCGCTGGCGGGTCCTGGTCGAGTACGACGGCGAGCACCACTGGCTGGACGAGCGGCAGCGTTCCCGCGACATCGACAGGGCCGCCGTCCTCGAGGCGCTGGGCTGGGCGGTGGTTCGCGTGAGCGCAGAACTGCTCCGTGATCGGCCCGGCGTGGTGCTGGAGCGGGTCCGCGCGAAGTTGCGCGTGGCCGGGGCGCCGGTGTGAGCCGGCGAGGGGGAAGTTCTCGGGCTTTTCGACGTCATGGCTGCCCGAGAACCGCCCCCTCGACGAGGGAACCACCCCCTCGGGAATGGATCCGCCGCAGTCGGCGTTGAACCAGGCGGTCGTCAGTTTTGTGTGTTTGTGTTTACCGCACGCTCGCAAGAACTCAAGTTGCGTGCGCTCTGTTTGCCTTCAGGAATCTGGAGACGCCGAGTCTCGAACCGGCCCGGGGCACCACACGGTGTGGGTCCCGTCATCCCAGCCCTGTGAGGAGCAAATATGAGTCAGGGAACAGTCAAGTGGTTCAACGCGGAGAAGGGCTTCGGCTTCATCTCGCGCACCGACGGACCGGATCTCTTCGTGCACTTCTCCGAGATCCAGGGTTCCGGTTTCCGGAGCCTCGAGGAGAACCAGCAGGTCGAGTTCGAGGTGACCGAGGGCCCGAAGGGCCCGCAGGCCACCGCGGTTCACGTGCTCTGAGCCACCCGTTCAGCGAGAAGGGCCCCCGACCTGAGGTCGGGGGCCCTTCTCGGCTCTGGTGCGGATCAGAGCGGGATGTTCTTGTGCTGACCGCGTCCGGCCGGCGCGGCCGCCAGCGCGGCGGTGACCCGGCTGCGGGTCTTTGCGGGGTCGATCATCTCGTCGACGACGCCGATCGAGATGGCGCGGCTGACGCCGCCCGCGATCGCCTCGTGTTCGGCGGCGAGGCGATCGTGCAGTGCCTCACGCTCGTCCTCCGGGGCGGCGGCGAGAGCCCGCTTGTGCAGGATGCCGACGGCTGCCTTGGCGCCCATCACGGCGACCTCGGCGTCCGGCCAGGCGTAGACGGCGGTGGCGCCGAGGGCCCGCGAGTTCATCGCGATGTACGCGCCGCCGTAGATCTTCCTGGTGACCACGGTGACGCGGGGGACGGTGGCCTCTGCGAACGCGTGCAGCAGCTTGGCGCCGCGACGGACGACACCCTCCCACTCCATGCTCACCCCGGGCAGGTAGCCGGGGACGTCGACGATCACGACCAGCGGGATGCCGAACGCGTCGCAGAGCCGGACGAAACGCGCGGCCTTCTCGGCGCTCTCCGAGTTGAGGCAGCCGCCGAGGCGCAGCGGGTTGTTGGCGATCACGCCGACGGTGCGACCGCCGAGGCGTCCGAGGCCGGTGACGATGCTGCGGGCGTAGTTGCCCTGCAGCTCCTCGAGGGTCGACTCGCCCTCGACGTTGTCGAGCAGTTCGTGCACGATCGGGCGCACGTCGTAGGCGCGCTTGGCCGACGCCGGCATCAGCGCGCGCAGGTCGGTGTCGCCGTGCTCGGCTGCGGCCTGGTCGAAGGTGCCCTGGTCGCAGAACATCGACACCAGGCGGCGCGCTCGATTGAGTGCATCCAGCTCGTCGGTGGCCGCGATGTGCGCGACGCCCGACTTCTTGGTGTGGGTGTCCGGGCCGCCGAGCGATTCCATGTCGACCTGCTCGCCGGTGACCGAGCGGACCACGTCCGGGCCGGTCACGAAGACCCGTCCCTCGGGCGCCATGATCACGACGTCGGTCAGCGCGGGTCCGTATGCGGCGCCGCCGGCGGCGAAGCCGAGGACGACGGAGATCTGGGGGACCAGGCCGGACGCGCGCACCATTGCCTCGAACACGAGGCCGACCGCGTGCAGGGCCTCCACGCCCTCCGCGAGCCGCGCACCGCCGGAATGCCAGATGCCGACGATCGGGGACTTCTCGTCGATCGCGGTGTTGATCGCGTTCACGATGTGCTTGCAGCCCTCGACGCCCATCGCGCCGCCCATGACGGTCGCGTCGGAGCAGTAGGCGATCGTGCGAACTCCGTCGATCTCGCCGGCAGCGGCGAGCACACCGGACTTGTCACGATCGTGCAGCGGGACGGTGGTCCCGGCGTCGAAGAGGTTCTCGAGTCGCGCCATCGGGTCGCGGGGATCGAGCTGGGCATCGGATCGGGTGATCGGGGCCAAGATGGTCATCGCTTGTCCTCCTTGTACTGGCCGCCTGCGGGCGGTAGTCGGGGTGGGGGCCCCTGGCTGCGAGGCCCCCACCATCGAGCTAGTCCGACCGGTCAGACTCGGCCGAAGGCGAGCGCGACATTGTGCCCACCGAATCCAAATGAATTGTTGAGCGCGAAGTCGATCTGGCCGTAACGGGGTTCACCCTTCACGACATCGAGATCGATCTCTGGATCCTGGTTATCGAGATTGAGCGTGGGCGGAATGACTCCGTCACGCACAGCCAGGACCGTGAGCACGGCTTCGAGCGCACCGACGGCGCCGATGGAGTGCCCGAGAGCTGACTTCGGTGCGTACACCGCAGCGTGGCCACCGACCGCGGACTTGATGGCCAGTGCCTCGGCCGTGTCCCCGATCGGCGTCGCCGTGGCGTGCGCGTTCACGTGGGTGATGTCGGACTTCGCCAGACCCGCGGTCTGGATCGCCCGTGCCATCGCGCGGGCCGCGCCCGTGCCCTCGGGGTGCGGCGCCACGATGTGGTAGCCGTCCGAGGTGATGCCCGCGCCCATCAGGCGTGCGTGGATGGTTGCCCCGCGCGCCTTGGCGTGCTCCTCGGTCTCGAGGACCATCAGTGCCCCGGCCTCGCCGAAGACGAAGCCGTCGCGATCCTTGTCGAAGGGACGCGAGGCGGCCTTCGGATCGTCGTTGCGTGAGCTCAATGCCCGCATCATCGCGAAGCTCGCGATCGGCACGGGATCGATCTGGCCCTCGACGCCACCGGTGACGACGATGTCGGCGTCACCCATGATGAGCATCCGGTATGCGTGCGCGATCGCTTCCGAGCCCGACGAACACGCCGAGACGGGAGTGATCACGCCTGCGCGGGCGCCGAGCTCGAGCCCGACGACCGCGGCGGGACCGTTCGGCATCACCATCTGCACAGAGAACGGCGACACCTTCCGGTATCCCTGGGTCTTGATCTTGTCGACGGCGTCGATCAATGCCTCGCCGCCCCCGAGTCCGGTACCGAGGACCACGCCGAGCCGGTCCTTGTCCACCTCGGGGCTGCCCGCGTTCTGCCACACCTGGCGTCCGAGCACGAGAGCGAGTCGCTCCACGAAGCTCATCCGCCGGATCTCGACGCGGGAGAGTGCATCGTCGGGGTTCACCTTCAGGTGCCCGCCGATGCGGACGGGAAGGTCGTACTCCGCGACGAACGGATCTTCGAGGACGTCGATCCCGCTCTCGCCTGCGAGCAGGCCCTTCCACGTGGCATCCACGTCACCAGCGATCGACGTCGAGGCCGCGAGGCTGGTGACGACGACGTTGGGGAAGTTCCTGGTGGAAGTCACGGGCGAGCTCACTCCTCGTTCGCGGAGTCGAGCTTCGCCTTGACGGCGTCAGCGGCGTCGCCGCCCTCGGCCTCGAGCTTCTGGATGTAGCTGACGGCGTCGCCGACGGTGCGCAGGCTGGCGAGATCCTCGTCGGGGATCTTCACGCCGTACTTGTCCTCGGTCTGCACGGCGATCTCCACCATGGACAGCGAGTCGATGTCGAGGTCGTCGACGAAGGACTTCTCGATGGTCACCTCGGACGGCTCGATGCCGGTGACCTCCTCGATGATCTCCGCGAGTCCGGCAATGATGTCTTCCTGGGTGGTGGCCACTTCGTGGCTCCCTTCTTGTTTGGTGTTACTTGGGTCTGGCGTTGGCCGGTCGGCAGACCGGCCATTGTGGTGTGTGGTCCTGCTGCGAGGGGCCTAGGGCCGCAGGATTGCGGCGGGCCTCATCCGAGCCCGGTGAGCTCGGACAGCGCGGGGATGTCGTCCGGCGTCTTGATCGCCAGCGTGGGGGTCCCCTTCATCTCCCGCTTGGCGATACCGACCAGGGTGCCGGCCGGGGGGAGTTCGGCGATCGCCGTGACCTGGGCCGCGCGCAGCGACGCGGTGCACAGGTCCCAGCGCACGGGCCTGGTCACCTGGGCAGCCAGCTTGGCCAGCGCGTCGGCGCCGGAGGTGACCGGCTGACCGTCGGCATTGGACAGTAGCGTGCGCGTCGGATCCGAGGGGCTGATTCGGGAGGCCGCCTCGGTGACGGCTTCCTGGGCCGGCGCCATGAACGCGGTGTGGAACGCGCCCGCCACCGGCAGGGCCCGGACGCGGGCCTTCTCCGGCGGCGCTGCCGCGAGCTCCTCCAGGGCGCTGAGCAGGCCGGCCGCCACGATCTGGCCGGCCGCATTCCGGTTCGCCGGCTCGAGGCCGAGCTCGGCCAGCCGTGCCAGGACGACCTCTTCGTCGCCGCCGAGCACCGCGGACATGCCGGTCGGCTCCAGCGCGCAGGCCTTGGCCATCTCGGAGCCGCGGAGCGCGGCGAGCGCGACGGCGTCGTCCGAGGAGATCACGCCTGCGATGGCGGCCGCGGCCAGCTCACCGACCGAGTGTCCCGCGGCGATCAGGTCCGTGGGGACGAGTCCGCGGCGCTCGAGCTCCTCGAAGGCGAGCAGCGCGGCGGCGACCACGAGCGGCTGGGTGACCGAGGTGTCGGTGATCTCGTCGGCCGTGGCGGTGGTGCCCAGGCGTTCGAGGTCGAGGCCGGAGGCCTTCGACCAGATGGAAATGCGGTCTGCAGTGCCCGGCAGCTCCAGCCAAGGGCTGAGCATGCCGGGGGTTTGGGAGCCCTGACCCGGGGCAAGCAACGAAATCACAAGATAAGGGAACACTGTCCAGCGGCATGTGGGTGATGTTTTTGACCATCAACCTTGGACAAGTGTTTTGTAGGGTTCCCACAAAATCGCATGTGGGGAACTCGCATCGGAAGTGGACGGCGGAACGTTACAAGTCGATCGCACGGTTTGTGAAGAATGTGATTGGTGTGACTGGATGCGTTGTTTCGTGACTGGCCTGAGCCAAACGACCCACCGTTGACGCGACCCTGAGCACGTACGCGTCGCGCGGGTTCATGGGGTCCCGGCCGGTGATCTCGCTGATCCTTTTAAGTCGATACCGGACAGTGTTGGGGTGCACGAACAGTTTGCGGGCACAGGTCTCAACGGCGGCGCCACAGTCGAGATAGGTCTCGAGGGTGTCGGTCAGCGCCGACCCCGCGGCGGCCAGCGGTCGCACGAGCAGATCGATGAGCGAATCGAGGGCCGCCCGGTCACCGAGCAGGGCCCGCTCGGGCAGCAGTTCACCGGCGTGGACCGGCCGCGGGGCGCCCCGCCAGCCGGCCACCGCCTCCATGCCGGCCAGGGCCTCCACCGCGCTGAAGTGCGCGGCGCTGAGGGTGCGGGTGGTCGGCCCGATCACCACCGGGCCGTCGGAGAAGTTGGTGAGGAGGTCCGTCATGAACTGATCGTCGTACGGGTCCTGCATGTCGCCGCTGACCACCATCACCAGCCGGGAGCCCTGCACGACGGCGAGCGCGGCCCGCCCGTGCTTCTGCGCGATCGAGTGAACGGTGCTGACCACCGACACGCCCTGTTCGGGCGGCGGGGTGCCGACGAGGACGGTCGCGGGCGCGGTCGCGTCCCAGTTGAGTGTCGCTGCGCGGGAAAGCATGTCGGAGCCGGTGTCGCCGCGGACCACCGCGTCCACCACGAGGGCCTCCAGGCGGGTGTCCCACGCGCCGCGGGACTCGGCGGCGCTGGCATAGACGGAGGCGGCGGCGAACCCGAGCTCGCGGCCGTAGCGCAGCACTGCCTCGGTCAGGGCGATGAGCTGTTGCTCGTTCCTGGCCAGTGCGGGCAGCCACTGCTCGAAGAACTCCATCGCCACGCGCACCATGTCGACGGTCTGACGGAGGGTCAGCCTGCGGGCCAGGTCCTGGGGGATGACCTGGAAGGCCTCCATGCTGAAACGGATGTCGCCCTCGGGGTCCTTGAGCCACTCGAGGAAGTTGACCACCGCGGTCTGCACGAGCAGCTGCACGCTCGCGCGCTGGTCGGCGTCGAGGTCGCCGACGAACGGGAGCTGGTCCTGCATCGAGGTGATCGCCTCGGTGGAGAGCCGGCCGGAGAACTGCTTGACCCGCCGCAGCAGTGCGTCGGGCAGGGGGTCGCGGGGCTGACGCTGCCTGCCGAAAACCGGCACGGCCGCCGCCTGTGTCCCGTCGTCGGCGGAGCCGTCCAGTGGGGGTTTCTGCTCGCCCATAGTCTCGAAACTTACGCCCACCGTGACCTCAGGCGCCCGGGGGCGCGAATTGCGCGCTTCCCGGGCGCCTGATTTGTCAGGTGTCTATAAACGCTCGTGCACAGATAGTCGTCAGGCGCTGCCGGGGTCCTTCAGCGACTTCGGCGCCGCCAGGACGTCGTCGATCCGGTAGTGCCGGGCGGCCGCCGCCGGGGTGTTGTGCTCGAGCTTGCCCTCCTTGGCGAGGCCGGCCAGCGCCGCGACCACGATCGACTCGGCGTCCACGTTGAAGTAGCGCCTTGCCGCGGTCCGGGTGTCGGAGAAGCCGAACCCGTCGGTGCCGAGCGTGGTGTACGCGCCGGGCACCCACTGCCGGATCTGGTCCGGGACCGCCCGCATCCAGTCCGAGGCCGCCACGAACGGGCCCTCGGCGCCTGCCAGCGCGGTGGACACGTACGGCACGGCGGCGGTGGCCTGCGGGTTCCGCAGCGCCTGTCGCTCGCACTCGACGCCGTCGCGGCGCAGCTCGCCCCACGACGTCACCGACCACACGTCCGCCGCGACGCCCCAGTCCTCGGCGAGCAGCTGCTGGGCGCGCATGCCCTCCGGCATCGCGACGCCGGAGACCAGGATCTGCGCGCGGGGTCCGGTGCCCGTGCTCTTGCTGTACAGGTAGATGCCCTTGAGCAGGCCCTCGACGTCGAGGTCCTCCGGCTCGGCGGGCTGCACGTACGGCTCGTTGTAGATGGTCAGGTAGTAGAAGATGTTCTCGCCGCCGAACCCGTCCTCGCCGGGCGTGCCGCCGTACATCCGGCGCAGGCCGTCCTTGACGATGTGCGCGATCTCGTACGAGAACGCCGGGTCGTAGGTCACCGCGGCGGGGTTCGTCGACGCCAGCAGCAGCGAGTGCCCGTCGGCGTGCTGGAGGCCCTCGCCCGTGAGCGTGGTCCGGCCCGCCGTGGCGCCGAGCACGAAACCGCGGGCCATCTGGTCGGCGGCCGCCCAGAGTCCGTCACCGGTCCGCTGGAAGCCGAACATCGAGTAGAAGATGTAGAGCGGGATCATCGGCTCGCCGTGGGTGGCGTAGGAGGTGCCGACCGCGGTGAACGAGGCGGTGGAGCCGGCCTCGTTGATGCCCTCGTGCAGGATCTGGCCGATCGAGCTCTCCTTGTAGGCGAGCATCAGGTCGGCGTCGACCGAGGTGTACAGCTGGCCGTTGCGGTTGTAGATCTTCAGCGACGGGAACCACGAGTCCATGCCGAACGTGCGGGCCTCGTCGGGGATGATCGGCACGATCCGCTTGCCGATCTCCTTGTCGCGGAGCAGCTCCTTGAGGACCCGCACGAGCGCCATGGTGGTGGCGATCTCCTGCTTGCCGGAGCCCTTCCGCAGCGAGTCGTATGTCTTGTCCTCGGGCAGTGCCAGCGGCGCGACGTCCGTGCGGCGCGAGGGCAGGAACCCGCCCAGCTGCTTGCGACGGTCGAGCATGTACTGGATCTCGGGGGCGTCCGCGCCGGGGTGGTAGTACGGCGGCAGGTACGGGTCCTTCTCCAGCTCGGCGTCGGAGATCGGGATCCGCTGCAGGTCGCGGAACGCCTTGAGGTCGTCGAGGGTCAGCTTCTTCATCTGGTGGGTCGCGTTGCGGCCCTCGAAGTGCTTGCCGAGGGTGTAGCCCTTGATGGTGTGCGCCAGGATGACCGTCGGCTGGCCCTTGTGCTGCAGCGCGGCCGCGTAGGCCGCGTGGATCTTGCGGTAGTCGTGCCCGCCGCGCTTGAGGTTCCAGATGTCCTGGTCGGACAGGTCCTTGACCAGTTCCTTGGTGCGGGGGTCGCGACCGAAGAAGTGCTCGCGGACGTATCCGCCGTCGTTGGCCTTGTAGGTCTGGTAGTCGCCGTCGGGGGTGGTGTTCATCAGGTTGACCAGCGCGCCGTCCTTGTCGGCGTGCAGCAGCGCGTCCCACTCGCGGCCCCAGACGACCTTGATGACGTTCCAGCCGGCGCCGCGGAAGAACGACTCCAGCTCCTGGATGATCTTGCCGTTGCCGCGGACCGGGCCGTCGAGGCGCTGCAGGTTGCAGTTGACCACGAACGTGAGGTTGTCGAGGCCCTCGGTGGCGGCCACGTGCGCCAGGCCACGCGACTCCGGTTCGTCCATCTCGCCGTCGCCGAGGAAGGCCCAGACGTGCTGGTCGGCGGTGTCCTTGATGCCGCGATCGTGCAGGTAGTGGTTGAACCGGGCCTGATAGATGGCGTTCATCGGGCCGAGGCCCATCGACACCGTGGGGAACTCCCAGAAGTCGGGCAGCAGCCGCGGGTGCGGGTACGACGGCAGCCCGCCGCCTGCGTCCGCGTGGCTGTGCTCCTGGCGGAAGCCATCCATCTGCTCGGCCGGGATCCGGCCCTCGAGGAAGGCGCGGGCGTAGATGCCGGGGGAGGCGTGACCCTGGATGAAGATCTGGTCGCCGCCGCCGGGGTGGTCCTTGCCGCGGAAGAAGTGGTTGAACCCGACCTCGTAGAGGGCAGCGGAGGACGCGTAGGTGGAGATGTGGCCGCCCACGCCGACGCCGGGGCGCTGCGCGCGGTGCACCATGACCGCGGCGTTCCAGCGGATCCAGGCGCGGTAGCGACGCTCGACCTCCTCGTCGCCGGGGAACCACGGCTCGTTCTCGGTCGGAATGGTGTTCACGTAATCGGTGGAGGTCAGCGCGGGGATGGACACCCGATTCTCGCCCGCACGCTCGAGCAGGCGCAGCATCAGATAGCGGGCGCGCGCCGGTCCCGAGTTCTGCAACAGGCCGTCGAAGCTGTCCAACCACTCGGTTGTCTCGTCGGGATCGATGTCGGGGAGATATGAGGCCACCCCCTCACGAATCACGCGGACGCGGCCGTCGCCGCTGGGTGCGGGCTGCTGCGCTGGCGAGAATTGGTCCTGGGTGGGCTCGGACAACGTATGACTCTCCTTCATCGGGGAGGACGCTCGGTGCGGCGCCCAATCCATGCGAATCGCCTGTGTGACGGCGGTCCGCTTTACGCGTGATGGTGATCTGGCTCAATCCTGCCGTATCGCCCGGCGAGGGTCGACGGCGAGTCACAATCTGCTACGTCACAAAATCTTTGTTCGGTTTTTCGGTGGCGTCGGCTTGCGCAAGAGCCGTTCAACCTGTTCGCTTTCACTACTGATCCACACGGACCGGGTGCTGGAGGTTCAGCCCCGACAACAAAAGGAGGACACCACCGTGGTCGCCGCGGCGGACGCCCAGAACTATGCCCAGAAACTCGGCATCACCAATGACATGGTTGTTCAGGAACTGGGTTGGGACGAGGACACCGACGATGCGCTGCGCGCATCCGTGGAGGAGACCATCGGTGGGGAGCTCCTCGACGAGGATTCGGATGAGGTGATCGACGTGGTCCTGCTGTGGTGGCGGGACGGCGACGGAGACCTCGTCGACGCACTCATGGACGCGATCGGCCCCCTGGCCGACGAGGGTTTCGTGTGGGTCCTCAGCCCCAAGACCGGACAACCTGGCCATGTCGAGCCAAGCGAGATCGCCGAATCGGCACCGACGGCGGGTCTGACCCAGACCTCGGCGGCGAACCTCGGCCTGTGGAGCGGCAGTCGGCTGGTGCAGCCGAAGGCCCGCCCGGCCAAGCGCTGATCGCACTACTGCAGAAGGAACCCCCATGCCTCTCGACGTCGGTGCGATCGCTCCCGATTTCACCCTCAAGGACCAGAACAACCAGGAAGTCTCGCTCTCGGACTACCGGGGCAAGAAGAACGTCCTGATCGTGTTCTATCCGCTCGCCTTCACCGGTACCTGTCAGGGTGAACTCTGCAAGGTCCGGGACGGTCTGCCGAAGTTCGAGAACGACGACGCCGCGGTGCTCGCGGTCTCCGTCGGTCCGCCGCCCACGCACAAGATCTGGGCGGCGGAGCAGGGGTACACCTTCCCGTTGCTGTCGGACTTCTGGCCGCACGGTGCGGTGGCTCAGGCCTACGACGTGTTCAACGACAAGGCCGGGTTCGCGAACCGCGGAACCTTCGTCGTGGACAAGGAGGGCTACATCCGGTTCGCCGAGATGAACGGCCCCGGAGAGGCCCGTGACCAGGCAGCTTGGGAGAACGCGCTCGCCGCGCTAGATTCCTGAGTGCAATTCGGCGGGAAACCGTCGGATTCCGGGCGTGTAGCTCAGTGGTAGAGCTCTGGTTTTACACACCAGCGGTCGGGGGTTCGAAACCCTCCGCGCCCACCGCAGTGCTGACAGGCGAGTCGTCAATCTCGCTGTCGGACACCGAAGAAGCCCCCCGCCTCGACGAGGCGGGGGGCTTGTTCCGTCTGGTGGAGCGTGGACCGGATCCGGTCGGTCAGGATCCCAGCGGGAGGTTGTCGAAGATGAAGTCGTCCACGCCGAGCACACTGAGGAGACCGAAGTCCGTCGACCCGGCCGAGCCGAGGGGGTTCCCCTGTCGGTGCCAGGTTGTGCAGCCGACAGAGTCGAGCCGGTCGCCGGCGTCCAGGTCGACGATCCGGTACTCGGTGCTGGCACTGATGCCTTCGAGGCTCGGCTCGGTTTCGCCGGACTGGGTGAGGGCGAATTGGCAGGCGGCACCGGTGAAGCGGGAGTAGTACGACCCCGGCTCCACGTCGACGCCCGCCACATAGGGGTGGCTGGTGGTGCCGGGAATGCTCACCGGGAGCGCGCTGGCGATGCCTGCGGTGCCGATGGTGAGGCCGACGGCTGCGATGGTGGCGCCGATGATTCCTGCGGATCTACGCACTGTGGTTCTCCTCGTGGGTTTTTGGAGTGAACCAGGACACGTTAAAGGCTTCGTGATGATCCGGTCATGAAAGCCGGCAGTTCTCCTGCTTTCGGATAGCGGTCAGCCGCCGTACTGCGGACTCCACCAGGCGTCCTCGGCCGCGAGTCGATCGGCGACGCTCTGGGGCATCACGGAGCAGCTCTTCGGGGCGCCGAGCGGCGGATGGTCGCCAGCCGAGTCGGTGATGCCCACCGTCGCGACCGCGCCCTCCCAGCCGCCCATCTCGCTGATCCGCTGCGGCACCTTGTTCCTGGCATTGGCGACGGTGCTGGCCACCAGCCACGTCCCGTCGCTCTCGACGTCGACGCCACCACCCGGCGCCCGTCGGGCGTCCTCGCCGAGCGGCAGGAGGCCGGCCAATGTTGCTGCGTCCCAAGAGTTGCTGTCCCATGGCGGGCGGTTGAAGTAGTACCAGCTGGCGGAGCAGACGCCGTACAGGTTCGGCCCGAACTGGGCGTAGTTCAGGTACAGCTCGAGCTGCCGCTGATCGCCCATCAGGTTGAAGGGCCAGGACAGCACGGCCTCCACGCCCTTGCGGAAGACCCTGGTTCCGACCCACTCGCCTCGGATGAGGAACATGTTCTTCACCAGCTGCTGGGGGATGGTCGAGCCGGAGAGATCCTCACCGGACTCGAGATAAGTCTCGGTCCGATCGATGAAGTCGCTCATGTGGAACGGGCCCATGCGCGTGCCGAGCTCGGCGTCCTCGTGGGCGAGCACGGACGCGATGTAGTGCCTGCTGATGTGGTCGAGCGAGACTTCCTGGAAGACCGTGTCGCCCGGCGCGCTGTCGGTCAGCATGAACATCGTGCGCGGCGGCGTCCACACGCGGTAGATCACGGGCGTCACCACGAGCCATACGACGAATCCGATCACCATCCACTTCGTCCACCGGCGCCAGGCGGGCTTCCTGGACGGGGGTGCCGTGCCGTCGGGGAGTTCCGGCGTAGGCGGGAGCGGAGGCGTCGGAGTCGGAGGCAGCGGAGGCGGCGGCCAGATCGGAGCCTGCGGCTTCGCTCGTTGGTACTTCCAACTCGACTGGGGAGGTGGCCCGTACGGCGCAAGGTTGTCCGGCCGCGGGGTATCACGCGGGAGTGCCGGCCACGGCCGCCGCGATGTCGCGGCACTGTACCGAGGCTGGGGTCGGGGAATCGGACGGTTCCGGCCGTCGCCGAGTCGTTTGTTCATGGTGCGTGGAGGGCGTGAACGCGCCTCAGTTCCCGTCCGTGACGGTCAACCCGTGCTGGACGAAGCTTCGGTCCGCAGGCACCCTGAGGGCCGCACGCTGCTCGCCTTCGACATGGCCCTCAGCGGCGCACCGCGCGTATCTCGTGAACACACCTAAAGGTTACCGAAACAATCAGGTTGTCAATTGTGAGCTTCTGCTGGTTCCGTGCTGAGGGGCCGAGGCGAGCGCGGGCGTAGCATCGGGTGTATCGGATGCACCTCGAACGCGGCATTTTCGATCGCGTCGTCTCCGATTGGAATGAACCTGGCCGGTTCGCGGCCAAGGCAGGAGCGTCAGTCGTGACGCTGAATCACACGAGCCCGTCCCTGGGTCATCGCGATGCCCGTCAACCCCATGCGCGGCGGATACCAACGCTGCGGCTGCGGTTGAAGCCACGGCGTGCAGCCCGGGGGTTCGTCGATGGAGCGTGGTGGCCCAGGTCACCCGACTTGGCCACCGAAGTCCCCGGGCTACTGGCGGTGCTCGCCATTCGCCTCGGCCGGATCGACCGAGTGGTCTACAACATAAACGGGTGGGCGAAGGCGCCCGCATGGATCCGCAGTGGGGGACACGAAGTTCGATTGGACGGCTACCCATTTCAGCCGGTCAACACCCTGTACGTCGTCGGCGCGAACAGGAAGAGGATGGCGCTGCTGGTGGTCCCGCCCTACACAGAGCCCGACTACGCGCACGCGACCATGATGACCGCCGCCAAGCCGAACAGTGCGACCACGGCGGACGACCTGTTGATGGTCGGGGTACGCGAGGCGTCCCAGCTTGCCGCCCAGAATCGCTGGGATTCGGAAGGTGGGGCTGGGAAGGTGCGTCGACCATGATGCGCGACGGGGTCCGAAGCGTCGGGAATCACTTCGACATGGGTTCGCGACTGCACGAGACCGATGGCCTCCAGCCCTTTGAGCCGGCAACCCGCACATCGCGCATCCTCCTTCGGGCTCGAGGCGCGCCTGCCGGCCTGGTCGACGGCGCGTGGTGGCCGCGGACCACGAACCTGACGTTGGAATTGCATGACGTGATCAGCGCTGTCGCAACACATCTCGGTCGCACAGCCCGGGTTGCCTTCGCTTGGAATCCGCGCAGTGTCACGCAACGCGGCCTCGATCGACACGATGGAGTGCTCGTCTGCGGCCCAGTCGACGGTCAGCCACAGAACGTCATGTACCTGTTCGGGACCGATGGGTCACGGCTGGCGTTGCTGGTCGTCCCGCCGGACACCGAGGCGGACGGTGCCTATGCGGCGATGCGGCTTGCCGTGGGTGCATCCGAGGTGTGACGTCGTCGCCGGCCAGTCAGGCGATCTGATCGGTGCGTTCGGCGGGCGCGCCGTAGAGGTCGTCGAGGAGCCGCTCGCGGGCACCCGCGCGGCGCAGGCTCTCGAGCAGATCCGGCGACCGCAGCAGGTACGAGGTCTCACGGAGGGCTTCGTAGTGGGACCGTGAGATCAGGACGGCGCTGCCGTGCTTGCCGCCGATCTCGATCGCGGCGGACTCATCGTTTGCCCTCCGGATCAACTTCTTCAGTCGCTTCCTCGCGGTCTTCACCTTCATTGCGGCCACAGCGCATCTCCATTCCCGACGGATCTGACTCGTGAATCCTGCCACCACGTGGTGGGGTTGAACGCATTTCTATGCCCCGGACACTCCCAAAATTCTGGATCCGACGTTCGAAATGCCGCGTTTATCGCGCGGACTAGGGTCACGGTGTGCGTCTGATCAACATCATCCAGTCCTGGCGGCTCGTCCCCGTGTGGCTGCGCATCCTGCTGCTGCTTGCCGGTGGCGCCAAGGTGTGGGGCGCCGGGATCTACGCGGGATGCCACTTCGGCGGCAAGGACATCCGGATGGGGGTTGGCACTTTCGTGAATCGGGGGGTGTTCTTCGACGGCACCGCGCCGATCACGCTCGGCAGGCAGGTCGCGGTGGGGCACCAGGTCGCGTTCATCACCAGTACCCACGAGATGGGCCCTGAGGATGGGCGTGGTGGTCGCGTCTACGACCTGCCGATTGTCATCGGCGACGGCTGCTGGATCGGTGCGCGGGCGACGATCCTGCCCGGCGTCAACGTCGGGCCCGGCTGCATGATCGGCGCGGGCGCGGTGGTGACCAAGGACTGCGAGCCGAACGGACTGTACGCGGGGAATCCGGCGCGGCGGGTGCGGGACCTGCCCGCCTGAACGCGGATTTCCGCGCGCGGCTGTGCGTTTCGCGCGAGTCGCAACGCTGCGAGAGCGGGGCGGCGCGCACTCACGCCGCCCCACGGTCGGGCGCTACTTGTCGCAGGCGATGCCGTCCTTGTCCCGATCCAGTTTGGTGCTGTAGCCGGGGTCGCCCTTGTACATCGGGGCCGCCCCGGCCGCGATCGCGTCATCGCACGAGTCGAACTTGCCCGACGGAGAAGGCGCCTCGACGAGCGGCTGCGGCTTCGTGATCACCGGCGGCGGAGTGGGCCTCCGTTCCGAGGTATCCGGAACGTAGGCGGGCGCGGCTGCGGCGCCGGGCGGACGGGTGGTGACGGGGGCGGGCGCGACGTAGGTCGTCGGCTTCGGCATCTCGACCAGCGGCGCCGGCTTCACGGGCGCGGGCACCGCCGAAGAGCGGGCGGGCGTGGGTGCGGGCGTGGACGGGCGTGCCGTCGTCGT
>Ga0207709_10001097_pt1 | contig 19856 bp, 19 predicted proteins | sample KBSM34metaG_FD_184397 | JGI IMG/M metagenome (GOLD analysis project Ga0207709, IMG submission 184397) | Miscanthus rhizosphere microbial communities from Kellogg Biological Station, Michigan, USA - KBS M3-4 metaG (SPAdes) (version 2) | ecosystem: Host-associated > Plants > Roots > Rhizosphere >...
CAACGACGCTTACGGTGGTCTCTTGCCTGCACCGGCACGCTTCCCTTGATTCGATGCGCGAAGTCGAAACCGTTCAGCCCCTCGCATCCCCGCCGACTTTCGGCAGGACATTCAATGCTACGCCAAACCGAACACACCACCGCAACATTTTCATCCCAGGCGGGCGTGTTTCCCCAGTTCAGATCGCCTATCGGGGCACCGCATGCTCAGTCAGCAAGCAGGTTGACGAGCCCGGTGAACACGCCGGGCAACGCTTGTGCGGCCGGCACAATGCCGGCGCGAACGGCCGGACGTGCGCTCGCCTGCAGGAGGGCCGCAGTGAGCATCCGATAGCGCCGGGTCAACCTGCGCCATCGGCGGTCGTACTCGTAGGGCCGATCGCGCAGCACGCAGTCCACCAGCAGCTCGGCGGCGCCGAACGCCAGCCCCATGCCCTCCCCGGTGAGCGCGTCGATATATCCGGCCGCGTCGCCGACCAGCAGCGCCCTGCCCGCCACACGGGTGCGCACTCGCTGCCTCAGTGGTCCCGCCGCCCGGTCCTGACCATGGGCGTGGCCGGAAATGCGATCGCCGAGCTCGCCGAAGGATTCGAAGTGACGGTCGAAGCCCCCGCGGGTGGAGCTGAGGATCGCGATCCCGACGCAATCGTCGGCCACCGGCGTCACATATGCCTCAGCGCCTCGCGACCAGTGCACCTCGACCGAATCGGTCCACGGCGCGATCTCGAAATGCCGACGGATCCCCCACCGGCGCGGGCCCACGCCCGGCATAGAAAGCCCCAGAGCTTTGCGGATCGGTGAATGCAGACCGTCGGCCGCGGCCAGGTACCTGGCCCGGAATCCCGCGGCGTTAACCGATTCCGCGTCCTGAGTGACCTCGCCGAGCTCGCCGTGCACGAGCTTCACCCCGGCCGCTTCGGCGGCCAACCACAACGCGCTGTGCAGAACGGTCCTACGCACGCCCCGGCCGACGCCCGCACGAAACGCCGCATCGACGCGGCGATCACCGTCGACGTAGCTGATCCCGCGCAGCGGTCGGCCTTCCGCCGTAATGCCGAGCCGGCCAAGGTGCGCGACGGTGTGCGGCATCATGCCCTCACCGCAGGCCTTGTCCAACACGCCAATTCGGCGTTCGACCACGGCAACCTGCAGTCCGGCCGCCGCCCCGTACAGCGCGGTGGCCAGGCCCGCGGGCCCGCCGCCTGCCACGAGCAGGTCGATCACGTCAGGCTCGCGAGCGCGTCGTTCTCGACCCTGATCCGCGTGCGCAGCAGTCCGGCGTTCAGCGCAGTGAAGATCAGGGCGGTGAGCCATGCCGAGTGCACCAACGGCAGCGCGATGCCCTCGACGACGACGGCGACGTAGTTGGGGTGCGGTATCAGGCGATACGGTCCACCCGAGACGCGCGCCGCTCCCGGGATGACGATCACTCGGGTGTTCCACTGGGGCCCCAGCGTCGTGATGCACCACCAGCGCAACGCCTGCGCGGCGAGGACCACGACCAGCATGGGCCAGCCCAGTGCGGGAACGAACGGCCGCTGCAGCGCGATCACTTCGATCAAGCAGCCCGCCAGCAAGCCGATGTGCAGCACGACCATCACCGGGTAGTGTCCGGCACCGACTTCGATTCCACCGCGTTCCCGGCTCCACGTCCAGTTGCGTTTGGACACAACCAGTTCGGCCACCCGCTCGATAGCGACGGCCACGATCAGCAGGACATACCATGTCATGGTCACTGCCAACGCAGCAGGACCAGTTCGGAGCAGAATCCCGGTCCCATCGCCATGAGCACACCGGGACTGCCTGCGGGTGGGCGCTTGGCCATGGTGTCCCGCAGCACGTGGAGCACCGACGCCGACGACAGGTTGCCGACCTCGGCAAGCGAACGCCACGTCAGTTCGAGCGCATCATCGGTCAGACCCAGAGTGGCGGTGATCGCCTCGATCACCTTCGGGCCGCCGGGATGGCTCACCCACGCGCCTACTTCACCGACCGTAAGACCATGGGACGCAAGAAAACTCGTGACATCATCGGCCAGATAGCGTTCGATCACCGCGGGTACGTCAGGCGACAGCACCAGTCTGAACCCAGTCGCGCCTACATCCCAACCCATCGTGTGCAGCGAGTCCGGATAGAGGTGGCTGCGCGAGTCGAGCACCACCGGCCCCGCCGCACCGATCTGTTCGGCCCGGCGATCGCCCACGGCGACGACCGCGGCGGCGCCGTCGCCGAACAGTGCACTGCCGACCAGCGTTGCCATAGACGGATCGGATTTAGGTGTGAGTGAACACAATTCGACTGCGAGCAGCACCGCGACTCCATCGGGTGCACCGCGAAGGTAGTCGTGAAGTCGGCCCGTGCCGGCCGCGCCTGCGACACATCCCAAGCCGAACAGCGGTACCCGGCGCACGTCGGGCCGTAGCCCGATCCGCCCGGCGATCCGCGCGTCCAAGGTCGGGACAGCGAGTCCGGTGACGGTGGTCGTGATGATCAAATCGACGTCCGACGGTTCCAGACCCGCTTCGTCGAGCGCTCCGGTGATCGCGGCACAGCCGAGTTCGACCGCGTGCTCGATGAACACGTCGTTGGCGGCACCGAAGTCAGTGAGCCCCGTGTACGCCTCCAGCGGCAGCACCATGTGGCGAGCGTCCACCTTGGCGCTCTCGTGCACCGCCCGGACGAAGTCACCATGCTCCGAGAAGCCGGGCATCGCCAGCAATGCTTCGGTCACCTCCGCCTGGGTATAGCGGCGTTCTGGTAGTTCCCCACGCACCGAGGCGATCACACTCATGACACAATCCTCCTGTTCCTGTATGCGCTTGTTCGACTACGGACGGATGGTCGACGCGGACGCCGTCGGCTGCTTCGCGACGAGACCGTCTTCGATACCGAAGCGGTCGTGAAGTTTGGTCATCCACTTGGGCGCCCACCAATTCCACTCACCCATGACATGCATGAATGCGGGAAGCAGCACCATGCGGACCAAGGTGGCGTCGACCAGGATCGCCAGAGTCAAGCCAAGGCCGAACATCCGCATGAACGACACCTGGGCGGCGATCAGCGCGGCGAACGAGATGGACATCACCACAGCGGCCGCCGTGACGACACGGCCGCTGCGCGCAATTCCCAACGCAACGCTCTCATCGTTGTCGGCGCGTGTGCGCGCCGTCTGAAGCCAGAACTCGCGGATGCGCGATACCAGGAAAACCTCGTAATCCATCGACAGGCCAAACGCGATGCAGAACAACAACACCGGGATGTTGGCGACGAGGATTCCCGTGGCCGTCGTGCCCAATCCACCAAGGTGCCCGTCCTGAAAAATCCACACCATCGCACCGAAGGCCGCACTAAGCGAAAGCACATTGAGCACCAACGCCTTCAATGGGATCACCACGCTGCCGGTGAGCAGGAACAGCACCGCGAACATGATCACCACGATGAGTCCGAGCACCACCGGGAGCCGCGACGTGATGGCATCGACGCTGTCGCGGTTGACCTGCGCGGTGCCGGCGAACAACACCTCGCGGCCACCGGGGCCGTCGACTGCGTGCAGGCCGTCGAGCTGAGCATCGGATGCGTCGGAGAACAACGGCGCGGTGCTGCGCACCGTAAGGTACGCGCTGCCGTCGGCGATCCGGACAGGAGACACGCCGACAACATCCGCTACCCGGGCGAGATCCGTTGCGTACCGATCGAACTCGGCCTGAGTCGGACCAGTCGCATCGGGCACGACGATGGTGACCGCTGTGGCGGAGTCGTCGGGGAACTGGGTGCGCATCTCGTCACCGACCTGATGGGCCGATGCGGTCGTGGGTAGCACCCGGTCGTCCGGAAAGCCCCACTTCACCCCCAGGAACGGGGCACCGAGCAGCAGGAGCAGGGCAACGACGGCCAATCCGGCAGGAATGGCGTGCCGCATGACGGTTTTCGTCCACCGATACAGGGCGTGCTGCTCGACGGTGCGCGCGACCGGTTCCTGCCAGTTGAGTATCCGATCCACAAGTCTGCGAATATCCATGGCGTGCAACCGATCACCGAGTAGAACCAGTGCCGCCGGGGTGACGAACAGTGCGGCGAGTGCGGCGAACGCGACGGTGGCCACTCCCGCATAGGCGAACGACTTGAGGAACGCCATGGGGAACACCACCATCACGGCCATCGAGAGGGCCACTATCGCGGCCGAGAACACCACGGTGCGACCAGCCGTCGCCATGGTCTGAGCCAGCGCGGCGTCGCGGCTGACACCGTCCGCCAACCCGTCGCGGTACCGGCTGATGATCAGCAACGTGTAGTCGATGGCTAGGGCCAATCCCATTGCAGCGCTGAGGTTCAGCGCGAATATCGACACGTCGGTGAAGGAGCTGACACCACGCAGCACCGCAAGTGAGCCCAAAATCGCCAGGCCGCCGACCGCGAGCGGCACCGCTGCGGCGAGGACACCACCGAATACCCAGACGAGCACGACGAAGCTGATCGGAATCGCCAACGACTCCATGAGCAGCAGGTCACGCCGCGACTGCTCGGTGATCTCGACATTCACCATCGCGTCGCCGCCCGCCCGTACCGTCACGCCGTCCCTGTCGTGAACGAGCCGGTCCGACAGGTCCTTGGTGTATTCCTGGAGCTTGCTCTCATCTCCGGAGATCCCCGCCACGATCAGGCCGGACTTTCCGTCCCTGCTGACCAAGGCAGGCCGCTCGGGAGCCGGTGCGGTCCACAAGGACGTCACGGACACGACGTGCGGCGAGCGCATCAGGTCGTCGGCCAGTTCGGTACCCACCGCCCGCGCTGCACCGCTGTCGGCCCCGTCCGGAGAGGAGACAGTGACCATCATCCGTACGTCGCCTACATTGAACCTGTCCGTGAGCAGTTCTTTCGCCTTGGCCGATTCCGAGGATGGATCGTCGAATCCACAGGCGCACAAGCTCTTTGCCACCGGAACACCGAACACACCCGCGGCCACCGCCACCAGTGCCGCCACGGCGAGCACCCGCCGCGGTGCGGAGATGGCGAGCTGTGCGATTCGGTGGAGAAACCCAAACCCTGACGGAGTAGTCGGCTCGCTCACCACGGTCCGACGAATCTGCGCGGTACACCGCCCAACGCTGCCAGCCACGGGACCACCCGCCCTCTGCGACGCTATATCAACATCCGATGACTTTTGTCATCTGTCGATGACTTACGACGATAGGCCGCGGTTGCCGCGAAGTCAACAGCGGCTGACATAAAGTTCTGGGATGGCTACACCACGACCCCGCAATGCCGCCCAGACGCAGGCCGACATCCTGTCGGCCGCGCGTCGCCGCTTCGCGACCGAGGGGTACGAACCCACAACTTTGCGCGCCATCGCGGCGGACGTCGGCGTCGATGCCGCCCTGGTCAGCCGTTACTTCGGCAGCAAGCAGGACTTGTTCGCGACGGCAACCGAGTTCAGGATCGATCTGCCAGACCTGGCCGGCGCGGCCCCGGACGACATTCCGGGCATGTTGCTGCCCCGATATTTCGCGGTGTGGGAGGACGACCACACGTTCCTGGCGCTGCTACGGGCGGCGGGGACGAGCCGGATCGCAGCGGACACAATCAATCAGACGCTTGCGAAGCATGTGGCTCCGACGTTGCGCGCCGTCACCCCGGACAACCACCGGCAGCGGATTGCGCTGACGGATGCGTTCGTCATCGGGCTTGCGATGACCCGATCCATCCTCGCCAATCCACCGATCGCCAACCTCGGTCGCGAAGAACTCAGCAACTGGGCCGGACCCGTGTTCCAGCAGCTACTCGTTGGCCCTGCGCCGTCGTGATCTCACTGAGTCAGATCACGTAGTTGAGATGCTCCACAACTCGCCTGCCCACGGCTTCATCGCCGCCGTAGGAGATCGCGTCAGCGTGCCGGTTCGGGGCGGTCCGACCGCCCGCCAGCCGGGTGAAGAGCAACCCGTCCAGCGCGATCGTCGCCGTCGGCTCCCGGCCACCGAAATCGTCGACCACCTGGCCCCTACCCTCGATCGCGACGTTGATCGTCCGGCTCAGCGGCCCCGTCAGGTCGATCGCCACCCGCGATCCGTCCGGCGCGCCGCCGAGCTTGCCCACCACGAAGCCCATGCTGGCCGCCATCTCATCCAGCGCCAGCCGGGACGACGGGCCTGCGGGATCGGGCGCCGGCGGACCGAGGGCGTCTCGAATGTCTTGAAGGTGCATCCAGCAGTCGAAGTCCCGCACGCGCATGAATCGCCCGTACGTGTCCGGGCCCGCAGGCGTCGCGGTGATCTGGTTCCAGTCGGCATCGCCAATGGCCGAAAGTGCTTGACGGCGTTGGGAAATGGTAGCCCGGAACTTGTCGAGCAGATCAGCCGGGCTGACGCCGCGCAGCTTGCGCACCCACCGCTCGTTCATCACACCGATGTCGTTGCGCACGTGTTTGAGCGTCGACACGTCGATGTCCGCGTTCGGCGTCGCAACGCCTTGCAGCATCGACTCGGTGCCGATCAGGTGGGCCGCCACGTCATGTACGGTCCAGCCGGGCAGCGGACTCTGCGCCTGCCATTGCTCGTCGTTCAGGAGGGCGAGCACCGAATCGATTTCGTCCCACACGGCGAACAGGCCGTCCAGCACGTCTGACTTGACGAGGTTTGTCACGGGTCGCGAGGGGCTGCTCACTCGGCCGAACGTAGCGCCCGCGGCGGCCGAGCGTGCGCGAAATGCCCGCCTCGCGAGGTTAGGCCCTGCGCAGCGGGACTTCGTACGACATTGACCAGCCGACATCGGCGATCGGCACCGGGCGGCCAAAGAGGTGGCCCTGCGCAAGACGACACCCGGCGACGAACACCTTCTCGGCCTGTGCGTCCGACTCGATGCCCTCCGCGATCACCTCGAGACCTCGTGCGTCACACAACCCGACCACCGAGCGATACAGCGTCACATCAAGATCGGGCTCGACACCGACAGCGAGACTGCGATCGAGCTTGACGATTTGCACCGGCAACGCGTGCAGATATGTCAGCGAGTTGTACCCCGCACCGAAATCGTCGAGGGCGACCCTGACACCGAGCGCATTTAGCCGGGCGATCTGCACGGCCGCTTCGGCGAGGTCCACGATCGGTACGGTCTCGGTGATCTCTACAACCAGCCGGCTCGGCGCGATTCGGTACCGCGCCAACGTTCGACGCACCTCCTCTTCGAACGCACTATCGCCCAGGCGCGTCGCGCCGATGTTGACGTGAAGGTCGAGGTCCAGGTCGGCTTCCGCGACCTCCCGGCAGGCCATCTCCAAAACCATCGCGTCCAGCAGCGCCCCGAGCCCGGCGCCTTCCACCGCCGCCACGAAAGTCTCGGGTGGAATCCGGGTTCCGTTGGGCGCGATCCACCTCGCCAAGGCCTCGACTGCCACCGGCGCACCGTCGGGCAAGCGCACGACGGGTTGGTAGACCAGGCTGAATCCAGGAGGCGCAACGCCTTTCGCTTGCCGCAGCGTGGTGGGGAAATCCGCCGCCACGCCCGACGACGGTCGATAGACCACCGCGGTGTCCTTGCCGAGCCGCTTCCCGGCGTACATCGAGATATCCGCCTGCCGCAACAGGTCATCCGATGTCGGCGCGTGTCCGTCGACCCTGGGGCGCACCAGGCCCATGCTGGCCCGGACCTGCACCGAGGAACCGTAGACGGCGAACGGATCTCGAAGCGCGACCCTGAGACGATCGGCGACCATCTCGGGCGCCTCGATGTCGCCCGCGATCAATAGCGCGAACTCGTCGCCGCCGATGCGGGCGAGCGTGTCACTTTCTCTGACGCACCGCTTCAGTCGCTGGCCCATCGCGCAAAGCAGCTCGTCGCCGCCTGCGTGCCCGAACCGATCGTTGACTTCCTTGAAATCGTCGATATCGACGTAGATCAGCACGAATTGGCCGTCCCGCATCGCATCGTCGAGCCGCTGCGCGAACAGCACCCGGTTGGGCAGTCCGGTCAGCGGGTCGTGGTGCACCTGATGGGCGAGTCGGCTTTGCGCGTCATACAGCTGCAGGGTCAGCCGTCGCTGCGCGCGAACCGCGATCACCTGCCGGATCGCGACGAGGAAGACCATCGTCAATGTCGCAGAGATCAGGATCGCGTGTATCTGCCCACCGATCAGTACGTGGAAGGAGAGCAACACCGCGATGCCGAGGAACCCGCTGTAGGGCAGGATCAGCTGCGCCCAATCCATCGCGTCTTCGTCGCGGCTGGGTGCCCGCCGCTCCGGGTATTCGAGCACGGCGAACGCCAACATCAGCGGTCCGAGCACGAATCCGATACCGCCCCAGAGGACACCGCCTTCCACACCCACGCTTCTCAAATAGGCGACCAACCTGTCGGATGCCGCAACGATCACGATGCCCCCCGACAGCAGGAGGTAGTTCGCGCGGTACGGGCGACCCCGCCGGTACATCACTGCCATGAGTGTCCCAGCCACCACGACAACCAGCTCGATCAGCGAATACGCAACGAGGACGGTCGTGTTGTCCGACCGGGGCAACACGCGGCTGGACATGTCACCCAATCCCGCGAGGTACACCAGGATCGAGAACGCCACAGCCGCCACAAGTCCATCGAGGATCGTGTTAACGAGGGAACGCCGCTGCGGGTCGTCCGGGTGGCCGCCCAGACCAGCTGCCGCGCGGATCAATACGACCATCGCCGCCAGTCCGAACAACGGGGACAGGAAGTACGCGGCGACGGCCGCTGACTTGGCAACTCCGCTGCCGGAATCGCCGCCTCCCCACCGCCAGACCAGCTCGCCAACCAGCCAACCCGAACAGGCCGCGACGACAAGCAGCCGCCACGACCGCGATAAGCCGGGAGCCCTGCGCGCAAAAACCAATCCGCAGATGATCGCTCCGGCGCCGGCGCCCGCCTGGAGCACCGTTGCACCCATTCGGCCGGCGGCCTCACCCCACGGCGCCTGGGCGTTGACACAGACCAGCGCAACAACAGTGGCAAACAGACCGAGGCGCACCTGGCGGGCCTTTACGGACACGGTTCCTTTCCGCAAGTGGGGTGGGCGCACGGTTTGCTGGCGACGCCCTCACTCCATCTTGCCTTATGCCAATGGGTGGTAGGTGCACCAATTTAGAGTTACTAGCAGGTTCGCAGCACATATCAACGACTTCATCCCGCGGCGATCATCGCGACGGCCGCCAGCGCCAGCACCATACCGACCACCTGCCACCGCGTCACCCGCTCCCGTAGCACGACGATCGCCAGCAGCACCGTCGCCGCCGGATACAGCGACATCAGCACGCCAGCCAGCGACAATAGCGACGCATGCAGCGCCATCAGCATCGCGATGTTTGCCGCGGTGTCCAGCAGTGCGGCGAGCACGGCCAGCTTCAACGGCACGCCCGTCGGCGGCCGCAGGTTGGAGCTCATCGCAGCGATGACGACGACCACCACGCTGGCCGAGAGGCGCGCAAAAACCAGCGGCCAGAGTCTCGCCTCGACCGGGGCTTGGTGAATGAGCACGAAGTTCAGCCCGAAGGCCAGACCCGAACCAACCGTCAGCCATGCGACGGCTGCCGTGAACCTGTGCGGAGTGACGTCCTCATCGGTGGCTTCCCGCGAGACCAGCACGACTGCGATCAACGCCAGCACCACGCCGATCCCCGCGATCGGTCCCGGCCGCTCGCCGAGCGCCAGGCCGACGCCGACCGGGATGCCTGCGACCAGCACCGCCGTCAGCGGCGACACCACAGAGATCGGTCCCGACCCCAACGCCGCGTAGAACCACCAGATGCCGAATGCCTGCGAGACGCCGCACAGCGCGCCCCAGAAGATCGCCGCTCCCGTGATGTGCCCACCGACGATCGACGCCAACGCCGCCAGCAGCGCCAGGGCGATCGGATAGGACACCAGCACCACCCGCAGCGCGGCCACCCGCCGTGACGCCAGGCCACCAACGAAGTCGCTGATGCCGTACCCGAATGCCGACAGCAGCGCGAAAACGACCCCGGTCAGGTCATGCCCTTGACGCGGCGGCCGAGCTCGCGGGTCACCTCACGCTGCGCGTCACGCCGGGCCATGTCCTGCCGTTTGTCGTGGGCCTGCTTGCCGCGGGCCAGCGCCAGCTCGACCTTCACCTTGCCGTCCGAGAAGTACAGCGAGAGCGGCACCAACGTCAGGTTGCCGTCCCGGATCTTGCCGACCAGGGTGTCAATCTGCTGGCGGTGCAACAACAGTTTGCGGTTGCGCCGGGGCGGATGGTTGGTCCAGCTGCCGTGGTGATACTCCGGGATGTGTAGGTTCCGCAGCCAGATCTCGCCGTCGTCTACGGTCGCGAACGCATCGGCGAGCGACGCCTGGCCCTCGCGCAGGCTCTTCACCTCGGTGCCCACCAACTGGATTCCGGCCTCGTAGGTGTCGAGAATCGAATAGTTGTGCCGCGCTTTGCGATTCGTCGCGACAACCCTGTTGTTGCTGGACCTCGACGGGTCGGCTTTCTTCGCCATGGCTATCTTCGAACGTAGAGCCGCAGCGTGACGTAGGCGGTGAAGGCCGCCATGGCCACGCCGACGAACAACAGGATCGGCGAGATATAGAGGATGTCGGCGTAGTCGATCCTCGAGATCAGATTCGCTTGATAGAACTGGTTGAGGGCGTTCTCCAGGAACAACGCTCGCACCAGGATCAGGCCGACGATCGATATGACCACGCCGATGAATGCCGCCAGCATCGCCTCCAGCAGGAACGGCAGCTGCGTATACCAGCGGCTGGCGCCGACCAATCGCATGATGCCGATCTCGGTGCGACGGGTATAAGCCAACACTTGAACCATGTTGGCTATCAATAGGACAGCACCAACCGCCTGCACCAAAGCCACGGCGAACGCTGCGTTGGACAGCCCGTCGAGCACCGCGAACAATCGGTCGATCAGGTCTTTTTGGTTCAGCACGTTGAGCACACCCGGTTGGTTGACCATCGCCTGGTCGAAATCCTTGTGCTGCTCGGGATTGTCGAGTTTGACGATGAACGATGCCGGGAACGCGTCCTTGCCCGCGACGTCTTTGTACTGCGGAAACTTCTTGATCGCGTCGTTGTAGGCGTCGTCGCGATTCAGGAACCGCACCGACTTCACGTCTTCGAGGCCCTCGATCTTGGCGCGCAGCGCCTTACACGGATCGCCGTCGCACGTGGGGTCGTTCGCGGAAATGTCGTTGGTCAGGAACACCTGACTCTCCACGCGATCGAGGTAGATCTTGCGGGAGTTGTCGGCGAGCCGCACGACCAGCAACCCTCCGCCGAACAGGCCGATGGAGATCGCCGTGGTCAGGATCATCGCAATCGTCATGGTGACGTTGCGGCGGAGCCCGGTCAGGACTTCATTGATGAGGAAGCCGAAGCGCACTTAGCGGTCCATTCCGTAGACGCCGCGCTGCTCGTCCCTGATGAGCCTGCCGAGCTCGAGTTCGACGACGCGCTGACGCATCGAGTCAACGATGTGGTGGTCATGCGTGGCCATCAGCACCGTCGTCCCGGTGCGGTTGATCCGCTCGAGCAGGTCCATGATGTCCTTGCTGGTCTCAGGGTCGAGATTTCCCGTCGGCTCGTCGGCCAGCAGCACCAGCGGCCGGTTGACGAACGCACGGGCGATCGCCACGCGCTGCTGTTCGCCGCCGGACAGCTCGGCCGGTAACCGGTTGGCCTTGCCCGACAGCCCGACCATTTCCAGCACGTCGGGCACGACGCGGTTGATCACCTCCCCGCGCTTGCCGATGACCTCAAGCGCGAACGCGACGTTCTCGAAGACCGTCTTCTGCTGCAGTAGCCGGAAGTCCTGGAACACGCAGCCGATGACCTGGCGCAGGCTAGGGATATGTCGTCCGGGCAGCTTGTTGACGTGAAACTTCGACACCCGGATATCACCCGTGGATGGCTGGTCCTCGGCGAGCAGCAGCCGCATGAACGTCGACTTGCCCGACCCCGACGGACCGATCAGGAAGACGAACTCACCCTTGTCGATCTTGACCGAGATGTTGTCGAGCGCCGGCCGGGCCGACGACTTGTACTGCTTTGACACGTGGTCGAGGGTGATCATCACGGCACGCCAGTGTAGCGGTGACGGCGGCGAAAGCCGCTAATCGCTAACTCGGCGCAGCCGGCGTGGTCGGCGCCAGTCCCGACCCGGGCGCCGACGGCGTCGTCGGCGTGAGGGTGGGCGACTGCGTGACGGTCTGCGGCCCCAGCGGCCCAGGAACCACCGTCGTGGTCGGCGACGTCGGGCTGGTGGTCTCCTCCGGTGACGTTGTGGTCTCCGTCGGGCTGGTCGTGGTCGTGGTGGTGGTCTCGGATTCCGGGGGCCGCCGGACGTTGGTCCGCGGCACCCACGTGTAGTTCGGATCGGGTACGAAGCCCGGCGGGACAACGGCCGTCGTCGGCGCCTCGCTCGACGCCGGCTTCGGCTCGAAGTTGTGATACACCCAGAACAGCCCCAGGAACGCGACGATCAACACAATCGTCGACACCCGCATCCGGCCGAGCCTGGCCGACAACCATGACCTCACTTCTTCTGCTCCGGCGGTGCCTGCGTCTCTTCTGCCCCGTCCGCGGTGGCCGGGTGCACGATGGCCTCCACCATCGGGGCGTGACCCTCTGTCGGCGACACGATGCCGGCCCGGCGCAGCGCGCGGACCACCAACTGACGTATCCGGCGGCCCACCTCGAACTGCTTACCGGGCAGCGTGCGCGCGACCATCCGCAGGTTGACCGTGTCGAGCTCGATGCTCTCCACACCCATCAACTGGGGCGCGTCCAGCAGCAGCGCATCCAGACTCGGATCCTCCATCGCCTTCTTGGCCACTCCATGCAGGACGTCGTTGACCACATTGAGGTCGGCGGCGGCTGGCACCGGGATGTCGATGACGGCGCGCGCCCAGTCCTTCGACAGGTTCACCGACTTGACGATCTGGCCGTTGGGGATGGTGTACATCTCGCCCTCGGTGGAGCGCAGTTTGGTGACGCGCAGCGTGACGTCCTCCACCGTGCCCTCCGCTGGTTCGGCGATGTTTCCGACGGTCAGCGAAACCAGATCACCGAAGCCGTACTGCTTCTCGGTGATGATGAAGAACCCGGCGAGCAGGTCCTGTACTACGCGCTGCGCGCCGAAACCGAGCGCGGCGCCGAGCACCGCGGCCGGTGCGACGAGTGACCCCACCGGGATGGCGAGGATCGTGGTGACCTGCACGATCACGATGACGAACAGCAGGGCGACCGACACCCAGGAGATCACCGACGCCACGGCCTGGCGGTGCTTGGCGCTCTCCGAGCGCACCAGCTGGTCGCTCTCCCGGTACTCGGCGTCGATGCGGCGCACGATCCTGTTGGCCAACCAGGTGATGAAGCGGGCCGCGAGGAGACCGCCGATCAGATACAGCGCGATCGGCACACCGCGGGCGAGGATCCATTCGCCGATGGGATCGCTCCAGAAGCCGTGCCAGCGGTCGGCAAAACTCACTGCAAGTACGGTGCTATTCGTCATCTCGTCTGTTGCGCCACCGGATTCCCGCTTCGAGGAACCCGTCGATGTCTCCGTCCAGTACTGCCGCTGGATTGCCGACCTCGTAGTCGGTGCGCAGGTCCTTGACCATCTGGTACGGGTGCAACACGTAGGACCGCATTTGGTTGCCCCACGAGCTGCCGCCCTCACCCTTCAACGCGTCCAGCTCAGCACGTTCTTCTAAACGCTTGCGTTCCAACAACTTTGCCTGAAGCACTCGCATGGCAGACACCTTGTTCTGCAGCTGCGACTTCTCGTTCTGGCAAGTCACGACGATACCGGTCGGAATGTGGGTGAGTCGAACCGCCGAGTCCGTGGTGTTCACCGATTGTCCGCCGGGGCCGCTGGAGCGGTACACGTCAACACGCACATCGCTTTCCGGGATATCGATGTGATCGGTGGTCTCGGTGACCGGCAGCACCTCGACTTCGGCGAACGATGTCTGGCGCCGGCCTTGATTGTCGAACGGGCTGATTCGCACCAACCGATGCGTACCCTGCTCCACCGACAACGTTCCGTAGGCGAACGGCGCATGCACTGCGAACGTCGCGCTCTTGATGCCCGCCTCTTCGGCGTAGGAGGTGTCGAACACCTCGACCGGGTACTTGTGCTGCTCCGCCCAGCGGATATACATCCGCATCAGCATCTCGGCCCAGTCCGCGGCGTCCACCCCACCGGCGCCGGACCGAATGTTGACCAGCGCCTCGCGCTCGTCGTACTCCCCGGACAGCAGCGTGCGCACTTCCATCGCCTCGATGTCCTCGCGCAGCTTCTTCAGCTCGGCGTCGGCATCAGCCACATCGTCGGCCCCACCTTCTTCGGCGGCCAGCTCGTACATCACGGGCAGGTCGTCGAGCCGCTGCCGGAGTTCCTCGACCCGGCGCAGCTCGCCCTGGGTGTGAGACAGCTCACTTGTGACCTTCTGGGCGCGCGTCTGGTCATCCCATAGATGGGGATCGGATGCCTCGTGCTCAAGCTTCTCGATGCGACCGCGAAGCCCGTCGACATCGAGCACCCTTTCCACCGTGGTCAGGGTGGAGTCGAGGGCGGCGATATCGGCTTGACGGTCAGGATCCACGGGAGTTCACGTTACCGGCGCCAGCGTGCGCGTTTAGCATCGGAGCGGTAACCAGCTTGGCTTCGACGCGACAGCCCCTTGCGTGTGGCCGGGTAGCGACAGAAAACCTCAACAAAAGGTATCCATGCGCCCATACCATGTGGCGATCGTCGGCTCAGGGCCCTCGGGTTACTTTGCCGCGGCCTCGCTTCTGAAGTTCGCCGACTCGCAAGACGCCGCCGACGTGCGCGTCGACATGCTGGAGATGCTGCCGACCCCGTGGGGACTGGTTCGCTCCGGTGTGGCGCCGGACCATCCGAAGATCAAGTCGATCAGCGCCCAGTTCGAGAAAACCGCGCTGGACCCACGGTTCCGGTTCTTCGGCAACATCGTGGTCGGTGACCACGTGCGGGCCGGCGAACTAGCCGAGCGCTACGACGCGGTGATCTACGCCGTCGGCGCGCAGTCCGACCGGTCACTGGGCATTCCCGGCGAGGATCTGCCCGGCAGCGTCCCCGCGGTCGACTTCGTCGGCTGGTACAACGCGCACCCGCATTTCGAGGAGATGGCGCCCGATGTGTCGAGCGGTCGCGCGGTCGTGGTGGGCAACGGCAACGTCGCGTTGGACGTGGCGCGCATCCTCGTCACCGATCCCGACGTGCTGGCCGCGACCGACATCGCCGATCACGCGCTCAAGGCGCTGCACGACCGTGGGGTCGAAGAGGTGCTGATCGTCGGGCGCCGCGGGCCGCTGCAGGCACCGTTCACGACGCTGGAGCTTCGCGAACTGGGCGACCTAGAGGGGCTCGGCGACGTCGACGTGATCGTCGACCCTGCCGACTTCGCCGACATCTCCGACGAGGATCTCGAGGCCGCGAGCAAGACCGTCCGAAACAACATCAAGGTGCTGCGCGGCTACGCCGAACGCGAGCCGCGGGGCGCCAAGCGACGCATCGTGTTCCGGTTCCGCACCTCGCCGATCGAGATCAAGGGCGAGGGTCGCGTCGAATCGATCGTGTTGGGCCACAACGAGCTGGTCGACGACAACGGCCGCATCGTCGCCAAGGACACCGGAGAGCGCGAGGAGGTGCGTGCCCAACTCGTGGTGCGTGCGGTCGGATACCGAGGCGTCCCGACGCCGGGGCTGCCGTTCGACGATCGCAGCGGCACCATCCCGCACACGGGCGGCAAGATCGATGGCAGCCGCAACGAGTACGTCGTCGGCTGGATCAAGCGCGGTCCCACCGGGGTGATCGGCAGCAATAAGAAGGACTCGCAGGAGACCGTCGACACGCTGGTCTCTGACCTGTCCGGCGCGGATCTGGCGGATGTCGGCGAGGACTACTCCGAAGACCTCGTGGAATGGCTGTTGGAACAGCAGCCGAAACTGGTCACCGACGACCACTGGAAGTTGATCAACGAGTACGAACGCTCGGCCGGTCAGCCGCACGGCAGGCCGCGGGTCAAGCTGACCAGCGTGGCCGAATTGTTGCGCATCGGCCACGGCTGAGCTCGTTGCAGCGCCGAACGTGGGTTACCGGCACGCTGTCGGCCGAAAAGCGTGCCTCAAGCCCACACTCGGCGAGCTACGGCGCGTCCGACGGGGCGAAGGTCCATCGGTCCGGGTTGTTGGGCGCATACATCACCGGGAACAACTGCCCCATTTTCGGCCAATGCTCGACGTCGATGGCGAGTTGTTGATAGACGATGTGCTCATTCACCGAGGGGCCGTTGATCACACCGGTGATTGTGACGAACTGTTCACCAGTGGCGTCCGGTTTCGGGCTCACGCCGGTGACCAGCAGGTTGCCCTGCACCCAGTCCGCCCCGGCGCCGCGACGGCGCATGATCCAGGGTGCCGCCAGCGCGACCAACGCCCCGATGAGCACGATGATGATCGCGATCTCCAGCACACCGTCATGGTAGGACTGCTGGCATGACTGCGGTCCGAGATGACGTGGCTCTTGCCCTCCGGTTGGCCGACCAGGCCGACGCGGTGACGATGGAGCGCTTCGGTGCGCTGGATCTGCACGTCGACACCAAACCGGACCTGACGCCGGTCACCGACGCCGATCGCTCGGTGGAGGAAGCGCTGCGCGACACGCTGTCGCAACAACGGCCCGGCGATTCGGTGCTCGGTGAGGAGTTCGGCGGCACAGCGGTTTTCGCCGGTCGGCAGTGGGTGATCGACCCGATCGACGGCACCAAGAACTTCGTTCGTCGCGTGCCGGTGTGGGCCACGTTGATCGCCCTGCTGGAGGACGGGGTTCCGGTCGCCGGAGTCGTGAGTGCGCCTGCGCTGCAACGCCGTTGGTGGGCCGGTGCGGGCGAGGGCGCAACTGCGTCGTTCGCAGGTGATGCGCCCCGGCGGGTGTCGGTGTCATCGGTGGCCGACATGGAGTCGGCGAGCCTGTCGTTCTCGAGTCTCTCGGGCTGGACCGAGCTGGGCCTGCGCGACCGATTCATCGACCTCACCGACACCGTGTGGCGGGTACGCGCCTACGGCGACTTCCTCTCGTACTGCCTGCTCGCCGAAGGCGCCGTCGACATCGCCGCCGAGCCGGAGGTGTCGCTGTGGGATCTGGCGCCGCTCGACATCCTGGTGCGTGAGGCCGGCGGGGCGTTCACCGATCTGGCGGGCACCCCGGGGCCGCATGGCGGCAACGCCGTCGCGACCAACGGGCTGCTGCACCAGGCCGTTCTCAACAGGCTCCACGGCGGGTAGTCTGGCGGTCGGAGCGCGTCATGACCGTCGACTCGTTCACCGTCCCCACCAGGCACTGGCACCGCATCGCCGACGACAGGATCCAGTGCGACGTATGCCCGCGCGCATGCAAACTCCGTGAGGGTCAGCGCGGCCTGTGCTTTGTCCGTGCCCGTATCGACAACCAGATCGTGCTCACCAGCTACGGCCGATCCAGTGGATTCTGCGTCGACCCGGTCGAGAAGAAACCCTTGAACCACTTCCTGCCGGGTTCGGCGGTGCTGTCGTTCGGCACCGCCGGCTGCAACCTCGCGTGCAAGTTCTGCCAGAACTGGGATATCTCCAAGTCGCGGGATACCGACACACTGGCCGGCCGGGCCACGCCCGATGACCTCGCCCGGATCACCGACGAATTAGGTTGCCGCAGTGTGGCTTTCACCTACAACGATCCGACGATCTTCTGGGAGTATGCTTCGGACGTCGCAGATGCCTGCCACGACCGCGGGATCAGGGCGGTCTCGGTGACCGCGGGCTACATGTGCCCGAGCCCACGTGCCGAGTTCTATCGGCATATCGACGCGGCCAACGTCGACCTGAAGGCGTTCACGGAGGACTTCTATCACCGGGTCTGCGTCGGGCATCTGGCCGACGTGCTGGACACCCTCGTCTACCTACGGCACGAAACCGACGTGTGGGTGGAGATCACCACACTGCTCATTCCGGGACAGAACGACAGTGACGCGGAGATCGCCGCAGAGTGCGCATGGATCCGGGACAACCTCGGCGTCGATGTGCCGTTGCATTTCACCGCGTTTCACCCCGACTACAAGATGTTGGACATCCCGCGGACACCGCCTGAGACGTTGACAAGAGCGCGCCGAATCGGGCTCGCCGAGGGGTTGCGGTTCGTCTACACCGGCAATGTTCACGACCGCGACGGTGACACCACCCGCTGTCCCGGCTGTGGCTGTGCCGTCGTGGTTCGCGACTGGTATGCGATGCGGCACTACGGTTTAACCGACTCTGGCCGCTGCAAGCGATGCGACACGCAGCTGCCCGGCGTCTACGACGGCCCCGTCGGCACCTGGGGCGCTCGACGATTGCCGGTAGTGCTGCGATAGCTGAGTTGGTCGAAGGAGAGGCTTCGTGCCGCTGCGACGAACGCTCGGGCTGCGATGGAACCTGGGCCCGTCGCGTTGACAGCCACAGAGATGGTGGCCCCGACATCCGGATCGATCAGCCGGGCGACCCTCGTCGTGCCGACGACTGGCATCGAATGCAGCCAGGTATGCGGGACGATCGTCGCCCATTCTCCGGCACCCACAAGCGCGTAAAGCGATGCGACCGAGTCGGTTTCCACATGGGGGGTCGGCGCGGCGCCGGCTTCTGCAAACGCCTTGTCGATGACCTGGCGGATCCGCATGTCCGACGGCAGCAAGGCGAGTGGGAGCTGCGCGGCATCAGCCCAGCCGATCACCCTATCGGGCGGTATCAGTCGATCGTCGGACGTTACGACCACGTACCGTTCCTCATACAGCGGGTTGATCCGCAGACCGGCGCCATCTCCATCGCCAAAATGGGCTATCGCGGCGTCAAGCTCGAACTCGCGCAGCCGACGATGGAGTTCGGCCGCCGCCAGGCGGGTTTCGACCCGAACCTTGGCGAGCGGGTGCGCGGCGCAGAACGCGGCGACCGGATGGGCAAGGCTGGTCGAAACCGTGGGTTCAACGCCGAGCCTCAAGGTTGCGGTGATGCCGGACTGTACGGCGGCCAACTCGGCCGTGAAGCCGTCGCGCTCCGCCAGGATGCGTCTGGCCCAGACGGCCAACCGCTCCCCTTCCGCGGTGAGGCCCTCGAAGTTGTGGCCGCGGTGGATGAGGGTGACGCCCACCTCGCGCTCCAATTTCGCGATCGACGCGGACAACGCAGGCTGTGACACGAAGCATGCTTCTGCGGCGCGCGCGAAGTGCCGTTCGCGAGCGACCGCAACGAAGTATTCAAGCTGTCGGAACAGCATTGCGAGCTCCGTTCTGGGCGAGTTTGGCGCGATCAACCGAGCCCTTGGCGGTAAGCGGTAACCGATCGACAAACGTGATCTGTGCGGGTATCTCAAAGGGCGCTAGGCATTCTCGGCAATAGGAGGCAAGATCACTCACTTCGAGGTGAGACCCGCCGTGACGCACGATGACCGCCTCCACGCGTTCGCCGTAGAGCGCGTCGGAAACGCCAAACACTGCGGCTTGGGCCACGTTTGGGTGAGCGAGCAGGACCTCCTCGACGTGCTCTGGCGAGATCTTCTCGCCCGCACGGTTGATCTGTTCCTTGATGCGGCCCTGCACCGCGACACAACCGTGGCCGTCGACCACACCGAGGTCGCCGGTGCGCACCCAACCACCCACGAATGTCGTCGCGGTCGCTTCGGTGTTCGCCAAATAGCCGCGCACCACGCCCGGTCCGCGCAGCCAGATCTCACCACTAGCGCCTGGTATGCAGCTGCCGCCGTCCTCGTCGACGATCCGCACCGACAAGCCGGTTGGCGTTCCGACTGTGTGAGTCCTCGTGTGAGCGTCATCCCAC
>Ga0207709_10001101_pt1 | contig 19831 bp, 14 predicted proteins | sample KBSM34metaG_FD_184397 | JGI IMG/M metagenome (GOLD analysis project Ga0207709, IMG submission 184397) | Miscanthus rhizosphere microbial communities from Kellogg Biological Station, Michigan, USA - KBS M3-4 metaG (SPAdes) (version 2) | ecosystem: Host-associated > Plants > Roots > Rhizosphere >...
GCGCGCGCGGCGGCGGCCAAGGGCGTGCCGTTCACCCTGTCCACGGTGTCGGTGTGCCCGATCGAGGAAGTGGCGCCGGCGATCGACCGGCCGATGTGGTTCCAGCTGTACGTGCTCAAGGACCGCGGCTTCATGCGCAACGCGCTGGAGCGGGCCAAGGCCGCCGGCGTGACCACGCTGGTGTTCACCGTGGACATGCCCACGCCCGGTGCGCGCTACCGCGATGCGCATTCGGGCATGAGCGGGCCGCACGCGCCGCTGCGGCGCATGCTGCAGGCCGCAACCCATCCGCGCTGGGCCTGGGACGTGGGCCTGCTGGGGCGGCCGCACGACCTGGGCAACATCTCCGCCTACCGCGGCAGCCCGACCGGGCTGGCCGACTACATCGGCTGGCTCGGCGCGAACTTCGACCCGTCGATTTCGTGGAAGGACCTGGAATGGATCCGCGAGTTCTGGACCGGGCCGATGGTCATCAAGGGCATCCTCGACCCCGACGATGCGCGCGACGCGGTGCGCTTCGGCGCCGACGGCATCGTGGTCTCCAACCATGGCGGGCGCCAGCTCGACGGCGTGCTGTCCAGCGCGCGCGCGCTGCCGGCGATCGCCGACGCGGTGAAGGGCGAGCTGAAGATCCTGGCCGACTCCGGCATCCGCAGCGGGCTGGACGTGGTGCGCATGCTCGCGCTCGGCGCCGACGCGGTGCTGCTGGGCCGCGCCTTCGTCTATGCGCTGGCCGCGGCCGGCCAGGCCGGCGTGGAAAACCTGTTGTCGCTGGTGGAAAAGGAGATGCGGGTGGCGATGACGCTGACCGGGGCCAAGTCCATCGGCGCGATTTCGCGCGACTCGCTGGCGCGGGTCACCCGCGAAAGCACCGTGTCGCCGTAGCACCGATGTCGGACACGCGCGTCCCGGTGGCCGAAGCAGGCCTGCTGCGCCAGCTGCGCGACGCGGTGGGCCGCCGCCACATGCTGGTCGGCGACCGCGCGACGCGGCGCTTCCGCAAGGGCTACCGCTTCGGCGAGGGCCGGGTGCTGGCGGTGGCGCGGCCGGGCACGCTGCTGGAACTGTGGCGGGTGCTGCAGGCGGTGGTCGCCGCCGGGCGCATCGTCATCGTGCAGGCCGCCAACACCGGCCTCACCGGCGGCTCCACCCCGGACGGCGACGGCTACGACCGGCAGATCGTGCTGATCAGCACGCTGCGCCTGCGTGGCGTGCAGCCGCTGCACGACGGCCGCCAGGTCGTCTGCCTGCCCGGCGCCACCCTGGATGCACTGGAACGGCAGCTGCGGCCGCTGCAGCGCGAGCCGCATTCGGTGATCGGCTCCTCGTGCATCGGCGCCTCGGTGCTGGGCGGGGTGTGCAACAACTCCGGCGGCGCGCTGGTGCGGCGCGGCCCGGCCTATACCCAGCTGGCGCTGTTCGCGCAGCTCGGCGCCGACGGCCATTTGCGCCTGGTGAACCATCTCGGCATCGCGCTGGGCGACACGCCCGAGCAGATCCTGGCCCGGCTGCAGGCGGGCGACTACGGCACCGCCGACATCCACGACGACCCTGCCCTCGCCGCCTCCGACCCGGACTACGCCGCGCACGTGCGCGACGTGGACGCGGACACGCCGGCCCGCTTCAACGCCGACCCGGCGCGGCACTACGAGGCCTCCGGCTCGGCCGGGCGGCTGTGCGTGTTCGCGGTGCGGCTGGACACGTTCCCGCGCGAGGACAGTACGGTCTTCTACATCGGCAGCAACGCCACCGACGACCTGACCGCGCTGCGCCGCGGCCTGCTCACCGCCTTCGCGCAACCGCCGATCAGCGGCGAATACCTGCACCGCGACGCGTTCGACATCGGCGCGCGCTACGGCAAGGACACCTTCCTGCTGATCGACCGCTTCGGCACCGGCGCGGTGCCCAAGGCGTTCGCGCTGAAGAGCCGCGTGGACGGCTGGTGCGAGGCGCTGGGCCTGCCTGGGCTGGCCGATCGCGCATTGCAGGCGCTGACCGACCGGCTGCCCGACCACCTGCCGCCGCGCCTGCGTGCCTACCGCGACCGCTTCGAGCACCACCTGCTGCTGCGCGTGTCCGCGCAGGACGCCGCCGCGACCGACGCCTTCCTCGCCGGCCACTTCGCCGGCAGCGACCGCGGCGCCTATTTCCGCTGCGATGCCGACGAGGGCCGCAAGGCGTTCCTGCACCGTTTCGCCGTGGCCGGCGCGGCGGTGCGCTATCGGCAGGTGCATCGCGACACGGTCGAGGACATCGTCGCGCTGGACGTGGCGTTGCGTCGCAACGACCGCCAGTGGCAGGAGACGCTGCCGCCGGAACTGGAGGATGCGCTGCTGGGCAAGCTCTACTATGGGCATTTCTTCTGCCACGTGTTCCACCAGGACTACCTGGTGCGCAAGGGCCACGATCCGCTGGCGATCGAGCATGCGATGTGGGCGCTGCTGGACCGGCGCGGAGCCGAATATCCGGCCGAGCACAACGTCGGCCATCTATACCGCGCCAAGCCGGCGCTGGCGGCGTTCTACCGCGCGCTGGACCCGACCAACAGCTTCAACCCCGGAATCGGGCACACGCCGAAGGGCAGGCATTGGCGGGCGTGCGATGGCGGGCATGAGGAAGCGGAGGCGCGGTGAGCGCGCGCGTCATGCATGGCGTTGGCGCAGTTCGCCGCGGATGGCGTTGCGGTGTCGGCATGGAGTGGCTTGTACCGGCGTTGAGATGCGGCCTCCGTTCGTCGCGACTGAAGTCGCTCCTACAGTGGAGACGCGAGGGCCAACCTGTCCGTAGCAAGCGGCGCTTCCTGTAGGAGCGACTTCAGTCGCGACGGCATCCGCAGCCCGGAACAGGCTGTACCTGCAGATTGCATGTCGCGGTGGACGCGGTCGGCATGTGACGGTTCGTGCCAACTGATGGATCGGGGCTCCGTTCGTCGCGACTGAAGTCGCTCCTACAGTGGAGACGCGAGGACCAACCCGTCCGTAGCAAGCGGCGCTTCCTGTAGGAGCGACTTCAGTCGCGACGGCATCCGCAGCCGGGAAGACGAAGCTGCCGCAATCGGTAGCGACCGTACCTGACATCGGCAGCGGGCATCGCCGCCGTCTCCGTGTCGACGTTTCACGATCGGTGACCAACGTGACCCGTTGTGGCTCCTGCCGGGGTTGCCATCCGCAGGCAGCCGCACGGCGATGCGCCCGATCGCCGTTTCACGTCCCCGGCAAGCGCTGCCGCAGCTTGTCCATCTCCTTCCACGGATGCTCGCGCAAACGCGCGGCGCGTTGCAACGCCTTGGCCAGCGGGAACGCCTGCGGCGAGGCGATCCGCGCCAGCTCCTCCCAGCGCAGCGGCACCGCCACCGTGGCGTGCTCGCGCGCGCGCAGCGACCACGAGCACACGCTGGTGTTGCCGCGGCCGTTGCGCAGCCAATCGACGAAGATCACCCCGGTGCGTTTGGCCTTGCTCATCGTGGCCACGTAGCGGTCGGGCGCGGACGCGGTCAGCGCCTGGGCGAAGGCTTCGCAGAAATCGCGCGCCTGCTCCCAGTCCGCGCCGGGCACGATCGGCACCACCACGTGCAGGCCCTTGCCGCCGGACAGGCGCACGAAGCTTTCCAACCCGGTCTCGCGCAGGCGGGTGCGGATCTCGCGCGCGGCGGCCTTGATCTGCGCCCAGCTCACGCCCTCGCCCGGATCCAGGTCGAACACCAGCCGGTCGGGGTGCTCGGGATCGTCCACGGTGGACCCCCAGGGATGCAGCTCCAGGGTGTTCATCTGCACCAGTTCCAGCAGGCCGGCGAGATCGTCGATGTACAGGTAGTCCTCGGTGCCGCTCTTCTGCTTCAGCGCGATCGCATGCACATGCTGGCCGAGCGCGCGGTTGTTGTGCTTCTGGAAGAAGCATTCGCCGCCGGCGCCATCGGGGCAGCGCAGCAACGACAGCGGACGCCCGGCGACTTCCTGCAGCAACCATGGCGCGATGGCGCGGTAGTAGTCGGCGACCTCGCCCTTGCTGATGCCGGCGCCCGGATACACCACGCGCTCGGGATGGGTGATGACAACCGCCGCGGCCGCGGCATCGGCGCTGGCGGAGGAAGCGGCTTTCTGCGCTGCGGTGCTTGCGCGCGGCGCGGACTTGGCGGCCGCCGGTTTGCGCTTGGCGGCGCCGTTTTTCCCGCCATCGCCGGCCGACGCGCCGCGTTTCGCCGGCTTGGCCGATTCGCGCGCGGCCGGCGCGGTCTTCTTTGCCGATGCCGCAGCGCGCGCCGCCACGGCATGACTGCCGTGGCCTGCCGCCTGTGGCGGTGGTGGCGCACGATCGCTGCCGAGATCCTGCAGCGGCTTGTCCTCGCGCAGGCGCTTGAATGCGGCCTGGCGCAACAGGCCTTCCTTGGCCCAGCCACGGAAGGCGACTTCGGCCACCAGCTGCGGCCGCACCCAGTGCACGCTGCGCCGCGGGAACGGCGCATGCGCAGGAAGATCCACCACCTCCTGCGCGCTGTGCAACGCCTGCAGCTGCGCAAGCAGCCGCTTCAGGCCGGCCTCGTCGAAGCCGGTGCCGACACGGCCGACATAGCGCAACCCGCCATCGCTGCGCTGCGCCAGCAGCAGCGAGCCGAAGCCGTTGCGCGCGCCCTTGGGATCGGTGTAGCCGACGATGACGAAATCGTCGCTGTTCTCGTGCTTGGTCTTGACCCAGTCGCCGCCGCGGCCGCCGTGATGGCGCGCGTCCACGCGCTTGCTGACCACGCCTTCGTAGCCCTTCGCGGCCGCCGCGGCGAACACCTCCGGGCCATGGCCGAGCACGTGATCGCTATACGCCAGCACCCCGGGCGCATCGCCCAGCAGCGCGCGCAACAGTTCCTTGCGCTGCAGCAGCGGCACGTCGCGCAGGTCCACGCCGGCCACGCCGAGCAGGTCGAACACCAGGTAGCGCAGCGGCTGCTTGGAGCTGCCCTCGATGACCCGTTGCAGCGCGGAGAAATCGCTGCGGCCGTCGGCATCGAGCACGACCAGCTCGCCGTCCAGCCGCGCTTCGCCGACCGGCAAGGCCTGCACCGCGTGGGCGACCTCGGGGAAGGTCTCGGTCCAGGCCTGGTCGTTGCGCGAGCGCAGCGTCGCCTGGCCGGCGTCGAGATCGGCAAGCAGGCGATAGCCGTCCCACTTGATTTCGTGCAGCCACTGCGCGCCGTCGGGCGCGCGCTCGCGCAGGGTGGTCAGCTGTGCGCGCTCGCCTGGCGGACACGGACGCTCGTGCGCGCCCTCCAGCGCCAGCGCGCGCTTGCGCCAGGCCGCGTCGCTGCGCCGCGGTCGCGCTGCGGGTGTTGCGGCCGACGCTTGGCCGCGCGTGGGTTTTGCCTTGCTGGCCGCGCCGGCCTTGCTGACTTTAGTGACCTTGGTGACTTTGGTTGCCTTGGCGACACGCGTCGCAGACGCCGCGGGCGAATCCTGCAGCAGGTCGTCGGCCTCGCGATCGGCGGCGAACGCGTCGTCGCGCTTGATCAGCAGCCACTGCGGCTGCTTGCCGCGCAACGCGGTGCGCACCAGTTTCCAGTTGCCGTTGAGGCGCTCGCCATGCAGCACGAAATCCAGCTTGCCGGCGGCGATCGCGGCCAGCGGTTCGCCGTCGCACGACCAGGTGCCGTGGTCGAACACATCGACATGGCCGGCACCGTAATGGCCCTCGGGAATATCGCCGGCGAAACCGGCATAGGACAGCGGATGGTCCTCCACCTGCACCGCCAGCCGCTTTTCGCCGACCCGCAATGACGGGCCCTTCGGCACCGCCCAACTCTTCAGCACGCCATCGGCTTCCAGGCGGAAATCGTAGTGGCGCGAGCTGGCGTGGTGCAGCTGCACGACGAAGATCGGCCGCCGCGACGGCGTCGCGGCGCTGTCGTCGGCCGGTTCCGGCGTCGCGCCGAAGCGGCGTTTGCGGGCGTACTCGCGCAGCGTCATCGCGCCCTACCCCGCCTTGCGCCGCGCCGGTGCCTTGCGTGCGGCGGCCTTCTTCGCCGGCTTGGCCTTGCTTGCGGATGCCGCGCCAGGCTTGGCCGCCTTCTTCGCCGCTTTCTTGGCCGGCGTTTTCGCGGTCTTGCGCACCGGCACGGACGCCTCCGCCTTCTTCGCCGGGGTGCGGCGCTTGGCGTCCAGGCTCTTCTGCAGCAGCGACATGAAATCGACCACGTTGGTGGCGGCATCCTCGCGCTGCGGCGCATCGGCATCGTCCTCCACCTGCGCGGTGCCCTCCTGCGCCTTGATCCGCTTCTGGATCACCGCCTGCAGGCGCTCGCGGAATTCGTCGTGATAGGACCCCGGGTCCCACTTCCCCGACATCGAGCCGATCAGCTGCGTGGCCATCTCGGTTTCCTTGGCACTGATCCGGTAGTCGGCGGCCTTGCCGCTGGGCAGGGTGTAGTCCTCCAGGTCGACCAGTTCCTGCGGATAGCGCAGCAGGATCAACACCAGCGCGTCTTCCTGCGGCAGCACCGCCGACAGGTATTCGCGGGTGCGGATCACCACCCGCGCGATGCCGACCTTGCCGGTGGCGCGCAGCGTCTCGCGCAGCAGCACGTAGCCCTTCTCCGCCTTCTTGCCCGGCACCAGCACGTAGGGCTTCTCGAAGTAGCGCAGGTCGATGTCAGCGGCGTCGACGAAGGCTTCGACCTCCACCGTCTCATGACTTTCCGGCGCGGCCGAGGCGATGTCCTTCTGCTCGACCACCACGTAGTTGCCCTTGCTGTACTCGAAGGCCTTGACGATGTCCTTCCACGGCACCTCTTCGCCGGTGTCGGCATTGACCCGCTCGAAGCGGATCGGACGCTTGTCGCGCGCATCGAGCATGCGGAAGTGCAGGTCGACGCGGCGTTCGCCGGACATCAGCGCGACCGGCACGTTGAGCAGGCCGAAGGACAGGGTGCCGGTCCAGATCGGGCGCGCCATCAGTGCGCCTCCATGCGCAGCGCCGGCGCCGGCAGATGATCCAGCGCCTGCCACGCATCCTCGATCACCGGCCGCGCCTGGCGCCAGTCCAGCTGCGATTCGCCGCGGACCTGCTCCCAGTGCGCGGCCAGGTCGCCGTCGGTGTCGGCCATCGGCGCGCGCGGCCAGCCGCCGGCGTGGGTGCGCAGCGCGAAGGCATAGGCCGGGCACAGGTCGCGCCACGGGGTGCCGTCACGGTCGCGGCGCTGGCGATAGTCGGCCAGGCTGTAGTGGCGGTAGTCCGCTGCGTCGTGCGGACGCGGACCGGACGCGGCGGCGCCGTGCGGCGGCGCGGCCGGCAACGGATCCAGGTGGGCATTGAACAACGGCGGTTCGGGGCGGGCGCTGGGGCGCATGGCGGAAGCTCCGGGCGGCATCGGCGGCATGGGGAGGGGCAGCAGTAGCGCCGGCGCCGTTAGGCGTTCGTGACAATCATGTGGACGCGGTGCGATTCGCAGGGGTTTCACCGGGAACGCACTGCACTGGGCGCAGCGTTGCCCTACCCCACAGGAGGAATCGGCCATGTCCACACCCACCGACCCGCTGCGTCGCAGCGACCCCGTCCCCGGCGAACAACGCGGCAAGCGCGACGGCCAGGACCGCGAGGATCGCGGCGCCGGCGACCGCCCGCAGACCATCGTCGAACACGAGCCGCGCACCGGCGCGGACCGCCATGCGCCCGACGCCGGCACGGATAACGCCAGCGAGGAACACGCGCGCAAGCACCATAGCGACGCCAACCAGGACGAGGCGCTGGAAGAGACTTTCCCGGCCAGCGATCCGGTGTCGCCGTTCGTGCCGTCCAAGGCGCCATAGGCCTGTAAGCCATCGCCCCCCTGTAGGAGCGGCTTCAGCCGCGACAGGCTGCATGAATCGACAGATCCTGTCGCGGCTGAAGCCGCTCCTACAGTCCTTCGGCAGCTCCCGCCGTCAACGAATCCCCAATCCCCAATCCCCGCTCCTCACACCTTCCCCGCCGCCTGCAACGCCGCATACTCCGCGTCGCCGAACAGCCGCGAGCGCACCAAGAAGCGCACGCCCTCGCCGTTCTCCAGCGAGAACATGCCGCCACGTCCGGGCACCACGTCGATGATCAGCTGGGTGTGCTTCCAGTATTCGAACTGCGAGGCGTTGATGTAGAACGGCGCGCCGCCGATCTCGCCCAGTTGCACGTCGCGGTCGCCGACGATGAAATCGTCCTGCGGATAGCACATCGGCGAGGACCCATCGCAACAGCCGCCGGACTGGTGGAACAGCAACGGCCCATGCCGCGCGCGCAGCGTGTCGATCAGCTGCAGGGCCGGCAACGTCGCCAGCACCTGCAGCGGCACGCCGGAGGCGGGCGTGGCCGCGTCCATCAGGCGGCCATGTCCAGCACGATGCGGCCTTCGATCTGGCCGGCGCGCATGCGGGCGAATACCTCGTTGATGTTCTCCAGCGTGGCGGTGGCCACGGTCGCGGCGACCTTGCCCTGCTCGGCGAAGTCCAGCGATTCCTGCAGGTCCAGGCGGGTGCCGACGATGGAGCCGCGCACGGTCACGCCATTGAGCACCATGCCGAAGATGTCCAGCGGGAACTGGCCCGGCGGCAGCCCGTTCAGCGACACCGTGCCGCCGCGGCGGACCATGCCGATCGCCTGCTCGAACGCCTTCGGCGACACCGCGGTGACCAGGGCGCCGTGCGCGCCGCCGATCTCCTTCTTCAGGTAGGCCACCGGGTCGGTGGTCAGCGCATTCACCGTCACCGTGGCGCCCAGGCGCCTGGCCAGCGCCAGCTTGGCGTCGTCCACATCCACCGCGGCCACGTTCAGGCCCATCGCCTTGGCGTATTGCACGGCCATGTGGCCGAGCCCGCCGATGCCGGAGATCACCACCCAGTTGCCGGGCTTGGTGTCGGTGACCTTCAGGCCCTTGTACACGGTGACGCCGGCGCACAGGATCGGCGCGACCTCGACGAAGCCGATGTTCTTCGGCAGATGGCCGACGTAGTCGGCGTTGGCCAGCGCATACTCGGCGAAACCGCCGTTGACCGAGTAGCCGGAATTCTGCTGCGCCTCGCACAGCGTCTCCCAGCCGCCCAGGCAATGCTCGCAATGCCCGCAGGCCGAATACAGCCACGGAATGCCGACCCGGTCGCCTTCCTTGACGTGGCCCACGCCGGCGCCCACCGCGACCACATGGCCCACGCCCTCGTGGCCGGGAATGAACGGCGGGTTCGGCTTCACCGGCCAGTCGCCCTCGGCCGCATGCAGGTCGGTATGGCACACGCCGCAGGCTTCGATCTTGACCAGGATGTCGCCGGCCTGCGGCCGCGGCACCTCCACTTCCTCGATCGTCAGCGGCTTGCCGAATTCGCGCACCACGGCGGCTTTCATCGTCTTGTTCATGCAGCACTCCTTGGGAGAACGGGTGACAGCACCATCGCTGATCCGGCGATGGCGCGCTTTGATCCAAATCAGGAAGCGGCGTCCGCTGCGACACCATGGCGCAACCACGGCAGGTCGGGCCGCACGCACGCGCCGCGACCGGGGCGACAGGCAGGTACGCACGGCACTGCGTGCGTCACCATGCGCCGGCAGCGCGACGTCCGGCGTGAGCACGGGCGACGCGCGGGGCCACCGCTGAGCGCGGCGGCCCCGGCGACGCGGCCGGACTCAGAAGAACCCCAACGCCTTCGGCGAGTAGCTCACCAGCAGGTTCTTGGTCTGCTGGTAGTGGTCGAGCATCATCTTGTGGTTCTCGCGGCCGATGCCCGACTGCTTGTAGCCGCCGAACGCGGCGTGCGCCGGATAGGCGTGGTAGCAGTTGGTCCACACCCGCCCGGCCTGGATCGCGCGGCCCATGCGGTACAGCCGCGACGCATCGCGGCTCCACACGCCGGCGCCCAATCCGTACAGGGTGTCGTTGGCGATCGCCAGCGCCTCGGCCTCGTCCTTGAACGTGGTCACCGACACCACCGGCCCGAAAATCTCCTCCTGGAACACGCGCATCTTGTTGTGGCCCTTGAACACGGTCGGCTTGACGTAGAAGCCGCCGGCCAGCTCGCCGTCGAGGGCGTTGCGCTCGCCGCCGATCAGCACCTCGGCGCCTTCCTGCCTGCCGATGTCGATGTAGGACAGGATCTTCTCCAACTGCTCGCTGGAGGCCTGCGCGCCGACCATGGTGTTGGGATCCAGCGGATTGCCCTGCTTGATCGCGGCCACGCGCTTGAGCGCCTTCTCCATGAACTTGTCGTAGATCGATTCCTGGATCAGCGCGCGCGACGGACAGGTGCACACCTCGCCCTGGTTGAACGCGAACAGCACGAAGCCTTCGATCGCCTTGTCCAGGAAATCGTCGTCCTCGGCCATCACGTCGGCGAAGAAGATGTTCGGCGACTTGCCGCCCAGTTCCAGCGTCACCGGGATCAGGTTCTGGCTGGCGTACTGCATGATCAGCCGGCCGGTGGTGGTCTCGCCGGTGAAGGCGATCTTGGCGATGCGCGGGCTGCTGGCCAGCGGCTTGCCCGCTTCCAGACCGAAGCCGTTGACCACGTTGAGCACGCCCGGCGGCAGCAGGTCGCCGATCACCTCCATCAGCACCAGGATCGAGGCCGGGGTCTGCTCGGCCGGCTTCATCACCACGCAGTTGCCGGCGGCGATCGCCGGCGCCAGCTTCCAGCACGCCATCAGCAGCGGGAAGTTCCACGGGATGATCTGCCCGACCACGCCCAGCGGCTCGTGGAAGTGGTAGGCGATGGTGTCGCTATCGATCTCGGAAATGCCGCCTTCCTGCGCGCGGATGGCGCCGGCGAAGTAGCGAAAGTGGTCGGCGCACAGCGGCACGTCGGCGTTGAGCGTCTCGCGCAGCGGCTTGCCGTTGTCCCAGGTCTCGGCATAGGCCAGCAGCTCGAGGTTCTGCTCGATGCGATCGGCGATCTTCAACAGCACGTTGCTGCGCTCGGTGGCCGAGGTCTTGCCCCAGGCGTCCTTGGCCGCGTGCGCGGCGTCGAGCGCGGCCTCGATGTCCTGCGCGTCGGAGCGCGCCACCGAGGTGAACACCTTGCCGGTGATCGGGGTGCTGTTGTCGAAGTAGCGGCCGCTCTTGGGTTCCACCCATTGTCCGCCGATGAAATTGCCGTAGCGCGACTTGAAGATGGACTGCGGATCGGTGGCATGCGGCTTGGCGGTGGTGACGGCGTTCATCGGGGTCTCCTGCGGCGGTGGGAAAGGAACGGGCACAGGCCCATCCAGGTAGGCGGTAACCGCAAGAGCGATGCCAGGTTTTCGCTGTTGCGCCGCGTCATGGCCGCGCGCCGCGGCCAATCGACACGGCGGCGCCATTCCTGTTGCAGCGCGTCACGCGTGCCGATTGCGCGGCGGCGGCGGATGTGGTGTTTATCGGAACACCTGTCCCAACACCTGTCGCAATTTGCGACAGCGGAGCCGTCATGGCGCAACAGCAATCGCAACACCAGCTCGGCCACGCCCGCCGGATCTTCTTCGAGCGCGGCGGCGCCCCGGTCGGCCAGGTGCCGGACACCATCCTGCAGTCGTGGCAGCGCTGCCAGCGTCTGGGCCTGCCCGCGCAGGGCACGCCGCCGATCGAGCCGGTCAGCGCGCCGCGCCTGCGCGAATTGCGCGAGGCGCACGAGCGCCTGTGGCGGCTGGCCCGCGCCGAACTGGAAGGCCTGGCCGGCGATGCCGCCGCCACCGGCAGCATCGTGCTGCTGACCGACGAGGCCGGCTGGATCCTCGACGCCGAAGGCAGCCCGGGCTTCCTCGACAAGGCCGGGCGCGTGGCGCTGATGCCGGGCGCGTGCTGGAGCGAGACCCAGGTCGGCACCAACGCGATCGGCACCGCCATCGTCGAGAGCCGCTCGGTGGAAGTGCGCGGCGGCGAGCATTACTTCGCGCCCCACCAGATCCTCAGCTGCGCCGCGGTGCCGATCTTCGACCCCTACGGCCAGCTGGCCGGCGTGCTGGACATTTCCGGCGACGCCAGCGTGCAGCACATGCACGCGCTGGGACTGGCGCGGATGGCGGTGGCCAGCATCGAACACCGCTATTTCGACGACGGCATCGCCGATTGCGAACTGCTGCGCGTGCACCACGATGCGGCGCTGCTCGGCACGGCGCGCGAAGGCCTGCTCGCGTTCCGCAACGGCAAGCTGGTCGCGGCCAACCAGGCCGGCTTGCGCCTGTTCGGGCTGGAGCGGCACGACCTGGGCCGCGCGCCCTACGCGGCCTTGTTCGAAGAGCCGCTGTCGCGGCTGCGCCAGCAGGGCAGCGTGTTCGACCTGCAGGGCCGCGCCCTGCACGGGCGCGTCGACAGCATCGGCGACGCGCGGCCGCGGCGGCGTTCGCAGCAGCCGCCGATCACCGTGTCCGCGGCCACGCGCGCGCAGCACGGCGCCGATGCGCCGCTGTTCGATGCCGCGCAGGAACTGGCGCTGGAACGCGCGCGACGCGTGCTCGATGCGCAGTTGCCGGTGCTGGTGCAGGGCGAGACCGGCACCGGCAAGGAAGTGTTCGCGCGCGAACTGCATCGGCGCAGCGCGCGCGCCGGCAAGCCGTTCGTCGCGGTCAATTGCGCGGCGCTGCCGGAAGGCCTGATCGAAGCCGAACTGTTCGGCTACGAGGACGGCGCCTTCACCGGCGCGCGCAAGCACGGCAGCCCCGGCCTGCTGCGCCAGGCCGACGGCGGCGTGCTGTTCCTGGACGAGATCGGCGACATGCCGCCGGCGCTGCAGCCGCGCCTGCTGCGCGTGCTGCAGGAACGCGAACTGCTGCCGCTGGGCGGCGGCAAGCCGGTGAAGCTGGATTTCGCGCTGATCTGCGCTACCCACCGCGACCTGGACGAGGCGATGGCCGAGCGGCGTTTCCGCCCCGACCTGTATTACCGCATCGCCCATCACAGCGTGCAGATTCCGGCGCTGAGCGTGCATCCGGATCGGCGCGGCTTGGTGCAGGAACTGTGGGCGCGGGTGGGGCAGGGCCGGCGCCTGACCGACGCGGCGCTGGCCACGCTGAGCGCCTATCCGTGGCCCGGCAACCTGCGCCAGCTGGTGGCCTGCCTGCGGACCTTGGTGGCACTGAGCGACACCGGTGCCGTGGTGGACGTCGACGCGTTGCCGGCCTACCTGCCCGGCGCGGCGCGCGGCATGCGCGCGGCCGGCGGCGATGCGGCGCCAGGGCAGGGCGGATCGCCCGGCGACTCGCACGCGGTACGCGCGGACGCGCCACTTCCCCGGACCGACCTGGACAGCCTGGCCCTGGCGGCGATGCGCCAGGCCCTGGATGCGTGCGGCGGCAACGTCGCCCGCGCCGCGCGCCAGCTCGGCGTCAGCCGCAGCACGCTGTACCGTCGGCTCGGACTCGGCGCGGGTTGAGCGATCGCGTGTGCAGGCACTGCCGTTGTCCCTGCATCGCTGCGGCACTGGCGCATTCCGATGCGTAGAAATGCCGCGTGTAGAAGCGACTTCCGTGGCGACAGGGATTCCCGGTAAAGCCTGTCGCGACTGACGTCGCTCCTACATGAAGATCTCCTGCGCGTCGCATGCGCCACGCCGTGCCAGCGGCGTGCCGACGTCCGCGCTTGCCGGACGCAACGCGGCATCGGCAGCGCGTCGCCTGCGAGGGCGACGCGCTGCCGGCTGCGCTCAGTCGTAGGAGTTGTTGAGGCACGGCGAGCTCTTCGGCGTGATCACGCTGAAGCTGTCGTCGTACAAGGCGATGACGCAGGTGTTCGGCGCATCTTCGGTCTCGTAATTGCATTGCTTGCTGCTGCGGCTGCGCGAGACGTTGCCCATCTGGAACGACAGGCTCCAGTAGTCGTTGGAACCGGTCTGCGCTTCCAGTTTCACCGGCGGGGCCGACTCGCCCGGCGCCAGCGACACGGCAACCGATGTGTTGACGAAATTTCCGCAGGTGTGTTTGACGCTGACGTTGGTGATGGTCTGCCCGGTGCCGTTGTTGACGACGAACGTGCCCTGATAGAGCGTCGCGCTGACGCCCTCGGCCAGGACGGCCTTGTCGGCTTTCTCTGCCATGTGCTCTCTCCGGCGATGCATCGATTGAGGTGCGGACGGGTCCTTCGAAACGCGGCTTTAAACTAATCCCGCCAGTGCTGCAGCCGCCAGCGAACCAGCCGTGGCCGGTAGACACCTCAACCGTGTTTTGTAGACGGAACGAGGGGGATTTTCTGATTTTCGTCACGGCACTTCGCCTATCGCGCCTGCATCGTGTCTCCCGGCTCGCGCATGGGATCGCGGCACCTGCTTGACGCGATTCGCTGCCGGCAGCCACGGCAGTCCGATTCGATCGTGGCGCTCGCGCACGATAGGCACCGCTCCGCATCGGATGCACGGGCGCAATGCATCCTCGTGCATCAACGCGGCCGCGCAGGCGGGAGCGACGGCGACGCGGCGGCCGGCGAGGGCAGCGTCGGCGCGTTCGCTGCCGGTGTCCCGTTCCCGTTGTCGCGCTGGATCTGTTGCCGGGTGGCCTCGGCCTGGGTCTTGATCGACGGCGACGCGGCGGGGTTGGCCGCCACGAACGTGGCCAGCTGCAGCGCCAGGCCCGGATCCATCAGCCGCAGCAGGCCCAGCGCATTGCCCTGCCGCTCGGGATCGCCCGAGGTGATGTCGGCATAGAACAGTTCGACGTACTTGCTCTGCAGCGTGCGTGCGAATTCGTTCTGCTTGTCCTGCACGCCGAGCCTGGCCAGCGCCAGCTGGCCAGCGGAGATCTTGTCGGCGGCGGTGTTGCCGTAGAACGCCAGCACCGCGATCGCCAGCGGCGCCAGCGTCTTCTCCATGACCCAGAAAATGCGCTCGGCCACGGTCTTGTCCGCCTCCAGCTTCTGCTTGAGGTGCGCGATGTCGGCCAGCAAGCGATCGAGTTTTTCTTCCACGGCAACGTCTCGCGAGGTCGGCGCCCGCACGGACCATCCATGCGGCGGCACCTGTCGCGGCGGCATGCGGCGTGGCATGCGAGCTGACGCATGCCTCGATGCGCAGGTCGGACCGCCGTTCGATCGGTGCTCCCACCTAAGCGTCGCTAGCGGTCGTTTGTGAAAAAGCGCATATGTCATGCGCTGCGCGCGGCATGGCTTGCGCTTACGCGCAGACGCACCACGGCTGCGCTGCGCGCTACCGCCGTCCGCAAGGAGCCGCGTCGCGCGAACGCGGCCTCACGGAACGATGCGCACGCTTTTCACGAACAGCAGCCGGTCGTCCGGACCCGGGCCGGCGATCCGGTCGCCGTTGGCTTCGGTCGCGTAGTCCAGCGCGACCCGCTTGCCCTTGAATGCCTTGTTCAGCGCGAACACGTCGCTCTCCGGCTCGGCGACGAACCAGTCGCCGCAGCGGGTCGCGCAATACGCTTCGACTTCCCGGCCATCGGCCGCGCGCACGACGATGGTCATGTCGTCGACACCGCCTCCGCCGACCAGCGTGCCGGTGACGGAAGCGGCCAGCGCGGTGGCCGGTGCGAGGACGGCGAGCGCCAGCAGCAATGCGGTTTTCATCAGCGTCTCCAAAGCTTGGCGGGGGTGGCCGTGAGGGCAGGGGACAGGTACGCGCCGAACGTTTGCGACGTTCGGTTGCATGGGCTTCGCCCGTCCCTGCCGGGCACCTTCCAAAACAGGATCATGGTGCCGAGGGGAGAGCGTTACTTCGAAAGCCGCCTCAATGCGCGAAATCCCACTGCAACCCGACCGTATAGCCGCGATCCGGTCCCGGCTCGTAGTAGCGGCCATTGCTGTCGTTGACGATGACCGAGCCGATGTAGGCGTGGTCGAGCGCGTTGTCGATGCGCGCGAAGGTGCGCAGCGCGCCATGCGCAGTGCTCCAGCGGCGCGAGGCCTCCAGGTTCAGCAGCGCGTAGCCGGGGGCGGTCTCGGTGGCCAGGTCGTTGGCCACGGTGTCGCCGGCGGCCACGGCTTCGACCGCGAACTGCCAGGCGCGCGGCTGCCACTGCCAGCGCGCGAAGAACTGCTGGCGCGGCACCCCGGGCAGGCGCGAACCGGCCGCGACCCGCGCGGTGGGCGTGGCGCAGCCGCTGCTGGCGCAGGTCAGGTAGGCCTGGCGCACGGTCGCCTGCAGCCAGGTGTAGGACAGCTGCAGCTGCGCGGTGTCGCCCAGCGGCAGCAGGTAGCTGGCCTCGGCGCCCTGGCGGCGAGTGCGGCCGATGTTGCGGTAGGTGCTGCGGCCGTTGGTGTTGCTGGCCACCGCCAGTTCGTCGTCGGTATTGGCGCGGAACAGCGCCGCTTCCCAGGCCGCGCCGGCCTGGTCGCGCCATTTCGCGCCCAGTTCCAGGTTCTCGCTCCTGGCCGCGGACAGGTCCAGCGCCAGGCCGGCGCCGCCGTCGTTGCGATAGCCCAGCTCGTTGAAGGTCGGCGTCTCGAAGCCGCGGCCGGCCGAGGCGTAGAAGCGCAGGTCGTCAGTGGCGCGGAACACCAGCCCGGCCACCGGCGTGGTCGCCGAATAATCGGTGCTGCCGCTGTCGTCCGGATTGCGGCCGACGATGTAGGCGTCGTCGGACCGGAACCGCACCTGGCTGTGGCGCAGCCCGGCCAGCAGCGACCAGCGCTCGCTGAACTGCCACCAGGCCTGGGCGAACTGGTCCACGTTCTGCACCTGGTCCTCCTGGTCGCGGCGCAGCCGGCCCTTCACCCCCAGCGTGCTGCCGACGAAATTCTCGTAGCCGGTGCGGTGCTGCTTCTGGCGGTCGGCATTGGCGCCGACGGTGAGCTGGAACGGGCGCCCGCCGAGTTCGCCCTGCCAGGCCCAGCGCGCGTCCACGCCGCCGTAGTCGCCGTCCAGGTCGATCAGCCCGCCGGCATGCAGCGGATTGGCCTGCACCGCCACCGGCACCGCCAGGTACTGCTGCACGTCGCGGCGCCCGGCGTAGCCCATCAGCCGCCAGGTCTGCTGGTCCACCTGCTGGGTGAAGATCGCCCCGGCCTGCGCCTGGCGGGTGGACTTGCGCGTATCGAACTGGGTCGCCACGGCGGTGGCCTGCTGCGGATCGGCATGGAACTGGGCGCGGGTCAGGCCCAGCGGATCCTGCGCCCACGGCGCGTCCAGGTAGTTCAGCACCAGGTCCAGGCGCCGGCCGGGGGCCAGGTCGAAACCGAACTTGGCGTTGACCGATTCGCGTCGCGCCTGGCTGTGGTCGCGGTAGCCGTCGGTGCGGAAGTGGGTGGCGGCCACGTTGTAGTGCACGTCGCCTTGCTGGCCCTGCAGCTGCGCCCCGGCGCTATACGTGCCGTTGCTGCCGACGGTGCTGCGCAGCCGCCACGGGTCGTCGGGCGCGCCGTCGGCGCTCCACAGCTGCACCACGCCGCCGGAGGAGTTGCCGTATAGCGCCGAGAACGGGCCGCGCAGCACCTCGATGCGCTCGGCGCCCAACATGTTGAAGTGCGACAGCTGGCCCTGGCCGTCCGGCATCGTCGCCGGGATGCCGTCCAGCAGCAGGCGCACGCCGCGCACGCCGAACGCCGAACGCGCGCCGAAGCCGCGGATCGACAGCTGCGTGTCCTGCGCATAGTTCTGGCGGTCGCGGGCCAGCAGCCCGGGCACGCCGGCCAAGGCCTCGGCGACCTGCACGCCGGTGCGGTTGCTGTCGCCGACGGTAATCGCGGTCAGCGAGGCCGGCAGGTCGAAATCGTCCACCCCGCTGACCCGTGCGGCCTGCACCTGCACGACCGGCAGGGTGGCGGGATCGGCATCGGCCGCGGCGGCGCAGACGACGGGCGACAGCCCCGCGGCGCAGAGGCCGCAGAGCAGGGCGAGGGGATGGCGATTGGGCATGCGTGCATCATCGCCCAAGCGCCGCCCGGCCGCACGCCGCCCAGGGCGTGTCATCGATTCCCAAGTGGGTCGCGTTGGGTCTGTCAGGCCCAACCCGCAGGGCCGCGCGTGTGCGTCCTCGGCGCTACGTCATCGCCCGGGTGGAACCATCCTCCACGCCTTCTGCTGCTTGCCTCGTGCACGCACGCGAGTGGCGCGATCTGCTTGGGGATTGAGGACGCGTCCTAGCGCAAAGCCCCGCCACGCAAGAACCTGCGTTTGCTAGGATGGGGCGTTTGACCGCGCCGGCTCCGGTCCCTCCCGGCCCCCACCTTTCGCCACCAAACGAGTACCGCCGTGTCCTTCTTTGCAAACGTGGAACAGGTCCCAGGCGACCCGATCCTGGGCCTGACCGAGGCCTACAACGCCGATTCCCGCCCGACCAAGGTCAACCTGGGCGTGGGCATCTATTACGACGAGAGCGGCCGCATTCCGCTGCTGCGCGCCGTCCAGCAGATCGAACGGCAGCTGGCGCAGGACGCCAAGCCGCGCGGCTACCTGCCGATCGACGGCCTGCCCGCGTACGACCTGGCCACGCAGAAGCTGCTGTTCGGCGCCGAGTCGCCGCTGCTGGCCGCCGGCCGCGTCGCCACCTCGCAGACCATCGGCGGCAGCGGCGCGCTGCGCGTGGGCGCGGACCTGCTGAAGAAGCTGCTGTCCACCTCGACCATCGCCATCAGCAACCCGAGCTGGGAGAACCACCGCGCGGTGTTCTCGGCCGCCGGCTTCGACGTGGTCGACTACACCTATTTCGATGCGGCCACGCACGGCCTGAACTTCGACGGCATGCTCGCCGATCTGAACAAGCTCGCGCCGGGCACCGTGGTGCTGCTGCATGCCTGCTGCCACAACCCGACCGGCGCCGACCTGACCCAGGAGCAGTGGCGCACGGTCGCCGCGCTGCTGAAGGAACGCAACCTGTTCCCGTTCGTCGACATCGCCTACCAGGGCTTCGACAAGGGCATCGACGAGGACGCCTACGCGGTGCGCCTGCTGGCCGAAGCCGGCGTGGACAGCTACGTGGTCGCCAGTTCGTACTCCAAGTCGTTCTCGCTGTACGGCGAGCGCGTCGGCGCGCTGTCGGTGGTCTCGGCCACCGCGGCCGAGAGCAAGGCGGTGCAGTCGCAGGTCAAGCGCATCATCCGCACCATCTACTCCAGCCCGTCCACGCATGGCGCCGCGCTGGTGGCCGGCGTGCTCACCAGCCCCGAACTGCGCGCGATGTGGGAGCAGGAGCTGACCGAAATGCGCGAGCGCATCCACGCGCTGCGTGCCGGCATGGTGCAGAAGCTGGCCGCCCTCGGCGCGCCGGAGTTCGGCTTCATCCAGCAGCAGGCCGGCATGTTCTCGTACTCGGGCCTGAGCAAGGCGCAGGTGGACCGGCTGCGCGAAGAGTTCGGCATCTATGCCGTAGGCACCGGCCGCATCTGCGTGGCCGCGCTGAGCCAGGCCAACCTGGACTACGTGACCCAGGCCGTGGCCACCGTGCACAAGGGCTGATCCGCACGGCGGCGCTGCACTCGCCAGGACCTGCATCTGCCTGTTCTGGCGTTCCGCGGCGTTTCACCGCCAGACGTCGCGGAGATTGGATAGTTGAAGCGGCAGCATGGGCATCTGTCGCGCGCACCGTCAGCGCAGCAGCAGCGGGCCCGCTGCTGCCAGCAGCGCCGCCAGCAGACCGGCGGTCACGCGCAGGCCATACGCCTGCCCACCGCTGACCCACGCAATCACCGATTTGGTTCCCAGGCTGGCCGCCAGCAGCCCCAGCAGCCACGGCCGCGCACTGTCCGCGGCGATCTCGCCGGTTCCGGCCAACGTGGCCATCGTGGCCACCGCCGCGTGCAGTTCGGCGCACGCCGAGACGACCGAAGCGGCGATCGCGCCAGCGGGTCCGATCCAGCCTGCCAGCAGCGCCGATCCCCAGGTCAACCCCGCCAGCACCGCTGCAAAACCCAACGCCTGGCCGAAGCGGAACATGCGCCCCTGTGCGGTCGCCAGTGGCGGTTCGTTGCCGTCGCCGGCGC